>OCTA010004986.1_pt1 | contig 11550 bp, 8 predicted proteins | sample 1538991 | NCBI WGS metagenome assembly OCTA01 (sample SAMEA3539302, study PRJEB22396) | soil metagenome | biome: tundra; feature: field; material: soil | place: USA | collected 2010-05 | depth 0.15 m | reverse complement strand
CTAGGTGCTTGCCAACGGCCCTGGGCCGAGTGGCAGGGCACCGACGCGTATCGACACTAATCGGGGAATCCTTAATCGAGTCCGGTACTGTGGAAGAAGGAGGCGCAGCTCATGAACGTGACCCTATACCTAACCCCAGAAACGAAAAAAAGATTGCTGGCGCGAGCCCAGGAGCGCGGCGTCTCGCTGAACGAGTACCTCCAAGAACTGGTCGTCAAAGAAGCGGGCTTGCAAGTTGCCACCCCGGAGTTCAACCCGTCGCGGAAGTGCTTCGATAATCTTTCCGACTTACTCCTGAATTCCCCCTTCGCGGGAGCCGATCTCGATCTCGAGCGATCAGAGACCATCCGCGCCCAATCGATCATCTTCGATGAGCGGCTTCTTCCTTAAGATACCAATGTTCTGTCCGAATACAATCGGCCAGGAGGTCCAAACGCGGGTGTCAAGCGCTGGCTCCAACTTGAACAATGGCTCAAACAAGACTTGGAGGAATGGCTTTGCGGTCGCATACTTCCGGTAGACCGGCAGGTTGCTGACCGCTGGGCATCGCTTGTGGCGCAAACACCAAGGTCCGGAAGGTCTCTGCCCACAATCGATTCGCAGATTGCGGCGACGGCCTTGGCACACAAGCTAAAAATTGTCACCCGTAACACCCGGGATTTCGAAGGCATCGGTGCAATGACCATCAATCCGTGGGAAGTCTCTGTCTAAATGCACTGTTAGCGTTGCAAACGCACGCGTATCGAATCGATCCTATTGATACCCAACCCACAAGCCCGCAAACACCGAACTCTATGATGGTTCTTGCCCCGCTTACAACTCGCAGTCCTTTTCCTCATCACAATCACCACAGCCTTTACCCAGACTAGCCAGCCAATCGTCATCACCGCCGATCTCACCGACGCGCCCCGCAAGATCCTGCGCGCCGAACTGGTCTTCCCCGTTCAGCCTGGTCCATTGACGCTCAACTACCCGGAATGGATCCCCGGCGAACACGCCCCGTCGGGCCCTATCGACAACTTGAGCGGCATTGTCTTTACCGCCAACGGCAAGGTGATCCCCTGGCAGCGCGACGACGTCAGCATGTTCACCATCCGCCTGACCGTGCCCGCCGGGGCCACGACTCTCAACGCGAAACTCGACTTCCTCGCCACCTCCGCGGCAAGCGGCTTTTCGGCCGGAGCCTCCACCAGCGCCAACCTAGCCATCCTGAATTGGAACGAACTGCTCCTCTATCCGGCTGGCGTCCCCGCCGAGCAGATCGTGTTCCAGCCTTCGGTGAAACTCCCGCCGGACTGGAAGTTCGGAACCGCCCTGATCCCCTCATCGGAAGGCGGCCAGGCGACCCATTTCCGCCCCGTGCCGCTCACCACCCTGATCGATTCTCCCTTGCTGACGGGGCGCTTTTTCAAGGAGATCCCGCTGGCGCCGGATGTCACGCCCAAGCATTTTCTCGACTTAGCCGCCGACGGCCCGGAAGACCTGAACATCACCGACCAGCAGACAGCCGCTTTCAGCAACCTGGTCCGCGAAACGGGGGTCCTCTTCGCGTCCCGCCACTACGGGAGCTATCATTTCCTGCTGACCCTTAGCGAGCAGGTCGCGCACTTTGGCTTGGAGCATCACGAGTCGAGCGATGATCGCATCGAGGCCCGCGGCTTGCTTGACGAGGATCTCATGCTGCTGAATTCCGATCTCCTTCCGCATGAGTTCACGCACTCCTGGAATGGCAAGTACCGCCGGCCTGCGGGTCTCGTCATCAGCGATTATCAGCACCCCATGAAAGCCGAGCTGCTGTGGGTCTATGAGGGTTTGACTCAATACTTGGGGGATGTGCTTGCGTGCCGCAGCCACATCTGGAATGCGGAGCAGTATCGCGCTTACCTGGCCGCGTCCGCCGCCGAACTGGATCACCGTCCCGGCCGCACATGGCGCGATTTGCAGGACACCGCGACGGCCGCACAGATCCTTTACGACACGCCGAAGGCTTGGGACAACTGGCGCCGCTCCACCGACTTCTATGCCGAAGGGGAGTTGCTCTGGCTCGAAGCGGATGTCAACATTCGCCGGCTGTCCAAAGGAACGAAATCGCTGAACAATTTTCTCGCCAGCTTCTTCGGCATCGGCGGGAACACGCCGCCCAAAGTCGTGCCGTATAACTTCGACGAGTTGATCGCGCTGCTCACCGCGGTTCAGCCGTTCGATTGGGCAACGTTTTTTCGTGAACGCCTGGATTCCACTGCGCCGCATGCTCCGCTCGCAGGAATTTCGGCGGGCGGCTACGAAATCGAGTACTCGGAGGAGCCCAACGAATACGTTGACGCGCGGGAGGCTAAAGACCATGGCGTTAACGCCTGGTACTCGATCGGCATCAACACCACCACTGAAGACGGCATCAGCGACGTACTTGTGAACTCGCCCGCTTATCTGGCCGGTCTTGGACCCGGCATGAAGATCGTCGCCATCAATGGCCGGCGCGCCACCGATGAACTGCTCCACCATGCGATACGGGACACCAGCAAGAGCGGCAGCCAGCCAATCGAATTGATCGTGGAAAACGACGACTACTTCAAGACCGTCAAGCTCAATTACCAGGGAGGCGAGAGATATCCACATCTGGCGCGCCGCGAAAACACGCCCGCGCTCTTGGACGCGATTCTCAAGCCGCTATATGAACCCCCTTCTCCGCGTCGCCAGCCGCCGCCGGTCAAGGGTCGTCCCAAGAGTCGCAGGCTCTGGTATCGTACGAAGACGCGAGGCTGATTGGAAGGCACGGTTCACATTCTGATCGTTGAGGACAATCCCGGCGATATCCGTCTTATGCGTGAGGCCCTTCGCGATTTTCAGCCTTCCCTGACCCTGCAAATTGCCGTGGACGCGGACGAGGCCCTGCATTACCTGCAGCGTAAGGGCCATCACGCTAATGCCGAACGTCCCAGGCTAATCTTCCTCGATTTCAACTTGCCCAAGGCGGGCTCGCGGGAGTTTCTACGCACCATCAAAGAAGACGAGGATCTCCGCCTGATTCCAGTGGCCGTCTTGACAACCTCCGATTCGGAAGTGGATGTCCGCGACGCTTACGAATTGCATGCCAACTGTTATCTGCGCAAGCCAGTCGATTTGGACGGCTTCTTCGCGACCATCCGAACGGCGGTCGATTTCTGGCTGAAGGTTGCCTACACGGCGGACTCGAAACCGCGGAACAGAATGCGTTGAAACTTCTGCTATGATGCTGACGCAGTGAGCATATACTCAATCGGCGTGGATCTCGGGGGCACCAACATGCGTGTCGCGGCAATCGGTGAAACTGGCGAGATTTTCGAGCGGGTTTCTTCCCCCACTACCTTCGAAAGAGGCGCGGAAGGTGTCGTCAACGACATGGTCCAAGTGATCCGCGGCGTGGCGGAGCGCATTGGATTCTCGGCCTTGTGCGGCATTGGCATTGGCGTGCCCGGCTTCATCGACATGCAGGCTGGCGTGATCATTGGCTCCGCCAACCTCCCTGGATTTGAAGGCTTCCCGGTGCGCGATTCCATTCAAAAGCATCTTGGAATCCGCATCATTTTAGAGAACGACGCAAACGCCGCCGCTTTGGGCGAGAAGTGGATGGGAGCCGGGAAAGACGTCAAGGATCTCATTCTGATCACGCTTGGCACGGGCATCGGCGGCGGCATCGTGATCGACGGAAAAATCCTGCACGGCTTTCGCGGCATGGCCGGCGAGATCGGGCACATGACGGTATTCCCGGACGGCAATCCGTGCGGCTGCGGCAACTATGGATGCCTGGAGAAACACGCGTCCGCTTCGGCGATCGCAGCCATGGCGGGCATGATGGGTATCGCGACACAGCGCTTCAGCTCGCGCGAGGTCTACGACATCGCCATGGCTGGCAACAGCCGCGCCAAGCTGGTTTTCGAGTCGATGGGGCGATCGCTTGGGATTGCCATTGCCAACCTGATCAACCTGTTCAATTTCCCGCTCTATCTGATAAGCGGCGGCCCACTGCCGGCTTGGGATTTGTTCGCGCCATCAATGTTCGCCGAGATTGAAAAACGGTCGTTCACCTACGCGAAGTCGGGCATTCGAGTCGAGAAGGCCTTGCTCGGCGGGGATGCGGGATTGTTCGGCGCGGCTTATCTGCCTTTCCAGGAAATCGCTTCGACACGGCCCGCGTGATACCTTCCGCATATGAGTTCGCAGACAACCCGCTACTGGCTTGGGCTGGACATCGGCACCGGCGGCTCGCGCGCGCTGCTGGTTGACTCGCGCGGCCGCGTCGATCACGCTGTCACCGCTCCGCACCGGGAAATGCGGATGCTGAAGCCGCTCTGGGCTGAACAGGACCCGGACGATTGGTGGAGCGCTTCCCAGCAGGCGATTCAAGGCGTTCTCGGCAAAGCCGGCGTCGCTGGCGGCAGCGTTGTGGGCATTGGCCTTAGCGGGCAAATGCACGGCCTGGTTATGCTCGATTCGAGCGACAAAGTGATCCGGCCCGCGCTGATCTGGTGCGACCAGCGAAGCCAGCCCCAAGTTGACTTTATTAATGGCCGCCTCGGAGCGGAGACAGTTCTACGCTGCACCGCAAATCCCGTGCTGACGGGCTTTACGCTTCCGAAATTACTCTGGATTCGTGACCACGAGCCACAAAGTTACGCCGCCATCAAACACATTCTGCTGCCCAAGGATTATGCGCGTTTCAAATTGACCGGCGAGTTCGCAACTGACGTGTCGGACGCCAGCGGCACCGCGCTGTTCGACGTTGTGAACCGTCAGTGGTCTGAAGAGATGGTGACGGGCCTGGGTCTCGATCGAGCCGTGCTGCCCAAAGCCTACGAGTCGAGCGAAATAAGCGGCGTTGTTTCGACGGCGGCGGCGCAAGCGACCGGTCTTGTGGCGGGGACCCCCGTTGTGGCGGGAGCCGGAGATCAGGCCGCCAGCGCTATTGGAAGCGGCATCGTGGAGGCAGGCACGGTGTCGTGTACCATCGGCACTTCGGGAGTCGTCTTCGCGTATCTGGAAAAGCCGGCCTACGATCCACAAGGCCGCGTGCACACCTTCTGCCATGCCATGCCAAATGCCTGGCACGTGATGGGCGTGACGCAAGGCGCCGGTTTGAGTCTGCAATGGTTCCGCAACCGCTTGGCACCGGATTCTCAGTACGATGACCTCACAGCGGAAGCGGCGTTGTCTCCCGCCGGAGCCGACGGGCTTTTCTGGCTGCCCTATCTGATGGGCGAGCGCACGCCTCATCTGGACGCCAAGGCGCGCGCCAGTTGGGTGGGCTTGACGGCCAAACACAAACGCTCCGATCTCGTCCGCTCCGTTCTCGAAGGCGTTTCCTACAGCCAGAAAGATGGTCTTGAAATCGTGGCTTCGCTCGGCGCGTATCCGAAGCTGGTGCGGCTTTCAGGCGGCGGAGCGAAGAGTCCGCTCTGGCATCAGTTGTTTGCGGATATTTTCGACACCCGTGTGACCACACTCGAAACGCAAGAAGGTTCCGCGTACGGCGCGGCGCTGCTCGCGTTGGTTGGGACGGGCGAATACGGCAGCGCTGTCGAGGTATGCCGCGCCGCGATCAAAGAAGTGGATGCTAAGGAGCCTGGGCCGGAAGCCGCCGCTTTCTACCGCCGGCGCTACGCGGTGTATCGTTCGCTCTATCCGGCTTTGAAAGGCGCATTTCGGGCTATTGGCGAGCTCGATGGCTGAAAGCGACGGCTATTGCGATGTCGCATTGCCCGTGCCTGTTAACCGGATCTTCACTTACTCGCTCCCACTGACCCTGCGTCATCGCGTGAAGCCGGGCTGCCGGCTGCTGGTGCCCTTTGGGCCGCGTATGTTGACAGGCGTTGTGCTGCGCAAATACGACAACCCGCAAACACAAGACGTGCGTCAAGCGGCGAAGCTGGTGGACGAAGAGCCGGTGCTCGATGCCGAACTCCTGCGGCTAGGCGAATGGATTGCCGAATACTATTGCGCCCCCATCGGCGAAGTTCTGCGCGGCATGTTGCCGCTCTCCGGCGAGACCCGTCGCAGCACCCTCTATTCGCTGACGGAGTTGGGGCGCGATGTGGCGCGACAGTTAACCATCGAGTCCGCCGCCGATCCGAGTCTCAGCATATTGCGGTTGTTAGAGGAGCGCTCCCGATCGGCGGTTTACCTCGCCTCGAAAATAGATAAGGCGCGGGACTTGGTGAAGGCCTTCGTCAAGCGAGGCTGGGTTGACATAGAGGAACGGAGCGAAGACCGCGATCCTCTGCGGGCTTCCGCCACGCGCCTGGAAGCTGAGTTCTTGCGGCGGCCGGATCCGGATATCAAGCTCAAGAAGAGCGAACGGGAACTGCTGGCCTTTCTCGAATTACATCCGGGTAAACATAACCTCGCCGACGTGGCCGAGATTGTCAAGAAGGCGAGCGAGTCGGCGCGCGCTCTGGCTCGCCGCAACCTGGTCCGGCTGGAAGCGGAGCCGGTGCGGCCATTAACCCGGTTCGAAAGCGCCGTTCCAATTCTGAATGCGGATCAGGCGGCCGCCGCGAGCGCCATCGAACTGGCGCTGCAGGCCGGCGGCTACAAAACTTTTCTGCTGCAGGGTGTGACTGGTTCGGGGAAGACGGAAGTTTATCTGCGAAGCATCGAAGCGGCTCTGGCGCTGGGCAAGAACGCGTTGCTGCTGGTCCCTGAAATCGCCCTGACACCGGCGGTCGCGGGCCAGTTCTTTCAGCGCTTCGGAAACCAAGTCGCAATTCTGCATTCCGCTTTCGGTGACGCGCAGCGGGCCGATCAGTGGCGCCGCGTGCGCAGCGGACAAGCGCGAGTGGTGGTGGGAACCAGGTCAGGAATCTTCGCGCCGGTGCAGGATCTCGGCCTGATCATCGTGGACGAAGAGCACGACGGCAGTTACAAGCAGCAGGAAACACCTCGCTATCACGGGCGCGACGTGGCGCTGGTAAGAGCGCGAGAAATGGGCGCGGTGGCGATCCTTGGCTCGGCCACCCCGAGCATCGAAACACGCTTCAACGCCGACCAAGGCAAGTACCAGATTCTTCTTCTCCCCGAACGCATTGCCCGCCGCCCCATGCCCGAAGTGCGAATCGTCGATATGCGGACCGAGTTCCTGGAGACGAAGAAGCAGTCAACCTTCTCGCGTCAGCTGCTTGAAGAAATGGAGCAGCGGCTCGCCAATCACGAGCAGACCATGCTCCTGCTGAACCGGCGCGGATTCTCCAGCTTTATGGTGTGCCGCGCTTGCGGCGAGAGGCTGCCGTGTGCGAACTGCTCGGTGGTGCTCACGTATCACAAACGGGACCGCCGCATGTTGTGTCACTACTGCGGCTACGCGGAAAAGGTTCCGGAGACCTGTCCGAAGTGCGGCAGCGATTACATTCAATTTCTTGGGACTGGTTCGGAGCGGGTCGAAGACGAATTGCACCAGCACCTTCCAACCGCCCGGATCGCGCGGCTCGATCGCGATACGGCGCGCGGTAAAGGTTCGTTCGAAACAATTCTGCAGAGCTTTCGTGAAGGCAGCATAGACATTTTGGTTGGCACGCAGATGATCGCGAAAGGCCACGACATTCCAAATGTCACGTTAGTGGGAGTGGTGCTGGCGGACATCGGTTTGAGCATGCCCGATTTCCGCGCGGCGGAGCGCAGCTTTCAACTCTTAACGCAAGCGGCGGGGCGCGCCGGACGCGGCGACTCGCCGGGCCGCGTGATTGTGCAGACTCTTAATCCGGACCACTATGCCATCCGCTTTGCCGCCGATCAGGATTACGAAGGGTTCTACAAGAAGGAGATCGAGTTTCGCAAGTGGCTGCGGTATCCGCCCTTCTCCGCGTTCGCCAACGTGCTGATCCGCGATCAAAAGCAAGCGGAGGCGCTGCGGATGGCTACGCAATTGGGATATCTGTTGAACCCGCAACCGGAGGGCGTTCGCGTGATGGGCCCCGCCGAAGCGCCAGTTCCCAGGCTGCAGGACGAGTTCCGCTACCAGATTCTTTTGAAAGCCGCCAAGCGCACGGTGCTGCGAAGTGTCGTCAAACAACTGCGCGCTTACGCCGAGAAAGAGAAGTGGCGCGGCAAGTCGATGATCGTCGATGTCGATCCCATCAGTTTGATGTGAACCGGTTAATGCGACCCGGTTGATGTGACCCAATTAGTGTGACCCGGTTGGCGCAGCTTCTATCAGTTTCTGTATCCCGGGCGCAATCTGAATCAACATGTCGGCACGCGGTTCCGCTGCGATTGCCGTTCGCGCGCCGCTGCTCTGACCGATATCCAAAGCCGTAATCGCGTCAAGTCCGGCCTGGCAGAGCCCTATCATTTCGTCCGCCACCGGCGCGTCTTCATTCAATAGCGAATTCCCTTGCAGCATAGGTCGAATCGCGCGCGCGTTTTCGAGCCATTGCAAAAGTTGCCGGCGCAGTGTCGCGCTGCTTTCAGACCCCTTGGGTCCGGCCACGTATCGATCAACTGACTCGCGGAATTGTCGCGCCGCGTCGCTTTCGGGCGGAATTGCGTCCACCAAACGGTTGAAAGGCGTTAGCAGATTGTAGCGTTCGGCGTGACGAGAATAGCCTTTGACCGGTTCGAGTATCGAAGCGAATGTGTCCAGCGGTTGCGCCGGCATTTCTCCCGCCAGCCTTTGACGCATCAGCGTAAGGTTAGACCGTTGCGATAATCCCAGCCACTCCAGCCAGCTGTTCGTGATTTCCAGACGTCGGTACATGGAGGTTGGGTCCGTCACGGTTTCGGGAGACCAGAACCGCTCCGCAATCGCCGCCAGTCGCGGCCATAGTTTGGCGTCGATGTTCTCGCTCGTCGCGAGTTCCTCCCACATCGCCGCTTCTCCGCCGAGAATCAATTTCCGTTGCTCGGGAGTTAGATCGGGAGCCGGCGCGGGCGTTTGCGCCTGTCCCTCGCGGCCCGGAGCGGGAGGAGGCGTTTTCATCGGATCAATCGAATAATGGTAAGAAGCCGGGTACATCAAATCCAGGTAGTAACCGGCGGAAAGGATTCCTTGATAGCCTTCGCGCGCCGCCTGCCAGAGCGATTCCTGACCGCGCCAGGATTGGATCACGATGTTCTTGGGCAGGCTCGGCTGCAGCACTTCATCCCAGCCCTCCATGCGTTTGCCGTGCTTCGTGACAATCTTCAGAAGCCGCTGGTTGAAGTACACCTGCAGCGCCTTCGCATCGGCGATGTGGTGTTTGCGCAGGAAGGTCTGGATGCGCGGATTCTCGTTCCATTGCTTCGGATTCACCTCGTCCCCGCCGATGTGAAAATACTCGTCCGGGAAGAGCTTAGACATCTCGCCGATAAACCCATCCAGGAACTTGTAGGTCGATTCTTTGGTGGGGTCTATCAGGTCCGGAAGGACTCCCGCGCCGCGTACGATCTGATAATTCCCCGCGCCCGCGCCCAGACTTGGATAGCCGACTAGCCAACTGGTGGCGTGCCCCGGCATATCGAATTCGGGAACGATGCGAACGCCGCGATCACGGGCGTAGGCGATCACGTCCCGCACTTCCGCCTGCGCGTAGTAGAGCCCGTCCGAGCCGTACTTCTGCAAGCGTGGATACTTCTTGCTTTCGACGCGGAAGCCCTGGTCGTCCGAGAGATGCCAGTGCAGGACATTCATCTTGACCGCGCAGAGGCCGTCGATGATGCGCCTCACATTCTCCGCGGGAATGAAGTGCCGCGAGACGTCGAGCGATAAGCCGCGCCAGGGAAATCTCGGCTGGTCCTGAATCGTCACGGCCGGCACCGAAAAGCCCGGGGCTCCGGTGGTGTTCTGCTGGACCAGTTGAAGGAAGGTTTCGAGGCCTCGCAGAACGCCAAGGGGTTCGTTGGCGGACAGACGCACCTTCCCATCGGAAGCTTTGAGCGAGTAGCGCTCGTCGTCACCCAGTTTCTGCGGGCCGCGATGATCGCCGCGCTCGACAACGATGGTCAAAGTGCCATTCTGTTCGACTACGCGGAGCAGGATTGGAATGCCGGTCTGGCGCGTGAGTCTCGCAAAAGTGCGTTCCACTGCGCTCTGCACGCGAGAATCTTTCCGGCCCGACCCGGTGACAGAGATCGAGAAAGAACCATCAATAGGAATAGATCCCGCGGGAGTCGATCCAGGAACGGACGACACGCTGCTGGGCCATGGCATCAGCGGCAGATTCGTGGATGACTCCTGGCCCATCAATACGATTGCGAGGAAGAGAACTGCGAGTGAGAAGCGGACGATCACATTGACATGCTACCGCCCGAGTTGTTTTGCGCCCGGACCGCCGACGGCAATCACGCGCGGGATGCGTTCGGCAACCGCGGGCAAGACAGTGAACTTGGCGTGTGGTTCGGTCTGATACCAAAACGCCGTCGAGAAGTAGCTGTCGGACCGGTGGTTGGCGTGGCCATGCTCGATGCCCACTTTGATCGATTTTTCGAAGGTGACCGGGTCTTCCAGATGCCAGCGGTACAAACAATAGCGGCCACCGACGCGCTCGGCATTCGCAATGAATGGCGCGCCGTTGTGACGGTAGGAGAAAGGCGCCGCTCCGAAATTCCAGGCGCCGTTATAGTAATCCTCGGTCCCAGTGCCGTTGATGCTGGGCCGATCCTCGCCGTCGATAAAAATCATTTCATCTCCCTCGCCAAACCAGCCGTCCTGGTTTTGCAGCACGCCATGCGTGACACCAACGAAGTGACCGCGTCCTTGGGCTTCGAGAAACACATAGTTGCCCTCGCCGGTCAGATTCTTCTTGTCGTCAACGGGCGGCTGATAATCGTTTTTCCAGTCGTCCGTCCAGCCAGGGCACGGCGCGGCCTGCCGGTACTGCGCGTGAAAGTATCCCATGTCGCCCGGCATGTTGCCGAAGGTAATGAAATCGATGTTGTAGTAAAACGAACCGGCGGCCTTCTCGCCCTCGTTGGTGACAGTGATGCGAGCGGATTTCTCGAAAGGCATTGGAAAGTAAGCGTTCATCGCCTTGATGGAAGACACCGTGGTCAGCGCCGATTCGTAGAGGAAGTAATCGCCTAACATGAGGCCGAAGAAATCGCCGACCGGGACTTCGACGGAGGGTTCGGTTTCACCGTCCCAATACGCCCGCAGCACGAGCTTCTTGAGATGGAAATCCTCGGGTGAACTGATGGTGAACCAAATGTGTGTGACCATTCCGGGGCCATGAGTTTCGAGCAAGGGCACGGTCGCGCCGGGATCGACTTTAACGGCATCGGCATTGCCGCCGCTGCGGTCGTAGCTGGAAGATCGCCGCGACTTGTAGCTGCGCAGCGCCGCCAAATGGGCAAGCGAGGAAGGCGGCGAATATGCGCCCGCGCCAGGTGGTTGGGCGGCGGCCTCGCTTCCTGTAAGGAACGCCGTGGCGCCCGCGCCTCCGAGTAAGATGCTTCGTCTGTCTGGTTGCTTCATGTGAACTAAGATATTCCGGTGAATCGAATGAAAAGCGCGGCGATCGCTCCGCCGCAGATTGGACCGAGAATCGGGATCCAGGAATAGGCCCAATCGGAGCTCCCCTTGCCGGCTATGGGAAGCAGCGTATG
>OCTA010004983.1_pt1 | contig 11553 bp, 10 predicted proteins | sample 1538991 | NCBI WGS metagenome assembly OCTA01 (sample SAMEA3539302, study PRJEB22396) | soil metagenome | biome: tundra; feature: field; material: soil | place: USA | collected 2010-05 | depth 0.15 m | reverse complement strand
CGGGGCCGCCGTGGACCGCTATTTTCGACGCAGGTTCGAAACCACATATGGGCATGGTGAGCGCGGATCCAGGGTCCCGGCAAAGTTGTGGTGGTGGGCATGTGACCTGGGGTTTTGTGGTGTGACACGCCGGTCGGGGTGAGGTGCGGGCGTCGTGCTTGAGGTGAGGATGGGAGTTCTCACACCCGCATCTGCACCGGAGTGCCACGCCCGCCATGTCATCTTCCCCTGTCACCACTGTGTCCGTCGAGCCCGGGGTCCTTGCTCGTCCTGGTCTGCTGGAGCTGTTCGAGCAGGTCACCGATCCGCGGGCCCGTCGCGGGGTGCGGCACCGGTTTGCGCCGTTGCTGGCCGTGGCGTTGGCCGCGGTCCTGGCTGGCGCCCGCTCGTTCACCGCGATCGGTGAACGGGTCGCCGACGCGGAGTCCGGCGTGCTGGCCCGGCTGGGGATCAGCGGTGCTCGCCGTCCGTGCGAGGCCACGATCCGCCGCGTGTTGACCCGGACCGACGGCGAGCTGCTCGACGCCGTCGTGGGGGCGCAGATGCGCACCCGGGTCGGCCTGCTGGGTGGGCGGCGGGTGATCGCGGTTGACGGCAAGACGGTGCGCGGAGCGAAGGCCGCGGGCGAGGTGGCTCCGCACCGGTCGTCGCCCTGGACCACACCTCGGGGGTGGTACTGGGGCAGGTGCAGGTCGCCGCGAAGAGCAACGAGATCCCGGCACTGCGGACTCTGCTGGAGGTGTTTGACCTGGTCGGGGCGGTGGTCACTGCGGACGCGACGGGCACCCAGACCACGACCGCCGCCTACATCACCGGGCGCCGTGGGCACTACGTGCTCACGGTAAAGGGCAACCAGCGCGGCCTGTTCCGTCGGTGCAAGGCATTGCCGTGGGCCAAGCTCCGCGCGACCTCGGCCCCGGATCTGGGTCATGGTCGTCGGGTGCGGCGCACGATCAAGGTCGCCGCCGCCCCAGCACTGCTGGACTTCGCCGCGGTGACGACGAGCTCGACGGCGAAACTTTGGTGGCTCACGCGCTCACCACAACTTCCGTTGGAACGATCCCACTCATCGAGTGATAGAACGGGTTATCAGGGGTAAGTTCGCTACGCAGTACTGGTCGGCCCGTGATCGCCGACTGGTAAAGACCCGCGATGAACTCGAGCGCTCTGCGCCCGTCGGCACCGCTGACACGTGGCCGCTTTCCCGCCCTGAACGACTCGACAAGCTCGGCCAGCTGGGCGGCGTGAGAACTGCGCACGTTATCGGTGGGCGCCCACGAGGCAATGCGCGCCTCGTCGATCACATGTGCCGCCGGTGTCCAGCTCCAGTTGGTGTTGTCGTAGCCGTAGGTGTGCGTCAGCTCGACCGTCGCATCCTCGAAGTCAAAACGCAGATAGCTCGCCTCGCGAGGGGACAGCAGGCTGTTTACAACAGAGATCACGGCGCCCGATTCGAGCGTGACCGCGGCCAGCGAGACATCCTCGGTCTCGACTGGACGATCGATGGTTGCCATCAAGGCGCGCACCTCCTGCCAATCACCGAGCAGCGAGAGCATCAGATCCATCTGGTGTATTCCGTGGCCGAGTGTGGGGCCACCCCCTTCTGTGCTCCACTTGCCCCGCCACGGAAGATCGAAGTATTCGCGGCCGCGATACCACATGGTGTTGCAGAGCCCGACCATCGGCCGTCCGAGCACTCTGCCGGTAATCTGCTTTCGTAACTGTTGTGCGCCCGACCCGAAGCGATGCTGGAAGACGTAGGAGACATACGGTCCGTCTTCCGGCTCGCACCGTTGAATCGCGTCATACTCTGCCAACGAGAGCGTCGGCGGCTTCTCGCACCACACCCAGGAGCCCGCCTCGAGAGACTCGATAACAGCTTCACGATGCGCGATGGGCGGGGTGCATACGACGACGATGTCTGGCCTCTCGGCCGCAAGCATCGTAGCCAGCCCCCCATAGTTGGCGGGAATGTCCCACTCAGCGGCGAAGGCACTCGCCCTTTCCGCGTCGATATCGACCACGGCCACCACACTCACCGCCCCCCCGAGCGCCTGAACCGCCGGCATATGACGGGCTCCTGCGATATCTCCTGTCCCGACAATCGCCATACGAACCGGATTATCGTTCTGCACCACGCGACACACTCCTTGATCTGGTGTTGAATTCTTCTCTGACACGACCGCGTCCACTCATCGAGCGCGCCGGGAAAGTGCGTCCGCCGGGTTCGAGAACCTGAACGTGATAACGAGGCCGATCAGCGCAATGACCATGTAGAACATCGTCATTGCCGCCACCAGCTGTGCCGGCACACCCCCCGGGTCGGAAAGCGCACCGAAGATCGTGACCACAAGCGTCTGCGTGCTTGCATTCGAGACGAAAAACGTCAACTCGAACTGGCCGAGGACACGCATAAGACACAGGATGCCGGCGGCGACGACACCGGGGGCCAGTAGTGGCAGAAGCACTCGCGTAAAGAGCCGCAGGCTGCTCGCGCCGAAGACCTTCGCAGCGTTCTCAACTTCGGGCGAGATCTGCTCGACGAACGGAACCGTGATCAGGATGACCAGCGGCAACGCGGGAACGAGGTTCACCAGAATGACGGCCGGGAGACTCCCCCCCAGACCGAACCGGTACATCATGGCGGCGAGCTGCACGGCGTAGGTCATGGTCGGCAAAATGATAGGCAATAGCATGACGAGCATAAAGGCCGATTTGCCCGGAAACTTCTTTCGCGCCAGCACGTATCCCGCTGGCACACCGGCGGCAAGTGCGATGAGCACCACTGCGACGCTCACCTCGAATGTCACAATTAGCGATTGACTGATACCAGTAGAGTTCCACGCCTGGCCGTACCACCGCGACGTGAACGCCGCGGGCCACCATCCGGCTCGCCAGTTCGTCGCAAAGGACGTGATGGCCACTGAGCCAAGCACGGCGATTGCCAGCAACGCGAAGCATCCGCCGGCGAACCAGGTGATCACGCTCGTAACCGTGACCCGGGAGAGCCGCCGCACGAAGGACGGGCGCGGCAGTGCACGTCGCGCAGACAACGATGGAGAGATCATGACCTTATCCCTTTCCAGCCGTGGCCGGGCCGCGGTAGATCCGGTTACGCACGGTGACCAACACAACCAGGATGATAAGTTCGATCACAGTCATGATCATTGCGATGGCTGCAGCGGAACCGTAATCGGAATGTTGCGACGCAGCCTCATAGATCGGCAGCGTGAGTACATGTGTTGCGTTGTCCGGCTGGCCCACGAGGATCGCCGATGGGAAAACGGCAAATGCTTCAACGAGCGCGAGCGTAAAAGCTGTCACCATACCGGGTGAAGCCAGTGGCAACGTGATGCGCCAGAAGCGAGCGGCCTTGGAAGCACCAAGCGTGCCCGCAGCATGTTCGAGCGATCTGTCAATCCCGCCGAAGAACCCCATCATGAGGAGAAACACGAACGGGATCGTCACCATTGTCGCTGCAATGAACGTGCCCGCGTAGTTGTAGATGAGCTGCTGCTTTGGAATGCCGACCGTCTGGAGCAGGAGATTGATCCAACCACCGTCCGAGAACACACGCATCATTCCCTGGGCGATGAGGATGCTGCCAAAGGTTAGCGGCAGCATGAACACAAGCGTGATCGCCTGCCGACCTCTGAAGTTTCTGCGCGCCTGGAAGGCGAGCGGCGCGGCAAAAGCGACGCTGACGAGCGCAACAGGCAGGGCGAGACGCAAGGTTTTAACGATTGAGTCGCGCAGATACGGGTCGCTAAGGAAATCGGTGTAGTTCGAGAGAGGATTGCTCCCCTTGAGCGGCTCGAAGGAGATCGACAGGCCGTAGAGAAACGGATACACGAAAAGGCCGCCAATAATGAGAACAGCCGGCAGCAGCAACAGCAACGACCAATCGATGCCTCGGTCCGCGAGGCGGTGCTTCAACGGCTGGCGGGTAGAACCGGACACCGCCCGCGCGGGCCGCTCAACTGTCGTCATCGCGGGATGCACCGGCCACTCCCGCGAAGGCGAGCACCCGTTCGCTCGAGACACTCAGTGTTGCTCGATGCCCGGCCACCACCGGCTCATCGGTCTTGAAGTGGATGGCCACGCCCCGGTTGGTGCGCGCCCGCACAGCTAGATCTCGCCCGTGAAACTCGACGACCTCGACCATGACCTGGATAGCGTTCGGCGCGGACGGCGCGGCCACCCGAATATCCTCAGGTCGGATCGCGATGGTTACCGCCGTGCCCTGTGCCGCATTGTCCGTGCCCCCACCGGTTACCAGCCGCCCAACCAGTTCGAGGTCGTCGGCTACGACATGCACCGCACCGTCTTCGGCCCGCGCGGCGACATGCCCGGCGAAGATGTTGCGATAACCCATGAAGCCCGCTACGTAGGCGCTGACGGGGTTCGCGTACACATCTTCGGGCGTGCCGGACTGTACGAAGCGACCCTTGCGCAACACGACGAGTCGAGTCGCCAGCGAGAGTGCCTCCTCCTGGTCGTGCGTCACGTAGAGCACCGACAGGTCCCGCTCCTGGTAGAGGCGCTTAATCTCGGTACGCATCTCGATTCGCAGTGCCGCATCGAGATTGGACAGCGGTTCGTCCATCAGGACAATCTCCGGATCGATCGCCAAGGCCCTGGCGATTGCGACACGCTGCTGCTCCCCGCCGGACAGCTGGGAAGGGATCTTGCCAGCATGGTCCGTCAACTGCACTAGGTCGAGGGCGGCGGCAGCACGCCGCCGTCTCTCATCCCTGCCAACGTGTCGCATCGAGAGACCGAACTCGACGTTCTTCTGCACAGTCAGGTGCGGGAAGAGCGCATAGTTCTGGAAGACCATCCCAAAGCCGCGCTTCTCCACAGGCACCGTGTCGATCCGCACTTCGTCGCGCCAGATCGATCCGGTGGTGAGCGGCTGCAGGCCGGCCAAACAGGCGAGAGCGGTCGACTTGCCGCAGCCAGATGGCCCGAGCAATGCGACGAACTCTCCCCGGGTCAGCTCCAGGTCGAGATCGACGAGGGCCCTGGTCCGGCCGTAAGTGCGCGACACACCGCACATCTGCAAGGACTCGAAACCAGGCTCGGTCTGAGCCGGCGTCCGGCTAGCCACCGACATTGCTCCCGATCTTCCGCTGCCAGATGTCGAAGGCCTCCTGCAGCTTCGCGGGGTCGAGCGGCGTAACCGTCTTGCCCGCAAACGCCTTCGGGTAGAAGTCGGGACGCCCCCATTTCTGGATAAGCAGCTTTGCCTCGGCCGTTGCATTGTCGACAGTGGCATTCTTGTTAGCGGCCGTGAGCACGACCGGTCCCAACGTCTTGACCTGCTGTGCGGGAGCGAGGATATAGCTCACCAGCTTCAGGTCGACATAGAGCGTCTCCGCCGAGACACCCTTCGGAACCATGAAGAAGTGACCGTCGTCCACCAAAGGCTGATTGTCAAACACTGATAACGCCGTCTCAGGCGCCCACGCGCCGTTCTGCCGGTTGGTCATGTCCATCGAGACGATCGTCGGGATGATGTCGAGCTGACCGGAACCGAACTGCTGGTTCAAGATGGTCGAGCTCGCCGGATACGTCTTGATGTACTTGCCCAACTCGGCGAGGTAGGCCCAGGTTTTGTCCCATCCCTTCACCGGGTCCTTCGGATCCTTGTCACCGAGAAGGTACGGCAGTGACATCATGAATGAACGGCCCGGGCCAGAGTTCGCAGGCTGCGCGTAGGTGAATTTGCCCGGGTTCGCCTTGGCCCATTCCAGCAGCTGTTCCGGCGTCTTCGGAGGCGTCGACACAACCTTAGGGTTGGTCGCCACAAACGGACCGGATGTTTGGTAGAGCACGAGCACGCCGAAGCCGCCGGCAAAAGCCTGGAAATCCTTTCGGCCGGCGTCCTGCACCGTGGCCAGGTCGATTATGTTCTTCTTGTATTCCGGCAGCACCTGAAGCAAGAGCTTCTGCGACAGAGCCGCGCCCAGGATGTCCGGGCCACCGAGCACGATCGACGTACTGGGTACGCCCCCCATCTGCTGCGCCTTGACTTTGCCCGCGACATCGGGCGCAGCTGCGGCCTGGTATTGGATCCCTGAAATGAGATCGGGGTTGTCCTTCACGAACTGGTCGAAGAGCGGCTTGTTGACTGCCAGGTCCCCCGCACCATCGAGCACCGTGATCGAGATCGGCTTGGCCGGCTTCACCGGGACGAGTTGAGCCGAGCTGCTGCTGCTGCTGGCGCCGCCCGGGGCACCACAGCCGCCGATGAGTACAAGAACGGCGAGGGCAGTGACGCCGACGGAAAGACGGCTCACGGGACGACCACTTTTGGGGCGGCGTAGACGGGTCATAGCGCCGCCCCCCTCACGGTAGCGGTGCCCAGTGATGCAGAACGAGGCATGCCATGGGCTCCCATCGCCACGAACGGCGCAGCAACAACGACACATCGCACTGTGACCAACTTCATTGTCAGTGATCCTCTCGGAGTTCAGTACTGAGGTTTCTCGGATGTTCCTGTGCTGTCAGCCAGCCGCTCGGTCGACGCGATCAGCGAACGCGCTCACGCGCACATAACGTCCACCAACGATGGTGACGGCGCCGACGATCGCCATACCCGTCCGGTGCTGTCGCTTCATCGCGGTCCCTTGTCGTGTCCCGTCAGCGTCATAGAAATCTTTCGATAAGTTTCCATCCACCGTGCGTGGATCATGCGCCAGCATCGCGGCGTCTGTCAAGCCCCCTGTGCCGTATTGCCTCTACTTTCAACAATGCTTTTATCGTCCTGTGCATCTACGATGCCTTTATGTTTTCTACGCATGGTGTCGTCGGACCCTCGACTGCGGGGCGATGACATGAGCACACCGGATCGTCGACCCAAGATCACGTTGACGGAGGTCGCGTCGGCGGCTGGCGTTTCGTTGCCCACCGCGTCCAAGGCGCTCAACAGCCACCCGGGAGTCGCACTGGAGACCAGGCATCGGGTCCAAGTTGCGGTCGACCAGCTGGGCTACGTCCCACGCGTCAGCCTCAACCGTGCCGCACCCCGAATCGTCGAGGTGATGGTCGACCAGCTCACCACGAACTACGCGATGGAGGTGCTGCGCGGAGCCACCCTCGCCGCCGAGGAAGTCGGAGTCTCCATCGTCATCAGTCGGTTCAACCGGGAGGCGCCCAAGTCCGGGCGGCTCCAACCCAGCAACTGGGCGGCGCGTCTGGCCGCCGCCGGGCGGTGCGGCGCTATCATCCTCACCGCCCATCTCAGGAGCGAGGACCAGAAGAGGCTGACCCTGGAACACTTGCCAGTGGTGTTGATTGACCCTCTGGAGCTTGGCGCGACGGAAGTGCCGAGCGTCGGCTCAACGAACTGGGCCGGAGGCTACGACGCCACCGAGCACCTCACCCGGCTAGGCCATCGTCGGATCGGTTCCATCGGTGGGCGCCGTGCATCCGTTGCCGCCCGCGCCCGGATGCACGGCTTTCGCGCTGCTTGCGCCACCGCAGAAATCTCGGTCGACGAGGCGTTCGTCGTCTTCACGGACTTCACCTACGAGTCCGGCCTCGCGGTCGCCGACAAGTGGCTCAGCCAGGAAGACCCACCGACGGCGATCATCGCTGCGAGCGACGCGCAGGCGATGGGCGTCATGGAGGCCGCTCGCCGCCACGCACTGGTCATCCCCGACGACCTGAGCGTGGTGGGCTACGACGACACCTACATAGCGAGCTGGGCGACGCCGCCGTTAACATGCGTGCGCCAGCCGCTCCAGGAGATGGGCAAGGTCGCGCTGCGCACACTCCTGGGGATGGTTGACGGCGAGGAACTGACGTCCAAGCACGTCGAGCTGGCCACAGAGCTGGTCGTCAGAGGGTCGACCGGACCCCCGCGACACTCAAGTCCCGGAAGGCACGACCGGTGACGGCGTCCGAGACCACACCGAGAGCACAGCCACGATCAGTGGCGCGCCCGTGGGCAGAGCGGTCGTTGCCGATCACCGAGCGGGTCGAGCTGCTGCTGTCCGCGATGACCCTGACGGAGAAGGTCGCGCAGCTCGGCAGCCACTGGGACGACCTGCGCGGCGGGGACGAGATCATCGCCCCGATGCAAGACGTCCTGTCCAGCGGCCGGCGCCCTTTCGAGAAGACGGCCAGCAACGGCATCGGGCACCTCACCCGCGTCCTGGGCACCCGGCCCGCGTCAGCGGCGCTGGGGGCCGAGCGGCTGGCACGGGCTCAGCGCTACCTCGTCTCCCGCACCCGGTTGGGAATCCCGGCGATCGCCCACGAGGAGTGCCTAACGGGATTCACGACGTTTGGCGCCACGGTCTACCCGACAGCTCTCGCCTGGGCCGCGACCTTTGACCCGGACCTCGTCGAGGAGATGACCCAAGCGATCGGCTCGGACATGCGCGACGTCGGCGTCCACCAAGGTCTTGCGCCAGTACTGGACGTCGTACGCGACTACCGGTGGGGGCGAGTGGAGGAGACGCTGGGCGAAGACCCCTATCTCGTGGCCGTCCTGGGAACCGCCTACGTGCGCGGCCTCGAGAGTGCCGGCGTCGTCGCGACCCTCAAGCACTTCGCCGGCTACTCGGCATCCACCGGCGGGCGGAACCACGCGCCGGTCCTTGCCGGCCCACGTGAGCTTGCCGACGTCATTCTTCCCCCGTTCGAGATGGCGGTGCGCGCGGGTGGGGCACGCAGCGTCATGAACTCCTACGCCGAGGTCGACGGGATGCCCGCCGTGGTCGACCACCAGCTCCTCACGGCGCTGCTCCGCCATGAGTGGGGGTTCACGGGAACGACCGTCTCGGACTACTGGTCTATCGCGTTCCTCAAGTCCAAGCACCGCGTGGCGGCCACCATGGTCGAGGCAGGGGCGCTCGCCCTTGCCGCCGGGATGGACGTCGAACTGCCTGACACCTCGGCGTACGGGCTTCTCCCCGATGCCGTGGCGGCGGGTCTGACGAGCGAGGCACAGATCGATCACTCAGTAAGGCGGGTCCTGCAACAGAAGGCCGAACTCGGCCTGCTCGACGACGACTGGAGCCCGGAGCCCCCGGCGCGAGCGCGCGTCATCGACCTCAACAGCACCGAGAACCAGGCGATCGCCTACCGGCTCGCTGCCGAGTCCGTGGTCCTGCTTGAGAACTCCGAAGGTCTGCTACCCCTGGCGCCGCGACCTGGCCGCATTGCCGTCATCGGTCCGTGCGCGGACGACGCCCGTGCTTTCCTCGGTTGCTACTCCTACCCCGTCCACGTCCTGCCCCGCTTCCCCGAGCACGGACTCGGTCTGGAGGTACCGACCCTGCCGGACGCGCTGCGTCGGCGGTACCCGCACTCCGAGGTCCAGGCCGCGCCAGGGTGCCCCCTGGACGAGCCGGACACTACGGGGATCCGGGCCGCCGTCGAGCTCGCCGCCGACTCGGACCTTGTCATCGCGGTCGTCGGCGACCGGTCAGGAATGTTCGGCAAAGGCACGTCCGGCGAGGGGTCGGACGCCGCGGATCTTCAGCTACCCGGTGTCCAGGCACAGTTGCTCGAGGCTCTCGCTGGCACCGGCACCCCCACCGTCGTCGTCGTCCTCTCCGGGCGACCGTACGCACTGGGCCGTTTTGTTGGCCGGTTCGGGGCCATGATCCAGTCATTCTTTCCCGGCCAGGCAGGCGCAGCGGCGATCGCCGACGTCCTGTCCGGAGCGGTGAACCCCAGCGGCAGACTGCCCGTCCAGATCCCGGCGTCCGACGGAGGCATGCCCCACACATACCTTGCGCCCCCACTCGGGCACGGAGGGGACCGCATCACGAACCTGTCTGTGGCCCCGGCCTTCCCGTTCGGACACGGCCTGAGCTACACAAACTTCGAACATGTAGACCTTGAGCTGGACACCGACACTATCGGTCCGGACGGCGAGCTCAAGGTGTCCTCCGTCGTCCGTAACACCGGCGCACTGCCAGGATCAACTGTCGTCCAGTTGTACTTCACCGACCCCGTCGCTCAGGTGACCCGTCCAGTGAGGCAGCTTCTCGGCTTCGCGCGTCTCACCCTTGACCCGGGCCAGGCGGCCCGCGTCTGCTTTAGGATCCACGCCGACCGGTTCTCTTTCACCGGCCGAGATCTGCGGCGGATCGTCGAGCCGGGCACCATCGAGCTGATGGTTGGCGGATCGAGTGCTGACCTACCACTCAGACGTTCGATCGAGATCACCGGCCAGACGCGCATAGTCGGCCCAGGACGCGTTCTGACGACAGGCGTCGAGGTCTGTCCAGGCCCTGGAGTTCGCACGTGAGTAGGTCCTTTCTAGATCTAGAGGAGTGGTAGCCATGGATGTGTGCCGCTTCGCCATTGTCGGTGGAGGGTTCCGCGCCCAGGCCTTCCTGCGGGTGGCACGTGAGCTCCCGGCAGTCCAGGCGTGTGGGGTGACCGTGCGTGACTCCCGCAAGGGCGCCGAGATTGAGGCGCGGTGGGGCGTGCCGACCTGCCGCGACCTCAATGACCTGTTGGGGTCTCAGTCACCGGACTTCATCGTCGTCGCGGTGCCTGCGGAGTCGTCGGAGGAAGTGATCATCCAGGTGGTTGCCGCCGGGCTGCCCGTCCTAGCCGAGACGCCGCCTGCGACCGATCCCGACGGGCTGGCCCGGCTGCACGAGCTGGTTCTCCAGGGGGCACGGATCCAGGTCGCGGAGCAGTACCACCTCGAACCCCTCGCTAGCGCTCAGATCGCGATCGCCCGGTCGGGCCTGCTGGGCACCGTGACGGAGGCGTTCGTCTCGGTGTGTCATGACTACCATGGCGTCAGCCTCATCCGCCGCCTCCTGGGCGTCACCTTCGAGGACGCCATCGTCACTGCCTCGCAGAACATCTCCACGGTGACGGCCGGGCCGGGCCGTTATGGCGACCCGCAGGAGCATCGGCTCATCAAGGAACGTCATGTCACGGCGCGGCTGGACTTCGGTGACCGCGTGGGCACCTACGACTTCAGTACCGACCAGTACCGCTCGTGGATCCGTTCCGGCCAGGTCCTCGTCCGCGGCGACCGCGGAGAGCTACGCGAGGAAACCGTGCGACGGATCGAGGACTTCGGCACCCCGGTCCGCATGAGGATCGAGCGACTGGCAGCCGGCGGCCCTGGCAACCATGAAGGACTCTTCCTCCGCGGCCTCACGCTCGGTGACCAGTGGCTCTACCGAAACGAGTACGCACCGGCGCGGCTCGCCGACGACGAACTCGCCTTAGCGTCGCTGCTCGACCGGATGCGGGTGTACGTCGACAGCGGACCGGATGTGTACAGCCTGGCGGAAGCCAGTCAGGACAACTACCTCCAGCTGGCGATCCGGCGTGCGGTCGAGACCGGCGAAGCTGTCCGGACGGAGCCTCAGCCCTGGTCCATCGCCGCCGAATGACTACCCGACTCAGACTTGAAGAGATTCCCTGACACCGTCCGAACAAACAAATCCTGCGGGGTGACTTCCAAGTCCGTGTCCGCCGCATAGCTTCTTCTACTGGTGATCGCTGGCCTCGGCGCTGGTCTTGTCGGCAGTATCGCGGGCCTTGCTTCGCTCATCAGCTATC
>OCTA010004982.1_pt1 | contig 11554 bp, 14 predicted proteins | sample 1538991 | NCBI WGS metagenome assembly OCTA01 (sample SAMEA3539302, study PRJEB22396) | soil metagenome | biome: tundra; feature: field; material: soil | place: USA | collected 2010-05 | depth 0.15 m | reverse complement strand
TCAGAGAACGCGTTTGGCACGCACTGACATTGCCGGGATCAACAACCTCCCAGTGAAGTTGGTTGTAATACGGTTTTGGGCAAAGGGCCTACGATGAAATCAATTTCGTGCGAGCCACTGTGTCAACGCGTCGGCGACGATGTCCTGCTGGCTGAATGGCGGTTGACGTTTGAGCTTACGTTCCACCGACACGCGCACAAGACGCGCGGAAAGCTCTGAGGGCAGACGGAACGTCATGGACACGGTGCCGGCGGTAGGAACTTCCACGACGGCTGGTGCTGCAATGTGAACACCGTTTGATGGCGGCGTTGCACGTGGAACACTTGAATTGTTTGCTGGAGTAATAGGTTTTGCGCCGTTATTTCCAGTGCCATTGACGAAGGCCAGTGCTTCGTCCGAAAGCTCACGCGTTTGCAACGCTGCGCTCAGTGTGCGTCGCGGCTTGTCCGAACAGTCCATAAAATAACTCCCTGATTTCATTGCCCGCATTCTCCCCGCTTGGTCCCAACCGCCAGACCACCGTTCCCTGGCCGGCAGCATCGGCATACGCCTGGCGCAAGCGCAGCCCTTTCGTTGCGGGAATTTCCAGCGTGCTCAACATTTCCACCAGTTCCCGGCTTAGGCGGTATTGCACCTGCAATTTATTCGGCACCAACATCGCTTGCGGCGGACCATGCCGGATGGCCTGCGCTTGCTTCACCACGCGGATGGCTTCGTTGACGGCGCGCAAATCGAGTGTGGACGGGCCGCACGGCAACAACGCCAAATCCGCGACCAGCAAAATGCCGCGCGTGACTTCCGACAAACCGCCCGGACCGTCAATGATGAGATGTTCAAACTGCGTTTGGAGTTTCGGCACTCCTTCCAGAATTTCGTCCGCTGTTTGCAGTCGCAGCACTGGCAGGTCCGGTGCCGTTTCGTGCAACCAGACTGACGACGAACCCTGTGCGTCGGCATCCACGAGCGCCACCTTCGCTCCTTGCTCCTGCCACCAGACGGCCAGATGCACCGCCAGCGTGGACTTGCCCACGCCCCCCTTGGAATTCGTCAACGCGATTATCATGCCCGCCTCCATTCAAGCTGCCGCTTGCTTGATTGCTAACATGCAAACAGACAAGCACGCAAGCGGTCTTGTTTGTTTGCCGGCAGACATGCTTGCAAGCTTGCTTGCCAGTCATTTTGTGGCTTCCAAAAGATTTCCATTCTGTGCTAGATCTGGGGTAGCGGGATTTGAGGCAGGTTCATAGTGGGATTTCAGACAGGTTTTACTGGGAACCGGGGCAGCCCCCTACCGGGATTTGAGACAGGTTTTAGCGGGATTTGAAACCGAAAATTCGGCGCAAGTGGCCGAAATGAGTGGCGAATTCCGACCGTAACTTTGAACTCTGTTCTTAAAACCTCAAACTCACAACAGTGCGGAAAGGGGTTGTTATCACATCAAGGAGGAATCGTGGAAACGCAGGAGCGCATCGAAGATGATTCAATGGCGAAGAAATCTGCTGACGGAAAGGATGAACTCAACCTTGCGGAGTTTCCGCTCTGCGCGCTCGCGCACCGGCTCCAGCCGGACCAGAAGACGCTGCGGTTCGAGGACCGGGTGTGGGACGCACGGCGCAGGGAAACGATCACGCGGCAACTGACCATCACCGGGTCGGATGCCTATGGTCTGCCGACCGCGCTCGACGACGAAGTGCTGCTGGGCTTGATCCAGATTTCCAAACTGAACCAGTTCGCCGACCGCATCGTGCGGTTCACGCGCTACCAGTTGATTCAACTGCTCGGCTGGCGCAACGAGAGCAAAAGCTACGAGCGCCTGGAGGCGTCGCTCAATCGCTGGACCGGCGTGACGCTCTACTACAAGAACGCCTGGTGGAACAAGCAACGCCAGTGCTGGGTGGATGAGAAGTTTCATGTGCTCGACAACACCCGTCTCTTCCATCGCGAAAATCCCGGCAGCGGCGCGGAAGAGGACGGCAACTCGTCGGTGTTCATCTGGAATGAGGTCATCTTTCAAAGTTTTCAGGCCGGCAACTTGAAGGGGATTGATTTTGATTTCTTCCGCGAGTTGCGCGGGGCCGTGGCCAAGCGGTTGTATCGGTTTCTCGACAAACGGTTCTTTCATCGCCGCCACTGGGAGTTCGATCTCGGCGAATTCGCCCGCGAACACGCTGGGTTGTCGCGGCACTACGACACCGCCAACCTCAAGCGCAAGCTGCGGCCCGGCATCGCCGAACTGGAACAGCGCGGCTATCTCAAGCCGATGGCCGACGCCGAACGCTTCCGGAAATTGTGCAGCGGTCAGTGGCGCATTGTGTTTGACCGGCAAATGAACGAAACGCCGACCCAGCCACCTGAAGCCGAACTACCCCCGCAGCCGCTGGTCGAAGCGCTGGTGCAACGCGGCGTCGCGCCGGCCACCGCGCAAAGCACGGTCAAGCAGTTCTCCACCGAACGCATCCAGAGCCAGCTTGAAGTGTTTGACTATCTCGTCGCGCACCAGGACGCAAAAGTATCGCGCAATCCGCCGGGTTTTCTCATCAGCGCCATTCGCGGCGAGTATGCGCCGCCGAAAAGCTATCAGGATCACGAGGCCGAAAAGCAACGCAAGGAGGAGAGTGAGAAACGCCGGCAACGCGCGGAGCAGCGCCAACAGCAGCAAGAGATCGCGGCCCGCGAAAAGGAGCAGGCGGAACAAGACGCCATCCGGCAGTTTTGGGATTCGTGGTCCATCGAGGAACGCAGCCGCTTGGAGCATGAGGCATTGGAACTCGCCACGCCGATGCAACACAAGATGCTGGAGCGTGGCGGCACGCTGGCCGAGGCAACGCGCACATCCCTGTTGAACGCCTACGCGCTTAAACTCATGCAGCAGGGGATTTGAATCTTTGCCGCGAGATACGCCACGGTCAGGTTGCCGCCACCCTGACCAGCGCGCGCATCCAGCCGTTCCGGCTTCCCTGCCGCCCCTGGCCGGCCGGCATGGCTGCACGCGCTCGTCACGGCGGCAATGCAGTGGTCTTTCCGTCAGGCGTCGGGAACACCGACGCCTGACCGAAAGCAAGGGAACGCGATTCCAATCGAAACAGGTGGTTTACACCGTGACTTCGGCCACGCACATGTTTGACGCCACCGGCGGCGGTGCCAGTTCACACTGTTTTCGTCAGGCGCGATGAACTGGTTGTTTCATTGTATGGCGGTCGTTTCCGCGTCAAGGTCGTCACCCCGCCACCCTCCCGCTCCACCTTGACCCAGAAACGCCCGCCGGGGAACTCTGCCTTTAGGATTCATCGCGCGGAGATTGCCTAGCGCCAGCAAAGCGGAAATCACCGCTGCTGGTATGTGAGGTGGCAAAGGACTTCCCGGGGCTAAATCGGCAGGTTAACCATCTAACTCGCTGATGACAGTAAAGATAGGTTGCCGCCCAAGCCGGAATGTAAACAAAACGTTAACAACTTAAGACCATCGTGGCAGGGGGTTTCCGCAGAATGTCTTGGTTTTTGTCGCACCGCAGGTGCATCCGGTGTGGGCTGTCAATATTTTTTAGTCGTCCTCCGGAAAAAAGATTGTGATGGCCGGCTGCGGGTCGTCAAAATCCAACGCGCCGCACGCGGCGACGAGTTCAACCAATCGCGGCGGCTGGTCGTCTTGGTTGCGAACGTAGAGCTTGAAACAGAACCGCGTTTGATGCTCGTGTTCCTTCGCGGCGGCCCAGCGAAACATGGTGAGCACGTCCCAAAGCCGTCCGGCCTCATCCTGCCCGCTCACTCCGTCCGGCACCGCAACGCACCGCTCGTAAACCGTGCGCGTAATGAAAACCGGGTAACGAATCCCGGCCTCCTTCGCCGTCTCGGACACGTCCACCTGAATGCCATCCTCAAGCGCCTGCTTGCGCGAATAGCAATAAATCAACTCCTGTTCTAAATTCCTGTCCTGCTCCATTGATTCCCCCGATTTGCATTTCTTTTGTCTTGGCCAATATCCGCCAGCCTCCGGCGACCGGTTCCGGCTTGAGTTATCCACATGAGCGGCGAAGCGTGGGGCAATTAAAAGCCCCCGCAGAGCGAGCCGCGATTGTGGAAAACTCAAAGCCGGCCACCGTAGCCCAGCTTTTCGTAATCCTCCTTCCGTCTTAATTTTCCCCGCATCCTCAAATCGAATTCCGCCGGAGTCAGGCCGGTGATAAATATCTCCCGCATTGGCGGCGGCGTGTCCGGCAAAATCGTGTCAATGTTGCGGCGGTTTTCCGACAGAATTTCCCCGGCTTGCTCCGCCCTGAGCGGAACCAGCACGATTCGACCCAGCGCCGAACACCAACAAGCGGCAGTTCGCGAGCCGTCCGGCTGCTCCTCGATGAGGATGGCTTTCGACCCGGCACGCGGTTTCATTACAACTGAGCGGTTCATATATTTGCCCCCATGTCTTCCTCGATGGCTCCGGTTTTGGGCTGCGTCCATATCCAATCATAAGCCGCTTGCAACGCGTGACAGGCCGTAAGCAACTCATCGCGCCCGAAACTGTCCGACCGTTTCCATTCCCCATTCTCCAAATACAACCGGCACGCGGTCACATTGAACCGGGGGCCGTGTTTGGTTTCATTGCGCCAGATGCTGGCCTGCACTTTGCCCAATTTCACCACATACACCGGCATCGTTTTCTTTTCCATGTTTTCATTCCTCCAAAATACGGGCCGAAAAGCCGACCCGATAAAATCCTTAAAAATTTCCAATCTTGCGCAAGCCCTGTCACGCTAAAGTCTTTCGGCCGGATAATTCACAATATTCACAATCGGTTTGCCCACTGCACCCGCTCGTTCCTCTTGCAGCATGACGGACGTCTCGGTCCTATGTTCGTTGGTGATTATGTTGAAGGGTGCCGAATACCCATGGTGGAAAACCGACTCCACTGGCAGCCTCCATGACAGAAAGAGGCGCATTTGCTCCAATTTTTCGTTTGAGGTTGCACCAAAATCACCCCGGGCGTGAAACTCAAGAGTTTCTATGACCTCGTTTCGCCGTAACTTCATAAAGGCGTTGAGAGTTATCATCACGCGGCCAAGGACGAATCTTTTGACTTCAATTGTTTCCATATTTCCCCAAATTGCGGGCAGACCATTCTGCCCTGTTAAAATCAAACTCAAATCAGCGTGGCGCCACCAGCAGCGCGGCACGCTTTTCACCCAGTTGCAATTCTTCCACGTAAAAGCTTGGCGAATCAAGCAACCGCTCCACATCGAATATCAGGCCGTCGCAAGTGTTGTTTTCATACGCTTCGTAAAGTTCGGGCCAATACAATTCAAACAATTCAAACGCCGCCTTTTCCCGGACATCGTGAAACCACTCGCCGAAAAAAAGGTGCAAATTTTCGTCCTCGATGGTCTGGGCATCCAAGCCAGCGAGCGCATACCCGCACACATGGGCAGCGTAATAAATGCGGATAAAATTTTCGGCCGAGTCCCCGCCCAGCATTTCAAGCAAATCATCAAGCGCCAGAATTTCCGCACCGCTCACGCTGCTTTTTCCTTTGAACGCGAGCGCCACGCCGTCATGGTCGCCAGAGGGCCAGAACTCCGCCTCCCCGTCCCGGTCGTGGTCCCATTCGACCACCTCCCCGGCGGTCAATACTCGCTCAATAGCACTTTGACTCCTGAAGTTGAATCCCTCGAACGTTCCCAAATCAAAGACCAAATTTCGGCACGCTACCCTTTCCATTTCCCGGCCCTCCTGACTTCAAGAATTGACGCACTGGTCTTCCAGCACCCCGGCGGCTGCTTTGGCAATTCCCTGGAAACCGCAGCCGGGTTCATTGTAGGCCAACACCAGCCGCAAGGTTGGCCAATCCCGGCTTACCTGCTCCACGAAGGCCAGCGGCGGAGTCCACGGGGTTTGAAATACATAATGCAGGCGATTTTCTGATTCGGTGGTTATGGCCGAATTGATGGCCCCCAAGGTGCAGCCCCAATGCTCAATTTCCCAATCGTATTGCCCGTTGCCGTATTCCGCCGCCGCAACCTCTGCCGGAATGGGAATAAAATTTTCCAATTTCAGCACTTCCGCCGCGTCTACCGCCGCATCCTCGGCAGGCACAGCCGCCGCCTTTTCCTTGAAGGCCGCAATGTCCGCCTCCGGGCCTTCAACCACTAAAATGTTCTCGCACCAGTTTGGCATGATAAAATCTCTCCCTTGACATATGTCAAAAACGTTTCACTTTGCTGTCTATTTCTCTGCTTCCTAAATTGCACTTTAGTGCATCCGGTGTGATTTCTGATTTCGATGCAATCACGACTTGTCGTGATTGCATCATTGATCCCCTATTTGGGACTGATGACTTTGATCTCCAATCGTGCTAGAATCGGCATCACACGACTCACATCTTTTAGGAGGTATTATGTTGAGCCCCGACTTCAGGCAGGAACCTGCAAAAAAAACAGCACCACCGGCAGCCGAACCCGGCGAAGCGCGGCTCATTTCACTGAGGATTGTGTCGCTCAAGCAGCCAAAGCTGAATCTCGGCCGCATCGTTATTACAAGCAATGCACACGCTATTTTGAGCGCGGACGAAGTCCGCTTGGCACTGCGCCGGCATCAATTTGGCGACTGGGGAACGGTGTGCGCCGAAGACTGGAAGACGAACGACCAGCGCGCACGGGACCAGGGCATGGTGCTGTCGGCTTACGAATCAGCAGCCGGGACGGCGTTTTGGGTGATTAGCGATCCAGGTCATGAGATCACAACTGTCTTGATGCCGGAAGATTATTGAGATTCGATGCCGAATAATCAATTGGTGATGGCGTGGCTGGGCTGCTCGCAATTCAAAAACTCGGGCGCAACCGCGATACGCCGCGGCTCTGGATTGAATCCCAGCGGCTTAATGCCTTGGGATTTTCCCACGGCGTTCCGCTTCACATTGAGCACGACCGGGAGAATCTGGTTTTGCGCCCGGCGGTGCTGGGCCAAAATCACGTCTCAAGCCGCGAAGTCTGCGGCAGTCGCCGCCCGATAATTGATCTGGAAAGTCATTCGCTCCTGTCTGGACTTGCCGAATACTCGGAAGTGAAGATCATCGCTTCGTTCGAGCGGATTCAGGTGACGCCTTCGCACCGTGCCTTTGCGATTCAGAAAAGCCGGTCGCTCATGCCGCCGTTTCGTGTGCTCGAAGTTTTTGCCGGTGGCGGAACCATGACAGCGGCTTTGGCCGGGGACTCGCGATTTCAAGTGACGGCTGGGGTTGAGATTGAACCAGCCTTTGCCGACGAGTGGCAGGCAAAACATCCGGGTGCATTGCTCATTCAGTCCGACATCCGTTCCCTCCACACTTTGGAGATTCCGGCGTGTGACATTCTGATGTCGCTAGCTGCGCCCGCCGCACCGGCACGAGCAGCGTCGCCGAAACGAGTTGTCCGCGGTCGTTCCCATGCGCCCAAAACTTCGCCGTTCCTTTGGCTGGTGGATTGTGCCATAATCAACCCCAGTTGAATTTCTATGTGCGCGGAGATGAAGAAACAGCCAACCGGCGAGCGGGTTGTGCCCGGCGGTGCCATTCGATCCGTCGAGTGGACCAGCATTTTGCAGGCTGGCGTCCAAGCCCAGCGCCTGGTGCCCGGAGCCATCTGTGTCGGCGGCACGGCGGCGGCGCTGTATGCCGGACACCGCATTTCGCACGACACCGACCACCTCGTCTCGGCACTGCGGGACCATTTTGAAGAAGTGCGCGCCCAGTTGGAGAATCAGCCGGACTGGAAAACGGCCCGCGTCAGTCCGCCGGTGTTGATTCTGGGAAGCATCGGCAACATCGAAGTCGGCTTCCGTCAACTCAAGCGCACGCTGCCGGTGGAGACGCAGGTGGTGCAAACCGAAGCGGGACCGCTGGTGGTGCCCACGTTGGATGAGATGATTTGCATGAAAGCGTTTCTGGCTTACGACCGGAACGTCACGCGCGATTATCTGGACTTTGCCGCCCTCACCGAATGCGCGTCTGCGGAAGCCACGCTTGAGTCGCTGTTGCAGCTCGACCCCCGTTACGGCGGACTGCAGACCGCGTCCGTGACGCTGGAAGTGGCCAAGGCTTTGAGCGCGGCCGCGCCGTATGACTTGAATGAAGCGGACTTGCCGCACTACAAGGGTCTGGCCGGCAAATGGCATCGCTGGGAAGCGACGCGCGACATCTGCCAGCGCTTCGGCGTGCTGTTGGGCGACGCCCTGATTCAGGGAGGGAAGTGACGCATGGAACACCGCCATCTCAATACCCAAACCTGGTCGGCGGCGACCGTTGATTCGGCGCTGGAGCGGGGCAATCTCAACGACTGGCGCGAACTGTTTGCCGCCGTCCAGCGGAACCGTGAAGTCGCGGCCTTGGTTGTGCGCGTGGCCTCCCGCCACCGCCGGGAAGGTTTTGCCATTCTGGCCAAAGCGTTGGTGCAACGTTTGCGGCCGGACTTGGACCAACTGAAAGTCCCAGCAACCGGGTTATGATGGAAACGCAGATCAGCCACAAACCGAATCTTGAATTGCTTGGGGAGCAACTGGCTCACTTGGTCGCGGCCCGCGCAATGTGAGCGGATTCATTCACGCCACTGTCGGCATGAAGTGTGGCGTGACTCCATTGGCACATCACGGTTGCAACAGTCCCATTTCCACCAGCACAGGCCCTAATTCGATTAGTAGTTGCTGCGCCTCCTTGACCTGTTCCACCTGATTCGGGTATCTGCGGTAGAATTTCTGATTCAGTTTCCAACGCGGACGAACTTTGTCGCTGGCAGAAATAGCGATGGCGACCAAGTGGTCCAGACCGTTAAAATCTTGATTCAATGCCCCGTATGTTTGCATTTCCTTGTAGGAAAATGGCTTTTTGTCGTAGCTCGGAACAGATAATTGGAGGTATCCAGGCGTAATGAAGGGGGCAAGTTTTGCCTGAATGGCTGGGTCGGACGCCTTCTTCCGCAGTTCAATCTTTCGTGCCTCTTCCTCGGTGCTCTGAACCGCGACCTGCGTTTTGGTGTTTTCGAGTTTTTGCTGGGCGTCGCGCAGCGCCTGGTCGCGCGCCTGCTGGTCCGCATCCTCTTTCTCTTTGGCCAGCGCTTCATTTCGTTTCCGTTCTGCTTCCGAGACAATTATCTTGGACTCGGCATCCGCCGCAATTTTCGCTGCCTGCTTGGTTGCGTCCGCATTGTTTTCCGCAAACAGCCGTTGCGTTGCCTCGGTTTCGGCCTGCGCAAGTTTTGCCATGCCGGCTTCCAGCGTCAATGAGTTTGGGGTCGCGGTGGCGTCGGCCACCTTGGTTTTTGATTCAGATCCAATGGTCGAGAGCACCTGGCGTAACTGTCCTGTTTTCTTCGACGCGTATTCAGCCCACGTTATGAAACTCTGCACCGAGGCGCGAACATCCGACGTAGGCTCGTAAGCCGTCCCCGCGGCGTCCACGAGCTGTAATGCGATGCGTCTTGCGCCTTCGAGCTTGGTCGCAATTTCCTCCCGTGAGGCAAGCTCCGGCAAATCAGTTTCATAAAAGTGCCGTGCCTGCGCAATCAAATCGGGAAAGAGCGCCACTTGGCGGCCGGCATCATTGGTCTTGAGCGCAGCGGCATCATTCTGCAATTTTGTGGTATCCGCCAGCAGCCGCGTCAGGACGTTGGTTGCGGAACGGGCTTGTGTCAGCAGCTCCTCTTGATGCGTCTTTGCCACTACCAATGCCGTCTTTTGGGACGCCTCTTTATCGGCAATCTCTATCCTTGTTTTATCTGCCTCTGCCTTCTCACGCAGCCGGTGCTCCTTGAGCTTTTCGCTGCGGGCGTAATGCCACAAACCGCCGAAGGCGAGGGCCACGATCACCACTAAAATAAACAAAACCACGACGGCCACGCCCATTGGAATCTCCTGGGGTTTTGGTTTTGAATCAGTTGGCGGAGTTGATGGACTTGAACTCATAAAGCATGGGGGTTGGGCATCTCAAAAATCCGGCGGCAAATCTTTGGGTCTGCGCCGGCTGGCATTGGGGAGATACGGCCGGCTTTTTGGTTTCTTTGGGCCATCCGGCGGGGCGGATTTCTTTTTGCCTTTTGGTTCCGGCTTAGTTTCCAGTGGCTCCATGAACAACTTGTCTTCTTCCGGCGACCATCCCTTCAATATCTGGTCTTCGACATTCAAGCGCGGCAGCACCGCCGGAATCGTTGATTTGGGTTTAAGGCGCGACAGCAGTTCGTCAAACCATCTTCGCGTAATGAACGTGGAACCCTGACACGGCACGTCACTGATGCTGATAATGGGTCCGCCGCGCACTGGCAACGGCAGATTGAGGAACGTGGAAGCAAGAAAGAGCGAACGGTCGACGGTGCTATACGACCTCGAAAAACTTCCCCCCTCTTTACTCCAAGACTCGCTGCATCCGGTCTCGGTAGTTCGAACATGTCCGAAGAATCTCTCGGCCCATGCTGCCGTGGTCGGCGCCCCGGCGCGCAAAAAAGTTTTATTCGCGCACTGCGCCAGGATGTCCTCGGTTGCGGCCTCTCCATAAATGCCATGAAGCGCCTCCAAACCTTGCGTGCCGATGAGCACGGAGGTTCCTTTGGAGCGTCCCCGCCGTAGCAGGTCGTGAATGCACCCCACCTCTTCCATCGCCGGGAATTCATCCAATACAAACCAATGACGAGGCTGCCGGCTGTCAGGCTGGCGCAGGATTTCTTGGGTGAGGGCTTTCAACAACAGCGCATTGATGGGCCAGAGCGAGTCATGCAGGGCGGGGTCGTCGCCCAGCACCAAAACGCCGGGGTTTTTGAGAAACTTTTCGATGGTAAATTTCTTGGCATTTTTGGCCGAATGATAGAGGGCGGCGACCGGTTCGAACTTCACAATTTTCCCGCCCAAGGAAGAGAGCACGCCAGCCGCAGTTTTGTCGTCATCAAAAATCCGCTTGGCAATAAACTTGGCGCGCTCGTCACGCGCCGTGATTCTTTGAATCCGCTCCTGGGTGTCCAGCGCGCAAATCAGGTCGCGAAAGGTCCAGTTTTGTTCGGAATGGTTCAGCCCAAGGATCACCGCGTAAACCAGATCGCGAGCGGCTTCCCAAAAGTATGGCGCGCTGCTATGCGTTTCGCGCGGCACCAAAAGTGAAGCCAGGTGCCGCGCCATTAACGGGGTCTTCGTGCCTTCAGCCAGGTCCCAGACCGCACAGCGTTCGTCGTGCGGGCTAAGAATGTAAACATTTTCGTCCTCGGGATAAAATCCAAGCGACGCAAGCTGGGGGATGGCGTCGCATTTGCCGTCGAACAGAATCAATTGTTCGGGTTGTTCCAAACCCGGCTGGAAACGCCGCGCGATGGATTGCAAAAACAATTGGATGAGCGTGGTCTTGCCACTGCCGGTGACGCCAATAATGGCAAGGTGTTTGAGCGCCTCGGTGACCGGCAAGTTGCGCATGGCCCAATATATTTGATTGGGGTCAAACGCCAGGCACGAAGCCTGTGGCTCCGCTTGGTAAGCGGCTGAACCATCGTTGGGCAATTCGTCCTTGGCAAACAAGGACCAAAATGAAGGTGGCGCTGGTTCTGTGGCTGATGGCGCAT
>OCTA010004981.1_pt1 | contig 11556 bp, 6 predicted proteins | sample 1538991 | NCBI WGS metagenome assembly OCTA01 (sample SAMEA3539302, study PRJEB22396) | soil metagenome | biome: tundra; feature: field; material: soil | place: USA | collected 2010-05 | depth 0.15 m | reverse complement strand
TGCTGCAAGTGTTGTCGGAGAAGAAAACAATCGCGCCGGGCGAGCTTGCGGAATTTGATCAGACCAGCCAGCCGGTAGCCAAGCCGCATCTCTGGTCGCCGGAAACGCCTTATGTTTACAAGGTTTTTTCCGATGTCTGCGCTGGCGGCGCGGTGGTGGATCATTTTGAAAGCCCGCTGGGTTTCCGCTGGTTCAAATGGGACTTTGAAAATAATCGCCTGATTCTCAACGGCAAAAAAGTCATCATCCACGGAACCAACCGGCATCAGGAATGGCCGTGGCTCGGCGACGCCACGCCGAAATGGCTCCAGTTGCTCGACATGAATGACATCCGCCACAATCTGAACAACAATTTCATGCGGACCGCGCATTATCCGAATGATCCGTGCATTTACGATTTCAACGATCACAACGGCATCATCACCATCGAGGAATTGCCGAATGACAAGCGGCAGGAGTTCACGGAGACGGTGCAGGTGCAGCAGTTGCGCGAGGCCATCCGCCGCGACCGAAATCATCCGTCCATTTTCTTCTGGAGCATGGGCAACGAGACCGACCACGCGGTGGATTCAAAATACGCCGTGGCGGAAGACACGACCCGGTTGATTCATGCGCGCGACATTTACAACGACTCGGCCGGAAAGTTCGTCAACACCTTGTCGAAAAACATCGCGCTGGAATCGCTCCTGCGCTGCACCATCCGCGGCTGGTCGGATTCAGACGTGCGCGATTTGGAGCCGCAGAGTTCGCAGCAGACCGGCACCGAGGAATGGCAGCACGATCAGGCGGCGGCGGAAATCATCAAGCGCAACAAAGACCGCACTCCCGACGACCGCGCCAACATCAACACTTGGATTTACGAAGACCACGGCTGCAACCGCACCTACATCAATTGTCCGCTCGACTATGTCAATCCCAAGGGCTGGGTGGACTGCTGGCGCACGCCGAAATACATGTATTATCTCTGGCAGGCGTTTTATGCCGAGCAGCCGATGGTGTTCATTCACCCGCATTTCTGGCGTTCGCAATACGCCGGCCAGAAAAAAGAAATTGTCGTGGATTCAAATTGCGAAACGGTCGAACTCAAGGTCAACGGCCGCAGCCTCGGAATTTTGAAACCCAGTTTTGAAGAGGCGAACGTGGTGCGCTTTGAAAATGTTCCGATTGAACAGGGAACTCTGACTGCGGATGGAAAAAAGAACGGCGTGACGGTGACGAACACCGTGGTCATGGCCGGCGAACCGGCGCGGTTGAAACTGAATGGATTTGTGGATGGATGGATAAATGGATTGATGAGCAATTCAACAATCCAACAATCCAACAATCCAACAATCCAATTGGAGGCTGGCAAAGATTCGCTGGCCATGATTCGCGCCGACATAGTGGATGCGCAGGGCAATCATGTTTTTGGCGCGACCAACTCGATTTACTGGTCGGTTTCCGGCCCGGCGACACTGGTGGGCGCGCCGGTTTATCAAACGGACACGGACAAAAACGAGGCGAACAACGGCACGATGTATATTGATGCGCCGACGTTCAACATCGTCCGCTCCTCCGGCAAGGCGGGCGAAATAAAAGTCCGCGCCTATTCGCGCGGACTGGCTTCCGCCGAGATTTCAATCAACGCGGCGGCGTTGCCGGAAAATAATTCCGTCGCCATCGTCGAGCCGCCGCTGCCGGAAGGCAACCGACAAGCTGTGACGCGCGAAAATAGTTCCGCTGCGAAAAATGAACTCGCCAGCCAGAAACTGCGCGGCGTGACGGACGACGTGTTTCTTAAAGCAAATTCGATTGAAGAATATTCCCGGCAGATTGACAGTGTGCTGCGCGAGAAAAATCCGGGACTTGATTTCACCAGTCCCGAATATCGCGCGGTGATTTCCGTTTTTGCGGGTCTGCTCCAAAAGAATCAAGGCAGCCTCATCCGCGACGATTTCAATTTCACCGTTGGTTTCTTTAATGATTGCCAGCGGATCACCCGTCAGATTGACGCGCTCAAACTACCGGCGTTTTTCAAGCAAAGCCTTCACGAATACTACGCGAAGGCGATGATTCAGCACGGCGAAGCAAAGGATGTTAACAATGAATCGCGCTGGCTCGCGTCCCTGCCGGACGGAAAACTGGTTGTGGCTGGAGCCGATGGCGTTCACGATTCCGCTGTGCTCATTTCTGACCAGCCCGATTTTGAGTCAATGCTGGCAGTGGCCCTGCCGGAATTCAAAAATCTGGACGATGTCCGCAAAGCCGCGCTGCTCGAAGCCGTGTGCGCCATCAATCCGAATGTGAAAAAGAAAATTGTTCGCTCCGGTGGCGGGAAAGTTGACGGCGTCCGCCAGAAAACCCAGGAGACTATTTCTTACGCGGTGCCGAAAGGCCAGCCGGTCCTCGTTCCAGACATGCACTACTTGGAAGTCGCCAGCCGCAGCCAGCGGAAACAAAAGCAAAATGCGGATGAATGAATTTTTCATAACCGCCCAAATCATGAAAAAATGTTACCGCTCGTTTTTCCGGCTGCTGCTGGCGGTGTTGGTTGCCGTTGGTCCGGTTAAAGCCGGGCAATCACTTGGCGCGGGCCAGGAAGAACAGTTGCGCAAACAAATCCGCGACAACTTTTTTGTGCCCGACCCGCTGCCGCCGCTCGACGCAAAAACCCATCGCACTTTTTCACCCGCGCCCGGTGTCAACGCCGAAGGCGTGAGCTATGTGACGCAGCTTGGCGCACGCGTTCCGGCGATTCTTTATCTGCCCGCCCCGCTGCCGAAGGGAAAAATTCCCGCATTCATCGTCGTCAACGGCCATGGCGGCGACAAATACTGCTGGTATTCTTTTTATACCGGAATTCTTTTTGCCCGCGCCGGTGCGGCGGTGCTGACTTACGATCAGGCCGGCGAAGGCGAGCGGAATATCAATCACAAATCCGGCACGCGCGCCCACGACCACATCAAAGGCGACGCCGTGGTTGCGCGCCATCTCGAAGGTTTGATGATCACCGACGTGATGCAGGCTGACGCATATCTGCGCCAGCGGCCCGAAGTGGATTCCCGGCGCATCGCTGCCGGCGGCTACTCGCTCGGTTCGTTTGTCGTCGCGCTCGCCGGCGCGGTGGACACTAATCTTGCCGCCTGCGTTCTTTGTGGCGGTGGAAATTTGGACGGGCCGGGCGGTTATTGGGACAAATCGGACAAGCAGATGTGCCAGGCCCTGCCATATCAATCGCTCAATTTTCTCGGTGACCGGCCGGCGATGATTTACGCGCTACAAGCGGCGCGAGGACCGACGATGATTTTCAACGGACTCGGCGACACCGCCGTTGGAATTCCCAGCCACGGCGAAAAGTTTTTCAAGGACATGCAATCGCGCGCGATGCAATTGCACGGCAGCCTCACCAACATTTTTGAATACGGTTTCGCGCCGACCAATTGCGGACATCGGCCGTATTGGCTGATGAGGCCGGTCGCAGTCTGGCTGGAAAAGCAGCTTGATTTTCCGAACTGGACGGCGAAAAAAATCCAGGCCATGCCGGAAATTAAAATCGGCGACTGGGCGAAAACGAACAACATTTTCATGGATAAACTTTACGCGACCGACTTGCGCGAAGGCGGCACGCCCGCGCTGGATGACAACGTGCCAGGATACTCCCGCGATGAACTGGACGCGCTGCCGCCGGCTGAATGGGAAACTGCAAAACGCGATTTTATTCTGGAAACTTGGATCGAAGCGGTGCAAAAAGACATCAACACCGTTCCGGTTGGAGCCGCAGGCAAATGACGTTAAAATCTTTTTCAACAATCATGCGCGTATTTTTTTGCGGCTTGTTCTGCCTTGCCGCCGTCGGCGGTTCTGCCGCCACGTTCAACGTCCGCGAATTTGGCGCGAAGGCCGATCATACGAACAACGACGCGCCGGCGATTCAGGCCGCGATTGACGCCTGCAACCAATCCGGCGGCGGCGAAGTCGTGGTGCCTTCGGGAAATTATTTTGCCGGGAAAATCGTTTTGAAAAGCAACGTCACGCTCAAACTCGAAAACGGCGCGACGATCTGGGCGAGTGGCAACATTGAGGATTACGAAAAAAATCCGACGAAAGACGAGCATGGTTATTGGTGCGTGGCGACCAACGCGGAAAACATCGCCATCGCCGGGGATGGAAAAATTGTCGGCACGGGACAGGCTGAACTTGGCCGGCGCGAGGACGAAAACAAAACGCCGCTGCCCGCGCATCGTTTCGGCATCATTCATTTTTCAAACTGCAAAAACGTCCGCCTCCGCGATTTTGGAATTCTTTTTAGCGAGGCGCACGCGGTTGTTTTCAACGAGTGCCAGGACGTTTTTGTGAACGGCGTTTCGATTCTCAACAATTTTTTGCGGACGAACACCGATGGCATTGACCCGACTTCCTGCACGAATGTTTTCATTTCCAACTGCCACATCGTCGCCGGCGACGATTGCATCTGTCCAAAAACCGAGAAGGGAATTCCGCTGGAAAATCTGGTCGTGGAAAATTGCATTTTGGAATCCATTGCCGGCGCGGTGAAGCTGGGCACGGGTTCGAGCGGCGATTTCCGCGACATCAAGGTTTCCAACTGCGTGATCCGCAATTCCGGCGTCGGCATCGGCCTGTTCATCAAGGACGGCGGCACGGTGGAGCGCGCGAGTTTTTCCAACATTTCCATCGAGACGACTTCGCAGGACACGCCGATCAACGCGCGGCTGCGCAACAACATCATTCCGATTTACATTGATCTCGGAAAACGCAACCCGGATTCGTCGTTGAGCCGCATTCGCGACGTGAGTTTCAGCGACATTCAGATTGAGAGCGACAACAGCATCGTCATTCAAGGACTGCCGGAGCGTGCGATTGAAAATCTGACGTTGCGGAACATTTCCTTTCGCGTGAAGAAGGCTTTTGATTTTTCCGCACGCACAAAACGTGAAGGCGGCAAGAGCACTTACAAGGATGAAAACAACACGCGCTATGTCCGCCAGCCGGCTTGCATCGCGCTGGCCAACATCAATGGTTTGACGGTGGACAATGTGCGCGTGGCGATTGACGAAAATGTTTTCAAACAGTTTGACCGTTCGGCGCTGGCGATTTTTAATTCGCAGAACTGCACGGTTGAAAATGTGCGGCGTGAGCCGTTGGGAAAAACCGGCGGGCAGCCGGTGGTCGTATTCAGCGACTGCGCGCAGATGTTTGTGACCGGTTGTTTCGCGCCGCCGGGCACGCCGGTTTTTTTGGGGCTTTCCGGTGAAAAAACGAAGGAGATTCACCTTGCGGGCAATGACCTGAAGCAGGCGACAATGCCGGTGATGCAAAGCAAGGAAGTTGCAACAGGTGCCGTTCAAAACGCCGCTGTGCAACATTGAATTCCCGGCCTGCCGGAACCGCTGGTTCCAAGCCGCTGTTTGTTTTGGAACGTGCAAGCGTTGGTGCGGAGAACTATCATGGCGATGTGAAGCTGATTCAATCGAGAAGATTAGTTGCGGCTTGCAGCCTCATGTTTGTGGGAACGCTGCCCGTGACGGCATCCTCCGAAGAGCTTCCCGCCGGAGAATCTTTGCCGGTTGTGACCAATGTGATGCAGTTTAACCAACTGGCGAGCCGCGCCCAACCTTCAGCCTGTAGTCTTCACCTGGAAGGATGGGTTCGCTGGACAGTCCCGGACAATCGGTTGATTGTTTTTGAAGATGAGTCCGGCGCAGCCATCGTTGAAGCGGATCCTTTTAGTCAGGCGCTGCGACCGGGGCAGCGAGTCGAATTGGACGGAGAGTGTTCTGAAAGCGGCAATGGCGGCAGCCTTCGGATCGGCAGAAGACTGCTGGTGGATAATGATGGCATTCATGGAACAGCCGGAAAATCCGAAGCAATCTTCTTGAACGCCGGCCAACAGCCGATTTGCGTTTCCTGGTTTGTCACCACCAATCTTCCCTCGTTGGAAGTTGATTTTGCCGGGACAAACTTGCTTCGACAGAAGATTCCCGATGCGTCGTTGTTTCATGCGACGATTGATCCGGCCAGCGGAACTGTGACTTGGTTGCCGGGAGTGGACTATGAAGTTTACGAAGGTCAATGGCCGCAACTGCCCGATTTTCAGCAGTTAAAACCCGTCAAGCGCGGCGTCGCAAACAATTTTGATTTGAAGGTCAAGACCAGCAGCAAGAATGTTGGAATCAGATTTACCGGTTATATCGAAGTGCCGCGTGACGGTTCTTACACGTTCTCCACCATCTCATCCGACGGCAGCCAGTTATTCATTGGATTGCCCCGGCTGCGTGTTGTTGGCGCGGCACCGTTGCCGGCACCGCGTCAGATCAGGCTTGGGCAGACGCTTGCTCATAACAAGGGTGAATCGCCGTGGGCCGTGGTGGAAGGCGTGGTGACATTTATCAGCCGGAAAGAATCAAGGGGATCAAAATTGGAATTAAGTTCTGGAACCGGGCGGATGCGAGTGGAGATTGACGACCGTTCCGCCGGTTTGCCAGAACTCCTGCTCAACAGCCGCGTTCGATTGACGGGCATTTGCCGAAACGCTTACACGCTTGACGGACTGATGACGCCGGGAACGCTGTGGGTGCCAGGTTTGGAGCAGGTCGAGATATTGGAAGCGTCGCCGAAACTCTGGAGTGACCAAGCTATCGTTGCGATCAGAGATTTGATGATCACAAATTCGGACGCCGACCTGCCGATGGTTCATATCAGCGCACGAGTCCAGTCAGTTGAAACAAACCAATCAGCCGTGATCGAAGATGAAACCGGAAAGATAGTTTTCCAGTTGAACCAGCGGCTTCCGAAGCTGGGTGACCGGGTTGAGGTGCTTGCTAAATGTGGTCTTGCTGGAACGAACATGGTTTTGTCATGGGGTATTATTCGACAACTTGAGGACACGAATCGGGAAGCTGGACAACTTCCGGTCTTGACCACCGCCGACCAAATCATGCAACTGAAACATGAGGAAGCGGCACACGCCTATCCCGTCAGAATCCGGGGCGTGATTATTTGGAGCGGTGAGACGGCCTGTCTGATTCAGGATGCCACCAGCGGTGTCTATGTTGATCTACATCAGATCGCCACCAATGATTTTCGTCCGCCACGAGTGGGTGAATATTGGGAGATTGAAGGCGCCACCGAGGGCCGGTTTTCCCCGGTCATATTAGCCGGCCAAACGATTCGACTGGGGATTGGAACGCTGCCCGAACCATTGCATCCGACCATGGATCAATTGTTGAACGGGGCGCTGGACGAGCACTATGTCGAAATTCAGGGAATTGTCACGGCCGTTGAAAAGAACCGGCTCACGATGCTCACTCACGGAGGCATGATCCAGGTTTATCTCGTTCCCCCGCTGTGGGACGGCGAGCCGTCCGTGCTTGCTCCCGATGGCAACTTGCAAGAAGACTGGAGTGAGGCGCACATGCAGGCGCTCAAGTCATTTCAGGATGCGTTGATCCGGGTGCGGGGTTGTCTGTCGCCCGTCAAGGATTTGACCCGCCTGTCATTCAAGGTCGGCGAAATTCAAATCCGCGCCGCTTCCATTGATGTGGATAGGGCGGCCCCCGTTGATCCCTTTGATTTTCCGGCCAAGCACGTTGCGGAACTGGCCATGTTTGACCCCCAGGCCTCGGTGTTTCAGCAGATAAAAGTTTCCGGCCAGGTCATCTATGCCCGCAGCGGTGAGTATTACCTGATGGACGGCCCCAAGGGTCTGCGGTTTATTCCCAAAACGACAGTCCAACTGCAAGCCGGCGACCTTGTTGAAGTCGCTGGCTTTCCTGAATTGGGCAGCCTGTCTCCCGTCCTGCGGGAAGCAGTGGTGCGTCAGGTTGGCAAATCTCCTCTGCCTCATGCCAGACAATTAATGGAGGACATTCTGCTGAACAAACAACATGATTCAACGCTGGTTGAACTGCAGGCCCAGTTGGTGAGTTTTAGCATGGATCAAAAGGCCATCGTGCTGGGATTAAAGACCGGCTCGCACATCTTTTCGGCGCGGCTGGACGCGGGGTTGGGCACTGTGCCGTCCCTGCCGGTTGGCAGCCAGTTGGATTTAATCGGCGTCTATGCCGGGCAGAAAGGGGACCGCTTGGTTATTCAGAACCTTGACTCATTTGAACTGCTGCTCAATTCTCCGTCGGACATCCAAGTGCTATCGCGACCGTCCTGGTGGACGCTCAAACGCCTGCTGATCGTGACCGCGATCCTCGTGGGCATGATGGTGCTGGCATCGGTGTGGATCAGCCTGCTGCGGCGGCAGGTGGAACAGAGAACTGTGCAACTGCGGCAGGAGATCAGCGTGCGCGAACGGGCCGAGTCCTTGCACGCGGTTGAAGTGGAGCGCTCACGCATCGCCCGCGATTTGCACGATGATCTCGGTTCCAGCCTCACTGAAATCAGCATGTTGGCCGATGCCGGTGCCGGCGTTCCGCCTGAATTAAACAAAGCCGGCAACCGGTTCCGGCTCATCGCCGGAAAAGCGCGTTCGCTCGTCAACGTGCTGGATGTGATTGTCTGGCTGGTCAACCCGCAAAAAGACTCGCTGCCATTCTTCGTCGGCTACCTGGGCAGCTATGCTGAAGAGTTTTTATCCGCCTCGGCCATCGCCTGCCGGTTGAAAATTCCGCTGGATGTTCCGCCGCTGCCGTTAAGCGCGGAAGCCCGGCACAGCCTTTTTTTGGCGGTGAAAGAAATTTTGAACAACGTCGTCCGCCACGCGCACGCCGGCGAAGTGACCATGGAATTGACGGTGATGAATGGCGAATTGAAAATCATCATCACGGACAACGGCTGCGGTTTTGATCCTTCAACCTCGTCCAAAGGCAACGGGCTGGACAATCTTCGTGAACGCCTGGCCAAGCTGGGCGGCCAATGCCATGTCGAGTCCAGATTAAAAGCCGGAGCCACCATCAGCCTGACCTTTCCCCTGTCGCCAAACTCCACCCAAACGCAGTCAGCAACATTATGATTTCTGTCGCCATTGTCGAAGACAACGAAACGGTGCGTCAAACCTTGAGCGAACTGATCGAGGCCACGCCGGGCTTCCGCTGCGTTTGCACTTGCGCCACCGGCAAGGAGGCGCTGGTGGAAATACCACGGGCGAAGCCGGACGTGGTGTTGATGGACATCCATCTGCCCGGCGAATCCGGCATTGTCTGCACCGCCCGGCTGAAAGAGCGTTTGCCGGATTTGCAAGTCATCATCCTGACCGTCTATAAAGACATTCAGCTGATCTTTCAGGCATTGAAAGCTGGCGCGAGCGGTTATCTGTTGAAGCGTGCGCCGACCGAGGACATCTTGCGCGCCCTCAAGGAAGTGCGTTCCGGCGGCGCCCCGATGACCGGCGAAATTGCGCGGTTGATAGTCCAATCCTTTCAGACCCCTTCAACCAGAGGCAGTGACATGCAAGGCTTGACCCGGCGCGAACTGGAAATTCTCGAATTGCTCGCCGAAGGAATTTCCAACAAAGAAATCGCCACCCGAATAGGCATCAGTTTTGAAACCGTGCGGACTCATTTGGGGCACATCTACGAAAAACTCCACGTCCAGGGCCGGACCGAAGCCGTCACGAGGTTCCTGAAAGCAGGCCCCCAATCTTGACTTGAACGCGTAGTAGTGACGACTCTTCGACTTCAGACCTCCGGCTTCAATTCCAGCACCAGCGACGGCGGATGATCCATCCGCATCCGGTCGCCAGCAGCAGCAACGCGCTGGAAGTTTGTTCTGGAACCGAGTTGACCGTGACGCGGAACACTCCGCTGGGTGGCGCCGGGCTGCCAATGGCGCTCCAGCCCCATTCCGAGCGTTCAAACGCAAAACCATTGGCCTGGCCTTGATTGTTCTCATACCACCCGCTGACGGTGGTGCCGTCGGCAGGTTCCGCGCAGATCCAATACTCCAGGCCTGATTGCAACAACGGCTGCGTCAGGGAGTTTAACGTCAGCAGGCCGCCGGGACTCAACACATTCAGGTAACTCTCCAAAATGGTTCCGGGAATGCCGCCGTTGTCTTGGGTGATGTAAAAGTTGGAGCGGCCCGATCCGCTGGACCTGAACATGGCCAGTTGAATGGTGCTCAAAGTGCCCGAAGTGCCGGGCACAAACCATTCGGCCTGCCCCCGGTATCCGCCGGCGGAAGCGGTGCCTTCCACGCCCCAGCCGACGGTGGTGAGGTAGGTGTTGCCGGCGCCAAATGAGTTGGCTACGACCACCGGGATGGCACCCGCCTCCGGAATGCACCAGGACGAAAAAACCAGCCCAATCGAAACGGCCAAAACCGTGCGTTGCCAGCAGCGTGTCATGTGCTCACTAAAATCGTTTGGTTTGACCTTGTCAATTGCAAATCATGCGGCGGCCGGTTGCGTCTTGACACTGTTCTTAACCCGGATTCCGAAGTTAGGGAGCGCAGGCGGCTCGCGTGAGGTTTTCGGCGGCTCGCCGAAAACCTCGTCGCACAAATGTTCGGGTCCAGTCGTGGACAAACCATGGAATGAAGGTTTGGGCGGGCCGCCCAAACCAGCACGCCAGCGGCGTGCGCTCCCCGGCCAATTTGCTATTCACAATTCCAGCTTCGGTCTTCGGGTCCAAAATTAAAAGAGGCCGGAACAGTTTCTCGTTCCGGCCTTTCCTTCTGACTGCTGATTTCAGCTTTCAATTTTCAGAATTTCAGCTTTTTGTTTTGGTCAATCTACGATGCTGGAGCCGGGCATGGACCAGTCGCTTTGACCGGTGCTGCCGCCCAGCGCCCTCGCCCGCACCTGCTGCACCGTGCCGGTCGTCAGACTCTTCAGCGTGATCGTGCGCGCCTGCGGGGAAAACATCACCGTCGTCCACACGTTCGCGATGAGGAGCTGCACCTCGTAACCCAGCGCATTGGCGATGGGCGAGAGATGCACGTCCAGTTGCGTGGAGGTGCCGTTGTCTATGCCCGTGATGGACGGCGTGTCCAAGGGCGATTGCGCACGATTGGTGCTCATGGCCTGATAACCGGACGTGAGGAACAAAGGCAGGTCGGTGCGGGCATTCGTTTGGACATAAAACCCGTTGGCATCCAAACCTTCAAACGCGGCTGCCAGCGCGGCGTTCTTGGCCCCTGTCTGGATGACCCCGCCACTCACGGAGTTCTTGACGGCCAGATCCAGGTTGTTCATGCGGGTGGTCATGTCCAGGGGCTGCGACGGGTCGGGCGGCACCGGCGGCACCAGCGGAATCGGCGGTTTGGGAAACGCCGCGTTGCCGGTCAGACAGGTGATGACCCAGCCCATGAAGGCGACCACCATGGGTGCCGAGTGTTTCTTGTAGCCCAAACTGACGCTGACTAACTTTGTATTATTCATTTTCTTTTTCTTTCTATTTGGTTGTTGTGTGTTGTGTGTTATGGAAATTGCGCCATCTGGAGGGAGCCAATCCGGCTTCGCGCTGGTTCAATTAACACCCGGACCTGCTGCAAACTTAATGCCACGGTAAGTATTTATTATACTAAGGAGGCGATGATCGGAACTTTAATTAAAAGCTCCATGAAGGTTCATAGTGGGTAGAGATCGAGTTTTCCGCAGAAGAATAGAAT
>OCTA010004980.1_pt1 | contig 11560 bp, 7 predicted proteins | sample 1538991 | NCBI WGS metagenome assembly OCTA01 (sample SAMEA3539302, study PRJEB22396) | soil metagenome | biome: tundra; feature: field; material: soil | place: USA | collected 2010-05 | depth 0.15 m | reverse complement strand
CACGCTGGTGAACTGGCTGTCCGCGGTGCTGGCGGACGCGGCGATCCTGTTCTACGTCTTCGTGTACACGCTCGGGCTGAAGCGCCGCACGCAGTACAACATCGTCATCGGCGGTGCCGCTGGCTGCTTCCCGGTGATCATAGGCTGGTCCGCCGTCACCGGTACGGTGAGCCTGCCCGCGGTCATCCTCTTCGCAGTGATCTTCTTCTGGACGCCGCCCCATACCTGGGCTCTGGCCATGAAGTTCCGTGACGACTACGTCGCCGCCAACGTTCCCATGCTGCCCGCGGTGGCCACGCCGACTGTGGTCGCGCGAAAGATCCTCATCTACTCCTACATCATGGTCGCGGTCACGCTCGGCCTCGCACCGTACGCCGGATGGGTGTACACCGTCTGCGCGGCCGGGCTGGGTGCCTGGTTCCTGGCCGAAGCCCACCGGCTGCGCGCCCGGGTGGCCGCGATTACCTTCGCCGATGCCGCTGACGCCGACTTGGCGCGGGCCGCCACTGCCGGTCTGGAGGACACCCCCGGCGCCGGCCCGGCGAGTGCGGGCCGCCGGGCCGGCATGGCGACCGCCGTGGACGTGGCCGCCGCGGTAGAGGTCGCGACCGAGGCTGACGCGGCGGGCACAGCTGCCAGCGCCGGGGTGATCGAGGCCGGAGTGACCGAGGGAGCATGCGCCGGCCTGGTCCGGCCCAGCGCCAATCCCGCCCCGATGCGGCTGTTCCACCTGTCCATTGCCTACCTGACCCTGCTCTTCGCGGTCATCGCGGTCACCGCGCTGCTGCCCTGGGGGACCTGGTAACGCACCTCAGCTGGGTGCCGTCTGGGCCGGCCGCCGCGGCGTGGGCTGCTGCGCGGCGGGCAGCAGCACCACCGCGCGCAGCCCGGGCTGCGCGTCCTCCAGCCAGGCCGAACCGTCGTGGGCCTGCGCGGTGGCCCGCACGATGGCCAGGCCGAGACCGGCGCCGCCCTGGCTATCCCCGTCTCTGCTGCGCGCGTTGTCAAGCCGGGTGAAGCGGCCGAAGGCGCGTTGCGCATCGCCCGGCGGAATGCCGGGGCCGTCGTCGGTCACGGTGACCCGGACACTGTCGCCATCCCTGGCGATACCCACCGTCACCCGGGTCCGCGCGTAGCGGACAGCGTTGTCGATGAGGTTGCCGAGCATTCTGTGCAGCCCGTCGGCGTCCCCTGTCACCGTGCACTGTTCCTCCCTGGGCGGCTCGGCATGGCCAGGCCCAGCTGGGGCGGCCAGCAGTACCGGCACCCGCGAGCCCTCCTGGCGGCTGACCTCGGCCCCGACCAGGTCGGCCAGGTCGACCTGCTGGTTGGCGGTGCGGCGGCCGTCGCGTTCGTCGAGCCGGGCGAGCACCAGGAGATCCTCGGCCAGCCGGGCCAGCCGGAGCGTGTCCTCGAGTACGTCGCTCGCGGTCTGCCGCCAGTCCTGGCTGTCCGGGTGATCGAGCGCTACCTCCAGCTGCGTCCGGATGCTGGCGATGGGACTGCGCAGTTCGTGCGCGGTGTCCGAGACCAGCCCGCGTTGCCGCTCCTGTGCCTCGCCGAGTCGGGAGAGCATATCGTTGAGCGTTATCGCCAGACTTTGCACTTCGTCCTGGGCCTCCGGTACCGGCAGTGCGCTGGGGCGGCCGGTGCGGGTGACCTTCTGGGCGCCGCGCCGCAGCTCGGCGATGGGCCGCAGGGTGGTCCCGACCACCAGCCAGCTGGCCCCCGCGAGCAGCAGCAGCAGCAGCGGCGTGCCAATAAGAAGCGCGCGGGTGAGCGCCGACACGCTGTCGAGCACCTGATCGTAGGCGACTGCCGCGATCACCGTCTGGCCGCCGTCGGCGGCCACAGTCACCACGCGGACCATGCCGGGCAGGCCGTAGGGTGGCCCGGCCAGGAGAACGGCCTGCCCGGTGCGGGCGTTGGCGGCTGCCTGGCGGGCGGGCAGCAGCGGGACGAGCAGATCCGCCCCCGGTGAGGCATCGATGATCCGGCCCTGGGCGTTCAGCACCTGAACGGTGATCGTGCCTTCCGCGACCGGAACCGGATCTGGCAGCCGGTGCGCGTCGGCGAGGGCGGCCACGTCCCTGGCGCCCTGGCGGGCCGTATTGTCGAGCCCGTTGCTGAGCGACGCCCGCAGTTCCGCGCGGAGCAGCAGCGCCGCCGCCAGGAGCGCCAGCGCCAGCCCCACCGTGGAGGCCAGGCTGAGTCTCGCGCGCAGGCTGCGCCGCCGCCACCACCCGGCCCCACTGCGCACCCTGCCTCCTCGCCCGGGTCGGCACCGCGTCGGCGATGGGGGAGTCGTTACTGGTGGGACCAGCGTCAGCTGGGGGGTTCGTCGGGGGTACCAGGTTCGCCAGTGCTCCCGGTCTCACCTGGGCCATCGGCATCGCCCGCCGCGCCTGGGCTGCCCGCCCCGCTTGTGCCGCCCACATCGCCTGGGATATCCGCGGCGCCTAGCTGTTCCTCGTCCAGGGCGGACATGTCCAGTTCCGGGCGGCCACGGACGAATCCCGCCGGGTCGTCGAAATCTTCGGCTGTCGGCAGCAGATCAGGATGCGCCCACAGGGCATCCCGGCCCTCCATGCCGCGCGCCTCGGTGAGGCTCCGCCAGATCTCCGCGGCCTCGCGGAGCCTGCGTGGCCGCAGTTCCAGGCCGACCAGAGTTGCGAACGTGCGCTCGGCTGGCCCTCCGGTGGCCCTGCGGCGCCTGATCGCCTCGGCGAGCGCATCGGCCTGCGGGAGCCTGCCGGAGGCCGCGGCATCGACGATGGTGGCGACCCAGCCCTCTACGAGGGCCAGCGCGGTCTCCAGCCGCGCCAGGGCCGCCTTCTGCTGGTCGGTATCTTCGGGCTGGAAGAGGCTGGCCCCAGCCAGGGCGTCGCGCAGCGCTTCCGGATTAGCCGGGTCGATCTGCGGCATGGCGTCACGCAGCGCGGCAGCGTCCACGGTGATGCCCCGGGCATACTCCTCAACGGCGCCCATCAGGCGGGCCCGCAGCCAGGGGACGTGCGCGAATAGCCGGTGGTGGGCCGCCTCCCGCAGGGCCAGGAAGATCCGGATCTCGTCCGCCGGCACCGACAGGCCCTCACCGAAGTCGGCCACCCCGGCTGGGAGCAGGGCCGCGGTGCCTTCCGGGCCGAGCGGCAGCCCAACGTCCGTGGAACTGACGACCTCGCGGGCGAGGGCGCCGACGGCCGCGCCGGTCTGGCCGCCAACCATCATCCCGCCTATCCGGCGCATCATCGGGCCGAGGCCGCCGAGAGCGCCCAGGCCACCAGTGACCGCCTGGAGCGCCGAGCTTAGTTCCGCGGGCAGTTCGCCGCCGAGTTCCTCTGGATCAGTGACGAGCATGCCGCCCATGGCGTTGACCGCTTTTTCCGCGATCGGGTCGCACAGCTTCGACCAGACCGGAAGCGTCGCCTCCACCCACTCTGACCGGCTCCAGGCCTCCGTGGCGCGGACGCCGGTGGGGAAGCTGGTGACCTCGTTCAGCCAGAGATCGGCCAGGCGGAGGGCTTCGACGATCTTCTGGCGGTCCTTATCCAGCACACTGGGGTCGCCCTCGGCGGCGACTGTCTGCCTGGCCACGTTCTTGGCCAGGTCCCAGTTCACCGGGCCGCCCTGCCACGACATCAGGTCGGCGAATTGGCGCAACGCGTCGGCGAACTGCTGCGGATCGCCGAACGGTCCCATCGGGCCGCCTTCACCCGGAGTCCCGCCCGGCCCTCCGGAACCACCCGATCCCGAGCCGCCAAAACCGCCAAAACCGCCAGAATCACCAGAATTACCGGAGTCGCCCGATCCGGAGTCGCCGGAGCCTTGCCCGGCGCCGGGCAATCCGAAGCCGAAGGGAGGGTCAGCCATCGCCGCGGCCTCTCAGGCAGGATGGAAGAGTCACATCAGCCACGTTATCCCGGGAGCGGCACACGGTGAGCACTGCACAGGCCTTGGTTCGCCACGGGCGCACCCGGAGTGGGTCGCTGGCCCGCGGCGACCAGGAAAACGGCGGCACCTATCCGCAAGTTAACGGTGGCTTGCCAGCCCCCGGCGCCCCAGCCACCGGCGCCCCGGCTACTGGCACAGGGGACACCGCGGGGCACGAGTCCAGGGGGGAGAGGCCGCGCCGCCCCCGCCGCGCCAGCGAACGGGCGCCGGGCCATGGATCTGGGCCAGGCCCCGTGGTGGCGATCACCGGTGCGGCCCGTGGTGTTGGTCATGCCCTGGCGGTCCGGCTCGCGGCGTCGGCGTCGGTTCGCCGGGTCGTCGCGATCGATGATCACCGCGGTGATGTCGTCGGAGTGACCTGGCGGCTGGCCGATGTGCGCGACCCGGCCCTGGCCGGGCGCCTGACCGGCGTGGATGTCCTGGTGCACACGGATCTCGAGATGGCCGCCGACGCAGACCAGCGGTCCCGGCGGGCATTCAACGTGCGCGCCGCGCAGACGGTGCTCACCGCCGCGGCCGCGGGCCGGGTCGGCCGGGTAGTGCTGGTGACCAGCGCCATGGTGTACGGCGCGCGCCCGGACAATCCGGTCCCGCTGGCCGAAACTGCCCCGCTCGGCGCGGACGCTGACGGGAGCATTGCCGGGGACCTGCTGGAGATCGAGCACCTGGCCCGGCGCTCGCCGCGGGCTCACCCCGGGATGGCCATCACCGTGGTCCGCCCCGCGGCGCTGGTCGGCGAGGGTGTGGACACGCTGATCACCAGGCACTTCGAGTCGCCGCGGCTGCTCGCCGTCAAGGGCTGCGCGCCGCGCTGGCAGTTCTGCCATCTGGACGATCTCGTGTCCGCCCTCGAACTCGCGGTGACCGGCAAGGTGACCGGCGTGTTCGCGGTCGGCTGCGACGGCTGGCTGGAGGAGGAACAGGTTGAGGAACTCAGCGGGCTGCGCCGGATCGAACTGCCGGCGGGCCTGACGTTCGGTACGGCGCAACGGCTGTACCGGATCGGGATCACCCCGGCTCCGGTCGCCGACCTGCACTACGTCGTCTACCCCTGGGTGGTCGACTGCCTGGTCCTGCGCGAGGCTGGCTGGCGGCCGGTCTACGACAACGAGGCCGCGTTCCGGGTCCTGCTCGAGCAGCGGGCGGGCCACCACGCCGTCGCCGGGCGCCGCATCGCGCGTAAGGAGGCGGCCATCACGGCGGCCGGCGCGGCCGGCGCGACCGTCGCGGCGATCGGGACCGCGGCCATCGTGCGGCGGGCTCGGCGCCGCAAGCGGAGTACCTGACCACCGCCGCGGAGGGGGGCCAGCAAGGGCACCATCACCCGATGGCGGAAAGGAGACCATCCCGCCCAACGGACTAGCCCCACTCCCGCAGGCAGTACCTTGGCACCGTGACAGTGATCAGGATGGCTGAGCTGCGTGACGGGCCGCTGTCCGTGGACGAGGTGCGCGGCGCCGTCATGGATCCCTCAGCCGGCGGCATCGCCCTCTTCGCCGGCGCGGTCCGGAATCATGATCATGGCCGTGACGTGGTGCGGCTGTCCTATAGCGCGCATCCTTCCGCCGCCGCTGAAATGCGCCGGGTGTGCGAGAAAGTGGCCACCGAGTTTGAAGTAATCGCGGTCGCCGCCGTGCACCGGGTAGGCGACCTGGGGATCGGCGACCTGGCGGTGGTAGTGGCCGTGTCATGCCCGCACCGCGCCGAGGCGTTCGCCGCGTGCCGAGCCTTGATCGACGAGCTGAAGCGGACCGTGCCGGTCTGGAAGCAGCAGATATTTCCCGGTGGGGAGAGCGAGTGGGTCAACAGTGCTTGATCCCCGAGGGCGTGAGCCCAGCCGGATAAGGGGCCGCTTCTCCCGCCGTAGCTGGACCCTGCTCATCGCCGGGGTCGGGATAGTCGTATCGGCTGCCGTCGCGGCCCTGCTGCCGGTGCCCTATGTGATCCTCAGCCCCGGCCCGACGCTGAACACGCTGGGCCGGATCACGTCTGGCCCGCTGATCCAGATCTCCGATCACCCGACATCCAAGACCACCGGGCATCTCAACCTGGTGACGGTGTCCTTCCTGGGCGGCCCTGGCGACCAGTTCAACGTTTTCACGGCCCTGCGCGCCTGGCTGACTCCGCACACAGCGGTCGTGCCGGAGCAGGAACTGTTCACCCCCGGCCAGTCGGCGCAGCAGGTGGTGCAGCAGGACACCGAGCAGATGGCCAGCTCACAGCAGACCGCCACCGCGGCGGCGCTGTGCGTGCTCGGCATCCACTTCGCCACCGTGGACACCATCCAGGGGACCGAGAAGAACATGCCCGCGACGGGGATACTGCGGCGCGGCGACGTCATCACGGCGGTCGACGGCAAGGCGGTCGGCTGCGACGCCAGTGCGGCCGACCTGATCCGCGCTCGCCGCCCGGGAGCGCCGGTCGAGCTCAGCATCCTGCGCGGCGGGAAGACCGAGCAGATCCGGCTGAAGACCGCGGACGTCCAAGGGCAGCCGGTCGTCGGCGTGGCGGTACAGGAGAGCTACCGGTTCCCGTTCGGCATCAGGATCGATGTGGGGAATATCGGCGGTCCCAGCGCCGGGCTCATCTTCGCGCTGGGCATCGTGGACAAGCTGACCCCGGGGGGCAACCTGACCGGGGGCAAGTTCATCGCCGGCACCGGCGAGATCTCATCCGATGGCACGGTTTCCCCGATTGGCGGCATCCAGCAGAAAATGGCCGGCGCGCGGAGTGCGGGCGCGACGGTCTTCCTGTCGCCCGCCGCCAATTGCTCTGACGCGCTGAGCGCGGTGCCGCCCGGGATGCGCCTGGTCAAGGTGAGCACGCTGCGGGGTGCCCTCCAGGCCCTGGCCGCGCTGAAGGCCGGGCAGGCCGTGCCTTCGTGCTGATCCGCCCCTGGTCCGGTGGCGCGTCGTGGTCACGGTAGGGGCACAGGATGCGGCGGATCCGCATGATCGCGCTAGATTGGCGGACCATGGAAGGCGTATCCCCGTCATGCGGGGAAGGATGTCGGCGGGAACCTAGCCGCACGCCGGAGAGTTTTCGGATTGGAACGCGCCGCCACGCCGGATTCGTCAGCGACGGCAGCGTCCCGCGAACCGGGCTGTCGGTTCGTACCTGCCGTGACATGAGGGGGTGTGCGTGACCTTCCGGCCCTCTGGTCCGGCCAGGCCGCCCGCTGGCCGCCCGACCCTGACACTGCCCCGCTGGCCGAGGCTGATCCTGCCGGTCGTCGCTCTGGTGGTCGCCCTGCTGGTGGTCATCGCCATCGTGGCGGGGGTATGGACCGACTTCCTCTGGTTCCGGTCGGTTCAGTACTCATCCGTCTTCGGTACCACCTACGGCACACGCTGGGCGCTGTTCTTCGTGGCTGGCCTGTTCATGGTGCTTGTGGTGGGCGCCAACGCCGTGCTCGCTTACCGATTCAGGCCGATGTACCGCCCGGTAGCCACGCAGGGGCAGGGACTTGAGGCCTACCGGATCACGATCGACCCGCACCGGCGGCTGCTGCTCGGGGTGATTCTCGGGATCGTGGGGCTGATCTCCGGGCTCACCGCTTCCGGTTCCTGGCGAACCTGGCTGCTGTTCACCAATCAGGTTCCATTTCATGTGAAGGATCCGCAGTTCCATCTGGACCTGTCATTTTTCATCTTCACCTATCCCTTCATCCGGATGGTGCTTACCTACCTGTTCACGGCGGTGCTCCTGTCAATTGTCGCGGCGGCGGCGGTGCATTACCTGTACGGCGGGCTGCGCTTCGAGGGCCGGCGGCCGCGGGCGACGGTAGCCGCACAGGCTCAGCTGTTCGTCCTGTTTGGCACGTTCGTCCTGCTCAAGGCGGTGGCTTACTGGATCGACCGGTACGGCATTGACTTCTCCCAGCGTGGTGCGGTGACCACTGGAGCGTCCTACACGGACGTCAACGCCGTGCTGCCGGCCAAAACAGTCCTCGCAGTGATCGCCCTGCTGTGCGCGCTGCTGTTCTTCGCGGGCGCCGCCCGGCGCAGCGCGATGCTTCCGGGGGTGGGCTTCGGGCTGCTGGTACTTTCCGCGATCCTGATCGGCGGGCTATACCCCGCCATCATCCAGCAGTTCGTGGTGAAGCCCAACGAGCTGGTTAAGGAGACCCCCTACATCCAGCGGGAGATCGCTACCACCCGGCAGGCCTACGGCGTGGCCGGGGTGAAGATCGCGCCGTACTCGGCCACATCGACAGGAACCGCCGGGCAGCAAGCCCAGCAGGTGGGCAACCTGCAGGGGCTGCGCCTTCTCGATCCCGATGTGGTATCTCCCGCCTTCCAGCAACTGCAGCAGGTCAAGAGCTTCTACCAGTTTCCCAACACGCTCTCGATGGACCGGTACAAGCTGCCGGGCGGCGGCTCACGGCCGCAGGACACCGTGGTGGCGGTGCGGGACATGGGCGGGCCTCCGCCGGGTCAGGCCAACTGGATCAACACCCACCTCGTGTACACGCACGGCTTTGGGGCCGTCGCCGCCCGGGCTAACACGGTGCAGGTCAACGGCGACCCCTCATTCGTGGAGAGTGACATCCCGCCCACGGGCAACCTAGGCCTGAAACAGCCCCGGGTGTACTTCGGCGAGCAGGAGAGCGCGTACGCGATCGTCGGTGGTCCGCCGGGCGGCCGTAAGCAGGAACTCGATTACCCCTCCGCGAACGCCAACGGGCAGCAGAACAACACGTACCAGGGCAGCGGCGGAGTGCCGGTGGGCTCGCTGCTGAGCCGCGCTCTGTACGCGGTGAAATTCCGCGAGCTCAACATCCTCATCTCGGGCGCCATCAACGGCGATTCCAAGATTCTCTATGATCGCCAGCCGCTGGCGCGGGTGGCCAAGGTCGCGCCGTTCCTCACCCTGGACGGCAACCCCTATCCGGTGGTGGCCCACGGCCAGATCTTCTGGGTGGTGGATGGCTACACCACCACGGACCTGTACCCGTACTCGGAGCGGGTGGACATGCCGCAGGCCACCTCCACCAGCGATGACCCGGGCGGCTCGGTGGCCGGCCAGCCAACCGGCGCGATCAACTACATCCGCAACTCGGTCAAGGCCGTGGTGAACGCGTACACCGGCAGCGTCAGCCTCTACCAGTGGGGCGCGAAGGACCCGGTCCTCCAGACGTGGATGAACGCGTTCCCGGGCGTGATAAAGCCGCAAAAGGACGTCCCGTCCTACCTCCTGCCGCATCTGCGTTACCCGCCGGACCTCTTCGAGGTGCAGCGCCAGATGCTGGCCCGCTACCACGTCCTGCAGGCCCAGTCGTTCTACAGCGGGCAGAACTTCTGGGCTGTGCCCAACGACCCGAGCAACTCGCAGTCCGCCGCGATGCCGCCGTACTACCTGACGATGACCATGCCGGGTACGTCCACGGAGTTCTCGCTGACCACGCCGCTCGTGCAGCGGGGGCGCGAGAACATGGCCGCGTACCTGGCGGTGGACAGCAACCCGCGGTCTGCCGACTACGGGCAGATGCGGGTGCTGTCGCTGCCGCAGAACACCGCGATTCTCGGGCCCGCTCAGGTGCAGAGCACGTTCGAGTCCGATCCGACAGCGTCCCAGCAGCTTTCCCTCTACCGGCAGAACGGCTCGACCGTCATCGAGGGGAACCTGATCACGCTGCCGGTGGGCGGCGCGCTGATCTACGAGGAGCCCATCTACATCCAGGCGGCCGGCGCCGGCGCCAGCAGCAGCGGCTCGTACCCGATTCTGAAACGGGTGCTCGCGTCGTACAACGGGCAGGTCGGGTTCGGCCCGACGCTGCAGAACGCGCTCAGCCAGATCATCCCCGGACTGTCGTCGAGCAGCACGACGCCCGGCACCGGCTCGGGCAACGGTTCCGGCACCGGTTCTGGCAGCGGAACGGGCACGGTCACCGCGGCTGTCCGCAGCTACCTGCAGCAGGCCGAGAAGGACTACACGCAGGCTCAGGCGGCGCTCAAGAGCGGCGACTTCGCCGCCTACGGCACGGACACGGCCCTGATGAAGACGGCGCTGGACAACGCGCAGAAGGCCGCTCAGGCGGCGCCCGTGCCGTCCAAGAGCGCCACGCCGTCCCCGCCGGTGAAAGCCACGTCTCCGTCCAAGAGCGCCACGCCGTCGCCGTCCGCATCGCCGTGATCTTTACGTACGTATTTCGGCGCGTCATAGCGGCCGGAATTCGGCCGTGCCGGAGCGTGAGACATGAGCCTCGATGCTCTCCGGCAGGTCGGCGAAGGGCGTACGCTCGATCCTGACGGGACATCCGCAGGAATTCTGGCCTTGCCAGATATTTGCCTGCCTAAGGCCCGAACCGCCTCAGGCCCGAACTTCCGGGGAAGGAGCGAGACTGGTTGTGGCGCCTCGTGTGCTAGTCGACGCGACCGCCGTGCCGGCGGACCGCGGCGCCCTTGGCCGCTACGTCGACGGGCTGGTGATCGCCCTTGAAGCGGCGGGCGCCGATCTGGCGGTGGCCTGCCAGCGCGCTGACGAAGAACGGTACGGCAGGCTGGTGCCTGGCGCGCGCGTCGTTGCTGGGCCGACCGCGATCGCGCACCGGCCCGCCAGGCTGGCCTGGGAGCAGAGCGGCCTGCCACTGGTCGCTCAGCAGGTGAACGCGGACGTGATTCACGCCCCGCACTACTCGATGCCGCTGCGCCCCGGCGCGCCGACCGTGGTGACCATCCACGACCTGACGTATTTCACCGAGCCCGATGCGCACAACCCGGTCTCGGCCACGTTCTTCAAGTCGGCGATCCGCACCTCCACCCGGCGCGCGACCCGGCTGATCGTGCCGTCCAAGGCCACCAGGGACGAACTGGTGCGGGTGCTCGACGCGGACCCCACCCGGATCGACGTCGCCTACCACGGCGTGGATCATGCGCCGTTCCACCGGCCGAGCCCGGAGCAGGTCCGCCAGATCTCCGACCGGCTTGGCCTGCACGGCCAGCGGTACGTGGCCTATCTCGGTGCGCTGGAGCCGCGCAAGAACGTTCCCGACCTGATCACCGGCTGGGCCGCGGCCGTGGCGGACCTGCCGGATCCTCCCGCTCTCGTGCTGGGCGGCGGCAGCGGCTGGAGCGAGGAAGTCGATCAGGCGGTCGCCGCGGTCCCGGCTCATCTGCGCCTGGTCCGTCCCGGATACCTGCGTTTCAGCGATCTCCCCGGCTACCTGGGCGGTGCGCTGGTGGTGGCCTTCCCGAGCCGCGGTGAGGGTTTCGGGCTGCCGGTGCTCGAGGCGATGGCCTGCGGCGCGCCGGTTCTCACCACGCACCGGACATCTCTTCCCGAGGTGGGCGGCGACGCGGTTGCCTACACCGAGCCAGACTCCGACAGCATCCGTGCCGCGCTGCGTGGCCTGCTTGACGACCCGCCGCGGCGGCAGGCGCTGGGCTCGGCCGGCTACGACAGGTCGCAGGAATTCACCTGGGCCGCCTCGGCCGAGGCGCATATGGCCTCCTACCAGCGTGCGGCGGCGCAGCGAGGGGAGTAGCCTCCCTCCTCATGTCGATCCGTCCAAATAATTCCGCCGATCCAGAGCCGCTGGAGGCGATCCTGCTCGTCGGCGGCCAGGGGACCCGGCTCCGTCCGCTGACCATCGGGATGCCCAAGCCGC
>OCTA010004978.1_pt1 | contig 11561 bp, 11 predicted proteins | sample 1538991 | NCBI WGS metagenome assembly OCTA01 (sample SAMEA3539302, study PRJEB22396) | soil metagenome | biome: tundra; feature: field; material: soil | place: USA | collected 2010-05 | depth 0.15 m | reverse complement strand
GCAGTTCAGACTCTATCTTCATCGAGTTCACGTTTAGGACTTCCGTAAATGTCGGGAATTCCCAATACTGCTTGATCTCGATGTTCGACGTATTAGTCGTTACGGGTTCTTCTTTGTCTCGTCGCGGACCTGCATAAGATTCCGCGATATGTTTCTCAAGCGCAGTGGCTTTCTTCTGTGATTTATCAGAATTGGCTACGTAACGATTGAGCAACTGACAACGACGTGCAAGGTCAAGGCGCTTTTGTCTGTTCTCCCATGAACGGGAAAGTCGAACATACTCAAGGGCGAGCATCGCTTGTTCTCTTTTGAGAATAAGATTCGGAATTAGCAAGAGTAGGAATTTCTCTCTCGCTTCCTTGCCAGTCGGAGCAAACCAAACGTAACCAGTCCGAGTCGAGTTCTTCATCCTGCTCTCATATACCTTTCCACCGTAGTGAAATATGAGCCAGTCAGTCAATCTCTTGTCAGCCTGATAAACGGATATAGCCAGTGCGGTCGTCGGTGTTTTGTGCGATCCACCATGAGCGAACATGATGGAAATACATCCTTCACCATCAACTATCCCGCCTAAATATCCGTTGTCTTTTGGTTGCATGTTAGAAGTCTTCCCTCGGTATTGTCTCCATTTTAACATGGAGGGTTCCACCGATTTAGTCGAATTTAACGAACCCTAAGTTAGTCAAGGTTCTGAATAAATTTTTTATCATAAAAAGTAATTTGCGACTGAGGCAGCCCAGAGGTGTTTGTCAGCGCTGGATTGTATCCGCTCACTTTGTACCTGCTTAAACTTCAGCAGTATCTTGCGCCTTGCGAACTTGAAGCCTAGCGAGCCTGACGCAGTTCCGGATACATCTGCGCCCACTCATCAGCACTCATGTTGGCAATTTGCTCTGCGGTCGGTTTCCCATCTTTCACCTTGATCGGGGCAGTAGCTCTAGAACTATTGTTCCGAATCACGGCGGGGAAATCCGGCGTGGCTGCACGTCTGGGAGCCTCAATGGGAGGCGCTGGTGCAGGTGGGTCTGGGACTACCTCTTCCGGTTCAGGAGGAGGCGGGGGAGTTTCGAGCAATCCGCTCGCACTCAATTCCTTGTAAGCAATATCTAAATTCTTTCGGCTCCATGTCAGTTTGTACTTCTGCATGTAGTCAATCATTGCCGTCCGATTGTCGGGCGTACCCAGAAACTCAGGATGGTCAACGTTGAAAAGCTCTGATTCAGCTCGCTCGACGGCGATCTTGGCTGCCTGGTCACGGGTTCTTTCCCGCTCTACGGCCTGCTGGGGCGTAACGCCGAACTTCGCCTGATAGAGAACATCAAAAGCCTTCTCTGGATCAGTCTTAACAACGAATTTCTCATCCTCGGTCAGTTCACGAGGCTTGTAAACAGGGGCTTCTGCTTCGATTTCAGCCCCATCTGGGACTTTCTGAGGCTCTAGGGTAGCCTTGCGGCTTAATTCGTGGATTCTGCGCGTTCCATGCGCTACCGACTCGGTTAACTGGGTTGCAAAATCTTCGGCATCCGTGTAGTAGAACGTCATCGGCTGTCCAAGGGGCTTGCCTTCCTTGTCGTTGACCTGAATGATTTTCTTTAGCTTCCTTTTCGGCGGTTCAACTGGTGCAACTACAGGCTCGACGACAGGTTCAACAACTGCCTCCAATTGTGCCTCAACTTCGGAAACTTCGATTTCTGGTGCTACTTCCAGTTCGTCAGACATTTATTCTCCTCCCAATACGGGACTTACATTTCTGTTTCGTTGATCGGCAATGCACTCAAAAGCTGCTCAAGTCTAGGAATGTCCGGTGTCCTGTCGATTCCCAGGTGCGCTTCCACTAGCCTTTTTACCTGATTCTGCACTTCTTCTGCGAACTTCCGCTGGGCATTCAGTCGGTAATGTGCCGTAATCACCGCTTTTTCGTCTTCAGGGTTGGAGTCTACGTACTCATCGACTGCTTTCCCGTGAAGATCGGCCATGATCTTCAATAAAACGTCGTAGCCGCTTGAACGGTAGAGACTTGTTAGGGAGGCGAGTTCTGATTCGCTCAGACCTTCAATGTCAGCCATCTATTGCTCCGTCCCGTATCCGCCGCCCGGCTGCCCTGTGGTAATCAGTGGCTCCGAAGCGGTTCTATCTGCGATCCCAAGTTCTCTTTCAAGTGAGAAGTCCATCGACTTCGCCAAAGCGTCCCTGACGATGCCGGATTCCGACTTCTGGGCCAGCAATTCCTTCTGCCCTTGCAGTTTTTGCTGGTTCTGTTGAGTCTGTGCAGCCGCCTTCTGCGCTCCCGGATTCATCTGCATCATGGTCTGCTTCATTTCCGGCGTCATGTCCTTAATGAGATCGTTCTGGTTCGGCCAGCCGCTTGTCTGCATCCACATCTTGCACAACTCATACATATCAATGTACTTGTTCTGAATCGCCAACTGTTCACCGATCTGCGGTTGCAAGAATATCTGGCTGAGAATGGGGAGGGCTTGTGCCATGATACGCTTCGCGGCCATCCGAGTAGCCGCAAGGGCCTGGAACTTCATCTTGCTGCTCTTGAATGTCTGTTCGTCTACCTTGACCGCAGCCCCAAGTTCTTCTCCAACGATCTCCCGGACTTGGGCCATTGGCAGGAATCTGGTATTCAGTTCGTCGAGTTGATGAATCCAAGGCAGGAACACTTGATTAATGAATCTATCCAGGGGCCCTTGAAGGCGTGACGACGTAGCTCCCTGAAAGATATTGGCCCCTCCAGAGGTCCGCGTAATCGAAGATTTAGCCCCTCCAGTCGAACCTTGGACGGTCAGCGCATTCGCTCCCGTGGATGCTTCGCTTGCAGATTTCGACTCCTGCAAAAACGCCATCACTTCGCCAACAGGTAGTTTTGGAAGTTCTAGTGGTGCAATGGCATCCCGAACATTGCCAGTTTTGGTTTTGATCTTGATGAATCCGCCCTTGCGAAATCGCTGGTTTTGAGTAGCAGCATTCTGGTCTTCATCAATTACGAATGGAGGATCGAGCAGAAGTTGCAATAAGGCTAGTCCGCCGTTTACCAAACCCTGATCCAATCGCTGATCTTGGGCAACAATCTTTCCAACCCCAAGTCCCCAAAACGCCCGACTTCGATTAAACCAGTTGCACGAATAGAACGGAATCACGCCGTAGGGGTTTTCCTTGTTCTGAATGACAATCTTGTTGTTCAGAACCGTAATGACCTTGTATTTATCCCACCGCTCAAGAAGAAGAAGTCCTTGCAATGAAGGGTCTTCGGTGGTTTCCCTGTTTCCTGGCTCACCTTGGCCTGCAATCCCTGGCGATCCGCTAGAAGAATCCATCATTCCTTCAGCGGCTGGCTGTTCCTTTGGAATCTCAAACCACGACCGAATTTCCTCTTCGCTGGGAAGCCCTTTATATTGAGGGTCTTTCTTCATTTCTAGCAAATCGGCAAGATTAACAAAGGTCTTGTCGATCACCATTTTTGCCTTGCGAATATCCGGCTTGCGAAGTCCAGACTCTACTAGAATTGAGCGATTATCACGATGCTCAAAGAAGGGCTTTAGAACCCTCTTCGTCTCAGTCTTTTCCTCGAATTCATCCGACTCATCCGTGTGAACCGTGATGTCTTCGCCAAGGGGGCCTGTAGTTCGTAAAGGCTGTTGCTTCCTTGCGAATTGGCGGTCAGGAACTTCTTCCCAGCGCATCCCCCATTTAAAAATCCCAGTCCCATGAAGCACGTCCTCAAAGATTCCATTGGAAGTTTCATTTTCAAACTCCATGTCATCCAGTTGGTAGTTGAGAACCGCCGAACGTGCCCTGATCGTATCCGAAGTCGTTCCTGGGAGTTTCATGGCCTCAAAGGGTTGAGCGTCTTGGAATAGCCCTTCCATCATGGCCGGATGCAGACTATTTACGTGATCGCTGATGTTGTACCGCTGAATGGAAGGTTGCATCACTTGCGTATTGTCCCATTGCTTAAAAATACGCGGCGAGTCGTAAAGTAAATCTATTTCGGACCATCTCTCGTTCCACTGCTCCCCTGCTATCCACGACTCCGCAAGCGCAGCGTCTTGCACTACCAATGCAAGCGCCTCAGCATCTTCAATCTCTGCTGGGGTCGGCTCGGCTTTTAATTCAATGATCTGGTTAGGATCATCCTGCTGTTCTATGTTTGCCATTTACTTAAGAAATTCTCTTCGTACTGTTCTCCTGCTCTTATCGTCTGGATCGCACTTCCGGCACTTCCCAGATACTACGTGGAAGATTCCAGCCCGATAATCACACATCATGCAGTTTCCAGAATCTAAACTATGGATTAGTTCGCACGACTGGGTATGCTGGCACTCTTCAAATTTGATAAGCCCAACCTCTTTTTCCCCCATAAACATCGAAATGGCTTTTTCCATGAGCATCAGAATGGACTCGGACTTGGCATTCCTGTGATCGGATCGGTGTACCACGCATCTTCAGGTTCTTGCGGAACTGGTTCTGGCGCTTTCGGTTCGTAGCGTCCGCGCTGGAATATCAGGTCGTGGAATTCTCGGTCTTCCAGTTCCTTCCACGCTTTCGCATCTTCTGCCGGAGTCGGCATAGACAATCCCTGAGAAGCCGTACCATAGGTCAATAGCAACAGGCTGATTGAATCCGGGATGTCGTTTCGCATACGTTTGTTGCCGACGTTCTTAAATTCCTTGACCAGTTCATCGGCGCAGGCAATGGTATTCAGGAAGTGCAATCTTTTCTGCGCCATTGGCCCATAACACTGGCTCATCCTCAGGAACTTGGCATTGTCGCTAGCGTCCACTGGAATCCAGTTGATATTCAACGCCACATTTAGTTCTCTGGCGTGACGCTGCATGGCCTCATCTAACCACTTGGCTCCCGTTGAGTTTTCGATGCTCACGCCTGCGGGACGATGAATGCGGACGTTATTGACGATCTGGAAGGGCAGTTCGACGTGATTAAAGCGGCCTCTGGTAATGTCGATGATCCACCATTCACCCTTTTCATCCAAAAAGCCGTGAACTCCTACGCGGAAATCACGGCCCTTTTCTGTGCCGTAGGCCAAATCCCATAGTGTGTAGGTGTGTCCCCGAGTGGGGAGTTGAGTATGGTCTACGAAACAGGAACGAATCAATTCTTCCGTAAAAGTGACCCCAGAGGCTTCAATCGGATCGTTGAGCATCTGACTGAAAAACACACTGGGGTTTTCACGTAGTTCCTTGGCTAGAATCTTGAAGGGAAGGTCTTCGGGGAAGAACAGGTCCATCTCTTCTGCATTTGGCTTCCACGTCGAATAGTCCGGCTGGAGGTAGTTCGTGCCCTTAAGCCACCAGCACGGTTTGCACATATACTTGAAGGTAGAAGTTTCTTCTTCTCCATAAAGAACCTTGATCCCATTCGATTCAGCCAGATGCCCATAAGCATCGTTCGGATCGTAGCGAGTTCCTACGATGTGCCGGAATCCGTAGGGCTTTTTCAGTTTCGTCGCCATCGCAATGCGGTCTTCTAGTTTCTCCAGTTGAAGTCCGGTTTCCGTATTGTCGTCGGAAAGAACATCATCGAAGTCTTCAATATCGCAAGACCAGCCCGACCCGGAAGACTGGATGCTCAACGCCCCCAATGTAGGCTCTTTCGTGAAGTTTTTCCGGGCCGGGGTTATGAATTTTCCACCACCTGTTGCTTCTTTTTCAGTTATGCAATGCTCCAAGAATAATTCCTGGAAGACTGTCGGATCACCCCCTTCCAGTTTCTTTGTATCGGGGTTACGTTCAGCGTGTTTCACAACGAAGTATGTTTGAACCTCGGAGACGAATGCGGTTGCCAATCCCTTCTCGGCAGTCATTGTAAGAATCGAGATGTCGGGCCAAGTGATGATCCACTGAACGTTGTCGATCATCTTGATGGTCGATTTGAATCCCTTGCGCGAGAGCAATTGCAGGCGGTCTTTTTGACCGTCATACTGCTTGGCGAACTGGAAGAATGTTGGGAAGCTGGGGTCTTTCTTGACGTAGAAATCACAGACTGACTTGTGCGTAAATTCAGTGAAGCCGTTTCTCGGGAGCGTGGGGCCGATGATGTCTTTCGCCAAGAAGAACAGATTGGTCTTGCAGAGGTAAATCATCTTGGCCCACTGCTCGGCTGTGAGGTCGCGTCTACGCATTACTTTTTGTGTCCGAAATTCAAGGCAAACTGGCCCATCTTGCGAGTGTGTTCGTCATCCGAATTGGCGGCTTCTTCCTTGAACTTCTCTGGGAGTGGATCACTGTCAGAACCTTTGAAGCCGTGCTTCCGTGCCCACTTGTGCAGGCCACCGCTCCTGATATTAAATGCTGTTCGATTGTCTGAGTTCCTAGCCATCACTCTACTCCTGGCATAGCTCGACGAGGATTGGACTCAGTGAGCCGATTTGGGACAATGCTTCCCGATACTGGAGGCTTAAACATCTCTGGCCCTTGTTCTCCAACCATGTAAGGCTGGCCGGATTGCACTGGCCCACCCATCATGCGATGCTCAATCTTGCGGTCGTTGTGAACCTTGCGATACATCGAGTTTCTTTTCATCGGAATTTCGTGCCCTTCCTTGCGAAGATACGAAAGCTGAATTGCCTTGGCCTGATGGGGATTGGTGACGATCTTCCCACTTCCGCCGCTGTGCAGTGTCCCTTTCTTAAAGTCGGACATGATCTCGGATGCAGGCATGACTATCTTCCGCTAGTACAGGGGCGTGGCCCAGAGTATTCCCACTTCATACACCAATCGTCTCGATCAATCGGGCCCTTAACGTGCTGGCAGCGATTGGGAAGAATAAAATGCCAGCATTCATTACAAGAGTCGGGAGATTCTGAGGGCGCTTCATAATCCACGGAATCCTTGGTAAATTTCAACTTTTCATCCCATTCTGCCATCACTCACCTTCGGAAACTTCTTGGTGGATGCCAGGATGGATTTTCTCTTCCATTGCCTCTTCGTCGGCGTTCTTGCCGCCAAAATGCTGTTCGACATGATCGTGCAAATGATCTACATGATCCGGGCCATCAGTTCCTTCTTTTGTAGGTTCCTCTCCCGGCTTGCCGGAATGTTTGTGAACTTGATAGCTACCATCATGGTTCTCGAAGATGTGCATTTCCTTGAGATGCTTCTTTGTGCCTTTTCCGCCCAGAGCATGTGCCGCCATTTCGTGTGCCATGAGTTCTCCTAGTTTCCTCCCACCGTGTACCAGTTCGTTCCGTCGCATTCCACAAACCAAAATTGGTACTGGTTACTCAAATAGTACGTTCCATTGATGCCACCCGTGATGCCGATAAACCCCGTGCCATCCGTTTTCGTAATCTTGATGCTCAATCCCGCCATCCAAGATGCAACAGTCGGAAGTGCTAAGGGATTCGCCCCTGAAGTACAGGTCACAAATACACTCTGGCCGGAGTTGATGGAAATCGTAGCGGGACTGGAGTAATTGAGAACCGCATCGTTTACCGATCCTCCGCCGCCGCTCCCTATCGCCGTTACGTCAGGCCGGGAATCTAGAATCCCTGTGACTTCCGTGCCATTGGTCGTGACTATCGCTATCGTGTACACGCCAGAAGGGAATCCTGTGGTATTGGAAAGGATTTGCCCGATAGTCAGATCCAGATAGATGTAGGTTGTACTAATTGGCGTGACGTTTACGAATCCAGAAGCAATGGCAACCGTAGTTGTGCCAAGCGTGACGTATCCAGCAATCGGACCCGTGGGAGGGCCAACAAATATTCGCAATCCCGCAACCGTAGGGTAGGCTGGGATAAGCGAAGTCTCGAAGGCTGGAAGATTGTTAATCACCGAATTACCGTCCCTGGGGTGAGCTTGGTGCCGGGTGTGATCTGGGAACCAACAGTTACGCCGCTGTCGGTGAACTGGTACAGATGCACCGCGTAAGGGTTGAATGTATCCGTGAATGACCCGCCAGATGCGCTCACCGTCCGGCTCTCGTTCAGCACAGTCACGGTGCCAGAATAGGATGATCCGCTCACGCTCAAGGTCGTGCTCAGTCCGGTTTGGTTGCCGGGATCGTTGCCTACTGCGAAGCCGGAATCCGACGTGGAGCCGACTGGAGTGTATGTTCCGGCAATCGTGAAGCCTGTATAGGGAGCACTCCCCCCAATCAATGAAGCAACCACACAAGACGCGGAAGCAGTGCAGTTAAGGACCGAGGTCGTCAATCCATTTGCGGCAACCACTTCCCCAACCGTATAGTAATTCGACGCCGTGTAGGTGGCTAGCGAAGACGTTGCGGATACATTCGTGATCGTCGCTTGGTCCTCGTCAGTCAGGCGGGCTGCGAATACCGTGGTCGTTGATCCAACCTTGCCCGCACTGGCATCCACCCGTGTTCCAAGCGTAGTGCGATTACTGGTTACTGTGAGCGGAGTGGAACTAAGGATGTAGGGCGTCAGCGTCGTGCTTTGGCTAACGAAGTTCGCCAGCGCTGTCCAATGTGCCGAATCCTGGTCAGTCCAACCCGATGGCCCCCACCAGCTAATACCCTTGGCTCCGTGAATCACCGCAAGCCATGCTTCCATGGTTACTTCTGGAGCCGTTGGGCCATAACCTGTGCAAGAGCCTCCGCTGATGCAAATCCCCGCCTCAATGGCTTGATAAATAGGAACGAGATGGTAGGTATAATTCTGTTCCCAATCCCAATCCGCTACCAAGTTCGTCACTGTTAATGTTGGATCTCCATACATATAGAGAAACGGATACATATCGGAAGAGTAGACATCAAAAGGCAACGGCGAACTGTTCGGAACAAGAGGATAATACCAACCGTTTACGCGATCTCTGGTTAGGTTCCCAGGGTAGCCTGCAATGCCAGAACTGACTGGATGGTTGCCGTCGTTTGCCCATGTAGCTTCGGCCATAGCAAGCATCGTAGATGGAGGAACATTGCCCGCCCCTGGGCCGACATCTGGCTCGTCAGCCCATGACCACATAAGCAAATTGGAATTGCTTTTATCATTGGTCACATAACCAGCTACAACTGTGGCTGCTCCAGTCTGATTCGGAGCGTAGCCTGCTGCTCCATCAGCTCCGCTTTTGCCGGTCCAATTGTTAGTCGGGCCGATGGAAGGAACCGCTACCGTATTCATGCAATTGGCGAAAGTTGTGTAAGTATAAGCATATGCATTTATAAAGCAGTCCTCCCAGCCATAGGTATTAACGGCTGAGTTCGCCAGCCACACGGTTGACCATTCAGTTGCTCCGTCAAGGAATGGGGCTACCGGGAAGTAAGGCGAGCCGGATTTGTAAACGTTGTTGTTTCCGTCGATGTAAACGGTTGGAGTCCCGGCCTTATATACGGTGAACGACCCCGAATAAGTAGATTTTGGAGTTCCACTGGAGTTCTGCAATTGTACCTGAAACGTGTGACTCGCTGCTGTCAATGACGTGAGCGGCACGGTGAATGTCTGGTGCGCGGTCATGGAGCCAGTCTTGGTATAAACGGGTGTACTGTCCACGCTGGCTATGAGAATGTCTGTCGAGGTCTGGCCCCACATCACCACATCCACGGGGATGGCGGTGCGGGCATTTGTGTTCGGATAACGCACGGTGATATTGGCGGCTGGGATTGCGATCTGGCTTCCGGTGGCTACGTAGGCGTCGTCAAAGTAGATTGATCCTGTTTGAGCACCGTTGCCGTTGTTACCTCCTAGATAAACAGACGTGAATGGACCAGCGATGGTGTATGAGCTACCAGTAAGTTCCACATTTCCGTCGAGCCATATCGTAGCCGTTCCGGTTCCTGCTCCAACGTGGCTGTATATTTGCAAAGAGTGCCACGCTCCGTAAGTAACTACGGTCGTTCCCGTGCCATTGTAATATCCACCTAGAAACGTATGACCTCCGCTATTGACAAGGCCAACCTCTTCGCCTCCGGAGATTGATGCGATAAGGAAGGCGTTGCCGTTTGTTTGCGTGAAGGCGGGATCAATATAGAAATAGAATAGGTAATAAACGGCAGTTGATTGGCTGGGAATTGCAGTAGAAACGTCAGCATACCCTCCAGTTTGTGGCAGTGTTGATACCATCGCGTACTGCCCCGAATGCACGGGACTGGTGACGATTGTTGCGCCGTGATTTGAAAGCGGGCTTCCCGCAGTAATCCCATCCCACGCGCTAAGGTCTTTCGTCTCGAAGTCGTCCTGAAAGATCACAGTCTGCGCCGACGCGGCGCTCCCTATGAATAAGATAGCTGCGACGAATAGAGTACATAGTCTCATTGGGCTGTCACATGGATGTAACCTGGAGCATAGTAACCCCACGTTCCCGAAGGTGTTCCAAAAGGATTAAGCCAAGCATTCCCGTATGTGTTGTTCTCGTAAGTCCCGTAACCAGAAGATGAGGTAATGGGAAGCCGCCAAGTCGTGTCAGTGTTATATGCAATGCAGTAGTTGGAGCTTGGAGCCAGAGTGCCACAACCTGTGAGCGGCAAATCGACCCAACTCATAGCACCAGTAGTAACGGCCACACTTCCACTGCTGCACAGGAGCGCCCCCGGCGCGGAACAGGCTCCAGCATAGATTGCAGCCTGCATATTACCGTCTACCACTTGGGGTTGGCCATAGATGGAAACACTGGTGGTTGCATTTACAGTGTAGCTGTGGGAATCAGTTGTGCATTGCATGACCGCCGTTTCCGAGTTTATGTTGAAATTGTCGGGACTTCCCGTGGTTGTAGTAACGCCACACTGCGTCATACCGCCGCCGCCACCTCCACCACCACCTATGCCAGCCTTACCACCTATGCCAGCCGTGCCGCCTATTCCTTGGCCGAAAGTCGGCAGGAAGCCGAACATGCACAACGCGATGATCGAGAAAACATATTTCATGGCGAATCCTTTAAGGCGTTGTGTACTGAGCACTTACGCTAATGACATTCGCTACACAGGTTGCCCCTGCCGTTGAGATGTAAATGCCGATATGATCACCGGCTGCGAAAGTTTGCGTCTCTGTCTGAGTTGTACCATTGCCTTTGGTTTGTGTTGAGGCGCTTGCGCTGACCGCCGTGCCGGTATTGGAGGTTCCATCAAACACGTTGAACTGCGGCACGGTTGTACACGTTCCACCTAACTGCGTACTCACGGTAATGCTCGTAAAGTGGCCCGCAATCGGAGCCACAGTCTCAGCGAGAACCGCGTTAACAGCCGCCGTTCCAAGCAGGCCAGAACCTGCTGAAATCGTTCCATTCACCGCCGAGATCGTCTCCGTCATCGTTCCGGCAGAATTAGTATAGAGAGGGAAACCGGTTGCCGGGGCGCTCGCAAATACTCGGAGTTGTGAAGTGACAGAAGTCGGAGCTTGGAAACAAATGCTGGTAGCCGCGTTGCAAGGAGCCACCGCCGCGCTGGTCGTTCCTTGTGGGAAGTCTATGAAGCCTGCTGTGGTTCCCGTAGCCGTAAAGACGGGAGCCGCGAGTCCTCCAGTTCCAGTGTAGGTCGCTGTCGTGCCGGTATCTGTCAGTAGAGAATTTGCCATTAACATGTTGCCGCTGGCAATCACAGTTTTAGGCACGACGTTCGTGGTCAGTGCCGCAGCGCTGTTT
>OCTA010004976.1_pt1 | contig 11562 bp, 9 predicted proteins | sample 1538991 | NCBI WGS metagenome assembly OCTA01 (sample SAMEA3539302, study PRJEB22396) | soil metagenome | biome: tundra; feature: field; material: soil | place: USA | collected 2010-05 | depth 0.15 m | reverse complement strand
CGACCGTCGAGACGCAGACGTAGCCGGATCCGCACGCGGGGCTGCAGGTCACCGCGCCGTCCGTCCCTTGCCCACCCGCGCCGCCCGCGCCACTCGCGCCGCCCGCGCCGCCCGCGCCACCCGCGCCGCCCGCGCCGCCCAAGCCGCCGTCGGATCCGCCCAACGTCGAGCTGCACCCGCTTGCCGAGCCGACCGCCAGAGCCAGCAGGATCAAACTCAGGGGTCGTCGCATTTCTCACAGCCCCCTAACGGCAGACGAAGACTTGAATCGCGGCGCAGCCGCCACCCGTACAGAATCCGGAGGTCGCCCGGCAGGTCGTTCCCGACGGGCACGGCGTTCCGCCATCGGCTGTGCATCTCTCGGCGCAGGTCCCGCCCATGATGCAGGCCTCACCCGACGGACAGGCCACCGTGGTGTTGCAGACGACTCCGCCGTCCAAGTTGCCAGTCGAGCCCGCATGTCCTCCACCGCCGCCACCGGCCTGACCGCCGCCGCCGGCGTGCCCGCCACCGCCACTACCGGCCTGACCTCCGCCGCCGCCCGGACCGCCGGCCTGACCGCCCGCGCCGCCGCCGCTGCCCGCGGCGCCCGTGCTGCAGTATTGGGTCCAGTGGCAAGTTTCGGCGGCGCAGTTGCCGCAGTGCCACTGCTGATCGCCGGCGCAGCAGGTTTCGCCGGCCGTGCCGCACATGTCCACGGTGGCGACATCGGAGGGGCAGGCCGCTACGTCCGCGTTGGGCTGGGTGCAGGCCGCACACGCGTTGACGCCACCGCTCCCGCCCGCCGCGGTCGAGCCACCGCCGCCGCCGGTTCCCGCCGAGCCACCGCCGTGGCCGCCCACGCTGCTGCCGCCGTGGCCACCCGCACCGCTCCCCGCGTTCCCGCCCGCGCCGCCGCCACCGCCCGAAACGGAGCCGCACCCGCTCCCGAAGCCCACCACCAAGGTCGCCGCCAGAACAGCCGGAAATAGTCGCATTGCCGCGGAAAGAGCAAATCTCGGACCAGGCCTATCACCACAGCCCTCGCGGCCCGCACGGCATTGACCCTCAGAAACCTGATGACTCCGCCACCTCTGCGGATCGGTTTGTCCGGCCCCCCGGCTCCCGATTTGGCCCTCCCTCACGCGACATGCGGTCCCCTTACAGATCGGGGACGGCCTTGTGGTGCTCCGCGAGCACCTTCTCGAGCGTGGCGATCTTCTGCTCCACCGCCTCCCGGTTTCGTGCCTCGGGCGAGCGCTGCAGGTAGCGCCGGTAGAACTGGATCGCCTTTTCGGGCTGCTCGGCCAGCCGGTACGCCTGTGCCAGGTTGTAGAGCATCACCGGATCGCCGTCGATCTCGTAGATCACCTGGTATTCGTCGATCGCTTCGTCGAACTTGCCGAGGTCGTAGTCCCGCGAGGCGCGCTGGTAGTGCGCCCGGATCTCCTGCTTCTGCGGCGCCGTCAGCGTTGCCGACCCGTCGGGCATGGGCGTCAGATCGACCTTCAGCGTCTTGGTCTGGCCCGCGGCCACCTCGACGTTCTCCCAATGAACGATGCGACCGGGCGCCTTCGCCTTGACCAGGACGGCGCCCGGCGTGACGACGCTGGGAACCCCCTGTGTGACCTTGCTGGTCCCCTGCCCGGCCACCTGAATCTCGGCGCCCTCGGGGCGGTCCGTGACCTCGACCACCAGGTACCCGATCCGGGGGACCAGGCGCAGCTCCAAATCTTGGCAGTCGCGCAGGAGGCGATCGCGATCGGGAAGCTTACGATCGGCGGTGGCCTCGCGGACGCACTGCTGGGCATGCATCGTGCTCTCGGCGAACGCGCCGGTCTCTTCCTCTTCGAGCGCCAGCGCGGCCTCCAGAGCTGGGCCGAGCTCCATCTCACCGGCGCGCCGATAGAGCGCGGCCGCCTTGCCGTGATCGCCCGCCTTGTGCGCGGCCCGGGCCCCGTCGATGAGCTGCGGCCGGGTCGCGGAATTCGGCGACGACGCAGCGACGACGGCGCCCGCCGCGGCCGCGATCACGGGAACGCCGAGGGCCAACAGAATTGCGAGCTGGCAAAGACGCTTCACCGAAATCGGAGAGAGTTTGCTCTATTGTCGGGCCCAACGGCAACTGGCCTTTGTCGTTTTTCGCCGCCGGCGCGCGCTATGATCGACGGCGCATGTGCGCGCGCACCACCTTGACCCGCAAGCACCTCCGCGAGATAGCCGAGGAGCTGGACGCCGAGCTGTCCGACGAAGACGAGCGCCTCTACCGCCCGCGTTACAACGCCGCCCCCTCGGAGACGCTGTGGCTGCTCCGGGCGGGCGCCGATCGCCGGGTCATCACGCCGGCGGTCTGGGGGTACCTGGCCGGGGGCCGCTCGCTCATCAACGTTCGCGGCGAGCAGGTCGGTTCTGGCCGGGGTTTTCGCGAGGCGTTCGCGACGCGCCGCTGCGGCGTCGTCTGCGACGGCTTCTTCGAGTGGAACCGCCGGCACGAGCCCACCTGGTTTCACCGCGCGGACGGTGGGCTGGTCCTGCTGGGCGGCCTCTACCAGAACACGGCGGCGCCGGGTGGCCCGCCCCGGTTCACGATCCTCACCACCCGTCCGAACGGCCTGGTGGCGGCGGTTCACGACCGGATGCCGCTGGTGGTGCCGCCGGAGCGCATCGACGACTGGCTGGCCGACGAGCCCGCCCGGGTGGTCTCGTTGGTCGTCCCGGCGGCCGAAGCGGCGCTCGTCGCGACGCCGGTCTCGACCCGCGTGAACAGCGTCCGGAACGACGATCCGGCCTGCCTGGCGCCGGTCGAGCGGGCGGCGGGAGCTCCGGAAGCTCCGGAAGATCGCCAGGTCGACCTTTTCTGAGGGAAGCCCAAACGACCCTCGGCTATGCTGCGGGCTCCATGCCCAGCGCAGAGCTTCGAGCGAAGGACAGCTGCCCACACTGCGGGCGACCGGTGGGGCTGAGCCGCTGGACGCTGCTGCCCTCCCGGGACAACAAGCGGATCCTCACCTGCAAGGCCTGCGGTGGACACTTCGATCTCTCCAACGCCTGCAAGATGGCCTCGATGCTGGGCGGCATGGTCGGGATGGCGGTGGCCGTCGCCTTCCCGTTCGGCTGGATCATCCGGGCCGGCCACGGCTCGAAGCTGTTCCTGATCTTGGGGGCGATCGTGGTGGCGTGCGGGTTCTGCGTCGCCTCGATGACGCTGGCGAGCCTGGCCCTGAGCCTGGAAGCGCGCCCCTAGTCTCGTCGGGGCGGCCTGCCCGCCCGCGGACCTCTTAGCGCCAGAGGTTCGTCTTCGCCAGGTCGAGCACCTCGTCCCCGCGTCCGCTCAACACCGCCTTGAGCGCGTAGAGCGTGAACCCCTGCGCCTGCTGGCGCTGGATCGTCGGGGGCAGGGCCAGCTCCTGGCGGTTGACCACCACGTCCAGCACCGCCGGCCCGGGGTGCGCCAGCGCCGCCGCCACCGCGCCCGGCAGCTCGCCCGGATCTTCGACGCGCACGCCGTGGATCCCGATCGCGCGCGCCAGCGCCGCAAAGTCGGGGTTGTCCAGCGTGGTCCCGAATGCGAGCAGCCCAGCCGCCTTCATCTCCAGCTCGACGAAGCCGAGCGCGCCATTGTTGTAGATGACGATCTTCACCGGCAGCTTCCGATGGCGAATGGTCAGCAGATCGCCGAGCAGCATGGTGAACCCACCGTCACCCGACAGCGAGACGACCTGGCGTCCCGGCAGCGCCAGCGCCGCGCCGATCGCCTGCGGCATCGCGCCCGCCATGCTGCCGTGGCTGAACGAGCCGACCAGCCGGCGCAGGCCGTTCATGGTCAGGTAGCGTGCGGCCCACAGCGTCGGCAGCCCGACGTCGCAGGTGAACACCGCGTCCGCCGCGGCGAGGCCATCGACCACCCGGGTCAGGTACTGCGGGTGGATCGCCCGCTTTCCCGGCTCGCCCGTGGCCAGCTCGTCCAGCTCGCGGCGCGCCTTTTGGTAGTGCTTGCGCGCCCGCTCCAGGTGCCGGCCGTCGGGCTCGCACCTCCCGTCGACCAGCAGCGGCAGCAGCGCCGCCAGCGTCGTTTTCACGTCGCCCACCAGCCCCAGATCGAGCCGGCCGCGACGCCCCAGGTTCTCCGCCCGAACGTCAATCTGCACCACCTGCGCGTGGTCCGGATAGAACTGGCGGTAGGGAAAGTCGGTCCCCAGCATGAGCAGGACCTCGCAGTCCATGATCGCGTAGTAGCCGGAGGAGAATCCCAGCAGACCGGTCATCCCGACGTCGAAGGGGTTGTTGAACTCGACGTGTTCCTTGCCGCGCAGCGCATGGACGATCGGCGCCTGCAGCGCGCCGGCGATCTCCAGGAGCTCCGGGTGCGCGCCCGCGCAACCGGCCCCCGCCAGGATGGTGACCCGTTTCCCCTTGGCACACAGGAGCGCGACGACCCGCGCCAGCTCCGCCCGGGACGGACACAGGGCCGGCGGCGCCTCGTCGAGAACGAACGGCGGCGCGTGGGGCGCGTCCTTGAGCGCGAGATCGCCGGGGATGCTGAGCACCGAGACGCCGCGGCGGTCGACCGCGGTGCGGATCGCGATCTCCAGCAGGCGCGGCATCTGCGTCGGCGTGCTCACCGGTTCGCAGTAGTGGCTGCAGTCCTTGAAGAGGATGTCCGGGCGCGTCTCCTGGAAATAGGAACTCCCCAGCTCGGCGCTGGGGATCTGGGCGGCGATGGCCAGCACCGGAACCCGGCTGCGGTGGCAGTCGTACAGGCCGTTGATGAGGTGCAGGTTTCCGGGGCCGCAGCTGCCGGCGCAGACCGCCAGGCGACCGGTCAGGTGCGCCTCCGCGCCGGCCGCGAAGGCGGCGACTTCCTCGTGGCGCACGCCGATCCATTCGATCTGGCCCGACTTGCGGAGACTCTCGGTCAGCCCGTTCAGCGAATCCCCCACCACGCCGTAGATGCGCCGCACGCCGGCGGCGATCAGGGTCTCGACGATCACTTCGGCGACGGTGGCCATGGAATCCTTTCGGTCGGGGATGCCTCCTTCAAGTAAGCATCCGCCCGGCCCGGGGCAATTCCCCACCGGCGATTGAGATCGCGCGCCGGCCCGCGTGCGGTACGCTTCCGCCCCCATGTCCCCTGGTCCCTCCACCGAAGGTCTGCGCAACGACGCCCTGCGGGCCGCGCTCGGCGCAGCGCTGGGCGGCAAGACGGCGCCGCTAGAAGATCTCCTGTGCCGGCACGGCGGTTACGGCACGCGGCCCAACCTGCGGCTGGCGGCGGCGTTCGGCGCCGAGATGGCCACCTTGCCCGGAACCGTGGCGCGCCTGCTGGATCACCTCGGCGCGAACGACGCCGCGCCCGACACGCCGCAGGTGTTTCTCCCGGTGGCCGCCGCGCACGGATGGGTCGGACGGCTGCGCGCCGATCGCGAGGTCGGCTCGGCCTGGGACGCGCTGGCGGTGCTGGCCGGGGACGAGCGGATACCGGTCCGACTGGGGACGCTGGACGCGCTCACCTCGTTCGCCGGCCGCCCGGGCGGGGCGGACACGCTGGTCGCCCGAGCCGGCGATTGGCTGGAGATCGAGGACCGCGAGCTCTGCTTCGGCGCCGCCGCCGTGGCGATCGAGGTCTTCGCCAACCGCCAGGTGCTGGCGACGCTGTCGGAGCCACAGCCGCTGCTGGACTATCTGTCGCGCGCGATCACGGCGGTGGCCGCCGCCCCGCGCGCCGCGGAGCGCTCGGACGCCCGCCGTCGGCTCTTGCTCTCGTTCCCGCGCACGTTCGGCGCTGCCGTGATCGCCTTCGGAGCCGGGCACCGCGGCGCGTCCTGGCTGGAAGAGGAGTGCCGGAGCGCCAAGCACCCCGATCTGCGCGCCGCGCTCTCGAACACCATCCTGGCGCTCGGCGACAAGTCGTCCGGCCAGGGGGCCGCGCTGGCGCAGCAGCTGCGCAGCGCGCTGGAAGGCAGCGCCAAGCCCCCCCGTGATCCGACTCGCAGACGCCCGGGCGCCGCCCGCGGCAAATCGTCCCGCCCCATGCGCTGACCGCGGGGCGCGGACCTCCCGATCCCCTCGCCAGAGGGAGCTGCTAACCTCCGCCGCGTGATTCCCGAGGCTACCTGCCACCGCGAGGTCTGCGCGCGCTGCCGGCGACCGGCGTCGGTCTGCTACTGCGCCCACCTGGTGTCGCTCGAGACGCGCACGCGGGTGATCCTGCTGCAACACCCGCGCGAGCGACACGTGCCGATCGGGACGGCGCGCCTCGCGCACCTCTGTCTGCCGGGCTCCCAGCTGCACGTCGGCGTCGACTTCGACGACGATCGGGAGGTACGCGCCGCGCTCGCGGAGGATGCTGCGCGCCCGGCCCATCTGCTGTTCCCGGGCCCAAGCGCCATCGATCTGGCGCAGGCCCAGCTCGCCGGCCCGATCACGCTGGTGGTGGTGGACGGGACCTGGTGGCAGGCGCGCAAGCTGCTCAAGCGCAACGCGGTGCTGGCGGCGCTGCCCCAGATCCGGTTCACGCCGCGGTCGCCCAGCAACTATCGAATAAGGCGCGAGCCGGCCGATCACTGCGTCGCCACCGTCGAGGCGCTGGCGCAGGTGCTGGGTGCGCTCGAGGGCGCGCCCGAGCGGTTCGCGACGTTGCTGCGCCCGTTCGAGGCGATGATCGACACGCAGATCCACTACGCGACCAACGTGCGGGGCGCGCGCCAGCGCCACGCGCTCCACCGCGAGCGCAAGGCGCGGCGACCGGCGGCGCCGTCGCTGCTCCGCGAGCGCGCGCGGGACGTGGTCTGCCTGCACGGCGAGGCCAACGCCTGGCCGGCGCGCCGTCCCGGTGGCCACCCCGCCGAGATCGTCCACTGGGTCGCGCGCCGGGCGGCGACCGGAGAGACCTTCGAGGCCATCATCGCGCCCAGGCGCCCGCTGGCGCCTGCCATCCCGCGGCACATCCGCATCACGCCCGAACGTCTGGCGGCCGGCGAGAGCTGGGAATCGTTTCGCGCCCGCTGGACGGCCTTCGCGCGACTCGACGACCTGATCTGCGCCTGGGGGCGCTATCCGCTGGATCTGCTGGAGAGCGAAGGGGTGACGCTGCCGGTGGCGCGCCTCGACCTGCGCCCCGCGGCGGGCGCGTATCTGGGCGCGCGGGCCGGCTCCGTCGAGGACTGTGGGGTGCGGATGGGCGTCGGGTCGCCCGATCCCTTCGCGATCGGACGGGGCGGCGCGCGCCTGGCGGCGCTCTGCACCATCGTCGACAAGATGATGGCCCCGTGACCAGCCCGGCGACCGGCGCGCTGCTCGCGTCGATCCGCAAGCGGTGCAAATCGGGGCTCTGGTCCCAGGGCGTGAGCCTGGCGCGCGCCGGCGCGGTCGCCATCGAGTCGCAGAGCGCGGAGGAGATCGTGCTGCGCGTGCGCGCGCCCGGGCGGGTGGTGCCGCCCACGGTGGTGCTCTACCCTACCGAGAACGAATGGGAGTGCGACTGCCCCTGCCGGGTCAGCCCCTGCGAGCACGTCGCGGCAGCGGCCATCGTCCTGGGCGAGCCGAAGGCGGAGGGGGAGGCCGTGGCCCCGGCGCCCGTCGCCGTCCTGGGGGCCCGGGTCGGCTATCGATTTTCCCGCGAGCGCGAGGGGCTGCGGCTGGCGCGCGTGCTCATCGCGCCCGACGGAGCCGAGGCGCCGCTCGACGGCGCGCTGCGGGCGCGACTGGCCAACCCGACCGAGGCGGCGGGCCTGCAGGTCGAGGAGGCCGACCTGCGCGTGGACGGTCTCCTCGAGATCGGCGGCGGCGGCGCGCGCGGCGTGCTCTCGCCGACCAAGCTCGACGGCCTGATCCAGATCCTGGCCGGGGCACCCGGGGTCCGTGTCGACAACGTCGCCACCACGATCTCCGAGGAGGCCATCCTGCCGCTCGCGACGCTGGTGGATGCGCCGGGCGCGGCGGTGGAGGTCCGCCTCACGATCACCGCCGACCCGCGGGTGCGCGCGGTGGTGGCCCCGGGCGTCGCGCTCTGCGAGGACGAAGGGCGCGCGGCGCTGCACCGCCTCGGCGAGACGGAGCTGACGGGCGTCTGGCTGCAGAATCTACCGGTCCGGCGGGCGTTCGGCGCGGCGGAGCTGGGCGAGCTTTTGACCGTCGTGCTCCCCGACCTGGCGCGGCGCACGGTGATCGACGTGCGAAGCGGGCGGCTGCCGCCGGTGGTCCGCGATCTCGAGCCGCGGATCGTGCTGCAGCTCGATCAGATCGATCCGGGCGCGGGCGGTGGCCTCAGCGTGTTACCGTCGCTGGTCTACGGGTCGCCCCCCTGCGCGCGCGTCGACGCCGGCAAGCTGGTCTACCTGCGCGGCCCCGTGCCGCTGCGCGATCCGCCGGCCGAGCGGCGGGCGCTGGAACGCCTGCGCGCGGATCTCGATCTGCTGCCTGGCCGCCGCACCAGCTACAGCGGACCCGACGCGCCCCGCTTCGTCGAAAAGCTCAAACGCTGGCGGGGCGATCTGTCGGGCGCCGCGGCCGGCGTGGTCAAACCGACGGCGAAGCTCGTGCCGCGACTGCAGCTCACCACCGACGGCGACGCGGCCGCGGGGACCGACGCGGTCCGCTTCGAGCTGACGTTCGCCGTCGACGGCGCGCCGGGCGTCGGCCGAGACGCCGGCGGCCCTGGCGCCAGTGTCGACGCGGCCGCCGTCGTGCGGGCCTGGCAAGAGGGGCTGGGGATCGTGCCCTTGCTCGGCGGCGGGTGGGCCTCGCTGCCGCTGGGCTGGCTGCAGAAGCACGGGCAGCGGGTGGCCGATCTCCTGGCCGCGCGCCAGGACGACGGTCACCTGGCGCGGCACGCGCTGCCGGCGCTGGCGGCGCTCTGCGCCGAGCTCGATCACCCGCCGCCGCTCGGCCTCGATCGCCTGGCGCCTCTCATCGCCGGCTTCGAGCGGCTCCCCGAGGCGCCGCTGCCGGCCGATCTCACGGCCACGTTGCGCGCGTATCAACATCAGGGCGTGAGCTGGCTGGCGTTTCTCCGCAGCGCCGGTCTGGGCGGCGTCCTGGCCGACGACATGGGGCTCGGCAAGACCCTGCAGGCGATGTGCGTCTTCGATGCCGGGTCGGGGCGGACGCTGGTGGTGGCGCCGACCAGCGTGATCTTCAACTGGCGGGCCGAGCTCGAGCGCTTCCGCCCGTCGCTGAAGGTCTGCGTCTATCACGGCGCAAGCCGCGCGCTCGATCCCGCCGCCGACGTTACGCTGACCAGCTACGCCCTGCTGCGTCTCGACGAAAAGGCGCTGGCGGCGCAGACCTGGCGAACGGTGGTGCTCGACGAGGCGCAGGCGATCAAGAACCCGGACAGCCAGACGGCGCGCGCCGCCTACGCGCTGCCGGCGTCCTTCCGGCTGGCGCTGACCGGCACGCCGGTCGAGAACCGCCTGGAAGAGCTCTGGAGCCTGATGCACTTCGCGAACCGCGGCCTGCTGGGCGGGCGTTCCGATTTCGCCGATCGCCACGCGCGCCCGATCGCCGACGGGGTGCCGGGGGCCGCCGCGGCGCTGCGGCAGCGGGTTCGCCCGTTTCTGTTGCGGCGTCTCAAACAGGACGTCGCGCCCGAGCTGCCGCCACGCACCGACGCCGTACTGCGGGTCGAGCTGGGCGACGGCGAGCGCGCCGTCTACGACGCGGTCCGCGCGGCGACCCAGAAGGACATCCTGGCGCTGCTCGACGACGGCAAGGGGGTGATGAAGGCGCTGGAGGCGCTGCTGCGTCTGCGCCAGGCCGCCTGCCACCCGGCGCTGGTGCCCGGGCAAACAGCGGCGACCTCGTCGAAAGTAGAAGCCCTGCTGGAAGCATTGGAGACCGCGGTCGCCGAAGGTCACAAGGCGCTGGTCTTCTCGCAGTGGACCAGCTTGCTCGATCTGATCGAGCCCGCGCTGGCGCGCGCCGAGCTGCCGTTCTTGCGCCTCGACGGCAGCACGCGCGATCGCGGCGACGTCGTCGCGAAGTTCCAGGCCGAGGACGGCCCGCCGGTGATGCTGGTGTCGCTCAAGGCGGGCGGCAGCGGCCTCAACCTGACTGCCGCCGACCACGTCTTTCTCTGCGACCCCTGGTGGAATCCGGCCGTGGAAGCGCAGGCGGCGGACCGCACGCACCGCATCGGCCAGACCCGCCCGGTCTTCGTCTACCGCCTGGTCGCAGCCGGCACCGTCGAGGAACGGATCCTGGCCCTGCAGGACAGCAAGCGCGCGCTGATGGACGCCGCGCTGGGCGACGGATCGGCCGCCGCCGGGCTGACCAAGGCCGACCTGCTTGCGCTGCTGGCGTGACCGGCGCAACCCCGCCCGCTCCCTCACCGATATCCTGCCGGTGCTAACATGGGACAGGTCATGACCAAGCTGACGCTCTGGAACAACACGGATCTCGATAACGCCGAACGCGGCCTGATTTCGCCGGCCGACGTTCGGAAGGTTGAAATCGAGGCGCTCGTCGACACCGGCGCCACGATGCTGGTCATTCCGATCGACGCCGCGCAGGCTCTTGGGCTTCCCTTGCTGGAGTACGTGCCGGTCAAGCTGGCCGACACCTCTGTCCGGGAAATGCCGATCGTGGGCAGCCTGAAGATCTCCATCCTGGGGCGCGGGATGTTCTGCGACGCGCTGGCCACGCCGGTGGGCTCGACCGCCTTGATCGGGCAGATTCCCCTCGAACGCCTGGACCTGATCGTCGATCCGAAGTCGCGCGAGCTGCGCGTGAACCCGGCCTCGCCCGACGCGCCGCTGGTCTACGCCATGCGCGCTGCGGCCTGACCGGCGCCGGTCTTCGATCCGAACGGCACCCAGCCGTCGCGCCGGGTAGACTCGGTCGGCGACATGCTCAGACAGGCACAGCGGCTCGCGGTCGCGGTCGTCGTCACGAGCGCCGCGACGGGCTGCGCCGCGCGCCAGCGGCCGGACGGCGGCAATGGACTGCTCCCGGTCGGTGCAGCCGCACCCGACCTCGCCGGCCAGACGCTCGACGATCGAACGGTGCGGCTGGCCGACGTGCGCGGCTGCGCGGCGGTGGTCTATTTCTATCCGCGGGACGACACGCCGGGCTGTACCAAGGAGGCCTGCGCCTTCCGCGACAGCTGGTCGCGCTTCCGCGAGGCGGGCGTGACCGTCTTCGGCGTCTCCAACCAGTCGCCGGCGCGCCACCGCGAGTTCGCGAGCGAGCACCAGCTCCGGTTTCCGCTGGTGGCGGACGAATCGCGCGCCGTCGAGCACGCCTACGGCGTCCCCGACGCCCTGCTGGGCTTCGGGGAGGCGCGGGTCTCGTTCCTCATCGATCCGGCCGGCCACGTCGCGCGCATCTGGCCCGACGTCGATCCCGCGCTCCACGCCAACGAGGTGCTGGCGGCCGCCACGGCGCTCGCGGCCGGCGCCGCTCCGCCCGCGCACTGCACGAAGTCCTGACCGCGTCGCGCCCCGTCAGCGCCGGAGTAGAAGGTCCCAGAGCAGCAGCTTGGCCGCGAGGACCGCGACGGTGAGCAGGAAGAGGCGGCGCACGAAGCGATCGCCACCCTCGAGCGCGACGGGCGCGCCGATCCAGCCGCCCGCCAGATTCGCG
>OCTA010004974.1_pt1 | contig 11565 bp, 11 predicted proteins | sample 1538991 | NCBI WGS metagenome assembly OCTA01 (sample SAMEA3539302, study PRJEB22396) | soil metagenome | biome: tundra; feature: field; material: soil | place: USA | collected 2010-05 | depth 0.15 m | reverse complement strand
GACGCTCCCGCCCGGGCCGACGCTCCCGCCCGTGCCGACGCTCCCGCCCGTGCCCACTGTGCCCGCGTGGCCGCCCCTGCCGGTCGTCCCCCCGGTTCCGCTCGAGCCAGTCGCGCCGCTCTGACCGCCCTTCCCGGCGCCTCCGCTTCCGGTCAGGCCCCCCGAACCCACCGATCCAGCGGCTCCTCCACCTTGACCAGAGCCACCCGTCGATCCGCCGGTGCCTTGCTGGCCGGTCCCTCCCGCTCCCTGTGTTTCCATTTGGCCGCCCGAACCCGAGACATCCGTGGACGAGGTTCCACAGCCCGTCCCGACGATCAGAGCCAGCGCACAGCCCACGGGAAAAGAACCCCTGACGCTAGGGCTGCGCATGCCCTTTAAGTCACGCGACCGTCCAAAACCGGTTCACGCCCTCGCAGAGACGTCAGATCGGCGTCACTATCAGAAATCTTGGCCCGTTTTCCAGAGGTACCGCTACTTTAGAGGCACGGGCCGCAAATGAGTTCAGGACCGAATTCTTTTAATGTCGTGCCAGTTACGTATCGGAGAGGTACCATGATCGCCGGAGGACGGTTCATGTCAGCCCCCGATCGATCGACGCGCCCTCTCCAATTGGTGCCTTCCAGGGTTGTTGATGACCAGCGACAGAACGATGCCGATCTGGTCTTGGCGCTCCAAAGAGGAGAGCCGACGGCGGCGGAGGCAATTTGGGATCGGTACTCTCCGCGCGTCCATCGGTTTCTTTTGCGGTCTCTAGGACGTCCCGCTGACGATGTCGAGGATCTGACGCAGGAGACCTTTTTGCGGATCTTCACCCGCGCCAGTGCGATCAGAAAACCGGCCGCGCTGCGGGAATTCGTCATGGCGGTCGCGATCCGGGTGCTGAAGTGGGAGCTTAGGCGACGGCGCGTTCGGCGCTGGGTTCGATTGTCGGACGACGGCGAGGTGCCCGATATCGTCATTGACGGTGTCGATCAGGAGGCGCGGCAGGCGCTCGAGCGGTGCTACACGATCCTGAACAGCCTCGCGACGCGCGAACGGGTGGCTTTCGCGCTCAGGTATCTCGACGAGATGACGATGGAGGAGGTTGCTAGCCAACTGAGCATCTCGCTCAGCACCGCGAAGCGACTTGTGAATCGCTCTACGGCGTTGTTCTCGGCGCAGGTTGGCAAGGACGCCGACTTGCTCGGCTACTTCACGGGTGGAGGGGCGTTCGATGGAACCTGAGAGCACCGGGGAGGACCGCGGCGAAAAGCTCGCCCGAGGGGTCGCCAGGACAATCAACGCGCGAGCGGATCGCTACCTCCGCGCGCAACACACGTACCCGCTGCCGTTTGGGCCGGTCGCCATGCGTCTCACTAGAGAAAGACGACAGCGCCGAACGAGATACATCGCCCTCACCACCGTGGGTGCGGCTGTGGCTGGAGTCCTCGGGCTTTGGGCTCGTCCGAAACCGGACACGCGTTCGCAGGAGACGCTGACCTACACTGTGAACGGCAATCCACCGCCGCAGGGAGGCTATATCGCTCCGGCGACCTCGAGCGAGCCCGTCCTGTCATTTTCGGACGGAACGCATGTCCGATTGGCGGCGCGGGCACGGGGGCGGGTGGTCAATCTTAATCGGCACGGGGCCCGAATCGCCCTGGACGAAGGCAAGGCCAACGTCGAGGTCACGCACCGAGCAGGGGCGGAATGGTTCTTCGAGGCCGGACCCTTTGTCATCACGGTCCACGGAACCGCATTTTCCCTCGGATGGAGCTCCCGAGATGCCCGCCTCGAGGTTCAGATGCGGAGCGGGGTCGTGTCCGTGACCGGCCCCTTTTCCGGGGAAGAAATCGTCCTGCGGGCCGGACAGAGCTTGTCGCTCAGCCTAAATGACCAAGGTGCGCCCGCTCCGGACGCCATCACCGGCACGGGGCCAAGGCTCGGGCCTCCAGCGCCGGCCGCCCTGCAATCAGGTGCGCCCGCAGGCGCGGACCGCCCATTAGACGGACGGCGCGCGGGAGCGAACTGGGGCACGAGGCTCGCAGAAGGGCAAGCGGCCGGGATCGTCGCGGAGGCCCGCCGACGCGGACTCTCCAAGGTCCTGGAGGTCAGCACCAGTGAAGATTTGGCTGCCCTTGCGGACGCCGCGCGTTTCGAACGAGATGAAGGGTTGGCCCGCCGTGCGCTCCTCTCGCAGCGACGGCGATTTCCGGGATCGGGTCGCGCGGCGGAAGCCTCATTCTTGCTAGGACGCCTCGACGACGCCGGCCACGAAGGCTCGGCCCGCGCACTCGGTTGGTACGATCGATATCTGAACGAGGCGCCGGGCGGTGCTTACGTTTCCGAGGCACTCGGGCGTAAGATGACGGTGCTGGAGCGATCGGGTCGACAGGCGGAGGCAACTCGAATCGCGAGCGACTACTTGCAGCGATTCCCCGGCGGGACTTACTCCCGCGCAGCGCAGGCGCTCGTCCGCGAACCGTAGGATGCTCCACAGCGTCTCCGGACCTCGTCCAGGCGCCGTCCTCGTGGGTCTCCTCTTGGCCGGGCTGGTGGGAGTCGGGTCCGCACGGGCGGCGTCCGATGTCGTGATCTTGTTTGAACCGAGCGTGGCGACCGCCGGTCAACACCGCTGCTTGACGCGAATTCACGAGGAGCTTCTGGCCGAGGGCTTCGAGGTCCACGTCGTCGACCCCGGGCCAAAAACGGATCCCATCTCGGTCGCCCAAGCTCTCGAGCAACCCTCGGACTCGGCGGCCAGCATTGCCCTGCTGGGCGATCCGACCATCGAACCCGCAGAGCTCTGGATCGTCGACCGAACGGGAGCGCGGCCCGACGTTCGCCGAATCGCGATTCCAAGCGACGATCCTCTTCACGCGCCCGAGATTTTGGCGATTCGGACCATCGAGCTCTTGCGCGCCAGCGCACTTCAGCGGCTGGTCGAGTCAACGCGATTTCAGTCACCCTCGCCGCCAGCGAAGGTGCTCGCCCCGGCGGCACCGGAAAAGCGCTCTCCGGTCGGTATCGAGCTCGGGCTGGCCGTCGTGCAAGATCTTGAGGGGCCGGGGCCCGCCGAGATTCCCTTGGCGCGACTCCACGTCGTGCTGGCGCGGTGGCTCTTCGCGCGTCTTACAGCCGCAGGCCTCGGTTCTAGGCCGCGGGTCGAGAGCGCGGAAGGCTCGGCCACGATCGGCCAGAATCTCGGTCTCCTCGAGGTGGGCGTGACTTTCAGGAGCCAACACCGTTTAGTGCCGATCGTCACTCTGGGGGCGGGCGCGCTCTACGTGACGAGCGACGGCAATGGGGTGTACCCATTCGCGGGTCACCTCGGCAGTCGATGGACCGCCCTGGTGGACGGTGGATTCGGGCTCTTTGCCCCTTTCAGCAGACAGTGGGGGCTGGCGGTCGAGGTTCATGCGCTCCTCGCCGCGCCCCATCCTTTCGTGCGGTTCTCGGACACGAGCGCCGGTAACATCGGCTGGCCGGCGTTGGCGACGACCCTTACGCTAGTCACGTGGCTTTAATGCCAAAGCGGGTCTTTTTTTTGTTGGCCGCGGGACTCGTGGTGACGGGCTGCAGGGCGACTCCGCTCGACGCGGTCACGCTCGATCCCCGGAGTCTGTCGATGGGCCTCGTCGCGCATTGGACCTTCGACGAAGGCAGCGGCACGAAGGTGAGCGATCACTCCGGCCACAGCTACGACGGGACGCTGGTCGGTGGTACCTGGACCGGTGCCGGCCGCTTCGGAGGCGCGCTTGAGCTTGCATCGGGAGACACCGTGACCTTCCCCAGCTTTCCCCAGGCGACGCCCAATTGGACCGTCTCCGTTTGGGTCTACATGACGGGCGACCAGCTGATGAGCAATACCACAGCCGACAACGGCGATTTTGGGACCATCCTCAGCACCGAGCTTGCCTTCAGCGGCGGATGGGAACTGCAGCTCGACGATCGTACGACAAATCAAACATTCGCCGCCGCATATCCAGTCGGATCTATGGATGCAGCCAGCGGCAATTACGTCATCGACGATTGCGAGTGCGTCATCGCCGATCAATGGATTCACCTGACCGCGGTCTTCGACGACGATATCCAACAATCCACGCTATACCAAAATGACGCCGTCGTCGCTCGCGTGAACATGCCGGTGGCCATCCAAGCAGGGGACGGGACGCTATACATTGGGAAGTGGAGCCAAACCAAACGGCCCCTGGCGGCTGACCTAGACGATTTCGCCATCTGGGACCGGGCTCTCAGCTCGGAAGAAGTCGCCGTCATTTCTATGCAACCTCCTCCCGATTGACGGCCGCGTTCGCTCTGGACGGGCTCTGACCTCGATCGATGGGCGGCCGGTCGTCGTCGACGGCGTCTGCGCGGCGAAGAGCCTGGGTCGGTACGGGCCGGGGTGGGTCAGGTCACCCTGAAATAGTTGGCTTTTCGGCCGATGAACGGGGTTTGCGACAGCGGCCTCAATCAATGGGTCATCCGGTTTTCGGTTTGGACGGAGGCGAAAGCTGGAAAGACGCGCTTCAGTGAGGCGGTCGCCTCGGCGTAGTTGTCCCGTATGGCGCTCATGCGCCAGCTCTGACGGACCTTCGTGTAGAAGAATACAGGGGTCGCGCTGAAGGTCCCGCTGGCGGCGAAGTCCCCAACATAATAGACGCCCCCTGGATCGAGGATCTCGTTTCGCAACAGACGAAACGGCGACATCAGCCGCAATTGGTTTTCACCGTAGACGATCCGATCGAGCTGACAGGTCGAAGGAGCGAGCTGGATCATCTGGACGTCCGGTCGGGCGCTGAATTCGATGTCGTAGCTCTTTCCCTCACGGCACCGAATCGCGAACTTCATTGATTGGCCTTCGATCGTGAATCGACCGTAGATATAGGCTCTCTGCGGGTCGTAAGGCGCGTGTGGTCGGACGCCCGCCGTCGCGCATCCCACGGCGAGCAACGCGCCTATGGCTAGCCTCGTCGCCGAGCCAATACCCATCACGCGACCAGCCTATCAGCATCCGGGGACACCGAGCTCGTGGACGCGACGTCGGCGGTGGCCCCGGCGAGCGACCTTGCGTCAACCTCGCCTCTTGGAGATGATTCGGAGCGCGTGAGGCGCGTCGCGATGGGAGTCATCTGGTGCTTTGGTCTTTCTGCTCGCCATTCCGTGGTCGTTGGCTGCCTCCTTCCCTTCACCTCGAGGGCTTGGTGGGTGGAAGGTGGCTTCAAGACAGGACTCCGCGTGGGGCACAAACATCGGGCGATCGTTTGGCTGGCTGCGGGCGCGCTTTCGACGATCGGTACCGCGACGGGCCTTCTTCCGGGGACGAAGCCTCGCTCCTCCGCCCGTCGGCGTCGTGGCAGGTCACGGTGCTGGCGCCGGAAGGCCGCCTGACCCACGTCTTCGTCGCGCCGCGCCGGCCGGGCGTCGGCGGCGCGGCCGAGAGCGATCCCGTCTCATCCGAAGACATCTCCTCGTCCTGTCGCTCTGGCTTGGTGGTCTGGCCGTCGGATGTACCTCGACGTCGAGCCAGGTTGTTCAAGCGTATGCGCGGGCGTTTGCACCATGATGGTCGGCGACGTGAGACACTCGATCGGCAACTAACTCGCAGGGGCTCCATGTCGGGCAGATGTCTTCTTGTTGCGGGATTGATGGCGATCTCGGGATGCGGGTCCAAGCTTCAGAGCGGGACACCGGGGAGCGACGGATCCTCGTCCGACGGAGCGCAGCCGGGGCACGATGGATCCTCGTCCGATGGGGCGCAGCCGGTGAGCTGCACCGACACCGTGGAGCACGGCTGTCAGACGTCCGCCTGCGCGGTCGACTGGACCACGGCGATCGCGAACGTCGATTGCGCGAATGGGACGTACGCCTCGGCTCAATGCGGTGGATATGACGTTCTCCGATTCCTCAACACGAACGTGGGCCAAGTCGATCCTCACCAGACGTACGCCTACTACTCTCAGACCCTGGGTCTGCTCGTCGCCAGCACCTCGCAGAGCATCGGACCGTATGTCGAGTGCGCACTTGGTCCCGCGGGCGGATTCGTGGTGCCGGACTGTGCGGAATCGAGTTTTGTATCCCTGTGTGAGACCGATGCCGGCTCAGGTGTGGGGCGAGCCGATGCCGGCGCGTTTCCACCCCCATTCACAGATGCCGGGTGCATCGGGGATCCGAGGTTGCTTACGGTTTACTGCGAGACTTCCGACCAGCTTTTGGGAACCGATGCAGGGCGTGCCGTGACGTCTCCCGCGGACTGCCCGCCGTCGAGCGTCCTGGCGTCACCCTCGCCCTGCGCCGTGGGCGAGGGCAGTTGTTGCAGGACGCCCGCGTGTGGCCCCCGGATCGAAGCGGTCAGCGCCCCCGCATCGGCGCCCGACGCATCCGCGACGGAGAACCGCTGCTGCTACTTGGCCCAGATCGTATGTGGCGTCTAGCGACCTGCCGGCAATGCCGTCGTCGGGTCGTAGCTGAAGTCGAGCCGTCTGGCTACTCGTCGTTCTGGAGCAGGAAACGGATCTTGAATCCACGAACCCGCACCGCGACCGGTGCCCCGTCCTTCTCGCCCGGACTGAAACGGCACTCTTTTATCGCGGCGATGGCCGCCTCGGTCAGCCCGTACTCGAGCCCGCTCACCACGTGGATGTCACGTGCGCGCCCGGTCTCGCTCACGATAAGATCCAGAATCACCGTTCCCTCGATGGCCGCACGCTTCGCCTCGTCGGTGTACTTGCCCACGCAACGACCTTGGGGAAGCGGCATCGTGGTGACCTGATACGCGGGAACGGGCGCCATCGCTCCCTTGGCGCCGCCGTGCGCGACGGCGTCCTCGGTCGCGCCGACCGCGCCGCCGCTGTTGCCGACCGGCATCGCCGGCCCGCTGCCGGCTTGCGAGGTCGACTCCATCGTCACGCCGAAGACGGGACCGACAGGACCATTGTTGGCGACCGGCGGGCGGTCCGGCGGCGGTGCCTCCTGTTTGGGGAGATCGGCCGCGGGCGCCGCCGCCACGTGCACACGGGCCCGAACGTGGGTCACCCGCGTCGGCGCCGGTGCTTGCAACGCCGCGACCGGCTCGGGCGGCGGCTCGAGACTGGGGGGAGGCGATACGACCCGCAGCGAGATGATCCGTTTCGCGGTGTCCGTCCGCCTCGGCAGGCGGCCGAGGCCGTTCGCGAGCGCCAAGTGGCCCACGACCGAGAGGCCCGCGCAGACCAGCAGCCGCGAACCTCGAATCATGGGCTGCCGGGCGCCGTCATCGCCGTCGGATCGATCTGGATCGCGAACGACGCCACGCCAAGCGATTTCACGACATCGAGCACCCAGACGACTCGACCGTGCGAGACCGACTTGTCCCCCGAAATAATGGCCTGGGTCTTGGGGTCCTTGGACACGGCCGCCGCCACGGCTTCGCGCAGGCCGGCGGGCGTGGTCGGTTTGCCGTTGAGGTAGAGACTTCCCTCGCGCGTCAACGTGATCGCCAACGTCGTCGGGTTCAGCGAGGTGCTCTGGCTGGCCCGTGGCAGCTCCACCTCGATCGCCTGCTTGGCGATCAAATTTGCAGTCAGCATGAAGATGATCAGCAAGACCAGCATGATATCGACCAACGGGGTCACGTTGATCTCCGCGATGATGCCCCGCTTGCGGGTGGCCGAGGCCATCAGGCCTTCTCCGCAACCGCGTTACCGGAAGGCACCGCTTTGAGTAGCGCCAGGATCTCGTGGGCGATCACCTCGGACGCAGAGGCGGCGCGCTCGACCTGCCGCGTGAAGATGTTGTACGCGGCCACTGCCGGCAACGCCACGAGCAGCCCGACGCCCGTCGCGACCAGCGCCTCGGCGATGCCCGCCATGACGGCCTGGGTCCCCTGCAGCGAGTTCCCGGCCAGATCGTGAAACGCCCGAATGATTCCGAGGACGGTCCCGAACAGGCCGATGAACGGCGCGTTGTTGCCCAGCGTTCCGAGGAACGCCAGGCGACGCTCGTAGCGGGCCCGCTCCTGTTCGATCGCGCCCGCTTTTCTCTCCTCGACCGCTCCGACGCCGTCGGCGGCGTGACTGAGGCAAGCGCGCGCGACGGCTGCTTCCATCGATCGCGCGTCGGTCAGCTTCGCCAACGCGGCTGCCGCCCCATTCTTGCCGAGCTCGGCCACGGCAGCGGCCAGCCTCTCCTTGGGCGGACGTTCCTGCAGGTAGAACCAGATTCTATCGAGCATGACCGTGACCGCCGCCAGGCTCAGGCCCAGCAGGAGGTAGAGGATCCAGCTCGACCCCGCCCGCAGCATGAGGTCGAGCAGATGGCTCCCGATGTCGCTTCCGTTGTTCATCGCTTCTCCTGGTCAGAGTCTCGCTCGCAGGCCTGCCGTCGGCAGGACGTACCTGATCACCGTTCCTGGCTGAATTTCCTCGGGGAGCAGGGCCACGTTCGTGATGTCGACGTAGAAATCGAGGAGCCATTTCTTCCAGACCGCCCGCTTGTCGACGCGAAGGTCGATGCGCCAGTAGCCGTCGTTCCGCCCCGCGTTGTATCCGTCGGTCGTCGTCGTGGGACGTCCGCTCTCGTACTGGCCGCGGAGCCCCAGGTCCCAATTGCGGGGCAGCGGCATGCCGAGGACCAAGTTCAGGAGCTGCTGACGGTCGAAGTCGTAGGGAACCCACTGTCCGTTCTGCAGGCGCTCCGAGCGCGACAGCGTGTACGAAATCCAGCCAAACAGGCCCGACTTCGACTGACGGCGCAGCAGAAACTCGAGACCGTACGAGCGCCCGATCTCGGGATGGGTCAACCGATCGATGAACTGCTGCGCGTCCATCGCCTGCGTGATGATCGACGTCGGGAGCACCGTCGGGTTCGGCGCGGTCACCACCGAGCTGCTGTTCACCGACAGATCGAAGATGGTCGGATCCATGTAGTTGAAGTAGCCCTCCACCGAGAGCTGGAAATGCCGCTCGAGCGGGATCTCGGCGCCCAAGCTGGTCTGATAGGACTCGAGCAGCCCGTACTTGAGGGGCAGCATGTCGAGACCGGGCAGCGGCAGGACGAAGCGCGGCGGCTGGTGATAGATCCCGGCGCTCCCTTTGAGCCACACGGCGCTGTCGTCGCTTCCCCGCGGGAGGTCGGCCAGATCGCGATCGAAGAGACGGTAGCGGACGGTGAGGCGAGGATCCGTGGACGACTTGGTGGCCGTTTCGTCTTCGTACCCGTCGACGCGAAGCCCCGGGCGAATCAGGACCCGCGGCGTCGGCCGCCACAGTGCCTCCAGATAGGCGGCCCCCACGTAGAACTTGCCGAGCGACGAAGTGATGGCGGCCAGGGGCCCCGCGGCGGCGTTCGCTGCCCCTCCCTGCACGATTTCGCGCAGGGAGCCCCACAGACCGGCGTTCAGCGTCAGCTTGTCGCTCTGGGCCCAGCGCGCAGAGATCGATGGCTCCGCCAGCCAGACGGTGAAGTCGGTCCCCATGCTGAAGGTGTGGTCGTAGCCGAGGACCAGGCGGTACGTCTCCTCGAGCTGCCCCTGCGTCTGGTGATCGCGCAGATCGATGCGGTCGAAACCGAGCACCAGGGTCGGCGTGAGCGCGGGCGCGGGACTGCCGGGCGCGGAGGTCGCCGCCCGGGTGTCGAGCTCGTCGTTGGCGCCGTAGGAGAAGACCGTCCACCCGTTGCGCGCGTTTCCGCCATCGAGGCGGAGCTGATAGTCCCAGTAGGAGAGCGAGATCTGATTGGTCGCGAGACCGAGCAGGAATCCCGGGTACCCGTAACGGGCCGCTGCGGTGAAGGTCGCTCCCAACGGGGGAAGGGGCTCGCGGACGAAGGCGCCCGACTGCAGCAAGTTGAGGTCGAAGTCGAGCAGATGCTCGTCCGGGCGCGCGCGCGCCGTCCGGCCGTCGATGATGCCGCCCGTATATTGGCCGTAGGGGGCCGGCGCGCCGCCCGGATAAAATTGGATCTCGTCGATGAACTCTGGATGCACGACGCTGGTCCCCACGAGGAGGTGGTAGAGCAGCGGGATCGTCGTCCCGTCGAGCAGAAAGCCGGTCGAGGCCGGGCTGGCGCCGCGCACAACCGGAAATGGCAGCAACGATACGACCGAGGCGACACCCGGAAGTGTCTGAATTACCCGGAATGGATCGCCAAAGGTGCCCGGGATCTGCTGCAGCTCGGCCCCGCGCAAGGTGATGCGGGAGACCTCCTCGCGGTGCTGCTCGCCGACCACCACGATCTCGTAGGGATCGTAGCGATCGCGCTCGACGAAGTAGCTGACCGCGAGCTCTTGCGCCGGTCCCAGCGTCTCCTGCTGCAGGAACGGGTTGTGGCTGGGCGCGTAGACCGAGACGCGGGCGGTTCCGGGCGGCAGCGGCAACCGGAACCTCCCGCGCCGGTCGGCGTCGACCGAATACCGCCTATCGCCGACCAACGCGGTGACCGTCGCATCGGCGACGGGCGCGCGGGTGCCGAGCTCGATCAGCTTCCCGCGTAGGACCGCGGTCCGCGGCGGTCCTTCGTCGACCAAACGAACGGGTGCGGGAGGCGGTGGCAGAAAGGTGTGGGTGAACGTGATCTCGACGGGAACGGGCGATCCGGCGTAGCGAGCTGGCGCGAACCGGAAAGCGCGCGCCGCGGCGATGACCGCGTCGTCGAAGATCGCCTGGGTGGGGGTGCGAACCTCGACTTTTTGAACCGCGCCCGCGGTGTCGACCAGGAGCTTGACCGTCACGACGGTGGGCGCCGTCTGGGCGGGCGCGCCTGCCGGATACGGGACGTTGGTCTCGGTCAGCGCGCGAGGCGGCTCGAAGCTGGGCGGCGCGTCGCCCGCCACCCCCGCATCGACGTGCGCGGAGGCGTCACGGCGCCCCCCGCTGTCCACCACTTCGGCGCCTGCGTCGTCCGGCGCAGCGTCCGGCCTCCCTTGCGCGAAGCTGGCACGCGACGCGGAGAGCGCCGAGGCGACGACCGCCCAGGCGAAGATGGCCCGGCTCACCGCCACGTGAACCCCCACTGCACGGTCCCGCCCGTGTGGGGCCACCACTGGCGCCGGACGATCGCCTGGCCGGTGTCGAGGTCGACCTGGCCGGTGTCGTCGACGCAGCCGGTCCATTGGCCGACCACCTCGATCGCGAAGCCGGTGGCGGAGCGGGGCCCGAGAACGATCGTCCACTCCGCGCGCGCGAGCGCGGCGACCCCGACGCCGCTGCAGCTCGGAAGGGGCGGGCTGGGGCTCGGAAACGTGTACGAGGTGCTGAGGGAGCCCGGCAACGGATTGACCTCCGGGCGGCTGGTGCCCCCCTCGACGATCCCCCCGAACCCCAGGCCGACCGCGAGCGACAGATGGGTCGTGGCGTGCCAGGTGGGATCGATCGTCCCGGCGAAGCGAAGGCCATCGAGGCCACCCGGCGAGGACGCCCGCGCATATTGCAGCGACGCCAGCAGAGACCAGTCGGGGTCCAGGCGAACCCCGAGGCGCAACAGGAATCCCAACAACCTGCCGCTCGGGGCGCCTCCCAGACCGACCAGATCGCCATATGCGACACCGAGCCCCATCCGGAAGCCGCTCCTGCGCCAGGCATCGCGATCCGAGATCGGAAGAGCGTC
>OCTA010004972.1_pt1 | contig 11567 bp, 9 predicted proteins | sample 1538991 | NCBI WGS metagenome assembly OCTA01 (sample SAMEA3539302, study PRJEB22396) | soil metagenome | biome: tundra; feature: field; material: soil | place: USA | collected 2010-05 | depth 0.15 m | reverse complement strand
TGAGGTCAGGTGAGGTCGATCAATCACCGTTGCCGGGCCGGAAAGTTCAGCGATGACGGCCCGGTACAGTTGCAACCAATCGCCGCGGCACCATCATGTAGACCTCATCCATCCGCCCCGAGCCACCTGCCGTTGGTGCGAACCGTTTCCAGCGTTTCTTGAACCGGAGTGTAATGCTGGACCGCCGCAGGACGGTCGTGTGCCCCAAGCCGACACCTCGTTCGCTCATTATGGCCACTAAGTCGCGATGGCTCAAGATACAGCGAACGATAGAACCACGATCTCTTGTTCGAAGTGTCGAGCTTTAGATAGTTGCTCGACCGGGACGGATCGCGGCTTGCGTCCATCATGCCAGAGTCTAGTGCGCCAGAGCCGAACTGCCGGCCACCCGTTACAGAATACCCGATCGCGCAAGCGCTACGCGGTTTGCGAGACGTTTACGTTTTCTCAGCCTGCTACATGTCCTTTGTGCTGTTTCTGTCCAGCGAACGGGGCCGGGGTCTTGCGTGGTTCCCCGGGACCGTGGTCCGCGTCAGAGTACTGGAGCTGAATAGGAGCTTTTCCGTGCCCGTTCGTCAGCGAAATCTCCTGAAAGACTTGGGTGAGGGGCTTCGCTTCAAAGACTGGAAAATCACCGCATTCCTCACCTTGCTGTGATGTCCAGCCTAAAAACTTAACCGCATTGGGATCGCTTCCACCCCGTATTGCGTCTTCTACATCCGGGTCGGTTCGAGCCTCATTCAACTCGTGATAGAACGTAGCCACAACATTCTTCCATGGCTGATCGAACACCGGAATTCCGTTGACGGTCCCATCGGGACGGCTCTCAGAATAAACGCCGACAGCGTAATAGACTATTGACTCGCTTCGCCCGGAGCCAACATGTATGGAGCCGTGATACCCGCCCAAGCCCTGAGTTGAGTCTTCCTCTTCTTCCATGGGGATGACTGATCCGGCCCGGTGTTCTGTCTCAACTCCCGCGCGATCACTTTCCACACGGGCCGTAATGGCGCTAGTTGTGGGCGCCTCGTCAGTATTAAGAACCGTTCCACTAGGAAGCATAAAATTGAACACGGTCGAGCTTAAATCCACTTCTTTCAAAGCTCCCGATTGAAACATGCTCCGGACAAGGTTCTCTATATCGCCTTGCGAGACGATTTTTGGGGAAGGCCCTGCAAGAACATGTGAGCCGCGGAAAGTGGAGGTGATTTGCCCAGAACTGTAGTACTGGCTCATCACATTATTTAAGCCCGAATCCGACATCGCAGCCGCAAGCGCCTGGTCAATAGACTGTATGTCGCTCGCTTCCCAGGCAGCAGATCCGCCTACATAAAAATTGGTGAAGACCAGGTCAGCGATCGTCTTTCCGCCATGAAAGACGAGATCGTGTTTAGGGGTAGGGTGTATCCCGGGTGCAATAGCAAGCGGTTCAGGCATAGATACACGGGACAGGAAGCCTTTCTCCGCCTTTGTGTTTTGACCTACAAAGACACGCATGGGACGAACGTAATGCTCGGCTTGTTTGTTTTGTTTCATCGCGGACTCTCCTAAATGGCAAGAAGCGAGGGGCAGCCGACCTCCGGCCAAATAAATGGCCGCTGATAAATTCGGAAAGGTCAACTGCGGATTGATGTCATTAATACCAGTGCAATGCTGTCTCCAATTAACAAGGCGAGCTCCAGACCGGAGGCGAAGACATAAAACCTTACCCGGTTTGGGCGTAGCTTGGTTGTCGAGGCCGCGCTGCACGGGATAGAGCATCTCTCATCCGAGTCTGTTGATTCGGGATCATAGCCACTCATGGTGATACATTTGGATATCGATTATCCAAACGGATAGAGGACGGCGGCGGGCGTTTGGGCTTATCAGCAAAGCCGTGACGAAGCACCCTCGCGAGGGCAGGAGTTATCAGATCAAATAGCCGAATGCGCCCTGGAGCAAGATATCACGGCGTGCTCATTCCGGCTCAACCCGCTTACCGGAGCAAGAGGCTGAACATTTTAGCAACCGGACCTACGCTCATCCGCCTTCGTTGTGACGTTCGATCACAAATGCTGCGATCACAATGACGACAACGGCCGCTATCCCTCCCACAGCGATCCATGCTGCGATTGGCGTGTGGGTGCGCTGGTCCGCGATCACACTTTCCGCGTCGCGAAAACTGATGAACCGTGAGGTGGTCTTTGCCCGACCGATCAAGATGGTGAAACCATTCTGATCGACAGACGACAGCCGACCACGGATCATATCCCCTCCATTCATTTTGACCCTCAATTTGGTGCCGATAGCCACACGCGCCACCTCGGCTCTGAGGTTAGGGGGCGAATCTGATTGCGCTAGGAGGTTGACTGACAAAGCAATTGTGAGAAGGACAGCCAATATCGGTCTCATGTTACTCGACGTAGCAATTGTTGGACCCAAAAAGATGCATTGATGGCCGAGGTCGGAGGGATGCACAATCCGTGAGGCTGCCATAGCAGCTCATACATGAATGCCGGTCCGACCATTCGATCAACTGCCTTGTTTTCTTTGCGATATGCGCTGCCCGGACTCAGTCGGCTGCACCAAACGTGAGTCAGAGCCTTTAATTTAACATGGCCCCGGAGGTAAATACTGATGAACTTGCGCATCTCGCTCTTTCCGGTCCTGGTCGTTACTCCGGCTTGCCTCTGTGGCGGCCCGATCTACGGTTCGATCTTCTTCAACAACGCCGCGCTAGGTTAAGATCTCGTGTGGCGAACCCGTAATCAACGGAACCACGTTGGCTGACAGCGCTGGTCATCGTTCAAACGCAATCGACGACCGCCACGTCGCTCGCATGGTACCCGGTTCTCCTGGCGTAACAGCGCGAGTCAGGGGCGCATCTCGGGGACAGATTGCCGTTGATGAGAACTCATTGCTTGAGCCTGGAATACCGCCTATGCTCTCACCTGAACACCTCCGGTTCAGGCGCTAATGTCAGTGCCGGCGGAAAATCATCCGGCGTTGACACTAATTCGCTTGGGACGGCCGATCTGTTAAGGCGGCATGTCGCTACGCCGGGTTACGACAATCGGGTATATAGTTGCTGGACACAGACAAAACCGTTAGAGGAGGCGAATGTTGGGATGCGGCAGCAGCCTAGAACAGTTGATGCGTAGAGGCCCGCGACCTTGAGTAGCTACCTGGTGAACTGGACCTCGGTACTGCGCGTCCTCTTTATTGCCAGTGGGGATCGATTGGCATGTACTTGGGGACCTAACGGACATTACATTACACAATAACGCCGTCGCAAGTGCGGCGTGCACCTGGAAGACCGAGTTCTCGGAAGGATAATCATGCGACGGAACGTTCCATGGGTCCTGACACTGAGCAGTCACCCACGCGCGTCCGAGCCGGATCTCTTACGGCGTTCTAAGCCGCCGAACGGCTTGCGTCAAATACGCGCTTTAACCTGCGGCCATCAACGTGCACCGCGATCTGATCTCGACTCACTATGGTATGGCAACGTCGAAAAACCGGCACGTTGCGTCAGATTACTTGCATTCACGACATGGAATCTCAACGGAAGGGGCACCATCGATGGCTCGGAGACTGATCTTCTTTGGTGACGTATCGGGCGCTGCCCAGCCTTATTTGTCCGACTGTTTCGCCGCATCGGATCTCACTCATGAATACGTCGCTTGGGATACCAGCGCGCTACTCTGTTCGCGGAGAGTAGATATAGTCGTGCTCTGGGCCGCTGCCGCGCCCCACGAAGTGATCACAGCGTTCGAGTTGATGAAGAACCGTCCTTTAGACGCGCCGATATTGGCGGTTCTTCCCGAAGATGCCGATTCCAGTTTGGTTATGCGGGCGAGCGAATCGGCGGACGACTTCATGTTCTTGCCGGTTCGCAAAGCAGAGTTCCAACAGCGAGTGCAGCGCATGTTGGGTCCGGACGCAAATAGTGTGGACGGAATTGCGCGACGCCTCGGTCAGGAGTTTGAGGCAGTGGGTTTAGTCGGACGGGACCCGGCTTTTCTGCAGACACTTACCCGAATACCGCTAGCGGCGCGAAACAACAGCCCAGTTTTGATAGTGGGAGAGACTGGGACGGGAAAGGAACTTGTCGCGCGTGCGATTGGCGCTCTCAGCGTGCGCCGCGACTTTGCTTTTATTCCAGTGGACTGCGCAAGTATTCCTGACCACTTATTTGAGAACGAAATGTTCGGTCATACGAGGGGGGCCTTTACCGACGCACGGGCGGATCAAAAAGGTCTGATTGCGATGGCCAACGGCGGCACGTTGTTTCTGGATGAAATTGATTCGCTGTCGCCGGGAGCACAGTCGAAGTTACTCCGGTTTCTGCAGGAGCGAAGTTACCGGCCGCTTGGTTCCGATAGGTTCCTGCGTGCGGACGTCAAGCTGTTGGCGGCGACAAATAAGGATCTAAACAGACTGGTGGAGGCGAAGCAGTTCCGTTCCGATCTGCTGTTCCGTTTGAACGTGTTGCGACTGGAACTAGTGCCGTTGCGAGAACGCGCCACGGATATCGCATTGCTTGCGCGGCACTTCGTAAAGATGATTTGCGTGGAGTACGGAATTGCGCGGAAGACGCTGACGCCGGGAGCACAAAGGAAGTTGCAAGAGTACAGTTGGCCGGGCAATATACGCGAACTCTACAACATGATGCAACGCGCAGTAACGTTTTCCGAAGCACCGCAGATTTCGCCGTGCGATCTCGATCAAGGTTGGGCTGAGCCGGTCGCGAGCCCGGCCCGCGTCAGTTTCCGTGAGGCGCGAGCGAAGGCCATCGAGTCGTTCGAACGGCGCTATGTTGCAGACCTGTTACGCGAGTGCGGTGGGAACGTAACACGATCAGCGCGTATGGCACAAAAAGAACGGCGCGCATTTGGACGGCTCGTCAAGCGATACGGGGCGAAAGAAAATGTCGACACGTTTCCTCTGCCGGTGGGTGCTGGGGCAGATTGAACCCACCCCGGGCTCTCCCATGACCCACCTTCTTCGGGAGCCTGTAGCAACGGAGACACCGGTGCGCGGGCGTGGCGATAGGGCTGGGGCGGGTCCGAAATAGCCCGGCTGTTTTACAGCTAGTTTTTCCTTCGTAACTCTAGAACCGTGTTTGCAATGGCTTGCAGGGTTCGCCGAGATGGCAGCCAGGTTGCAATGCCACTCCTGCGAGGTTTGAGCAGCAGATTGAGCGAACCAGGGATTAGCGATACGGCTGTGGCAATACTGAACTACTTTCTTCGCAACCCTCAGGTGGCGGACGACCTGGAAGGCATTGCGCGATGGAGGCTGGGGCAGGAGATGGCTCATCGCAAGGTGGAGGAAGCGAATCGCGCTTTGAAATGGCTGGTGAACGAGGCGCTGCTGGTGGAGGCCAAGATACCCGGCGGGCGGAGCGTGTTTTCGCTGAACGCGACGAATATCAACGCGGCGCGGAAGCTTGCTTCCACCGAGACGCGAGACACGAGCGAAGCCGATGGAGCGGAGCAACCATAGGGAGCTATGCCGGTAAGCTTCGTTGATCAACTGATGGCATTTATTTCCGGAGCAGCGAATCTGACGTCATTCATCAACAGCACGGGCATTGCGGCGTACGCGGGTACATCGTTTACGCGGCTCTACGGGCAGGGCGGGTTTCAGGTGGACTCGGTTGCGCTGGGTACTCCGGCGGGCTTTCAGTTGCAGGAACTGATTTTGGATGATTTGCGGGTTACCGGCACCGAACAGCGCACGAACAGCGGGGAACGCAAGTGGTTCGATTTGCGATACCACCAGCAGCAGGCGATCGGCTGGGGGGACGCAGCGTTCACAGTTCAAGTGAACTTCAATGCGCATGCCATACCGGGGAGTTTGCCGCTGGGGCCGGGAGCGGGAGTGGAGCAACAGGGAATAGTATCCGGGCCGGCGCCAGCGACTTTCCAATCTAAGTTTCTGCTGTCACTTACTACAGATGCATTTACTTTGAGTTATCCGCTGCGCGTGTATGTCTTCGTTTCGGCGGACCTTTCGCCGACGGCGGATCTGCGGAGGATCCGCGGAGTGCGACAGTTCCTCGAAAGCGATCCTGCTTTTCTCAATTCCCTCGACGGGCCACCGGATCAACGGCCACTGCTGTTTGTGCAGATTTACGATGGCAGTGCCACTGCGAGTGCCTCGATCAGTGAGGCGGCAGTAGCGCAGATCTTCGACGCCGACGACATCCTGGCGGCTTTCTTTACTCTCCCGGCCTAGGCCGGTGGCGGAATGGCGAAAGGAGCAATTTGATTACATGGGCATTCAGTATGTAACGGTCAGGATAGATACAACGGGCCTGTACCAGCCAGTGACATCCGCTGTTGGGGTGGTCGGCATTATTGGGGAGGCGCCGAGCGTAGGAGCGGGATTCGACAATCCGTCACTGTTCACGCGGGCGCTCACGGGAGTGGATGGGGAACCATACGCGCGGGTAGTTCCAGTGCTGCGGGTGGAGACGGCCACAACGCACGCGCCGCTCGATCCGGCCGGCGTCGCGATCCCGAACGTGGCGTGGAAGCAGCCGAAAGACAGCAAAGGCAACATCATCGGGCCGTTGCAGCTAGTGGACTCGACCGCGACAACGTTCACGCCGCTGCTGGTGGAGACGGCAACGCGGAAACTGCGGCGACCCAACGGCTCAGCCTTCCAGTCGGGCTCGGGAGACGCAACCATCGCGCTGGACGCCTTCTCGGTGCTGGACAAGAGTGTCAGCGGGGCAGCGACTTTCTGGGGAGCACCGCTTGATAACACGGGGCAACCAGTCGCAAACCTGTTGATGAAGCCGGATGCAGCGCCGGCGTCGGCATTTGTAGATCTTACGGGTGCGGCCCTGACGATTGATGGAACGCTTGGGGTTCCGAATGGCGGCACGGGTAAGCCCATCGGACTGGACGGAACGATTTACTACAAGCTCAGCTTCGATATCTGCCAGCTTGCGAAGTCGATCAATCTGGCGTTGAATAACGGAGCTCTGCAGGTGTGGGCGTTTCGACTGAACGCGGGAGATACGTTCGACGACAGTTCTCCGGCACTGGCCGATTTTGCGAACCGGCAGATTAATATTGTTTGCCTGTCGAGCGATAACGATCCGCATCACATCACGACGCTGCGGGATCACGTGGAATCGGCGTCACCGAACGATGCGGGAGGCGGGGGGACGCGTCCGCGCATCGGTGTAGCGATGCTGCCCGAGGGCGGCATCGTCGACGGCACGGGCAAAACGACCGACAAGTTCTCCGACTGGAAGGACACGGGAGATGTCCATTCGCCGATGAATTGGGCGAGCAGCCGGATGGTGTTTGTAGCGCACAACTCACCGGACGATGTCGCGGCGGCGGTTTCAGGCGTGATTGCGGGAGTGGATCCGTGGATCAGTCTGGTATTGAAGCCAGTGACGGGTATTACGCAGATTGGGGATTTCACCGACCAAGCGCTGCTGACGTTCCTGCATCCGGATCAGGTCGGCCTGGTGCAGCCGAAGGTCAACCCGGTGGTGCATCCGGAGTTTCTCGCCGGCTCGGGTCCGGTGATGGGCGAAGGGCTGACGGCGGATGGAACAGGGCAGCGGCAGTACATCGACATTGTTCGAACCATCGATGACATTGCATTTCGAATTAAGGCGACGCTGACCAGTCCACAGGTGATTGGAACGCTCCGTATCAATCGGCCTGGGCTGCGGATCCTGAATTCGATTTTGCGGGCGATGCTCAATACGCGCGTCAGCGAAGGGGAAATTGATGGCTACGCGATCGATATTCCCATTCAGGCCATCGCCGAAAAAGATGAGAAGGACCGCACCGACACGGAGACACAGCAACTCCAGCAGGTGCAGAATAGCCGGGCGCTCCCATTGAATGTGTCCGTTGAGTATTCGGGCGCGATTCAGCAACTGATTGTGACTTTGAAATTTGTCTGAAGGGAAACGCCATGGCACTGAATTGGAATACAAAACTTGCAGTGGCCGTCAACGGCGGCCTGATTAGTCCGATCGAGAGCTTTACTCCGACGTTGAACACGGGCCATCGCGTGCAGCATTCTCTTGAGGCCGACAATGTCGGCATTGTGACGCAGGCTCAGACGTTCACGTTTACGATGACGGTCCGGGCCGTGGGGGCGGGGGTAGCGACGCTGACGCAGCTTGCGGTCAATGGCACCGAGTTCCAGATTGTCATCACGGAACAAACGGGCACGGACTGGTCTTTCAAACAGATTGCGTTCAACAGCTGTTACTTCACCTCGATCGCACCAAGCAACGTGACGCTTGACGATGCACCGAGCGCGACATTCAGCGGTGTTTGCCTTGAGGTGGAGCCAGGCTGATGGCGATTGAGGATAATTTGCCCCGGCACCAGAAGGTGGCGAGTACGGGGCTGGCGCTCGTTCATGAAGGAGAGAGCATTTACGCGGGGGAGAAATCGGCAGCGAAGCTGGTGGATGCGGAAGCGAACGTAGTGAATTATTACTTTCCAGTTGAGGTTGAGGTGATCGGGGCGGGAACACCGGAGACGTTTGCCGAGATGATTTATGACGCCCTACAGCGTGAATTCAACGCGCTCGTGTGAAGGCTTATGGGAGCACGGGGCGGACTCTACTTCCCGATCAAATTGCGTTGCGTTGATCCCGCTGCGTTGCTGAGCAACACGGAATTGGCCGACGCGATGGCGAGAGCTTTGGGAAGAAGTTTCGCGCGGGCACGCAAGTCTCTGCCGGCCGATCTGGCATTTGGGGCTGGCGTTTATCTTCAGCCGGCGTGCTTCGAGGGTAGTGTTCCGTTTGATCAGGATGAGCAGAAGTGTTTGCTCGAGATTGTCGATCGGGCGATCCAGAATGCAGCACGTGCCCAGGCGCTGCCGATGGCGAAGGTGGAGCGTGCGGCGCCGCTAAAGCGGATTAGTGATGACGGGTCGTCGAGCGGAGCGAGTGAGTACGCCGAGAGACCGTCAGAACCGTTCTCCCCAGAGCAGTACGATCCCCTCACAGCAAACTACGAAGTGCCGTCTTACCAGGGCGGTAAGGCGAAGGTTCCGATTAAAGCGAAAGTCAATCCGTTCGAAAAGCTGCTCGAGATTTACGATGCGCTCATCAGGGATACACACGAGCTTCGCGATATTGGCTCCCGCCCAAGCGACCTGAATACGACGCGCGTGAAAGCCCTCGGCGGATTGCTCGACGCGGTTGTCCAGTTCAAGTTTGAGGCAGATAATCTTGATCTCGTTGGCCAACTCTACATAGATGAAGTGGATGTGGCGCTTTTGAACGATGCGCAAAAAGAGCGATTGCGTCCGTTTGTTCGATTCTTTTTTAAAGACGGCCATCCAATTACGCAAGCAATTACGGATCGGATAACGCAAATTCAATTTGGATTGGCACTCGCGGCGCTTATTCGGGTACACGTTGTTGAGCTCGATAACCAAGTGTCCAGCCTGAAAACGGACGATGACGCAAACCTGCGGCAAGCCACCATGGATGTGGGCAGTTACTACCTCGAAGCGATCCAACTGCCACAGGCGAAAGCGTCGGAGCGCATCTCCTTTCTCGAAACGTTCTACGCCGATTCGAGCTTTATCGGGCTATACGCGGTGCTGCGGTGGGCACGCGCCCAGTTCGACACCTTCATCGAGCCGAATGCGGACAAGATACCGAGTATCCACCCAATTGATGTGGTTGGTGACCCAATTGATGTGGTTGGTGACCCGAACGCCTCCTCGCTTGTCTACAGCCAATCGATTCAGGGCGTAGCAGCGCAAGCCGCAGGGCGGGTGCAAAGAGTCGGGGATCTGCTGTATGGGCGGTATTCCAGCTTCGGGCCGCGAAGCTCGTCGAGGGGGCCTGATGTGCATGGCGACCTTCCGCGTTCGCAAGGCGAAGTGCGAACGGTGCCGGATCTCAAACTCGTTGCGCAACTCAGTGCCGAGATACTCCAGCTACATGTTGAGCAGCCGCTGGTTGTGCTGTGGGGCGAACTGGATGCTTTGAAGACGGCGGTGGGTACGACGGATCCGAGCCCCGGAAGTCCATCCGACCGGGAGAAGTGGGGCCGCCAGCTTGCGGGCCTGGAGAGCGAGTTTATCCAGGAAGTAAGACGCAGAGACCACAAGGACTTTGTTCAGAAGGAACAGGGATGGGAGAACCTGCTCACCGATCTGCGCACGACGATCTCGAAAGCGATCAGGCGCGCCGCGATCCTGCGAATGATCGGTGAACAGATTCCATTCATGATCGTGGGCGGAGTTGGTGCAGCAAGTGTGGGTGTCTGGGTGGGGCGAGTCTGGGCAGGATCGCGATGGCTGGTCCTGGTATCCGAGGCAGCAACGCTGACGCTGTTTAACGGACTCACAGCGCCGGCATCGCAACGGCCCAGTTCGATATTGGGATGGACAGTCTCGTTTGGAGAGAACTTGCTGTTTGCCCGCGTGGGGCAGCTGATCGGCGCGTTTGCCAAGGGCGGCGGCAGTGTGGCGGAAGGTCTGGTCAGCGGGCGGCGGGTGATTGTCGCCGTAGGCGGCACCATTGTTGCAAATAGTCTTTTGCAAACGGCGGTGCAATCGATTGAAGCCAAAGTTAAGGGCGAAGGCGGAGAGTCCAGTTTCACCGAGATGCTGAGCATCAATCTCGTGGTGAATTCGCTGGGAGTATTTTTTGGCCTAGGAGTGTTGACCAAAGAGACTGCGGCGAGACCAGACATTTTCGCTGCGCTGCCTGAGAGCGAGCAAATAGCCGGGCTAAAGAAATCGTGGGGCATTAAGGAAGACGTTGCCCAGCGATGGCTAAACCTTCGCCGCCGATCCGCCGAATTCGTTCAGCGCTACGGGCGTATTGCGAAGGCTGCACAGAAGGGCAGATTGACCCCTGCGGAGTTCGAGGAGTGGAGGAAAGAGGGGCTAGAGCTCACGAAAGAGCTAGCGGACAATCTCGACCTGATGGAGATTATGGGCACGCGCTTGAACCGTGAGCAGGCGCAGGGCTTTCTGGACACATTGACTCAGGCGCTGACAAAAGCGACATATAAGGCTCCGGTGAGGCCGGTGCCGCAGCTCACGGCGGGTCTGACGCAAGTAGGGGATAGCCCCATTTACACGTATGACCCGAACACGACCCCGGCGCAACGCCTGAAGGCGCTGCACGACTTTTACGCGGCTGAAGCCAATGTCTCGGTTGTGGATCAATCGACAGGAGGATGGGAAGCGCATGACGCCAAGGGCAAAGTGTTGTTCAAGGCATTACCGTTGTCGTCGACCTCCAAAGAACGTCCTCCGGTTTCATTGGAGAACGTGGCTAAGGGACCCAAGACGGAAGAAGGTCTGGATCGAGTTCGCGCTCAGACGGTGGCTCCGGAGCTCCCGGCGCAACTCGCGCAAGCGGCACAAGGCAACAAGAACTCGGTTCTTCGCATTCTGCAGGTTTTGGCAAAAGGCGATGCGCAGAAGAACAGCCGTGTTTGGCGTGGTATCAGCAACTTCCTCAAGCTGGACGGCAACCCGCGTACGCTGATTCGCGCGGTGACGCTGGCTGGCGACCGGACCGGCACCTACGCTGAAGGACTCTTCGCGCAGATGGCATCG
>OCTA010004968.1_pt1 | contig 11572 bp, 8 predicted proteins | sample 1538991 | NCBI WGS metagenome assembly OCTA01 (sample SAMEA3539302, study PRJEB22396) | soil metagenome | biome: tundra; feature: field; material: soil | place: USA | collected 2010-05 | depth 0.15 m | reverse complement strand
AAAACTCTAAGAATTGAATTTTCCGAGAGGAAGCAATCGGCAGTGGTCGAACCTTAGCTGAGCGGGGTCGCGCAGCAGGAAAGCGAAATAAATGCGCTCTCGGGGCGGCTCAGTCTAACTTCGCGGAGCTAACTAAACCTCTATAAACCTCGAGCCACTGTCCGCGCACGGCTTCCCACGTATATTTTTGCGATTCAACGTAAGCGTTCGCCGCCAGACGATGAGCGAGTTCCGGTTCGCGGAGCAACCGAATCACATTCGCGGGGAGCGCCCTCTCATCGGCAACTGGCGAGAGTAGTCCTGTGCGTTCATGCTCCACAAGATAAGGCATGCATTCGGGCGAGGTAGTCGCCACCGGTGTACCCGCTCCAAATGCTTCGATGACCGAAACCGGCATATTATCGAGCCATGATGCATTGATAAAAATGTCAGCCCGATCGTAATATTTTCCGATCTCGCCGCGCGAGGCCACGCCCGTAAAATTCACGCCATCCAGCTTGAGGTCTGCCACCAGTTTGCGGATATCCACCTCGAGCGGCCCTCCGCCAACAAGATCAAGCCGCGCATCGGGATACACCTTGCGAACTTCGGCGAATGCCTTCACTACCACATCCACGCTGTAATAAGGCGAGAAACCACGCGTACACACGAGGTGGGGACGGAGCGGATCGCGCTGTCGAAAACGAAACTGAGAAAGATCAACGAGATTCGGAACCGCGATGGCGGGCAGGCCGAATTCTCCAAAGACGTCAACTAAATACCTGGACGGAACAACGATTTCATCGACGCGCGACAAGACAAAAGGTCCCGACCGAAATCGCCGCATGTGATCGCGCGCTTCGCCGCTGTGGTAATGGACGAGCGTTTTCTTTCCGCGCAGTTTGGCGAAAAGAGACGCGGGCGCGGGTGCAAGTAAGAACGACCAGTACGACGCGGAAAAAATATGCGCGACGTCGACGTTAGCCAGTCCACGCCATAAATCAAAAAGGTAAATCGGCTCGCGCAATACAGTCCGCAACCCTCTTACGCGATCGGCCCAAGCAAAACCGGCCAGCAACGGCGGGTCTACGGCAATGAAACTCATCTCCACGTCGGGGTCATTCTGCCAAAGACGCAGCAGCAGATCGGCCTGAACGGCCTGCCCACCAACGTAATTCAGGCTGGGCCCTACGATGGCAACTTTCAGCCGTTTCTTCGAGCTTCGGTTGTCGGCCGCCATGTTTCGAGAGGAGTCCTCACACCTTTCTTTTCGAGCAAGCTTTGGTAGCACGCTTCGTATTTGGCCCGGACGTTTTCAAGGCTGAAATTATCGTCGACAAATTTGCGCGCGTTCTCGCCAAGCTGAGAACGCACCGAAGCCGCGCTCAGTAATCGCGCGACTGCGGAAGCGAAGGCCTCTTCCTCTCCAGCAGACACGAGCGCGCCGCGTTCTTCGTTGATGAGTTCGATGTTTCCGCCCACGCCGTAAGCAACGGTCGGCAACCGCGCTGCCATCGCCTCTAGAATAACGTTTGAAAGACTTTCGGAATCGGACGTGAGCACGGCCACATCGAGCGAAGCCATGACGGCGGGTATGTCGCGACGATCCCCGAGAAAGATGACGCGCTCGCCTAAACCTAAATTCTGAGCCTCGCGCTCAAGTTCCGCGCGCAGCGGCCCATCTCCAGCCAACAGAAATTCAACGTCAGGCATCTGCTGGTTGATTCGTTTCGCGATACGCAAGAATCCGGAATGGTTTTTGTAATGCGCATTCATTCGCGCCACCATGCCGACGCGTAGCACGCCGGGTCGCTTCGACAGGGCCGCTTGCGCCAGAACAAACGCTTCCTCCGGAAGCGCATTTCCAATCACAACAAGTTTGTCGTTGGATATTCCCGCCTGACCGAGCCGATCCGCCGCCGCTCGCGAATTGCAGATCACCGCATCGCACCAGCGAAATGCGGCCGCTTGCGCGCGAAATTGTCTCGGCGTCAGCAAGTCTCCGATCTGACGCTGGCTTCCGATCACCACCGGCGTTCCGGCAAAACGCGCGGCGGGAATCAGCGTGAGATTCGTATAAAAATCGAATGCGTGTGCAATCTCGATGCGCTGCTGCCGCAGACTTTGACTAAGCCGCAGCCGCGTTTGCCAAGACTTCCAGCCGTAGAGGCTGCCGCCGAGCCAATATTCGGGAACATCGCCAAAATCATTGGCAAACGGTCCCTTTCGCAAAATGCAACCCAGATGAACGTTAAATTCCTGGGGACGCAGGTTCCGCGCCAGCACCCCGAACTGCCGTTCCGATCCGCCAGTCTCGAAGCTATTGGTCATCAGGAACAGGCGAATGCGAGGGTCATCTACACGAGAGTTGTTACTACGAGAATCGTCAACGCGCGGGTCGTCAACGCCCGCTCCAATCATCGGAGACTCCACGGGAGAAATCGGTTGCGATCGATTCTCGGCGCGGAGGTTGCCCAAGTCATTCTCCGGCACGCGACGTGGCCATCGCCGAAGATGGAGCCGCGACGCTGGTTCGCACATCCGCAACCCGGGTCGAAAACAGTCCCGCCGGCTTGCTGAACTTTTCCAAAAAGTTTCTGTGCCACAATTCGAACATCAGCAAGCGCCAGATTCGACCCGTAAAAATCTTGCCACCATAGAGATGATCGTTCATCAACTTGCGAATGCCATCGGCCTCGAAATATCCACGCTGCAACGTACGTGGCTCGAGCAGGATCATCAAGACGTCTTTCAGCTCGTTGCGCATCCAGTGCACCAGCGGCAGAGCGAATCCCTGCTTCGGACGGTAGAGAGCTTCGCGCGGCACGCCCACGCGCTCCGCCAGTTTCCGCAGAATATATTTCTGTGTGTTGCCGCGCAGTTTCCACTCCGGCGGAAGCCCCGTCACCCACTCAACAAACTCGTGATCGAGAATCGGCACGCGAACTTCCAGCGAGTTCAACATGCTCATCCGGTCAACCTTCGTCAGAATGTCGCCGACCATGTACGTCTTGGTATCGACGTAAAGCAACTCGCTCACGGGATCGTGCGCAGGAGCCTTGGCAAAGTATCGCAACATCACATTCTGCGGATCGTCGCTACGGCGCAGCACCTGCCGGAAATCATCGGAGAGCAGCGGAGCATCGCGCTCAAACGCGGGCACAAATGACAATCCATCGACGTAGCGTTCGCGCCAGGGAAGGCTCACGTTATAGCTGAACTTGCGCCCACTCATCGAACGCGGCAACAAACGAAATAATTGATCGCGATACAAACGCCGCGCCCAATCGGGAATGTACTCAAAAAATCGCCGGCTCGAATGAATGCGGTAGCGATCGTAGCCAGCAAAAAGCTCGTCCCCGCCATCGCCCGAGAGCGCCACAGTCACATGCTTTCGCGCCATCTGCGAAACGTAATATGTCGGCAACATGGAAGAATCGCCGAAGGGCTCTTCCAATGAACTCGTCAGATGCTCGACCGTTTCAACGACGTTTGGCTCCAGAATCATCTCGTGATGATCGGTGCCAAATTTCTGTGCCACCATGCGAGCGTATTGAGCCTCGTTGAAATCGTCTTTGGTGAAACCAATCGAGAATGTTTTCACCGGAGCCGAACTGGCGCGCGCCATCAGCGCTACGATCGTCGAAGAATCGGTCCCACCGCTGAGAAACGCGCCAAGCGGCACGTCGGAGATCAACCGAATTCGAGTCGCCTCCAACAGGCGGTGCTCCAGTTCTTCGAGACACTCTTCTTCGCTCTTCGGATTGTGCGTGCTGTATTGCGGCAAATCCCAATACTGACGAATATTGATCTTGCCATTTTCAAATTCCAGCAAGTGTCCCGGCGGCAGCTTCTGAATTCCTGTGAACGCCGTGATTGGATCGGGAACGTAGCCGTAATAAAGATATTCGAGCAGCCCTTGCGCATTGACCTCGGCCAGTTCAGGAGCGACCGCAAGAATCGACTTAATTTCGGAAGCGAAGTAAAGCTTGTCTTTCAGTAGTGCGTAGTGCAATGGTTTCTTGCCCAAACGATCGCGGGCGAGGATGAGTTTGCGCTTGGTCTTATCGTAGATCGCGAGGGAAAACATGCCGCGAAGTTTTTTGACGCAGTCCGCACCCATCTCCTCGTAAAGGTGGATGACCACTTCGGTATCGGTTTGGGTATAAAGGCGATGGCCGCGCTTTTCCAGTTCCTCGCGCAGTGCGGGGAAGTTGTAGGCCTCGCCGTTATAGACAATCCAGGCGCTGCGATCTTCGTTGAACACCGGCTGGTGGCCGCCGGAGAGATCGATGATGCTCAGCCGGCGCATCCCGAGGCCGGCGCCATCGGCGACATAAATTCCCTCGTCATCCGGCCCACGGTGGATAATCTGGTCGCACATATGCCGCACGAGAGCTTCACTGATGTTGCTCTCGCGACTCGCGCTGACCACTCCCGCAATTCCACACATGAGCTGGCTTCTATCCCTTCACCGCGATGGGTTGAGAATCAGATCGTTCAATGACAGGTGACACGCTTCGAAATCGTTTGAAGCGATAATCACGATATTCACCCGGACTACCGTCTTTTCCGTCGCAAGCCGCAAGAATAATGTTGGCCATCTCGCGGGCCGACACAAAATGCAATGTTTCTTTTCGGTCCTTCGCACCTACGACTAATTGCTCGAGAAACTTCTGGAATGGCGCGCCGATCACGGCATCTTTTTGGGTCGGATCCATGCCGTGACAATGCAGTTTGATAAACAACCAATCCGGACGCCCGCCAACGTGAATGTCCGCCTGCTTCCACAACGCCAGACGGTCGAGACTCATCGGATTCGATGAGATCATGGCTCCCGTTTCGAACATCGGCAGCAAAGCGCGTCGAGTGCGATGAAAGTCCGTCACCAGCGGCCCCTGCACAATCAAAGGGAAGATACGTGGCGCGTGACCAACACGAAGATCATTTCCCTTCCGGTGCGGAACTGCCTGATCAAGCGGCAATCCACACTCATAAAGCGAGTTAATCTTTGAGGTCTGCGCAGGATGCAAAACTCCGGTTGGTAGCGTGAAGTCAGCATAGCAACCGGTTTCCGCCAGGATTTTCATCTCGGAATCGACGCCACAAAAGCGCCCTCCAGCGGAGTTCGCCAGCGCGAAATTTCCATGCACAAAGCCGTAGCGTAGCTGGCCAGACCCTCCTTCAACCGCCAGGCAGCCATGTCGAAATGCCAGCCGATCACGAAACTCGCTCAACACTCTTCGCGTATTCTCGGCCGTATCCGCAGATGGAATTCCATGATGCAGATGGATCTCCGCCTCGCCCCATCCCGAGTGGCAATGCTCCGCAATCATTTCGAGCAAGCCCTCGTCGTACTGTTCTGCCGGGTAGAAGTATGTGTGGACGAAAGGGGAGCCGTCGCTGTCACGCCAACGATCGATCGTTTTCGGATACTCGCGGTTCCACCACGCGACTCGCCCTTCCTGCTCCAATCGCGGAACCCGTTTCAGACCGTCTTCCGGAACGATCGCTGGCTCAAAATGATCGGCGACAGCGAAGATCAGATGCTTGTGGCCGCTGGGCGGCGACTTCAACGCGCGCAACGTGGCGGATGGCAGAACTTTTCTGACATACGAGATTTGTTTCTTCAGGCCCATTCAGAAATGACTTCTTACCCAATTTCAACTGGCGGAGGAAGCCAACCGCCGCTCCAGCACTTATCTTCTATCTTCTATCTTTGCACTCTTCTATCTTTGCACTGGCTTGCGTCCACGAACGGCGATGGAAGTTTCTCCCACCCGCATATCCTCCATGCCCATGGCCTCATACCACTTGAACACCTGCTCGTAGGTGTGTTTCGACTGATACTTCGGAGAATACCAATCGAACGTATCGAGCATTCGAGCCTCCGGATCCTTCTGGCGGTTCACCGGAAATACGTGATGGACGATACCAGCGAGGGGTCGCCCCACCAGAGGAATATGCTTCAAGCCCCGTTGCAGGTTGTAGAAAAACGGCACCGCGAACCGCAAGATGCGATGCAGATTTTGGGGCTTCATCTTGTGCGTATATTGACGCCAAAAATCGCTGAAGCGATACCACTTGTTGTATCCGCTGTAGAGCCAAACCACCAATAGGCCGCCGGGTTTTAAATATTTGTTCAGCCCCTTTACGGCAGCTTCGCAGTCGGGAGTGTGATGCAAAACGCCGATGCTATAAATAACGTCGAAGCTTTCGGGAGCGAACGGCAAGGCAAATGCATCCGCCTGAAACGCGACGAAATCGCGATTGGCAAGATTCTTGGCCGCAACTTCGGCCGCCGCGCTCAAATCAACCCCCACCACACGCGCACCCCAGCGGGTTGCTACTTCAGCGAAGCGACCCATGCCGCAACCGACGTCCAGGACCAGCTTGCCTTTGACGTCTTCGGGATGCAGCGCCGTCTTCCTCAAGAAATTGTCTTCCGATTCGCGCACTTCGTCGTTGTCCAACTGCGTCTTCTGATAACGGTGCCACTGAAACCCGAAACTGGCGGCGTAATGTTGTGCGTCCACAAAGCGTGCGATCCCCTGCACGTTCGGATAGGCGTGTTTACATCCAACGCACACGTAGCCACCGGAATCGCTCGCGAGGTTCTGCCCGCAGCTCAGGCAACGCAGAATCGCCTCAAGTTCAGCGGACAGGGGTGACGGCGCCACTTGCTCCATGATCGGCATAAACCTCCAGAAAATGTCGAGTCTTTTTCGGGCCCGCGGATGGCGCGCCGAGTTCCACATCCCGCTCTTTGAGGGTTGCCAACAAAGTTGCGGTGAAAGCCACAGCCAGGTAGGGAAAAAACTGGTATGCCTCGGGCGCAAAAGACGCACCTACGGCAAACCCTATCAACGAACTGTGCAAAGCGCCCACGAACAGCACCGTGTGTTCATCAAGGCCCTTCGCCTTTCGCATGATTTTGAGATTTTTGAAACCACGCCGAAAGAACATCATGAAAATGACGAACGCCGGAATGCCGCCTTCCACGGCAATCTGTAAATACGTCATGTGCACTTCATGCCAGATGGTTGAATAGCTCACGAAATTCTTGTCGCCGATGCCAAAGACGGGATAAGTCGCAATCCCAACCAGCGCCCTCTTCATCAGGAACATGCGATCCTGATACGAGCCGTACGCCGACTCGTCGGTGGTACTATCTCCGCCGAGCGCCTGGAAGCGGTCGTACAGTTTTCCGCCCGCGACCCCGCCCAGCAAAGCACCCGACAGAAGGACTCCCGCAATCAGCCCGGGACGTTTGCCTTTGATTCCAAAGTGCCACAAAGTTACCGCGCCTGAAATGAGCAGGTCGATGAAACCTGCCCGCGAGGCGGTCATAAACAATGCAGCCATCATGGGCAGCATCGCCAGCGCCCATATCGCTTTTTTAAATATGCTGTTGCTCGTCAACAGAAACGCGAGCGTGAATGGCAAGGTGAGTACAATCGCGAACGCGAGATCGTTTGAATTCCCGTAAATGCCGCCCAGCACGCCTTCCAGCCGCGGCTGGTCGTGACCTTTGATGATCGAAACGATGCTGATCACGGATACGGAAACCGCCTGAATAAAGATGATCCGGCGCAAGCGCTCGAAAGTGGTGATCAGCAGGAAAGTCAGCATCCATGCGACCCACACCTTGGCAAAATCGATGGTGTGACTAATGGCGCCGCCCTTCCAAATCGGCGACAGAAAACCGCTCACAAAAAAGAGCAGAATCAGAACCAGGAGCAGCTTTCCTTCTTTCGGAACATCTTTGAAGGTGCGCTTCGTTTTGCCCACGGCGTTGAAAAAACCCCACATCGCCAAAATCGCGGTGATCTTTGCGCACGGCAGATATCCTAGTCCCGGAACCCAATCCTCGGGGCGCGCGCAATAAACCACATAAAACGCACTTAACCAGAAAAACGCGGACTTCGTCGGATCCGCCACCTGGATTCGCTTGCGCCACGACGGCGTTTCTGCCGCTACCGTGATGTCTTCGCCGATGGCCACTATTCCTGCTTTCTAAATTTGCTTCTTAGCTCGTGTCTTAACTCGATCTGCTCCGTGCCGCAGAGTTCAGCCGCAGAGTTCAGCGGATCCAGATCGCTTTTCTTCCCGTCACAAAATTAATAAATGCCACAACCGCGGCGGAATTCAGCACCACAAAAGTCCGCGCCGCGTCAGCTACGCGCGACAGTGGACCGATTTTCAACTCCGCCATTGCTGTCAAACTCAGTCCGTAGAACGCAAGTTGCGCTGCCAGCGCGACGCGGTAAAACGGCTGCGCCACAAACAGCGATGCGATCAACAACGCCAGCAAAGCAAAGGGCACCACCAGCCGCATCAGCTTATGACTGATAAATTCGAATCGAATCGGATTCTCCGATTTCAGCAGCCATGGCGCAAGCTGCAAGAGTTGGTAGTTTCCGCTCAAGGTCCGCACTTAGCGGACAAATTCGCGGCTTTGACCGAGATCTGGCGAATCCCATGCGCGTGCCCGCGAATCAAACAGCACGCGCGAATTCTCCCGTACTACCTGCATCGGTACCAATACATCGTCGAGAATCGTTCCCTCGGGCAACTCTTCGAACAACGCCTTCCGCGCGCAATAGATCGCTCCAGTCGCGCCCACGACCGATCCCGCGGCTGACTCCAGTTCGCGAATCTTCTTTTCAATGCGCCAGTACAAGCCCATTCCCTTCCCGGTTTCTCCGGTCTCACGGTTGCCGAGCAACAACTCGCCACTTACACAACCAACTTCAGGGTCGGCAAAATTCTCCATCAAACGCCGCAATGCACCTGCCTCAATCTGCTGCCGCGCATCGGTGAACAACAAGATTTCACCGTTCGCATGCTGCACCGCATCGTTCAGACCGGCGGCCTTGCCCTGCGAAACGTCCTTCAAAACGACCTGCACACGCTGCCCGTTCGAGGGGTTACTTTCTCTGCCGGCGAAATTCTGCAGTATCGCCGCCGTCCCATCCGTCGAACCATCCGAAACAACTACGATTTCCAATCTCTCCGCCGGATAGTCCAGCGCCAGCAGATTCTCAATCTTTTCTGCGATTACTTCCTCTTCATTTCGAACGACCATGACCGCGCTTACATTGGGCTCTAACACTCCCCGGCGAACCGGTCGCGGCGACCAACGGCTGCGCAACCACAGCCACAGCGGATATCCCAGATAGGCATAACCAACCAGCAGAGCCGCAATCCAGAATATCCATTTCATCTATTTTGCGCGCCAATGTGGCGCACCCCACGTCACGTTATTGCGCTCCCCGGCGCAATAACACTGTCTTAACCGTCTGAAACATGATCAGCAAATCCAGGCCGATCGAAGCGTTCTTGATGTAATACAAGTCGTATTGCAGCTTCTCGCGAGCGTCGTCAATCGTACTGCCGTACTTGTACTTAACCTGCGCCCATCCCGTAACCCCTGGCCGCACCATGTGCCGCACGACGTAATACGGAATTTCTTTCGAAAGCATTTCAATAAATTCCGGTCGCTCCGGGCGCGGTCCAACAAATGCCATGTCGCCCTTGAGCACACACCATAGCTGCGGAATCTCATCGAGCCGCGAAGTCCGCAGAAACTTGCCGACGCGCGTCACTCGCGGATCATTGTTCCCCGCCCACTGCGGCCCTGTTCCAAACTCCGCATCCACTCGCATGGTGCGGAACTTCACCACCTTAAAGAGCTTTCCGTTCTTGCCCACACGCGTCTGCGTGTAAAACACCGGCCCTTCGGAATCCAGCCACACGGCTAACATCACCAGTGGCAACAAGGGCAGTGTGAGAACCAATCCAATCAGCGAGATCGTGACCGACAGTACTCGCCGAATCGCCACGAACGCCGCGCTACGCCGAAATCCATCGTTAAACACGAGCCAGCTTGGATTCAGATTTTCAACTTCAATCTTCCCCGAAATCCTTTCCAGCCACGACGTCGCCTCTTCGATCACGACTCCCTGCATTCGCAATTCGAGCAGTTCCTTCATCGGAATGGTGCCGCGCCGGTCGGGCATAGCGACGATGACCCGGTGTACTTTCTGCTTGTTGGCCACCTCCATGAGGTGTGCCGCAACCGATTCGCGCGTGACCTCTCCCTCAAGTTTGCCGGTCCAACTCGCGATTTCGACGCCAATTTCAGGATTCTTGCGGAAACCCTGCACCAAACGCTGCGCACGCTCGGCGGTCCCGAGAACATAAACGCGCTCCACCAGCATCGGCAGTTGGACCAGGTACCCGTAGCCGAGACGCCATCCAAAAAGCGCGAGCGCCACAATAAAGAGGCCAAGCGCGGTCGACGCCCCGCCGAGCAAAAAATCGGGCCTGACAAAGCTGATGCCCGCCGTCACAAAAGCCAGCAGCCCGGGCACCATCAGCAGCCGGAAATAAAGCTCTCCCCGCGTGTTCAGCCGCGCCGTATCGTAAAGATCGAACCAATGCGAGCACAGCAAAACGACTCCGGTGAAGATGAAGAGCTTGATGTAGCCACCCTCATAATTCAGCACCAGGTAACTGTCTTCCCGAAGCACGACCACCGCTCCCACCAGGAACGAAGTCCAAACGATCAGGGCCTCACCCAAGAGCAGGATCAGTGTTCGAATCGGATAATAAACATGGAACAGCCGAATCACTTTAGCCTCGGTTCACCTACGCGTTGGTAGCTACCGCCTCGCCGTAGTAGTACTTGGACTGCGAAAGTTGTCCGGCCGGAGCGCCGTTCAGCACGACTCCGAGCAAGAGCTTGTCCGGGAATTCCTCGCGGGCGCGTCGCGCCATGTCTGCTGGCGTGACGTTCGAACGCACCACCATCAGAATTCCTTCACAGACCTTCGCCACTAGAGTGGCGTCCGATACGGGAATCACTGGCGAGGAGTCGATGATGATCCAGTCGAATAACGGCTCGACACGTTGCAGCAGAAGTTTGAGTCTCCCATTCGAAAGCAATTCCGGAGCGCTCCCCGCAATTCGGCCGGCAGGCATGAAGAACAGATTTTCCATGGGCCCACGTTGCAAGGTGGCGAACTCGTCGCACTCGCCCAAAAGATATTCGGTAAGCCCTGGAGTCTGTGGCGCGCCAAAATGGCGGTGCATTCCGGGATTGCGCAGATCGGCGTCAATCACCAGAGCGCGGCGCCCCTGCTGCCGCACCATGACCTGGCCGAGGTTGGCGGCGACAAAAGACTTGCCTTCTTTCGGCAGCGCACTGGTGACAAGCAGGCGCTTCAAGGGCATCTTTTCGCGAATCTGATAAAGGCGAGAGCGCAGCGTGCGAAACTCTTCCGCTCCCATGCGGCGATCATCTTCCGTGAAAAAAAGCATCGTTTTCGGGTCCGGAGTCCACTCAACTTGCGGGCAGCGGGCAACCAGCGTCTCGTAGTTCAACGCCGACGTCATCGTAGGCATCGTCGCCGTTGGTATCGGCTGCATCGTCGGTGCCATCGTGGGCTGCAGCGAAGGCATGTTTTCCCGAGCTACCTGCTCTCTAAACTCCGGCTGGTCGAACGCGGGCTCGACGTGCGTCCCCGTGGAGGCTGCTCTTTCCTGCTCGGCGCGTTTTAAAGCGTCATGGATGCGGCTCATAGTTTCC
>OCTA010004964.1_pt1 | contig 11580 bp, 10 predicted proteins | sample 1538991 | NCBI WGS metagenome assembly OCTA01 (sample SAMEA3539302, study PRJEB22396) | soil metagenome | biome: tundra; feature: field; material: soil | place: USA | collected 2010-05 | depth 0.15 m | reverse complement strand
ACCGCCGTCGTCACGTTCAAGTCGAACATCTACGCCGAGCTCTCGATCAACGGAAAACGTCAACCGGCCAGCCTGCCGGCCGCGACCCGCGTCACGCTCAAGCCGGGACGGTACGTCGCCGTGTTCGACGCTCCGGGGTTCACGAAGGTCCAGGAGGAATTCGAGATCCCTGCCGCGAATCCGGTCCCCCTGAAGATCAATGGGAAGTTCCCGCCGCGCGCGATCCTGTCGCTCACGGTCCGTCCCACGGGCGCCGAGGTCCGCATCGATGGCGTCCTCGTCGGCTCCTCCTCCGGCGCACCGATCAAAAAGACGCTGCGAGCGGGTCCCCACGAGATATCGATGAGCCTCGCGGGTCACAGGAGCGAAGCGCGGTCGGTGGACCTCAAAGAAGACGAGGTCTACGTCCTTCCTGCCATCGAGCTGAAGAAGGAATAGCTACAATCCGCAAGATGCGGATGCGCGTGCTCCTCGCGGCGGCCGGGATCCTCCTTCTTCTTGGCGCCCCGCTTCTTGCCCAGGAAGGCTCGGAGTCGCTCGAAAAGGAGGCGCGGAAGGCCGTCAACGCCGGTCAGTTCCGAAAGGCCGCGCTCAAGTTCGAGAGTTCCGCCTCGGCGGCGAGCGATCCCCAGCGCCGTTCGCGCATGCTCGTACAGGCCGCCTGGGCGCACTTCAACGACGGAAAGAGACCCGACGCTCAGGATGCGCTCCGCCGCGCGTTTACCGGCAGCCCCGACCTCGAGATCGTGGCCGACTTCTTCTCGCCCGAGTTCGTCAAGCTCGCGGGCGAGGTGCGCGCGGCCGCGCTCGCCGCGATGCCGCCTCCGGCGGCCGATCTCGACGAAATGAAGCGCGTCGCGAAAGAGAAGCTCGCCGACGGCAACAACGAGGACGTCATCCACGACCTCCTCTACAACGTGCCGCGCGAGAAGCTCGACGCGGAGGCGCTCGACCTCCTCGCGCAAGCCTACGAGAAGCAGGGCAAGTTCACCGAGGCCGCGAAGGTTCGCGCCTCGGGGGCCGACGCCCTCAGGGCTCCCGCCACGACGCCCACCGGTCCTCGGCCTCCGGTGGGCGGCGTCGTGGCCGTGCCACCGCAGACTCCGGCACCCACGGCGGACTACCTCGCCCTCGGCCGAGCGGCCCTCGCGCGCGGCGACGCCCTGAACGCCCAATCGGCCGCGAACCGGCTTCTCGAGATCGACCCGCAGTCCAGCGATGCCTACCGTCTCCTGGGAAACGGTTACGCGTTGCGCGGCGAGAAGGCCTTCGCCGAGGCAAACCTCAGACAGTCGCTCAAGTACAACGAGAAGAACGAGGGAACCCTGCTCGATTTGTACGAGCTTTCGCTCGGGGACAAGAACTGGGACGCCGCGCTCGATGCGCTCCGGCGAGCCACCGCGGTGAATCCGGAGAATGGCACACGGCTCGTCGCGCTCGGCCGCAAGGCGCGCGCGGACGGGGATCTCGTGCATGCGCGGCAGGTCTTCGCGACCGCCGCTGCGGCGTCTCCGAAGGACGTCTCCGTCCTGACCGAGTACGCGAGCATCCTCCTGCAGGCGAAAGACGTCGACGCTGCTCTTGACCCTCTCATGAAGGCGGCGGCCGCGGAGCCGGACCGCGAGATCGTGCGCGCGAATCTGGCCTCGACCCTTCGAAGGAAAGGCCTCTGGAAGGACGCCGAGAAGGAATATCGCGAGGCGATCCGCTCCGATCCTGACTACGCCCCCGCGCTGCGCGGGCTCGGCTCGCTCCTGCTCGAACGCGGGCAGGCAGGCGAGGCGATCGAACCTCTCAAGAAGGCCGTCCTCCGCGACCCGGCGAACCTCGAGGGCGCATGGGCTCTCGCCCGCGCGCTGCGCCAGACCGGGGCGCTCAAGGACGCCGCCGAGAGCCTCGCCGCGTCCGCCGCGCTCGACAAGGCGCCGCTCGACGACGAGGCCGGGGCCGTGGCCTACGAGCGCGGACGTTACGAGGAAGCCGTCGGATTCTTCGACAGGGCGCTCGCGAAGGAGCCCGGCTCCGCCGTTTTCAAGGCGAACCGCGAGAGGGCGGCGGCCGCGGCCGCGTTCCTCAAGGGCTCGGGCCTCACGGCTCCTTCCGAACGCTGACGAGATCGAGCGCCCCGTCGCCTCGCATCACCGTCAGCAGATCCGTGAGGATGCGCGCGGTCGCGCCCCAGATCGCGTGCCCGCGGTAGTGGTAGACGAGCGTCATCAGGTCCCGGCCCTTCCACTTCACGACGCGCTCCTCGACGACCATCGGGTCGAGGAGGTACGACATGGGGACTTCGATGATGGATTCCACCTCGCCGGCGTGCGGCGCGAATGCGACCGGATAGGGAATTGCGCCGACGAACGGCGAGATCTCGAAGTCGGTGACGGTCTCGAGCTTCGGCAGCGCGCCGAGGATGCGGACGCTGGAGCGCGGGACGCCGATCTCCTCCTCGGTCTCGCGGATCGCCGTCTCCCAGAGGTTCGCGTCGCCGTCGGACACCCCGCCGCCCGGGAACGAAATCTGGCCCTTGTGATGCTCGACCATGTCCGTCCGCTTCGTGAAAAGAGTCCAGAGAGCCTTCTCACGCACGTACAGCGGGATCAGGACCGCCGCCGGGCGAAGCGGCGCCGCGCCCTCTTCCCTCTCGGAGGCGCGCGGTCGCGACGGGAAGCTCCGGCCGAGTCGCGCCCTCAGGTCTTCCATCCAGGGGCTGTACGCGCCGCCGTCCGGTTCCGTCATGGAGCGGCGTCGGGCGCGCCGAATCCCTGCCGCTCGGTCGCGCCCTTCTCGCCTTTTTTCACGAAGGACTGAAGATATGCCTCGATGAAGCCGTCGAGATCGCCGTCGAGCACCCGGTCCACGTCCCCGACCTCGAAGTTCGTGCGGTGGTCCTTGATGAGCCTGTAGGGCGCGAGAACGTACGAACGGATCTGCGACCCGAACCCAATCTCCATCTTGGTGCCCGCCCGCACGGCGTCCTTCGCGACGCGCTCTTCGAGGGCACGCTGGTAAAGGCGTGACCTCAGGACCTTCATCGCCGCGTCCTTGTTCTTGTGCTGGGAGCGCTCGTTCTGGCATTGCGCGACGAGCCCCGTCGGCAGGTGCGTGATGCGGATCGCCGATTCCGTCTTGTTGACGTGCTGCCCGCCCTTGCCGCCCGCCCGGAACGTGTCGATCCTCAGGTCCTTGTCGCCGATCTCGACCTCGATCGTGTCGTCGATCTCCGGCGACACGTAGACCGCGGCGAACGACGTGTGGCGCCGCGCCGCGGCATCGAACGGCGAGATGCGCACGAGCCGATGCACGCCGCGCTCGGCCTTCATGTGGCCGTACGCGTACTCCCCTTCGAAGCGCAGCGTCGCGGTCTTGATGCCTGCGTCCTCGGCGTACGTCGCCTCGAGGACGTCCGTCTTCCAGCCCCGGCGCTCGCCGTAGCGGAGATACATGCGCATGAGCATTTCCGCCCAGTCCTGCGCCTCCGTCCCGCCGGCGCCCGCGTGGATCTCCACGAGCGCCGGCAGCGGGTCCTCGTCGTGCGTGAGCTTGAACGTGAGCTCCTTGTGACGCGCCCACGGCGCGATCGTCGCGAGCGCCTGGTCGGCGTCCGCCTCGACTTTCTCGCCCGCGCGGAGGAACTCGCCGAGGATCTCGAGCTCCTCCTGCCGTTCCTTGAGATCCTTGTCGTCCGCGAGCACGCGCTCGGCGCGCTTCAGCTTGCGGAGCGTCTCCTGCGCCTCGAGGGCGTTCGTCCAGAAGCCGGGCTCGCCGGTCGTCCTCTCGAGCTCTTCCTTCTCTTTCGCGGCTTTCCGGACGTCAAAGATAGCCCCGGAGGGCGCTCACGGACGACGCGAGCTCGAGCAGGCGCTCAATGCGTTCTTCGTTCACGTGGAACTTCCTCCTAGCGCGTGTCGGAGAATACCGGCCACCAGCCCTGCGGCGCAAACCCACGCAACCGCATCCCCTGCGGCAACCGCGGGCGGCGGCGCCGAGGGGCGCTCGAGCGGCACCGAGAAAGCGCCTTTCGTATCGGGACCCAGCGTGACGAGAACGCGCCCGGTTCCGTCCACGGCCCCGCTGATGCCGGTGATCGCCGCGCGCACGAGCGGGCGGCCCGTCTCGATCGCGCGCACGACGGCCGATTGCCAGTGCTGCCGCTGCGCGCCGGCGCGGCCGTACCACGCGTCGTTCGTGAGCGTGAACAGGATGTCGGCTCCCGCGCGCGCCTCCTCGCGCGCGATCCTAGGGTAGACGACTTCGTAGCACACGGCGCCCCCGAGCTTCCAGGTCCCGAGCGGCAGCAGAGCCGTCCCGGCGCCGGGAGTGAACGCGGAAGGCACCGCGCGGCTGATGGGCCGGACCCTCCGAAGGAGGCCGGCGAGCGGCACATATTCGCCGAAGGGCACGAGCCGCTGCTTGAAGTAGGGCGGCCGCACGGGGCCGTCCTTCGTCACGAGGAGCGCGGCGTTGTAGAACGGGGCGTCGGGGTCGCCCGGCTCATCGGACCAGACCGTGCTCAGAAGGATCGCGATGTCGAGCTCCTCGCAAAGCGCGACCACCCGGTCGCGAAATGCGGGCGCGAACGACCAGGCGTAGGGCGACGCGCTTTCCGGCCATAGCACGAGAACCGGCCGGGCGTGGCGGCAGAGGCTCCGCGTCTGGTCCTCGAGACTGGCGAAGAGGCGTTCCGCGGTGCCTCCCTCCCAGCGGAGATCCTGTTGCACGTTCGGCTGGACGACGCCGACCCTCAGGAACTCCCCTGAAGGGCGCGGCCGCCCGGGCCCGGCCGCCGCCGCGATCACCGCCGCGAGCGCCGCGCCCGTGAGCCACGCAAGGCGCGGATTTCGCGCGGGCCGCGTGAGCGCGACGAAGAGGGCGGCGTTCAGAGCGGCCACGAGAAGCGACGACAGGAAGACCCCGCCGAGCGCCGCCGTGCCGAGCAGCTGCGGGACGTCGGCAAGCGGGTTCGCGAGGAGCGCCCACGGGAAGCCGCCGAAGATCCAGATCGTCGTGCGAAAGAACTCCTGGAAGACCCACGCCGCGCCGAAGGTCGCCACGATGCCGGCGGCCGAGCGCGGCGCCACCCATGCGTAAAGAAGTCCCATCACGGCGAAGGGCACCGCGCAGATCGCGGCGGCGAGCGCGAGCGCGAGGCCTGCCACAGGCCAAGGCACACCCCCGAAACGGTGCACGGTGTAGGCGATCCAGGGAATCGTCACAATCCAGAAGCCGAGACCGAAGAGATATCCGAGGGCTGCCGCGCTCTTCGCTTTCGCGCCGTCGAGCGCGGCGAGCAGCGGAATCAGCGCGATCGGCAGAAGAGGAAGAATCGAGAAGTTCGGAAAACACAGAGCCAGAAGAACGCCGGAGGCGAGAGAGAAGAGAACACGGGGGATTTTCTTAGAAGGTAATACGGTGAGCATGCGGCGCGAACTCTTCCGCCCGGTAGCTCGAGCGCACGAAGGGGCCCGAAAAGACCGCCGAAAAGCCCATCGCCTCGCCTTCGAGCCTCAGCGCGTCGAAGCGCTGGGGAGTCGCGTACTCGACGACGGGCAGGTTCCACGCGGACGGCCGCAGGTACTGCCCCACGGTGACGACGTCGACGCCCACGCCGCGCAACGCGCGAAAGACCTCCACGACTTCATCGTCTTCTTCGCCGAGGCCGAGCATGAGGCCGGACTTCGCCGTCATCGCGGGGTGCCGCGCCTTCACGCGGCCGAGGAGGTCCACCGAGCGGCGAAACGCCGCCTTCGGGCGGACGGTGTCGTAGAGGCGAGGGACCGTCTCGACGTTGTGGTTGTAGACGTCCGGGCCGGAGTCCGCGACGCGATCGATCGCGTCCGCTGCTCCTTGAAAGTCCGGCGTCAGGACTTCGACCGTGCGCGCGGCGTCGTCCTCCTTCAGCGCCCTCACGACGGACGCCCAGTGCGCCGACCCTCCGTCGTCGAGGTCGTCGCGGTCCACCGACGTCACCACGATGTGCCGGATTCCCATCTCGTTCGCCGCGTCGACGAGACGCGCCGGCTCCGCCGCGTCGAGGGGCGCCGGCCGCCCGGACGCGATGTGGCAGAAGCCGCAGGCGCGCGTGCAGACGTCGCCCGCGATGAGAAACGTGGCCGTTTTTCGCTCGAAGCACTCGGTGCGGTTCGGGCAGCGGGCCTCCTCGCAGACCGTCGAGAGGCTTCCTCGGCGCATCCGCGCTTTCATTTCGTGCAGCTCGGCGAGCCGCAGCTTCTTCTCGCGGATCCACGGGGGCAGCGCGGGCGCGCCATGCACGGGGAGAGCGCGGCTCAAGGCACCACCAGGGGCTTGTTCTTGATCTGCTTGTCGGTCACCTTGATCTTCCGTGCCGCCGTCTCCGCCTTCGCGCGGTCCTTGAACGGTCCCACGCGCACGCGGAACCAGCCGTCCTTGCCCGGCACGGCCGAGACGTCCGCGGCGAAACCCTCGTCCTTGAGTCGCTTCATGAGCTCGTCGGCCGCCTGGGCATTCTTCGTCGCGAGAAGCTGAACCCAGAACGGTCCCTTCGGTGCGGCCTTTGCCGGAACGGCCTTTGCCGGAGCTTCCTTTGCCGGCGGAGCCGCCGTGGGGGTGGGAGGTTTCGGCGTCGGAACTGCCGTGGGTGCGGGTGCCGGCGTCGCGGCGGCCGCCGTCTCCTTCAGGGCGGCGCGCTTGTCGGCGGCGAAGCCGAGCGCCTCCTCGGCGGGTTTCTTTTCTTCGCGGGAGTTTTCTGAAGGCGCAAGCGTGGGGACGGGCAGGTCGGAGGCCGCTGCCAGCGTCGTCGCCGCGCCCGGGCCCTTGCGCGCCGCCGCGCCCGTCCTCATCCCGAAGAAGAAGGCGAGCGCGAGCGCGACGAGAAGAAGCAGGAAGAAAAAAGCGGCCTGCCGCCCCGTGACCGAAATCTGGTAATGGACGGGCGGCCGGTCGTGTCGTTCCTCGGGGCCGTCCGAAAGCCCAAGCGCCGTCATCCGGGTTTCTCGCCCTTCTTCAGGAAGGCAGCGACGAGGTCCATCGGCAGCGGGAAGATGATCGTGGAGTTCTTCTCCGTTGCGATCTCCGTGAGCGTCTGCAGATAGCGGAGCTGGAGTGTCGCAGGCTCGCGGCCGATGATCGCGGCCGCCTCGGAGAGCTGCTTGGAGGCCTCGAACTCGCCGGAGGCGTGGATGATCTTCGCGCGCTTCTCGCGCTCGGCCTCGGCCTGCTTCGCCATGGCGCGCTGCATCTCGATCGGCAGATCGACGCCCTTCAGCTCGACCATCGTCACCTTGATGCCCCACGGGTCCGTGTGCTTGTCGAGGATCTCCTGCAGGTTCTCGTTCAGCTTGTCGCGCGAGGAGAGCAGCTCGTCGAGCGTCGCCTGCCCGAGGATCGAGCGGAGCGTCGTCTGGGCGAGCTGCGACGTGGCGTAGAGGTAGTTCTCGACCTTCACGACGGCCTTCGCCGGATCCATGACGTGGAAGTAGACGACCGCGTTCACCTTCACGGACACGTTGTCCCGCGTGATGACGTCCTGGGGCGGCACGTCGAGGACCACCGTCCGCAGGGAGATGCGGATCATCGTCTCGAACGGCCAGAAGATGAGCGTGAGCCCGGGCCCCTTCGGGGCCGGCCCAAGGCGTCCGAGCCAGAACGTGACGGCCCGCTCGTACTCGTTCAGCACGTTGATCCACTTCGACAGGAAGACCAGTCCGACGAAGACGATCGGGATGAGGATCGGCAGATTCGACATCGAGTCTCCTTAAGCCCCTTTCGGGGCGGGGCGAACGAGGATGGAAAGGCCGTCGAGAGCCATGATCTCGACGTTCTCGCCGGCGGCGACCGGCGCTGACGACCGCGCCTCCCAGATCGCGCCGTCCACGAAGATCTTGCCCGTCGGCGCGAGGGCGGTCCGGGCGGCGACGATCTGGCCCACGAGAACGCCGGCGCCGGTGCGATCTGGCAGCCGCTTCACGGCGAGCGCCCTGAACGAGAGCAGCGCGAGGATCGTGGCGGTCGTGACGGCGCCCGCCACGAGCGTGGCGAGCTCGCCGCGTGGCGCGCCGGGCCGGTCGGGGAACAGCAGAATCGCGCCCAGCACGATCGCGACCGCGCCGCCCACGGCGAGGACGCCGTGCGCCGCGAGCTTGATCTCGAGAAAGAAGAACAGAGCTCCGAGCACGAGAAGGCCCATCCCGGCCCCGCTCACCGGCAGGACGGACATCGCGAAGAGCGCGAGGACGAGACAGATCGCTCCGAGGACGCCGGGCAGGATCGCGCCCGGGTGCGAGAGCTCGGAGTAAAGGCCCACGAGCCCGACGAGAAACAGGAGTCCCGCGAGCGCGGGGCTCGCGAGGACGCCGAGAAATTTCTCCCGCCGCGTCATCTCCTTGATCTCGGTCGTGAGGCCGGCCGTCTTCAGGATCACGTCGGGCTTCCCGACGCGCTTCGCGGTCCGCCCGTCGAGGCGCGCGAGGAGATCCGGAATGTCGCGCGCGATGACCTCGATCAGCTTTCGCTTCTCGGCTTCGGTCTCGGAATACGACGCCGCGTCGCTCACGGCCTTCACGGCATCGTCCACGGGACGGCCGCGGGGCTCGGTCACCGAGCGCAGCAGCGCCGAGACGTCCTCCCCCACCTTTTTCGCGATCGTCTTCGGAAGATCCTCTCCGCTGCCGCCGACGGGCGACGCGGCGCCCGCGTTCGTGCCCGGCGCCATTGCCGCGACGTCGCACGACATGAGGACGATGAAACCGGCGGAGGCTGCCTGCGACCCCGGAGGCGCGACCCAGCCCACGACCGGCACGGGCGACCCGAGGATCGCCTGTGTGATCGCCCGCGTCGAATCGAGCCGCCCGCCCGGCGTGTCGATGCGCAGGATGACGAGCGGCGCCCCGGCTTCTCCCGCCTCCTTGATCGCCTGCGAGACGAAGCGCGCGCTGACGGCGTGGATCTCGGTGTCGAGGTTCACGACAGGAACCGGCGCGGACGGAGGGGCCGCCGAAACCGCCAGCGACCCGAAGAGGAAAGCAGCCGCCGCGTTGCGCACGCATCGATTATAGGCGCCGGGTCAGGGCGGGGCATCGCGTAGAATTCGCCGCCAGCGCGATGCCTCAGCCACTCGGGAGTTCTTCGCCGACGATTTCCGTCGTGGTGCGGACGCTCGGCTCCGCGCGCCTCGGCGACGCGCTCGAAAGCCTCGCGGTTCAGACGCGGCAGGACTTCGAGGTCGTCGTCGTGGACATGAGCAATGGACACATCGAGGTTCTTCTCGACCGTTTCGGGTCCCGGCTCCCGTCCGTGCAGCGGATCAAGCCCGCCGGCCGCCGCACGAGGCCCGCGGCGCTGAACGCGGGTGTTCGCGCGGCCCGCGCCCCGCTCCTCGCCGTTCTCGACGACGACAACCTCTACGACCCTGGGCACCTCGAGACCCTCGTCGGCGGCCTCGAGGCGTCGGGCGCCGACTACGTGTATACGGGCGTCCGCCATGCGACCTACGAGCCCTCCGGGCGGCTCATCGAGAACCGGGACGTCTCTCTGCCCTGGAGCTTCGAGAGGATGATCCTCGGCAACTTCGTCTACGCGACGGGGTCGGCCTACCGGCGTTCGCTCTGGGAGGCGGTTTCCGGCTATGACGAACGGTTCGAGGTCTTCGAGGACTGGGACTTCATCATCCGCGCCTCGCAGCGCGGCCGGATCGAGCACCTGAACGTGGTCTCGGGAGAGTCGCGGAAGTTCACCGGACTCCCGACGGTCTCCCACTTCGACCGCGAGATCGGCGCGGCCAGGCGCTGCCTCGCCGGCGTTTACTGGACGCATCGGCATCTCTACCGCGGCCGGCTCCGCGACGAGCTCAAGGCCGCCTCCGCCGAACACTGCCGACGTCGCTTCCGGGCCCGCACCGGACTCCTCGCGAAGACCGTCGGAGGATTCCGCCTCGAGCTCGGCCTCGATCTCGCCGGCTGGTGGACGGTGAACGCGGCGGGTCACTCGCGAGCCGCGGCATGACCTCGGCCCTCGAGGCGAACCCGGAGATTCCGCGTCTTCTCGTCACCGGACATCCCAATCACGAGCTCGCGATCCACGGCTTCGTTCAGCGGATGCGGCCCCACATCCTCTTCCTGACCGATGGCGGAGGAGAGGCCCGTTCGGCCGAGTCCCGCGCCGCGCTGGCAAGGCTCGGACTCGCCGAGAGCGCGCAGTTTCTAGGCGTTCCGGAAGGAGTCCTATACCGGGCGCTCGTCGACGGCGATACGTCGATCTTCTCGGAGCTCGCGGCCGCCATTCGGCGCGAAGTCGAACGTGTCGGGGCCCGGCAGGTCCTCTGCGAATCGGTCGAGTTCTACAACCCGCTTCACGACCTCACGCTGCCGCTCGTCCGGGCGGCGACTCGAGGCATGAAAGGGATCGACGTCCTCGAATTTCCCCTCATCGCCGAGCGGGCGGAGGCGCCGGGAACCTATCGCGTTCAACGGCCTCCGGCGAGCCGTTCGGCCGACGTCCTTTCCTTTCGGCTCACGAAGGAGGAGGTCCGCTGGAAACTCCGGGCTGCCCGCGAAAGCTATCCGAGCCTGCGCACCCAGATGGGCCCCGTTCTGGACGGCGTCGAGGTGGCGCACGCGGCGCTCGAGTGTTTTCTTCCCGCTGCCCCGCTGCCCGCGCCCGGGCCCGAGCACGTGCTCCGCTACGAGGCGCGCGCGCATCTCCTCGCGCGGGAAGGACGCATCGACCGAGCCATCACATGGCGCGATCACTTCCTTCCGGCCGTGGCGTCCCTCGAGAGCTGACTTAGAGAGGCGCACGAGGCTCGACGGCCGTCGTGTGCTAGAACGCGCCGGTGCGCTGGAAGCCGGTCGACGTCCTGACGTTCGTCTTCGCAAGCGCGCTCCTCCTCGTCGGCCTCCTGCGTTTCGGCGCGCTCGAGGACCGCTCGGTCCTCGCGAGGATGGCCGCTGTCGCCCTGGTGCCAGTCGGGATCGCCGCCTGGCGCGCGCGGCGGCCCGACGCCACTGGCGCCCTCGCCGTCCTCTTCGACTACTACATCATCGGCTGCGTCGTCGTGATCTTCGACGGGCTCGGCCCGCTCATCCGCGCCGTGCACCCTGTCGACTATGACGCCGCGCTCATCGCCTTCGATCGCGCGCTCTTCGGAACGGACCCCACGGTGGCGCTCGAGAAGATCGCGACGCCGTTGCTCTCGGACGTCCTGACGCTCTTCTACGCGCTCTACTACTTCCACCCGATCGTCCTCGGGACGCTCGTGCTCCTCGACGACCGCGGCCGTCCCGCGCCCGCGCGCGACTTCCCCCGCTACGCGTTCGTAATCGTATTCGTGTTCTACGTCAGCTACGCGTGCTACTTCCTCGTGCCCGCGATCGGCCCGCGCTACACGCTGGCGCACTCCGGGCCGCTGCCGCGAGGCGCGATCTCGCAGGCAATCGACCACACGCTCGACGTTCTCGAGAAGAACAAGCGCGACTGCTTCCCGTCCGGCCACACGATGGTCCTCACGGCGATCCTCCTCGAAGCGTATCGCCGGTCGAAAAAGACGTTCTGGGCGTTCCTGCCGTTCGCGGTCGGCCTCATCGTGGCCACGGTCTACTGCCGGTA
>OCTA010004960.1_pt1 | contig 11588 bp, 10 predicted proteins | sample 1538991 | NCBI WGS metagenome assembly OCTA01 (sample SAMEA3539302, study PRJEB22396) | soil metagenome | biome: tundra; feature: field; material: soil | place: USA | collected 2010-05 | depth 0.15 m | reverse complement strand
GTGCGACTCGGGGCGCGGGTGCGACTCGGGGCGCGGGTGCGACTCGGGGCGCGGGAGATCGTCGAGCAGGCTCGCCTCCAGCTGGGATCTGAGAATCAGCAGCTCGCGCTGGCTCGCTCGCCTGGCCTTGCGCGAGCGCGAGCCGCGGAAGGCAAATGCGTCCCACGCCTTGGCGAACGAGATCTGGCTGGTGCGCCCGCCGGCCCGGTGCGCGGCGAGCATCGGGCAGACGCCGTCACGATTGGAGTAGGCGCCGGCGATGATCTGGTTGGCGGCGATCCCCTTCAGCATCGCGACCCTGGTGTGCCTGGGCAGGCACACGATCGCTTCTCGCAGTTTCGCTGACCGTCGCCCGGCGCCGTGTTCGCATAGGGTTCCCGCCTGCGCGAGGCGGTGGCGCCACTCTAACCGCGCGGTTCTAGGCCCACAAGCGATCACCTGCGCGCGAAAGGAATCCTGCATATGAAGCTCGGCGTACACATCGGGTACTGGGCCCTGGGCATGGGACCCCAGGACCAGCTCCAGGTCGTCCAGGAGGCGGAGCGCCTGGGATTTGAATCCGTTTGGGCCGCCGAGGCCTACGGCTCTGACGCCGCCACGGTGCTCGGCTGGCTGGCCGCGGGCACCAGTCAGATCAAGCTCGGATCGGCGATCTTCCAGATGCCCGGGCGCAGCGCGGCGATGACCGCGATGACGGCCGCCACGCTGGACGAGCTGTCGGGTGGGCGGATGCTGCTCGGCATCGGGTCGTCCGGGCCGCAGGTGGCCGAGGGCTGGCACGGGCAGCGCTTTGCCCGCCAGCTGCAGCGCACCCGCGAGTACGTCGAGGTGGTGCGCATGGCCCTGGCGCGCGAGCGCGTCGAATACCACGGCGAGACGATCGAACTGCCGCTGCCCGACGGGCCCGGCAAGGCGCTGAAGCTGATGATCGCCCCGGTCCAGGAGCGGATCCCGATCTACCTGGCGGCGATCGGACCCAAGAACACGGCGCTGGCCGGAGAGATCGCCGACGGGTGGATCCCCACCTTCTTCTCCCCCGCCCACGTCGCCGATTTCCGCGCGCTGCTGCTGGAGGGCGCCAACCGGGCCGGGCGCTCGCTGGATCAGTTCGACATCGCGCCGACCGTCAACGCCTACGTGTCAGACGACCGCGAGCTGGCCCGGAATCTGATGCGCCCCGTGCTGGCGCTTTACATCGGCGGAATGGGCTCCCGCCGGCAGAACTTCTACAACCAGCTGGTCCAGCGCTACGGCTTCGAGGCCGCCGCCCGGGAGATCCAGGACCTCTACCTGGACGGCAAGAAGACCGAGGCGGGCGTGGCGATCCCCGACGAGCTGATCGACGCCGTCTCGCTGTGCGGACCGCGTGGGGTGGTGCGCGAGCGCCTGCAGGCGTTCGAGCAGGCAGGGGTGGGCACGCTGATGATCACTCCGATGGCGTTCACCGCCGAGGAGCGGATCGCGCAGCTGCGGGCGGTGGCCGAGCTCGCCGCTTGACCACCGACCGGAACTCGCCGGCGCAAGCCGCGGCGCGATCGCCGGTCGGGACACCCGAGGGCACACCGGCCGCAGGGCCACCGGCGCCCGGCACCCGGCGGCTGGCGGTCTTCCTGGGGGCCTTCGGGCAGCCCGGACATGCATTTCCGATGCTGGCGCTCGGGGCGCGGCTGGCCGCCCGCGGTCACGACGTGACCTTCGAGACGTGGTCGCGCTGGCGCGAGTACGTGGAGGCGGCCGGCATGCGATTCCTGGCCGCACCCGAATACCCCGTGTTCCCAACGCGCGAGCGGCCGTCGGGACCATACGAGGCCGTCGTGCTGGCCACCGCCCAGACCAGACCGGCACTCGCGCGGGCCGCGCCCGATGTGGTTGTCCACGACATCCTTACGCTCGCGCCGGCGCTGGCGGCCGAGCTCGAGGGGGTGCCGTGCGCGACCCTGATCCCGCACGTATATCCGGTCGGCACGCCGGGCCTGCCGCCGTATGCGTTAGGCGCCCGACGGCCGCGCACGGCGCTCGGCGCGACACTGTGGCGAGCGTTTGACCGTCCGGTCGCAACGGGGCTCCGCCGCGGCCGAAGCGAGCTCAACGACGCGCGCGCGCAGCTGGGACTGGGTCCGGTGGCGCGGTTTCACGGCGGGCTGAGCGAGCGGCTGACGATCGTCGCCACATTTCCGCAGCTGGAGTATCCGCGGCCCTGGCCCGAGCACGTGCACGTGGTGGGACCCGTGATGTGGGAGCCGCCGTTTGAGCCCGTGGAGCCGCCCCCGGGCAAGCCGCCGCTGGTGCTGTTGGCGCCGTCGACCGCGCAGGATCCCGACCACCGGCTGCTGCAGGCGGCGCTGGCCGGCCTGGGAGGCGAGCGGCTCCGGTTGCTGGCAACCTGGAACCGCCGACCGCTGCCGGGTCCGGCCGCGGTGCCGGCCAACGCACGGCTGGTGGAATGGCTCTCCTACTCCCAGACGATGCCCGGCTGCGCGCTGGTGATCTGCCACGCCGGACACGGCACGATGGTCAGGGCGCTGGCCCTGGGCGTGCCGGTGCTGACCGTGCCGCACGCCGGCGACATGGCCGAGAACGCGGCGCGAGCCGACTGGGCGGGCGTCGGCGTGCGCCTTCCCTGGCGGCTGCTGTCGCCATCCACCGTGCGACTGGCCACCCGCCGCGCGTTATCGACAAGCTCGCTCGGAGCCCGAGCGCGCGAGCTGGCCGCCTGGTCGGCGGCCCACGACGGGGCATCAAGCGCCGCCGACCTGGTGGAGCGCCTCGCGCGGGATACTCGCGGCGGAGGTGGCGGCTAAGTGGTCGGTTTCGTAAGTACGTGGACGGTTGGCGAGTGGCTGGGCGTGGATGACGGGCGGCGGCGAACCAAGTCGTACTGGTGGTCCGGCGGGTTCGCCGCCGCCCGTCAGGCGCGTCCAGACGCCGCCAAACGCCCGCGTAATTGCGGAACCGACCACTAAGCCCGGGACCCGGCGCCCGCGCTACGCCGAGGCCCGGCCGCGCGCGACGCGGTGGCCGGATGTGCCTGCGCCCAGGCGATGATCTCCCGCGACCCGTGGACGACCGTACCGTCGTCGACGACCAGCGCGGGCACCCAGTAGCTGCCCGTGAGCCGCTTGACCTCGCGTCGGCCACTGGTCAGATCGTTGACAAATCCCGGCAGCAATCCGAGGCCATATGAGCGCACGACCTCGGGCTGATAGCCGGCATCGCGCAACGCGTGATGGGCCTCGCCGCAGGGATGGGCGTGCAGCGGCTTCCCTGCCGTCCAGGTCCCGTAGCAGACGTAGAGCTTCATTGTGATGCGCGCTGGTCCCGGCGGAGGGTAGCTCCGGGGGTGGGACTCGAACCCACAACATTTCGGTTAACAGCCGAACACTCTGCCAATTGAGTTACCCCGGATTATGGTGTATCGGATGTGGAGGTCGCGATTACTCTAGCGGCACCGTCGTGATCCCGCTCTCGACTTCAGCATGACAATTTGAGCACAGGAGCACGCACTTCTTCGCCTCCGCGCGCAACGCATCCAGCGACGAGCCGTTGGCACTCGCTGTGCTCACCGGCAGCACCTTCACCGAAGGGTCGAGGTGATGGAACTGCAACGCGGCCGGGTGTCGGTCATAGCCGCAGACACAGCACCGTCCCCCGGCTTCGAGCACGAGTATCGCCTTCACCTTGCGGCGCCTTCGCGAGATCGTCTCGGACCGGCAGCGCTTGCACCGGTAATAACCGCGTCCTTCAAGAACGAACTCAGCCTCGCCATGGCGCGCACACGACATGCGCGCCGTCAGCAGACCGGCCTCCTTGGCGGCACGGACGCCTCTCCCGGCGCTCACGTTGCTCGCATTGCGCGTGCGCAACCCGTGCCTGCCCAGCCAGTGACGAACGGTGGCGTTGCTCACACCACACTCCCGCGCGATCTGGGCGATGGTCATCCCCGCCTCCACGAGCGCCTCCAGGCGCTCGCGCTCGATTCCGCCCCTCGCCGCGTGCTTCTCGCGGTTGACGGCCTTCAGGCCGTGCTTCGCCAGCCAGTAGGACACCGTCGACGGGTGCTTGCCGAACCGCTCGGCGATCTTCTCGATGCTCAGTCCCTGGCCGAGCAGCAGCTCCAGTGATCCCCTGTCCATGTCCGATCTCCCCGACTGTCTCCTGATCGAACATATGTTCCCACGCGGGACGGACGGAAAAGCGCCGCTCAGACCGCCGTTTCCAGGCGCGCCACCACTCCGTGGATCGCCTCCTGCACGGTCTCGCGCTCGCGCGCCAGCTCGCTGATACCCGATGCGCCGTCGGCGCGGGCCCGGATGATCGCGCGGCTCAGCCGGTCTCGCTCGAGTAGCAGGCGGACGTGCTCGAGGCGCTCGGGCCCCTGATCGATCGCCCGGCCGGCCAGCGTGACCAGCTCGGCGATCGTCCGGGCCAGAGGCTCGTCGTCGGGCGGGAGGTCGGCGAGCGGCGAGGCGGTCTGATCGCGCAGATGCGCCGCGGCTCGACGCAACATGCCGCTGGTCAGCAGGGCCTCGGGGTCGATCTCGGCCAGCATCCGTGCCCCCAGCTCGGGCATCGCGATGCACAGCGCCAGGAACGTCCGCTCGGCGCGGGTCTGGTGGTTGACCAGACCCGAGCCGGCCGTCGGCGGCGGGTTGGAGTCGGCCGCGTTGGGCGTCTGGTCGCGCGGCGGCGCGGGCGCCAGATCGCCGGCCAACAAGGCCACCAGCCGGCCCTCGGCGAGCTCGAGGCGGCCGGCGACGCGCCGCATCAGCTCGTCGCGCAGCACGCTGGGCGCGAGCTCGTCGAGCACCGGCGCCAGCTCGGCCAGCGCCCGGTCCTTGCCCTCGGCGCTGCGGGTGTCGCTGCGCTGGAGGATCCGGTCGACGTTGAAGGCGGCGAACGGGACCGAGCTGTGCACCCGTTCGCGCAGCGCGTCGGGCCCCTCGCGCTCGACCAGCTCGGCGGGGTCGGTGCCATCGGGCAGCGGCACGACGCGCAGCTCGAGCTTGCTGGTAGCCGCCAGCCGTGAGGCGCGCAGCATCGCCTCCTGCCCGGCTCGATCGGCGTCGAGGCACAGCTCCAGCACGCCGACGATCCGCTCGAGCTCGCGGACCTGCTCCTCGGTCACGGCGGTGCCCATGATCCCGACCGCGTTTCGCAGCCCGGCCTGGTGCAGCGCCAGCACGTCGGTGTAGCCCTCGACCAGGATCATCCGCCCCGAGCGCGCCGCCGCCGTGCGCGCCAGGTCGATCCCGAACAGCACCTCGCGCTTGTGGTATAGCTCGCCGTCTGAGGTGTTGAGGTACTTGGCCCCACCCTGGTTCTCGCGCATCCGCCGCGCGCCGAAGCCGTGCACGCGCCCGCGCGCATCGATCGCCGGGAACATGATCCGCTCGCGGAAGCGATCGTAGATCTGCCCCGGCCTGGTCTTCGAGCGCTGCGCCAGGCCGACCGCCAGCAGCTCCTCGTCGCTGTAGCCGGCCCGGCGGGAGGCGCTCAGGATCCGGTCCCAGGCGCTGGGGGCATAGCCGACCCGGAACTCGCGCAGCGTCTTCTCTTCCAGGCCGCGCCCGAGCAGATAGCCGCGGGCGTCCTGGGCCTCCCGCGCATCCCACAGATAGCGTGCATAGTAGGTCGCCGCCCGTCCCAGCAGCTTGTGCAGCCGTTCGCGCCGTTCGCGCCGGGTGGCGGCCGCGGGGTCCTCGGCCTCGGTCTCGAGCTTGACCCCAAAGCGGTCGGCGAGCGTTTCCAGCGCGCCCTTGAAGTCCAGCCCCTCGGTCTCGATCACGAAATCGAACGGATTGCCGGAGACCTGACAGCCGAAGCAGTGGTAGAGCTTCTCCTCCGGGCTGACGTGAAACGAGCCGGTGCGCTCCTCATGAAACGGGCAGATGCCGAAGTAGCTGTTGACCCCGGCGCGGCGCAGGTCGGTCCGCGTGGAGACCAGCGCAATCATGTCGACGGCGTCCAAGACGCGGTCGCGCGAGTCGGCCGTGTAGCGCGTCACGGCGCGAACGCGACCGGAACGCTCAGCGTTACAAACGCCGCGATGCAGTAGCGATCGGTCATCCCCGCGAGGTAGTCGGTGACCCGCCGGGACAGATCGCCGGGCGGGATCGAGGCCGGGATCTCCTCGGGGTGGGCGCAGTAGTGGTTAAACAGGGTGCTCACGACAAGGCCGATCTTCGCATGCTCGCGCGTCGCCTCGGGGCCCATGTAGACGCGCTCGAACATGAACGCGCGCAGGGCGTACATCGCCGCGCCGATCTCGACGCCCTGGACGATGTCCCCGGCCGCCCGCGAGTGCTCCACGAGGTCGTGCACGAGCATGTCGATCCGCCGAGGACCGGTGTCCCCCAGGATCGCGATCGGGTCGCCGGGGAGGTCGGTGGTCGTGATCACGCCGGCTCTGATGGCGTCGTCGATGTCGTGATTGATGTAGGCGACGCGATCCATCAGGCGGACGATCTTGCCCTCCAGCGTCGCCGGTTGCTCGGCGCGCCCGGAGTGGCTGACGATCCCGTCGCGCACCGCCATCGTCAGGTTGAGCCCCAGCCCGTCGCGTTCGAGCGTGTCGACGACGCGCAGCGAGTGCTCGTGGTGCAGGAAGGCCGATCCGAAGCGCTCCTGCAGGCAGCGGTCAAGCGCGTCCTCGCCGATGTGGCCGAACGGCGGATGGCCGAGATCGTGGCCGAGGCCGATCGCCTCGACCAGATCCTCGTTGAGCTCCAGCGCCCGGGCGACCGTCCGCGACACCTGGGTGACCTCGAGGGTGTGCGTCAGCCGGGTGCGGTAGTGATCGCCGCGCGGCAACACGAACACCTGGGTCTTGTGCTTGAGACGGCGAAACGCCTTGCTGTGGACGATCCGGTCGCGGTCGCGCTGAAACGGCGTGCGCAGGCCGCAATCGGGTTCGGGCCGCGCTCGGCGGGCCGGATAGGAGCGCGTGGCCAGCGGTGAGAGCGCCGATTGCTCGCGCTCCTGGATCCGCTGCGCGAACGCGCGCGCCACCGGACCGTCCGGATGCTCGTGGGTCGGCGCGATGACCTGATCGCTCATGCCTTCGATTCTGACACCGCGCCGGGTCGGCGACGCGGCTTGTGGCGAATTCGTGACGTCACTGACGCGGTGGACGGCGGCCGTCGACGCTCCGCGCCACGCGCTAAGCGGCGGCCGTCGACGCTCCGCGCCACGCGCTGTCGAACGTCAAGACCGGATCTAACGGTGACCGCGCGCCCTAAGGGTCCGCGATTCAGTCGCGGACCCTTAGCAGTGGGCGCAGTCGCACGTGAGCGTGGTGCTCCGAGATCTCGCCGATCGCGCGCTCCACCTGACGCAGCGCTCGATCGGAGGCGTCGGGCGCCTCGGCCAGGGGCCGCCCGAGCGCGCCGACCAGGAAGCGATAGGACTCCTCGTCCAGACCGAAGGCGGCCGCTTCGCACGCATTGCACACCACCCCACCCGCCGCGCCGGAGAACCCGCCCAGGTGCTCGGTCTCGCCGCACAGCGTGCAGGCCGCCAGCTGGGGCACGATCCCGGCCGCCAGCAGCAGCTTCAGGCGAAAGGCCAGGCCGTTGCCCGGCCGCGCGTGAGCCACGTCTGATTGCAGCAGCGCCAGCTCGTTGGCGAGCAGGGCGAACACCTCCGGATGCGGGTCAGTGGTCTCAAACAGCCGGGTGACGGCGTCGCAGGCGCGGGCGGCCGCATCCAGCGACGCGGCGTGGTCACGCAGACCGCCGTGCGTGGCAACCGTGTCGACGCTGGTCACCGTGAGCAGGTCGCTGCGCCCCTCGTGCAGCACCGCGCGAACATGGAAGAACGGCTCCAGGCGCGCGCCGAAGCGACTCTTGGAGCGGCGGGCGCCCTTGGCGATCGCGCTCAGCCGGCCGCGGTGCGGCGTGTACAGGTGCAGGATCCGGTCGGCCTCGCCGTAGCGGATCGAGCGCAGCACGATCGCCTCGGTCTTCAGCGTGCCGGCCATGCGCCCCACCGCCGCTGCACTAGCACCGCGCCCCCCCGCGGCCGCGGGCGCCGACCGGCCGCAACCGGCCACGCCGCGCTATACTTTCTGAAGTTATGAGCACCGTAACCGTTTACACCACCGAACACTGCTCGCGATGCGTGAGCGCCAAGGCCCTGCTCGGCCGCCGGGGAATTCCCTATGAGGAGATCAATCTGGCAAAGGACCCGGACGGCCGCGAGGAGCTCTCGCGCCAGACCGGGATGATCACCTTTCCCCAGATCATGATCGAAGGTCAGTCGATCGGCGGCTTTGACGAGTTGCTGGCCGCCGACCGCGCCGGGAAGCTCGGCGAAGTCGTCGGCGCTTAGGCGCTCAGCCCCGCCGGCGGGGCTTGGGCTGACAGCGCTCACAGACGTAGGTCCCGCGGCCGCCGACGACTATCTTGCGCACCGTGTGGCCGCACCGCGGGCACTGCTCTCCCTCGCGCCGGTGCACGAGGAAGCGGTCCTGAAACGATCCCCGGGCGCCGTCGACGTGACGGAAGTCGTCGATCGTCGCCCCCTTGGCCTCGATCCCGGCCAGCAGCGATTCCTCGATCGCGTCGTGCAGGCGCCCCAGCTGGACGCCGCTCAGCGAGCCCGCCGCCCGCAGCGGATGGATCTGCGCGCGAAACAGGGCCTCGTCGGCGTAGATGTTGCCCACCCCGGCGATCCGGCGCTGATCGAGCACGAACGCCTTGACGGGGGCGCGGCGCCCACGGGCCATCAGCCGCAGATGCTCGACGGTGAACTCGGGCGTCAGCGGCTCGACCCCCAGCCGCTGCGCCAGGTAGGCGTCGCGCTGCGCTGGGCCGTCGAGCAGGTGACCGGTCCCGAACCGCCGCGGATCGACGTAGACGAGACGATGTCCGCCGTCGAGCTCAAACCGGACCCGGGTGTGCGTCGGCTCGGGCCGGGGATCGAACAGCAGCGCACCGGTCATCCGCAGGTGCACGAGCAGGAAGCGCCCGTTGGAGAGCGACCAGACGAGGTATTTGCCCTGGCGCCCCACCTCGTCCACGCGCGCTCCCCGCAGGCCGTCCTCCACCTCGGCGGGGGCCGTCGGGCGCGTCCAGCGCGGGTCGAGGATCTCGACCTCGATGATCGTGGCGCCCTCGAGGTGGGGCGCCAGCTGGCGGCGGATCGTCTCGACTTCTGGCAGCTCGGGCACGGAGGACTCCTACACGAACGGCGCGCCGGGAAGCTCGGCGGCCTCGGCGCCCGCCAGCCACTTTAGGACGCTGGCGCCGACGTCGGCCATTGGGCCATCGTGACGGCGAGAGCCATGGCCGGCAAAGCTGGCCAGCAGGGGGGCGTGCTCGCGGGTGTGGTCGGTCCGGGGGGACGAAGGGTCACAGCCGTGGTCGGCAGTCAGCACCAGCAGATCGCCGGGTCCCAGCAGTCCCAGCCACAGCCCCACACGGGCGTCGATCTCCTTCAGGGCCGCGGCGAAGCCCTCTACATCGTGGCGGTGACCGTAGACCTGATCGGTGTCGACGAGGTTGGTGAACACGAGTCCGTGCGGCTGGGACCGGATCAGCTCAGTCGTCTCATCAAGCGCACGAGCGTTGGTGGCACCGGGATGCATTACGTCGATGCCGACCCCGGCGAACAGCTGGCCGACCTTGCCCACCGAGTGGACAGCGACCCCCCTTGCCTGGAGCTGCTGCAGGTAGCTTTGCGAAGGCGGCTTCAGCGAGTAGTCGCGGCGGCCCTCGGTGCGCTCGAAGTGGGCCTCGACGCCGTCAAACGGCCGTGCGATCACGCGTCCCACGGCGTGCTGGGCAGGCAGCTCGCCGCGCACCCGCACGCAGATCTCATACAGCTGCTCCGGGGCGATGACGTCCACGTGGGCGGCGATCTGCAGGACCGAGTCCTGGCTGGTGTAGACGATCAGCTCGCCGCTGTGCAGCTGCTGCGCGCCGTAGTCCTCGATCGCGCCGATCCCGTTGTAGGGACGGTTGCAGAGCACTCCGCGTCCGCTGACGGAGCGGATCGTGTCCAGCACCTGGGTCGGGAACCCCTCCGGGTAAGTAGGGGGCGCCACGGTCATGACCACACCCATGAGCTCCCAGTGCCCGGCCGTGGAGTCCTTGCCGGGCCCGAGCGCGTGCAGGCGGCCATGGAGCACGGGGTGCGCTGAGGGCGCCACCCCCGCCAGCTCCAGGATCGACCCCAGGCCCAGCGCCGCCAGCGTCGGCAGCTCAAGGCCGCCGCACAGCCGCGACAGATGCGCGAGCGTGTTGGTGCCGGCGTCCCCGTACTGGGCGGCGTCCGGTAGCGCTCCAGCTCCGCATGCGTCGAGCACGACGACGAACGCCCGCTTGCGCTGCTGCTCGCCGCCTGACGCCACGGGGCAATTCTGTCAGTCGGGCCCGGCGGCCGAGCGGCTCCTGCGCCATTCGCGGGCGCGGGCGCGGGCGCGGGCGATGATCAACCGGAGCCGAGACCGATGCCGGGGCCGGTGACCGGGGTGGCGACGGTCTCCGGGCGGTTGATCTGTGCGCGTGGGTGGGCGTCGAAGTACACGTCGCGCAGACGCTCGGTGGACAAATGGGTGTAGATCTGCGTCGTGCCGACGTCGGCGTGGCCCAGCATCTCCTGCAGCGAGCGCAGGTCACAGCCGCCCGCCAGCAGATGCGTGGCGAAGGTGTGGCGCAGCGTGTGCGGGCTCATCCGGCGTTCGAGCCCGGCCGAGCGTGCGTGGCGCTGGACGATCTTGTAGAGACCCTGGCGCGAAAGTCCGACGCCGCGCAGGTTGACGAACACACGCGGCTCGTCACGCAGGCCGACGAGCCGGGGCCGCGCCTTGTCCAGGTACTCGTCGAGGGTGCAGATCGCCTTGCTGCCGACCGGGACCAGCCGCTCCTTGGACCCTTTGCCGCGCGCGCGCAGGATGCCCGCCTCCAGGTCGAGCTCTGAGAGCTCCAGGCCGATCGCCTCCGAGGCTCGCAACCCGCACGCGTACATGGTCTCCAGCAGCGCGCGGTCGCGCAGCGCCGCCGGCGAGCTGCCACTCGGCTGGGCCAGCAGTCGGTTGACCTCGTCGCGGCTGAGCACCTTGGGTAGCCGGCCCCGGGAGCGTGGCGGGCGCAGCTCGGAGGTCGGATCGTGGTCGATCATCTGCTCGCGCCGCAGGTGGCGGTAGAACGAGCGCAGGCTGGCGACCTTGCGCTGCAGGGTCGCGGGCCCGACCGCCGCCTTGCCCTCACGGCCGGAGGCGAGCTCGGAGACGAAGTTGGCCAGATCGGTCGGCGCGACCGCCAACGGGTCAAGCCCGCGGCGCCCCAGGAACTCGCCGTATTGCTGCAGGTCGGAGCCGTAGGCCTCAAGCGTGTTGCGCGACAGGCCCCGCTCGAGCTCGAGCGAGCCGAGGAAATCGAGCGTCAGATCGCTCAGCCGTCGTGCACCGGTGGTGGCTTGTGGGGAGATCACCGTCTGCCTATTCGCGGGACCCGGGTGGTGTCCTGCGCTCAGAGGATCGGTCTGAACGTTGACCCGGCTCGTGTCAGGGATGCGCTCTCGGGCGCATTCCCCAGGTGGGATCACGGGGCCGAGCTTGAGGCGGGCCTCAAATGCTACCGTTGCAG
>OCTA010004958.1_pt1 | contig 11594 bp, 13 predicted proteins | sample 1538991 | NCBI WGS metagenome assembly OCTA01 (sample SAMEA3539302, study PRJEB22396) | soil metagenome | biome: tundra; feature: field; material: soil | place: USA | collected 2010-05 | depth 0.15 m | reverse complement strand
GAAGACCCAGGTGGACGGCTACAAGCCCGCCACAGTCGCGGCCCTCGAGCCGCTGGTTGAGTACGCCGTAGAGACGATTCGTTTCCTTGACGTATCGGTCGATGGCATAGGGAATCTTCTCGGGCGCATAGCGCGCGAAGTGATGATTCTGGCCGGCCATCGGTCCGAGGCCGCCCATTTGCCAAAACAGCCACTCCGTCACCGCGACCTTGCCGCGCAAATCCTTCGGTATGCACAGGCCGGTCTTCTCGGCGAGGTAAAGCAAAATTGCGCCGGACTCGAATACCGAGACCGGAGCGCCGCCGTCCTGGGGCGAGCGATCGATGATCGCAGGCATGCGATTATTCGGCGCAATCGCCAGAAAATCCGGTTTGAATTGTTCGCCCGTGCCGATATTGACCGGAAAAATCGTATACGGCATCGCCGTCTCTTCGAGAAAGAGCGTTATCTTGTGGCCGTTAGGCGTCGGCCAGTAATATAGATCGATCATGGATGTAACTCCGGCGGGTCAATGGGGGTTCCCTGTTCTCTCAATATCGCGATCAACACATCTTCATCGCGGCGCAGCGCCCGCATCTTCGCGACGCGCCATCGCGCATGCGCGTTCTTGAGCCAGGGCAACATCGGCGCATCGAATTTCTCGGCCGAGGCCATGCGCCATTCCAGCACACGGCGGCGTTCGCCTAGTGCCCGGGAATCTTTGCTGTCGGCCGGCAAGAGGTGCCGCTCGACGCTCAAGCCCGCCAGTTGCGCCACGATGGTATCGCCTTGTTGCAGGTTCTTTGCAATCTTTTGACAGAATTCGCGCCGCTCCGATCCGGCTGCCGATTCGCGACAGGCCTCGATCAGCGGCGCGAAAGACGGGATGATCTCGCCGGAGGCGATCGCGATGATACTCGTCAAGCGGCTCGCATCCGAATCGACGGCGTTTTTCGGCAGGCTCTTCGATACCGCTTGCAGCGCATCGAACATGAGCACGACGATGCGATTAAAATAAATATCGAAACGCACGCCCTGCGCCATGTCGGCCATGACGCGGTCGATCTCGACCATGTCCTTGTCCTTGACGGCCGCCGCCAGCGTCGGCAGCCATGCTGCGGCGTTATCCGGGTCCAGCCAGCGCATCGCGGTCGCCGTGTCGCGAATGTCGCAGCCCGGCGTGGCTGCGCATAGTCGCACCTGTATCCAACCGATGGCCGCGTCATCCGCCGCGAGAGCGCTGGCGCGAGCGGCTAATTCGAGCGCGGCGTCACCCCTAACCGGCCCGGCGCGTGATCTTGCGTCGCCGAAAAATGCCAGCGCAGCTGCAGTCGCAAGCGAGTTCGCATCCGCGCGCTCGCGCAGCGCCTGAATCGCCGCCGCGCGCCAGGCCTCATTGTCGGACCGTGCGGTAAGCGGCGCGGCGCCGGCTTGTCCGATGAGCAGCGCAGCGAGAACCAAGCGACACGCCAGCAAGCGATGGCCCAGCACGCGCTTAACTTAAGAACGATTGCCCGCGGCCGTCAGGCCCGCGGTGATCGCCAGACGCATCGCGTCCTCGACCGAGATGTCGAGCGGCTCGAGGTGACCGCGCGGCAGATAAATCGTGTAACCGCCGAAGGCGTAGCTCATCGGAAAATAAACGGTTACCCAGTCACGGCCGCCGTGCGAATTGAGCACCGCGGGGACGTCTTCGCGAGTCACGAATCCGATCGCATGTACGTCGCCAAAGCGGGCCAGGACGACGCGCTGCAAATCGCGCTTCTCGCCGCTGCCGGACGGCAGCAGACTCAACACATCGCGAAACCCGCCGTACAGAGTCTTGACGAACGGGATGCGCCCCAGGAAATCGTCCCAATATTTGAGAAATATCTTGCCCGCATAAGCGTTGACCAAGCTGCCCACGGCGAGCAGCAGCAGGAATCCCGCGATCAAGCCGAGACCCGGCCAATAATGCGCCGGGCTCACGATTTCCAGAGCGATCAACGCGCGCCGCAGCCATTCCTCGAGCGTGTGGACTACCCACCAAATGACGTACACGGTCAGCGCCACCGGCAGCACCGTGACCAAGCCGCTCATCGTCAATGTCAATATTTTGCGCATGGCTTCATCATCGCATGATCAGGCTCAAGGAGGCACGAGTGCGCAGAATTGCTGCTCGGTGCGCTGGAATTCCGCGGTGAGAACCAGTGCTTCCGTTTCCGGCTTCCACAGAAAATATTGGGTGACGATACGCTCGGCGCGCATACGCGAGACGCTGAGCAGCCGGCTATCGCGCCTGAACAGCACGACTTCGTCGCCTCGACACGGCAGCGCTCCTTGAATCTCGCCGATCTCCGGCGGTTCGATGATCTTGCCGCTGTGCCAGTCGATCAGCACCAAATGCTGGCACCCGCTGCCGCATTGCGTCAGCGCTGCCGTTAAATAGGCGGCGAAATTCGGCCCGCTCGCGAGCAATTGTTGAAATTTTGCGCGCTCCGGCGGCGGCTCGGCGCTGTCCGCAAGATCGGGCTTTGGCGCGGGCGGCGCATCCGATGGGTTGGACTTGTATTCGGAGAATCGGGGTGCGCCCAAGGGTTCGGATCCGGCGCTTCCCGGCGCGCCGCGCATACGGTCGAGCTGGTCCGCGATTTCGTCGCTGAGATACCAATCGTCGACCGTCACTTTCGCGTGCACGGCATTGCCCTTGAGGTATACGACGATCAGGCTGTGATCCTGGCACGTGGTCTCGGTATCGGCGGTGACGCCGGCCGCAGGTGTTTCGCGCGCCATGCAGGTGCTAAATTGCGTATACGCTCCATAAATGTTCGGAGCCCCCGCCTCGTTGGGCGCCAGAAAAACGACATAGTGCCCGGGCGGCACATCGATGCTGAACTTGGTCTGGTCTTCGGCGACCGGCGCCGTGCGGGTCCTCGACGTGTCGAGTTCGAACGCGTAGACCGTCAGTGCGGGTACGCTGCGGCTAGGAAAGGTGATTTCGCCCTCGATGATCGCGGCACGGACCGGAATACTCGCGGCGTATGATCCCAAGGCGAGGATTGCAAGGCCCACCGTCAACTCGTGCGTCAATGCCGTTAGACTCCCAAAAGTTTTTACACCAGCCACCTTAGTTAACGACGGTCCCTCATGCAAGCCACTGCTGTCGAGATAGAAACGGCCACAACCGCCGACATTCCCCTGCTGCTCGCCTTGATACGCGAACTCGCCGAATACGAGAAACTTAGCGACCAAGTCGTTGCGAGCGAGGAATCGCTTCGGCTAGCCCTGTTCGGCTCCTTGCCCGTCGCACATGCCCTGGTTGCGCGGGTCGGCGGGGAGCCTGCGGGTTTCGCGCTGTATTTCCTGAATTTCTCGACTTTCCTTGCCAAGCCGGGACTTTATCTGGAGGACCTGTTCGTCAGGCCGGCGTTTCGCGGTCGCGCCGTCGGCAAGCGCTTGCTCGCCCACCTCGCGAAATTAGCCGTCGAGCGCGACTACGGTCGCTTCGAGTGGGCGGTACTCGATTGGAACTTGCCGGCGCGCCAGTTCTATGAGGCGCTCGGTGCGCAAGCCAACTCCGCCTGGATCAATTACCGCATCGCGGGCGAGGCGCTGCGCCGCCTGGCCGCGGGCGACGCTGCACTGAGCGACAGCGCCCCAGCGCGAGCGGTGGCGCCGTCGTGAGCGTTCCTTGAACCGGCTACTGCTCGCGCGGCAGCAGAAAACGCGTGCCCTGCGAATTCAACACGACGCCGTCACGCCGGATGCGCTCGAGGGTCGGACCCTCTTGCAGCCGCGTGCCCTCACGATATTTGCGATTGTTGATGTACACGAAACGATCGGCCGGGATCGTCGCATAGACATGTACGTCCAGATGTAATTCCGGCAGCGCGTCCGGTCCCGTCAAATTCAACTCGCTGATGGTAGGCAGGACTTCGTCCTGTTCAACCGGCGCCGCCAGCGACGGCTCGGGCCGATGCGTCGCGGGCTTTTCGTGGGCCGGCGCCGGTTCGGGTGCAGGCTCCGCGGCCGCCAGCGGAATCTCCGGCGCGTAGGGCGGCGTCCCGTCCATCGGACTGTAGTGATTCGCGGCTGCCGCCGGCGGCGATGCGGCCGGCCGAGGCTGTGCCGCCGCGGCGGGTGCGTAGACGCGCGCTGTGCCCGGCGCTGCGACGCGCGCCGCGGCGACGGGCGCCGGTGCGGAGGGCTGATTTTCACGGCGTAGCAGCACGACGGCAAGCACGATCAAATTGATGACGAGCAGCGCGCCGAGCGCGATGGCCCACGGCGGAAAGCGCGGCCGCGGCGCCACTCTGCCCGCGTCCATGAGCCCAGGCACGGTTTGGCGCTGGCGCTCCACTTCGGATTTTTTCAGTGCGTCGAGAATGAACGACATTGAAGGTCCTAACCGCCGCGCGCCGCGGCCTGAAGAAGTAAGGGTGAGTCCGGATCGGCGAGCGCGGTCTCGAGCACCATTTGCGTCTGGATGCCCGCGATGCCATCGACGTTCAATCGATGCTCGCGCTGAAAGTTCTCCACGGCCACGGCCAAATCTTGATCGAACAAATCGCCGGCCGCGGGATCTGCGGGGACGCCGTGCAGCGCATTCAGGCTGCGTCTGAGCCAGCGCACCTCGTCGCCGCTCATTCCCACCGACAGCTGGCGCGGGCGCCGCATCTTGGGCTTCCAGACCACCGTGAAATCGCCGAACCAACTGCGAGAGACATCGTCGAGCGGAACTTGTTCACTGTGGTCGCCGATGACGAGAGTCGCGAACCGGTCGTTCAAGGCGGTCAGCAAAACCCGATGTCTGTTGCCTTGGTCGTCGGTCAGAGTCAATATCGCCGGCCTGTTCAGTATTCGCAGCTCGGCCCACGAGCCGCGTTGATCGAAGCATGCGAGGCCTGCCTTGCTTGCTTGGCCACAGGGATCCTTGTCATCGCTCATCGTCGTTCCCCAGAGCGCCAAGAGTCTGCGGTAAGCCTGTATATCGCCGCTGTTGGCGCCGTTCCCCTCGAGCAAGGTGGTGAGCGGCGGCGTCTTCGGTGCGACGGGCGCAGGCGGGGGCGCAGCCGATGGTGGCGCCGCGGATGCGGGCGTTACGCTCGGCACAGCGGCATCGGCCGGCGTTGCCTCAGCCGGCGTGCCGCTCACGGCGACTCGTGTGCTGCGGACGTTCCGCAACCATAACTGCCATCCGCCCGCCATCGTGATGGCGAGCGCGGCTATCGCGACGCCGCCGACTACCCACCCGAGCCAAGCGGGGGCGAAGCGCCGGCCATACACTTCGCCGGCTGCGCGGCGCACCAGCGGCGCGTTAATTTTGCGCAGCTCCTGCGTATACGCGCCGAGCAGCGCGCGGTCGCAGCAGACGTTGATGACGCGGGGAATTCCCGAGGACAAGCGGTGAATCTCGCTTAGTGCCCCGGCCGTGAAAATTTCACCGGTCACGCCGGCAACCCGCAGGCGGTGGCGCACGTAACCCTTGGTTTCCGCCGCATCCAGAGGATTCAAGTGATATCGACCCGTGATCCGCTGTGCGAGCTGGCGCAGCTCGGTCCGGTCGAGCAGGTCGCGCAATTCGGGCTGGCCAATCAAAATGATTTGCAGGAGCTTCTGGGTCGCCGTTTCAAGATTGGTCAGCAATCGAACTTGTTCGAGGACGTCGGCCGCGAGATTCTGCGCCTCGTCGACGATGACGATGACGCGCCGGCCTTCGGCGTGGGCATCGAGCAGGCGCCGATTCAGCGCATCGACCATTTGTTTGACGCTTTCGCGATCCGCGGCGGCGATGCTCACCCCGAGTTCCTCGCATATCGTCAGCAAGAATTCCGCGGGTGTTATGCGCGGATTCATGATCACGGCGACGTCGGCGTGTCCCGGCAAGCGCGACAAGAGCGTGCGCACGATGGTCGTCTTGCCGGTGCCGACCTCCCCGGTCAGTTGAATGAAGCCGCCCGCCTCGTTGATGCCATAGAGCAGGTGCGCCAAGGCTTCGGCATGGCGCTCACTCAGATAGAGGTAGCGCGGATCCGGGGTGATCGCAAATGGCTTTTCGCTGAGACCGAAAAAACTCGTATACATAGGCTGTTACGATACTATCAAGTCGAGCGTCGCTGCAGATGGCTGGCGCGCTTCAACACGCCGGGGCCGAAGCGGCGCCGAATATCGTCGACCGCGGTGTCCAGCCGGGATTGCCTCGGTGGACCCGCGATGAATAGGTCGGCCTGCATCGTCGACTGCAAATCGCTGATGCCGAGCCCCAGTAGGCGAATTGCCGCATTCGGTTGATGCCGCAACCATTCGTCGAGCAGTTGCAAGCCGACGCTCGCGAACGTGGCCGTATCTTGCGTCGCGGGCCCCAGCATGCGCTGCCGCGTATAGGTTTTGAAGTCGCTGCGCCGGATTTTGACCGTCACGGTCGCTGCGGCGAGTCCTTGCGCCCGCAGCCGGGTTGCGGTGCGGTCGGCGAGGCGCATCAATTCCGCGCGCAATACGCGCGGCTCGCGAATATCCCTTTGGAAGGTCTCCTCCGCGCTCACCGATGCCTCTTCCCGATCGGCGCGCACCGGCCGATCGTCGATGCCGCCGGCCCGGTCTCGCATGGTCTTGCCGAATTTGCCGAATGCGCGCCACAGTTGGGCCTCGCCGGCCAGGCGTAGATCGGCGAACGAGCGTATCCCGGCCTCATGTACGCGCGGCAGAGTCTTCTGGCCGATTCCGAACAGCCGCTCGACCGGCAAGGGATCGAGCACCTCGCGCAGATTGTCCTCTCCGATCGAGAATAGACCGTCGGGCTTAGCGAGATCCGAGGTGATTTTCGCAAGCAGCTTATTGGGCGCGACGCCAACCGATGCCGCCAGTCCCGTTTTGGCGCGGATGCGCTGTCTGATCTCGACGGCGATACTGGCTGCGCCTCCCAACAGCCGCTCGCTCGCACTGACGTCGAGAAACGCCTCGTCGAGCGACAAGCCCTCCACCAACGGCGTCGCCTCGTGGAAGATCCCGAAAATTTCGGCTGAAACTTGCGCGTATCGGGCCATACGCGGCCGTACGCAGATGGCCTGGGGGCAGCGCCGCAGCGCCTCGCCGATCGGCATTGCCGAACGTACGCCGAAACCGCGCACCACATAGTTGGCCGCGGCCACGACGCCGCGGCCGTCGATTCCGCCGACGATCACGGGCTTGCCCTGCAATTCCGGGTGATCCCGCTCCTCCACCGACGCGTAGAAGGCGTCCATGTCGACATGCAGAATCGCGCGCGGCTTCACTGCACGGTGATCGTAATTTTCTTCGAGTGCAGCGGCGCATGCAGATCGACAGCGCTCAAATCGGTGTCGACCAACAGATGGTGGTGACCGGTATTGTCGATTTTCCCGGCGGCTGCGGGTGCCACGCCCATGCCCCGCAAGCCAAACACAACGGTTACCGGGCTATGCAGCTTCGCGCCGTTGCGCGGCGAGATGATGTAGACCTCGGCGCCGGGCGCGGGCGCGGGCGCGGCGGGCGTTTGGGCGATCGAATGCGTCGTTACGAGCAGGCTCGCCGCGAGCGCCAAAACCAATCTTTTCATGATCGGATCTCCTAGATTAGATCCTTGACGCCATCGCGCTCTTCCAATAATTCCCGGTGCGTGGCGTCCATCTTGCCACGGCTGAACTCGTTGATGCTCAAGCCTTGGACGATCTGGTATGCGCCATCTTTGCAAGTTACCGGATAGGAGTAAATCACGCCCTCCGCGATGCCGTAGCTGCCGTTCGACGGGACCGCCATGCTGACCCATTCGCCGGACCGCGTGCCGAGGACCCAGTCGTGGACATGATCCAAGGCCGCCGCCGCCGCCGACGCTGCCGACGAGGTGCCGCGTGCCTTGATGACCGCAGCGCCGCGTTGTTGCACGGTGGGAATGTAGGTTTCTTTGAACCATTGCTCCGTGACGACCGACAAGGCCGGCTTGCCGCCGACGGTCGCGTGATGCAGGTCGGGGTATTGAGTCGCGGAGTGGTTGCCCCAGATGATGACGTTTTTGACGCTGGTCAGGGCGACGCCCGATTTTTCGGTCAATTGCGCGAGCCCGCGATTATGGTCTAAGCGCGTCATCGCGCTGAATTGTTGCGGTGCCAACGAGGGTGCGTTGCGCTGGGCGATCAGCGAGTTCGTATTCGCCGGATTGCCGACGACCAGCACTCGCACCTCACGGCTCGCGACCGCATCCAAGGCCTTGCCCTGTGCGGAAAATATCTTTGCGTTCTCGAGAAGAAGATCTTTGCGCTCCATGCCGGGGCCGCGCGGCCGCGCACCGACGAGCATCGCGAAATTGCAGTCTTTGAACGCGACCTTTGCGTCGTCCGAGGCGACGACTTTATTCAGCGTCGGGAACGCGCAGTCGTTGAGTTCCATGACGACGCCTTGGACTGCGTTCTGCGCAGCGGGGATCTCCAGCAGAATCAAGTTGATCGGCTGATCGGGCCCGAGCATTTGTCCGGATGCGACGCGGAACGCGAGCGCATAGCCGATATTGCCGGCAGCGCCGGTGATGGTGACCGTGACTGGCTTCTTCATGAGATCTCCCGATCGAAAGGGTCTGAATGGTAGCCGAAAATCCCGCCTGCTTGGGCCGCGTCATGGGCCGAGGTGCAGCGCTCGAGTCCTCGTTGGCCGCCGCGATTTAAAGGCTTCGCGTACATGCCGGGCCACGCCGCGCAAACTCGAAAGATCATTCGGGCATCGCGCAACTCGTCACCGATCGCGCTCGGCGCCGTGCGCGTCAGCAATGATCGTGCGGCGCATCGCAGGGATGGTCGGGCGAATACCACTCGGTTATCGTCAGGCACGCGACTCGCGTTGATGCGATGCAACAGGCCGGGCACCGCGCGTGCCCCGGCACAGGCTAAAACCATGCCTGGTAATCATTTTAAAGGAAGTGCTTGCATGTCCTAGTGTTCTATCATACTATATCACCAAGTCACCGAAACACCTCGATGACAGCAACAGTAACCAGGAGATCATCATGAAACTCGAAATCAGTCTGAAGCTCGCGGCGTTCGCAATTGCCATGTCCATCAACGGCGTGATCATCGGCAGCGTGGCCTATTTGTTCGATGGGAAGGTCCATGGCGAGGTCGCTTCGCTGGTCCAGGCGACGGCTCCGCATGCGATATCGGCCCGGTTCTAACCGAAAAGTCTACGACAAGCGTTCTGGTAGAGTAGCGTGCTAACAGGCCACTACACCGGCGGCGATCACCGATCGAGCGGATTTATGGACCCGAATTGGAATGACAACCAGCCAATCTATCGCCAATTGCGCGATCGAATGGTCGCCCTGATCCTCGAGGGCGCGCTACGCGAGGGCGATCCATTGCCATCGGTGCGCGCGGTCGCTGCCGACTATCGGCTCAATCCGCTGACGGTGCTGAAGGCCTACCAGCAGCTCGTCGACGAACGCTTGGTTGAAAAGCGCCGCGGCCGCGGCATGTACGTCAGTGAAGGTGCGCGGCAGCTGCTGCTCGCGGGCGAGCGTGACCGATTCCTGCACGACGAATGGCCGCAGATTCTCGCAGTCATTCACCGGCTGGGATTTTCCGCCGAGGAATTGTTCGCGCGAACGCCGGCGCTGACCCATCCCGCACCGCCGCCGCGCGGCGCCGACCCGAAAGAAACATGAGCCAACCCATGCCCGCTTTAATTGAAGCCCGTGAATTGACCAAAAAATACGGTTCCCACGTTGCGCTCGATCACGCCAATTTCGCGATCGAAAGCGGCCGTATCGTCGGGCTGATCGGCCCCAACGGCGCCGGCAAGACCACGGCCTTGCGCGCAATGCTCGGACTGACGAGTTATGAGGGCCATCTACGCGTCCTCGGTCGCGAGCCGATGCGCGAGCGCGCCGACCTCATGCGCGACGCCTGTTTCATCGCCGACGTCGCGGTGCTGCCGGGCTGGCTGCGTGTCGACCAAGCCATCGACTTCGTCGCCGGCATTCAACCGCGATTTCGCCGCGAGCGCGCGGCGGCGCTGCTCGACAAGACGCAGATTCGACGTACTTATCGCATGCGCGAATTATCCAAGGGCATGAAGACGCAAGTGCATCTCGCACTGACGATGGCGATCGACGCCAAACTCTTCGTGCTCGACGAGCCGACCTTGGGTTTGGATCTGCTCGCGCGGCGCAGCTTCTACGATGCGCTCGTCGACGATTACATGGACGAGACGCGAACCATCCTGGTCACGACGCATCAAGTCGAAGAGATCGAGAACTTGCTGACCGACGTGATGTTCATCGATAAGGGACGCATCGTGCTCGATGCCTCGCTCGAGGACATCGCCAAGCGCTACGCCGCAGTCGCCGTGAATGCGGCCGATGTAGATGCCGCTCGCGCCGAAGGTGCGTTTTTCGAGCGGCGCACGCTCGGCAAGACCGTATTGTATTTCGAACAGCCCGATTTCGCAAAACTCGCGACCTTCGGCGAAGTCTTGACGCCGAGTGTCTCCGACTTGTTCGTCGCGAAGCTCTCGGGGAGTGCCGTATGAACAACTACCTGTGGCTGATCCGTCGCGAGTTCTGGGAGAACAAGGCGATTTGGATAATGCCTGCCGCGATCGCCGGCTTCCTCATCATCTGCGGCCTGTTCGGAGCCGTGCATGTGGGCCCCAACGACATGCATGTAGGCCCCGGCGGTTCGTTGCCGGACAGCCGTGTCGTCGGCGTGGTGGCGCTATTTGCGTTCAGCGTCGTGTTTCTCATCATGATGTCGATCTATTCCGGCTGGTATTTGCTGGATTGCCTGTACGCCGACCGCAAGGATCGCAGCATCCTGTTCTGGAAATCGCTGCCGCTAACGGACACGGAAACGGTGTTGTCGAAGTTGGCGGTCGGCTTGTTCATCATTCCATTGGTGTATTTCGCGATTGCCGATCTGACGACGGTCATCCTGGCCTTCATCATCTCGATACGCGCCAGTTCATGGGTCGGCAGCTCGCTGTGGCAGCCGGACGCATGGCTGCAAATACAGGCGCTATGGATTTATCTGATCGTCACACTGGCGATCTGGTTTCTGCCCGTAGCCGGTTGGCTGATGCTGGTGTCGGCTTGGGCGACGCGTGCGGTCATCCTTTGGTCGTTCCTGCCGCCGTTCGCGCTATACCTCGCCGAGCGTTGGGTTTTCGGGACCCATGCCGTCGGTACAATGTTGCACGATCGACTCGTGTCCGGCTACGCGATCCGAGCGTTCCATACGTTGGGCGAGGCTGGTTGGGTGGGCGCTTTCCCGCATGAAAGCAATGTGAACGGCGGCGGCAGCGCGGTATACAGCGTCTGGGCCTATCTCAATCCGGCCGGATTCTTCGCGAGCCCCGCAACCTGGATCGGCGCGGCGGTCGGCGTCGCCCTGATCATCGGCACGATCCAGACGCGTTCACGGCGCGCCGAAATCTAGAAACCCCGGTGCTCATGCCGCCGCGGTCAGTGCGGAATCCTTAGCCTCGCATCGCCTGTATGGCTGGCTCGGCTCCGCCACTGACCCCGGGGACTCGTTCCCGCTCACGGACACTCACGGACGGGGGACACCTCCCCGCGGATAGAATGTTCTTTGCGGCATTGACGTCCCTGTGATGAATGTCACCACATTCGCCGCACA
>OCTA010004955.1_pt1 | contig 11598 bp, 9 predicted proteins | sample 1538991 | NCBI WGS metagenome assembly OCTA01 (sample SAMEA3539302, study PRJEB22396) | soil metagenome | biome: tundra; feature: field; material: soil | place: USA | collected 2010-05 | depth 0.15 m | reverse complement strand
CAGAGGTATGATTTGGCGGGGCCGGCGCTCGATCCGATCAACCAAGAAACAAGGGCTTCGCGCCTGGTCGTGCCATCGTGCCGGAAAAATAGCCCGATTTTCTCTTCCGGCAAGCCTGCGTCGCCGCCAGCCGGAAGAAAATCGGCGGCGGGCGTCTAGTTACTCACCGGCAACTCGGCCAGCGTTTGTTCGAGATTCCGGCGCGCCTCCGCGAAGTCCGGATTGATGCGCAACGCGGCGGCGAACTGCGCGATCGCCTCCCGCGTGCGCCCGATGTGAAAAAGCGCTGCACCCAGGCTGTTGTAGGCCGGGGCGTAATCCGGCCGGATCCGCACTGCGGCCTCCAACTGGGCGATCGCCTCCGGCGTCCGGCCGGCCTCGAGCAGCGCGTTGCCGAGATTATTGCGCGCCTCCACGTACTCCGGCTTGATCCGCACCGCCGCCGTGTACTGCGCGATTGCCTCCGGGATCCGCCGGGCTCCGAACAGCGTGTTGCCGAGGTTGTAATGCGCCTCCTCATCGTCCGGATAGAGCCGCAACGCCGTCTGATATTCCTGAATCGCGTCCGCCACCCGGCCCGCCTTGAGCCAGGCGTTCCCCAGATTGTAGTGCATCTTCGAGTCGTCCGGCCGGAGTCGCAGCGCCGCGTGGTAATGTTCGATCGCCTCCGTGACCCGGCCGGTGGCCAGGAGCGCGTTGGCCAGGTTGTTGTGGGCCCGCGCGTAGTTCGGATCGAGCCGCAGCGCCGTCCGGCATTCTTCGATCGCTTCCGGCAACCGACCCACCTGACGCAGGACATTGCCATAGCTGCTATGAGCCTCGACGTAGTTTCGTTTCACCCGCAGCGCCGCCTGATATTGCCGGATCGCATCCGACAATCGTCCCGCGACATCCAACTGATTTCCCAACCGACAGCGCTGCACCGCATAGTGATCGATCCCCTCCAGGAGGTTGAATCCCAGGGAGGAGACGAGCAGAAGCACCCAGGCCGCCCGGACCGTCACGCGCCAGCGCGGGCGAAGAGCCAGCACCCGCTCCACCGCCAGGATCCCGACGGCCGCCAGGAAAACCAGCATGGGGAGAAACTCCGCCTCGTAGCGGCTGCAGTTGCCGTAGAACAGGAGCAGGACGCCCGCACAAATCGCAAAGAGGATCGCCACCGCGGCCAAGAATCCGCGCAGCCGAGCGCGATCCTCTGCGGCGCGGCCCCACCAGGCCAGCGGCGCCGCCAGCGCGAACCAGACGATCGGGATATTCGTCAGGATGCCAAAGGGATCTTCCACATCAGCATGACCCGCCGGCACTGCCGGCGTCGCGATATCCGCGACAAACGGGAATTCCCTGACCCACCGGATCGGTTCCAGAAAGTAGACGCAGAAATTAAACCAGAGGAAGCGCAGGCTGAAATGTTGGATGGTGTCCTGGCGATCGCCGGCCAATTGGTACCGCTGGCCGAACTCAAAGGGACTGTCGAAACGCAGATCGTTGTAGACCATCAGCCCCAGCACGCAGAGCGCCAGAGGCAGCGCCGCCGCCACCAACAGGGCCCACGGCAGGCGCCGCCGGCCGGCGGGTGCCTGGTTCCACGCGATGGCGGCCGGCACCAACAGCGCGGCGGCGCCGAGAATCAGAAAGGGCCGCGCCCCGACCGCCAGCCCCAGCGCCAGACTGGCCGCGACCACCCACCCCACCCGCCGCTCGGGCTCGACGAGCGCCCGCCAGAGCGCTCCCAGCGCAAGCATTCCCAGGGCATAGCCGCAACTCACCGCCACTTCCCAGAATTCCGCCCGTTGCAGCAAGACCGGCACGCCGGTCGCCAGACCCAGCGCCAACATCCCGGCCGCCACCGCCGCCATGCTCACCTCGGGAAAGTAGCGCCGCCACAGGGCGCGCAATAGCGCCGCGCCCGTCAGAAACCCGACCGCACAGAAGATCGCCACCGCGTGGTGGTGGAACAAATAGTGACCGGTCAGCGCCGCCCAGGGCCAGAAGAGCAACAGGGCGGGAGCCACCCCGAAGTAGAGGTACATCCGGCCCCGGTAGTAGCTCATGTCGTGCAATCCGTAGCCCAGGCGGTACCGCTCGTTCGCGACCGGATCATAGGGATCGGCCAGTTTCGCCAATTGCGGCGGCGCCTCTTTGTCCAGACTCAGCTGCCCCTTCTGAAATCCCCGGACCAGCAGGTTGTAGTGGTTGTCGGCCGCCGACCAGCCGGTCAGTTCGGTCACGCTCTCCGCGGCCATCCAGGCGAACATTCCCACGACCACTACACACACGAGTCCCAAGACGACCGTCCGGACATGTTGGGCTTTTAGGTGGAGCATGCGGATGATTGCGGAAGACAAGGCTGAAGGAACCGACGGAGCAAGATCATGCGAGCGAGGGCGGTCTGTACGGGCGCTTCTGCCGATTGTCGGTGGATTGCGGGCCGTTTGAAAGTGGCGCGGGCGTCCCCCCGTGGATTGGGACAATTTCCAGACATGGGCAAGACGCCCATGCCACCTCGGATGACCGACCATCGGCAGATGCGCCCGGCCTGAACTGGCGACAGTCCGGCGGGAGACTGGTTCCCGGCGCCGGCTCAATCGTTGTGCGAACAGCCGGCGGCGCCCCTGAGCGGCATTCCTCCGCACCGTGTCGCGCGCCTGCTGCCCAAGGCGCCGGCCGCGAAAAGCTAGCGAGATTGAATGTAGGGCGGGACCGCCCTCATTCGCCAAGTGTTCGGAGGGCAGGCCGAATCCCGCCTCGCCCGAAAGAGGGGCGGCATTCGGCGATGCCGCCCTACAAGGCCGCTCCGTACAGTCCAGCAGGGCCGCTCCGCTCAAGAGCCAGGACGCGGCAACGAGACCGGCGGCATGATTTGACCCGGCGCCGGAGCGATGATACCAGGCGCCGCCGTCACCGGCACGCGGATCCGCAATTGGATCGCCCGCTGTGCCCAGAGACCGCCGGCGTCAACCTGCATGATGAGGTCAGCGAGTTTCGTGACGTCGTCAAAATTCCCGGCATCAAAGGCCAGCGTGGCCAGATGATAGGCGGCCTCGCAGCGCACGGTTTTGAGCTGCGCCGCATCCTCGGCCAATTGGCGGAGGGCCGTCGAGCCTTCGGTGATCTTGCCCGATCGAACCTGGCACACCGCCTTCCCCAAAAGGGCGCGCGAGGCAAAGGGCGTGCCCGGCAGCGCGGTGGCCGCCTTGTCGTAATCGCCGAAGGCAGCGTCATAGTTGCCCGCCGTGTAGGCGTCATCCGCCAGCTTCAGATAGGCGGCTCCTGCCAGCGGATGGCCTTTGTTGTCCTGCGTAAACGCATGCAATCGGGCCGGGATGACGGCGGCGGAATAGGCGGACTCGATCTCGCTTTCCCGTTGGGCCGCAAACGCCTTGTAGCCATACCACCCGATGATTGCCAGTGCGACGACGGCGCAGCCGAAGAAGACGGTGGTGCGGTTTTCCTTCTTTTCCCAGATCGCGCGCAATTGCTCCTCGAAGGGAGGTTCGACATCGGTCTTGGCGGCGGGATTGCCAGGACGGTCGGGGCGTACGGACGGCTGGTTGGGCGGCGTAGTGCTCATGGAAACCGCGCACTATGGGTGGCCGCTTTGCCTCTCACAAGGCAAAATCCGGGGAAGTACCGTTGCTGCTGTGGCACGGCGGGCTTTGCTCCATCCCGGTCTGGCCGGAGACGATCGAGTCTGAAATCGCCTGTAAACAGGCTCCTACAAATCCGGCGACGTGCGCGTGTCGGAGCTTGCCTGCAAGCAATTCTTCTCAACGCGCAAATAGGATCCTACCGTCTTCGCGAGCGCCCACGCCAGGCTCTCCCGAGCTTGGCTCCGCGAATAGATCTGTTTTACGCTCCCGATCGATGAAATCCCTGCTCTTTCCCCTGCTTGCCGCCGCCGCCTTCCTGGCCCGGCCCGCGCGCGGCCAAACCCAGTTCGAGGTGCTCGTGCTGGCGGTCCCCGAGAAATGGCACCGCGACTGCATTCCGGTCGCCAAGGAATCCTTTCAGAAGATGGCGCTGCATCACCAGTTCGGTCTGACCTGGTCCACCGATGCGGCGGTGTTGGATGGCGACCTGAAAAAGTTTGCGGCCATCGTCTTCCTGAACACGCCGAGCGAGGAACTGAACGAGGCGCGCCGGCAGCGTTTCAAAGACTACATTCATGGGGGCGGCGGCTTCGTGGGCGTGCACATGGCAATCGCGACGAAGCGCGAGTGGCCGTGGTATGAACAACTCGCCGGGCGATCGTTTCGCATCCATCCGTACGTTCAAACGGCGGTGTTAAACGTCACCGATCGGAACTTTCCCGCGATGATGGCGGTGCCCGATCGCTGGGTCTGGACTGATGAATGGTATGAATTCGACGCGCCGCTCGCCCCCGACCTCCATGTCGTGATGACCGTGGACGAGTCGACATACGATCCCACGCACATCTGGCCCAGCCAGCATGCGGAGGGCATGGGGGCGTTTCACCCGATCGCGTGGTACCACAATTTCGAGGGCGGCCGCAGCTTCGTGACCGCGATCGGTCACATGCCCGAGCTCTACCGGGACAAGACCTTCCTCGATCACATTTACGGCGGCATCTACTGGGCTGCCACTGGCCGCGGGATCGCTGGGGCGAAATAGGCAGGTAAACGGAAAGCGCCAAGAGGTGGAATCCGCCGTCCCCGGCGGGTTGAAGGTCTTTCTGCCGAAGAACCCGCCAGGGATGGCGGGTTCCACCTTCCATCCGCTGGTTGGTCTGACCCTCGACCGTCGCCCGCACGGCGCCGGGCTTTCAAACTTCCGTCTCCGGGGGAGATCAAATTCTGGGCGGAGCCAAATCTTCTACTGGTTCACGTGCACGACCGTCGCGGGCGGGAAGCCGTTGAAGTAGGTCGAGGAGGCGTGGCTGTAGGCGCCGATGTTCTCGCTGAAGACGAAGTCGTCGCGCTCAAGCTCGGGCAGATTCTCCGCCATCGAGACCACATCGAGCGCGTCGCAGGTCGGGCCGAAGACGGAACAGAGGTTCGTCGGCCCCTTCTTGAACGCCTGGACCGGATACTTGCAGTGATCAAAGATGACGCCGGAATAGGTGTGATAGACGCCGTCGTTGATGTAATAGCAGGTTTTGCCGTCGCGCACGGCCTTGCCGATGATCTTCGACACCGCGTACCCCGCGCTGGCCACGAGAAAACGGCCCGGCTCGGCGAGAATCTGGATGTTCTTGGGGAAGAGGCGGTCGAGCTCGGTGTTGATCACCTTGGCGAGCTCGCGCAAGGGCCGCACGCTTGCATCGTACGGCGCCGGGAAGCCGCCGCCGATGTCGACCAGGTTCATCTTGGTGTAGCCCCGATCCTGCGCTTCCTGGAAAACCGACGCGGTCAGGCTCAGCGCCTGCACGTAATTCTCAAAATTGGTCGTCTGGCTGCCAACGTGGAAACTGATGCCCTCGACCACGAGGCCGGCCTTGTCGGCGGCGAGGATCAGATCGACGGCTTCGCCGGGCGAGGCGCCGAACTTGGAGGAGAGCTCGACCATCGCGCCGGTGTTCGGCACCTTGAGGCGCAGCGCCAGCCCGGCGTTGGGCGCGTGCTGCTTGATTTTCCGGATCTCCTCCAGGTTGTCGAAGGTGACCAGCGGCTTGTATTGGTTGAGCTGCTCGAGGGTCTCGGTGGCCTTGGTCGGATTGGCGTAGATGATCTTGTCCCAGATCCAGTCCTGCCGCTCTCTGGCCGGCAGGTCCTTGATGTTCTCGTGGACGATCATGAACTCGGGCATCGAGGCGACGTCGAAGCTCGAACCTTCCTGATAGAGCGTGCGGACAATGGCGGGATCCGGGTTGGCCTTGACCGCGTAATAGATCTGGATGCGCGGCAGGTGGCGCCGGAACTGCCGGTAGTTTTTCCGGAGCGCGTCGTGATCGATCACGAACAGGGGGGAGCCGTGTTCCTTCCCGAGTTTTTGCAGCCGGGTCAGAGAGATCATTATTTTCCTTTCGCGCGTTGGTTCAGCCGGAACGATGCCGGCGCAGGAGCGGGTTTACTCGCGATGTCGGAGATCGATCGCCTGCCCGTTCGACGAGCTCAGGGCCCCGAGCCTGTCGAGGGGCAAGCAGGCTCCTACCAGGCCATCGAATGCCCAAAGTGTTTCTTGCGGAATCATCAGGTCGCACCTTATGGCGGCGAGCCAACGCGCACCATTGCCCGCTCTTAGCGGCCGTCCTTGATCAGGAAATTCTTGAACTGCCACGGATCCTTGAGGTCGAGGTCGGGTTGGTTGAAGCCCTTGAACGTGTTCTGGTAGTCGCGCAGCGGCGTCCAGTCGGCCGACCGGGAAATCCACCGGCCCAGATAAGGCTTGGCGATGTCGAGAACGTAGTCGTGCGGCAGGTCGTCGGGAAGAACGACGCCGGACTCGGGATTGTCCATCATCCACATTGTCGCGGCGACAACGGAGATGGCGACCTGCATGGTCGTGGCGTTCTGGTGCGGGACCAGGCGGCGGGATTCCTCGATGCTGAGGTCGCTGCCGATCCACCACGAGTTGTAGGCGTGACCCATCAGCAGCGCGCCGAGGATGTCGGCGCCGCTGGTGATCTCGTCGTTCATGATGCGCTGGTTCACCTGCAGCTTGTAGTCGTAGCCGCGCAGCTCCTGCAGCGAGATGATGGCGTTGTCGCAGGGGCAGTAGGCGTAGTGCATCGTCGGCCGGTAGACCGCCTGGCCGTTTTCCCAGACCGTGAGCTTGTCGGAGATGGAGAAGGACTCGCCGTGGCGGACGACCATGCCGTGGATGGTGTAATCGGGCACCCAGGAACGGACCCAGGTGTTGATGCCCATGCGGGCGAGGCAGATCTGGTTCCTCGGGCCTTCCTTGTGCTGAGAGGCGAACGCGGGCAACTCCTTCTCATGCGTGCCCCAGCCCATCTCGGCAGTGGTGGTGCCCTCCTCGCGGAAGCCCTCGATGCTCCAGGTGTTGACGAACTCGTCGACCTGCTTCGGCACATCGGAGATCTGGGTGTCGCGCTCGCTGCAGTGGATGACCTTGACGCCGATCTTCTGCGCCAGAACGTTGAACTTGCGGTCGGCGATGAGTTGGGCGACTTCCTCCGCCTTTTTGCCCTTGAGCTTCCGGTCAGCGAGCAAGCTCTGGCCGATGTCGATCAGGCCCTGTTTGGTGAAATGCGAGATGAGGCCGGGGTTGGCGCCGTGCTCGATGACCGCGGTCGGACCCTTCACCGGCCATTTCGCGAGCAGGCGGCGCAGGTTCATCTGGCGCCAATAAAGGGTCTTCGTGGTCGGCTTGTTGTCCGGCAAACCTTGGTACGGATCCCACAGCTCGGTGGACGTGTTGATGTAGCGCACGCCGCGGTCGTGGCACCATTGCAGGATTTCGAGCGCCTCGATGTTCCAGGCGAGGTCGATCAGGATGTCGCCGGCGGAGACATACTTGCCGAGCAGCGATCCCATATTTTCGCGGGTGACGCGGTCCTGGACAAATTTCACGCCCTTCGCCGTCCACTTCCTGAGCTTTTCCGCGCGGTTCTCGAAATCCATGACCGTGACGTTCTTCGCCGGCACCTTGATGTGCTTGAAGACGATCGGCAGCGTACATTCGGCCACGGCACCGTAGCCCACGAAGAGGATTTTATTGGTGAATTCGATCATGATTTCTGTCGGTCGCTTGGCGAAGGTCGGAGCGGATGAAGAGTCCGGGGTAGAGGCCGTTCCGCTCGTGGATTTTGCCGGATGAACCCAGTTTGAATCGCGCGCGAGTGCAAGAGTTTTCAGGGCGCGACCGTCTTGTAGACAATTGTAGGAGCCTGCTTGCAGGCGATCCGGGGCGGTGCTCGCGGGCCGACAGCAAATTTCGCCTGTCCCTCGACAGGCTCGGGACCCTGAGCAAAGTCGAACGGGCAAGCAGGCTCCTACAGAATCCACGCCAGAAGTCCGGGCAAAACTTCCCCGCCTCAGATCAGACCCGTGGTTTCCGGGAAACCGAACCAGAGGTTCATGATCTGCACCGCCTGACCGCTGGCGCCTTTGACCAGGTTGTCGATGGCGGAGGTGATCACGAAATTGCCCGTGCGCGGATCCAGCACGGCGGACAGGTCGGCGCGGTTGGTGCCGGAAACGTACGCGGTGTCCGGAGTCTCGCCGCTGGGAAGTAGTTGGATGAAAGGCCGGCCGTCGTAGGCCTTGCGCCACGCGGCGTAGAGCCGGTCGACGCCGGCGCCGGGCAGGGCCGGGACAGTGATGGTCGTCGCGATTCCGCGGCGCATCGGGGCCAAGTGCGGATTGAACTGGATGATCGTCTGCGCCCCGGTTTGGAGCGCGAGTTGTTCTTCAATTTCCGCGAGATGGCGGTGCTTCGTCAGCCCGTAAGCCTTCGTGCTCTCCACCCGTTCGACATAAAGGTACCTCTCCTCCACTTTGCGGCCGGCGCCGCTGACGGCGCTGTAGGAGTTGGCCACAATGTGCTCGCGCGAAACCACCCCGTCGCGCAGGAGCGGCACGAGCGGCAGCAGAATGCTGGTGGGATAGCAGCCGGGCGCCGCGATGAGCGGGAAATGCTTCCAGTCGGCGGGGGCGAGTTCCGGCAGGACAAAGCGCGCCTGCGCCAGCAATTCCGGCGCAGGATGCTCGCCGTAGTAACGGGTGTATGTGGCGAGGTCGGCGACCCGGAAATCGGCGCTGAGGTCGATGACCTTCTTGCCCGCGGCAATCAACGCCCGGGCGTACGCGGCCGCGGCGCCGTGCGGCAGCGCGAGAAAGAACAAGGCGATGTCGCTCGCGGCGAGGGCCGCGGCATCGGAGTCGACAAAGCGCAGGCCGCGATCGACCCCGCGCAGCGCAGGAATCACCTGCGCCAACGGCTGGCCCGCATGCTGGCGCGACGTGACCGCACCCAGCGTGACCTGGGAGTGGTTGAGGAGGAGCTTGACGAGCGTTTCGCCGGAATAACCGGACGCACCGACGACACCGACTTTCATGGGAAAGTTTTCCGCCGCGGGCGGAAAACTAGCGCTTCGAGAACTGGAAGCGCTTGCGGGCGCCCGGCTGACCGGCCTTTTTGCGTTCCTTTTCGCGCGGATCGCGCGTGATGTGTCCGGCTTTTTTCAAGGCGGCGCGGAGCTCGGGATTGAATTTCTGGAGAGCCCGGGCGATGCCGTGCGCCACGGCGCCGGCCTGGCCGCTGATTCCGCCGCCGCTGACGTTGACGGTGACGTCGAACTTCTCGCGCATCTCAACGGTGAGGAGGGGCGAGTAGGCCTGCTTGGCAAAATTCTCGTGACTAAAGTAGCTTTCGAATTCGCGGCCGTTGGCGATAAGCTTGCCGGTGCCTTCAACCAGGCGGACGCGGGCGGTGGCCGACTTGCGGCGGCCGGTGGCGGAAAAAACGGCGGTGGCAGCACTCATGAATGGGTCAGATTGAGATCTTGATGGGGTTCTGGGCCTCGTGCTTATGGGTGGCGCCGGGAAACACCTTGAGCTTCGTCAGCATCTTGGCCGCGAGGCGGTTTTTCGGCAGCATGCCTTTGACCGCGTGCAGGATGATGAACTCGGGATTCCGCGCCCGCATCTGGGGGACCGTGCGATAAATCTCGCCGCCGACGTAGCCGGAAAACGTCATGTAGCGATTCTGCTCCTCCTTCTTGCCCGTGAGCGCGACCTTGGCCGCATTGATGACCACGACGAAGTCTCCGGTATCCGTTTGGGGGGTGTACGTGGCCCGGTGACGGCCGCGCAGAAGGTTGGCGGCTTTGACGGCGAGGCGGCCCAGGACGACCCCGTCAGCATCGATCAGATGCCACTTGGGTTGAACCGTCCCCTGCTTGGCGAGAAAGGTTTTCATGTGCAGAAAGGGTGCCATAGGTAGGTTTTCGCAGGGGCGTGTCAACCCTTTAGATGGAAAGGTTGAGGCGGTACGGTTGAGCCGGTGATAACCATGGTGGCGCGGCTTGTCCTCAAGACGCTTCTGGGCGCGTTTGGGACAACGCGCACCACCAGGATCAATCCAGTACGCAATATGCAACCGTCTCCACCGGTTTGGCTCAGAAGCCGGCGGCGAAACCGATGTCGAACCAATAGCGGTTCCTTCCCAGCCCGTGCAGGTATTGTTCGCTGGCCGCCCAATGCACGCCGGCGGTGATCTTGGCGTGCTCACTCACGTGGTAGGGAATCGTGAGATCCGCGCCATAATAGTTATAGGATTCCCGGACCTGCACACCCGGCGCCATCGCCAATTTATCGATCCGCGTGGTGCCGCCATATAGGCTCAGGTCGACCTCGGTGCCGTAATCCGCCAGCGGGATGCTGTACCCCAAGGCGCCCTCCCCGGTGTCCGAGCGCAGCTCGAAATCGTGGTAATAGTAGATGCTCGGGGAGAAGCCGGCGGCGGCATAAGTTGCGCCGAATCCGCCTTCCAAGGAATACCTGGTCAATCCGGTATGAGCTTCGGGATACCAATAGTACGTCCCGAGGGCCTCGAGGGTCAGGTTGTGGCCCACTCGCTCCCGGTAGCCGCCCTTGAATTCGATGGTATCATCCTGGTGTTTGGTGATGGGAAGGTTCGTCCAGATATCGGCATACAGATTATCCGCCGAGACTTCGACCGACGGCTGGAACGAGTCCTTGGCCAGCCCGAGGCCGCGAAACACGTACTTGGACGTGTAAGTGAAATCAGACGTGATGGAATACGAGGATCTGGACGCATCCGACTGCGCATACAAGCTGGCGCCGACCGCCAACGCAGCCAGCAAGACAAGTGCCTTTTTCATGGACATTTTCGAAGTTGCTTGGGTTTTCAGGCGGGCGATGCCGGCAGTCATCCTTTCCCGATGCTACCAGCTTCAGACGTTGCAGCGGAGACCGACTTCAGCAACGTTGGTTCCCGGCTGGTATTGACGCCGTCGATTCATCGACTAGATCCACTCGCTGGCGCTCGCGGCCACGAACAACCTCGCATAGCCAAAGCCCTGTGGCTGGGGTCGGCGACTCCGGCGACAAAGCTCGCGATCCAACGGCTAGATCCATTCGCCGGCGCTCGCGAACACCTGAGATCCACCAACAACCGAATCACGACGATTAGAGGCACCCAGGCCAGCAAGGGCCTCGCACTTAACTGAATTCATGCATTCAAGGCAGGTTTCTCCGAAAGAAATCGGGACACCAGCGGGTGGAGCCCGCCGTCCCGGCGGGCTGGAAGGTTTGTCGTCTAACAACCCGCCGGGACGGCGGGTTCCACCTCCTTCAACTGAATCGTTCCGGATTTGAGCAATGTCACCGAATAGAGTATTCTTTTACGCCGGGCTTGCGGGTCTGCTCGGGGTGGCGCTGGGCGCGTTCGGCGCCCATGCCTTGCACGACAGCCTGGCCCAGCGTCAGACGGCCGCGCTCTGGCAAACGGCTGTCCTTTATCACCTGATTCATGCCGTCGGACTGCTCGGGCTCGCCGGATGGACCGCCGGAGCGGCTGCGCGCCTGCCATCCGGTCTTGGTGCCGCAGCGGTCTGCTGGATTGCCGGCATGATCCTGTTTTCCGGATCGCTTTACGGACTGGCGCTGGGAGCACCGCACGCGTTCGGCTGGATTACCCCTCTCGGCGGAC
>OCTA010004954.1_pt1 | contig 11598 bp, 10 predicted proteins | sample 1538991 | NCBI WGS metagenome assembly OCTA01 (sample SAMEA3539302, study PRJEB22396) | soil metagenome | biome: tundra; feature: field; material: soil | place: USA | collected 2010-05 | depth 0.15 m | reverse complement strand
CTGCCCGGCATGCGGATTCCACCCAGTGCGCGGGTCTACCTGACCACGGCCATCAGCCTGGCCGGGGTTGCCCTGGCCACATGGTTCGGCATGCAGGCAGGCGCCGCTGTCCTTGACCGGCAATGGTGGACGCTGGGCGCCGTGGCCGCGAGCGTGACCGCCGCCGGAGTGCCCGCCTACGAGCAGATCCGCAAGGAGCAAATGCGGGCCAGGGCGGAACAGGTGGCGGTCGATGCGGCGGTCACGATGCGCGTGACCATGAATGACGCTCTTGACCCGATCGTGCGCCAGCTTGGCCGCGTGGCCACGGCGGCGAGCAAGCATGAACGGGAGGGGCTGCAGGAGGCAACGATCCCCATGGTGGTGGACTCGGCGGCCCATACCGTTGGCTCCGGACGGGTGCGGGCCTGCTTGTACCGGTTCGCGCCCGGGACGCCGGGGGTGCTGGTTCCCACTCAGTACAGCGGCCGGGTGGACGATCCGCTGGAACCGATCGGCGAGGGAACCGCGCAAGGAGATCTGGTTTTCGGAATGCTCCGGCGCAACCAGCATCTCTTCTGCCCCGACCTTGACGCCGACCCGCCGCCAGGGTGGCGCGTCACGGCGCCGCAGACGTACAAGTCGTTCGCCGCCGTTCCGGTTGCGGCCGGGCAGAACGCGTTCGGCATGCTGATGGTGGACGCGTTAGAGAAAGACGGGATCAGGCGGGCAGACGTGCCGCTGGTTCGGCTACTTGCCGGGCTGCTCGCTGACGCACTGGCGTAGGCTCGAAATGGCAGCCGTCCGCCGGCATGAGAAGTGACCATTGGGCCGTTGACCATTGCCGGGCACCAGCTGACACTGAGGTCGTGTGGAAGGGAACGAGCGTGGCGGTCCACATCACCATCGAGGACCACGATGACCGTCCCGAGCGGATGGCGCGGGACCCGGATCGTTACTTCGCCGATGCCCGCCACCGGGCCGAGCAGGAGCTCATTCACCAGGCACATTGGCTGTACCCGTCGCTGCGTCACCGAAAGCACCGCTAGGGCCCACGTGCCGCGGGGATGGCCGCTGGCCTGACTGAGTGTGCGTACGGTGGCCGCTGGTCCCCAGTGGCGGGCGTGGCCTTCGTCGTACAGCCGGGCCCAGGGCTGGTTGCCGGTCGCGGCGGAGGACCGGAGCAGGTTGAACATGCCGCGGGTAGCCGAGCAGCGCCGGGACACCCGCCCGTGCATCGGGTGATCTTCCTTGGGGTAGGGGAAGCACTGGATGACCGCCCAGCGCCTCGAAGTCTCCGGCGGCACGCTCCTGTAGACCGGGACTGGCAGAATCTCAATCTCTGGGTCGCGCGAAGGGGAACACATGGAGGCAGTCGCCGTTGTCACCGGCGCCAGCAGCGGGATCGGCGCGGCCACCGCGGCCCGGCTGGCCGAAGCCGGATACCACGTCGTGCTGGCGGCCAGGCGCGCCGACCGCATCGACGACCTCGCCGGGCGGATCCGGGCGGATGGCGGCCATGCCGACGCCAGGCCCCTGGACGTCACCGACCGCGGCGCGGTCGACGCGTTCGCGGCCACCCTGGACCGGTGCGACGTGCTGATCAACAACGCGGGGGGCGCCTTCGGCGGCGAAACGGTGGCCGAATCCGACCCGGCCGACTGGCGGGCGATGTTCGAGGTCAATGTGCTGGGCACGCTGAACATCACCCAGGCCCTGCTGCCCAAGCTCATCGCGAGCGGTAACGGCACCATCGTGGTGCTCTCCTCCACCGCGGGCCTGGTCGCTTACGAGGGCGGCGGCGGCTATGTCGCCGCCAAGCACGGCGAGCACGCGATCGCCGCGACGCTGCGCCTGGAGCTGTGCGGTGAGCCGGTGCGGGTCATCGAGATCGCGCCGGGCATGGTCCGCACGGACGAATTCGCGGTCAAACGTTTCCGCGGAAACGCCGAGCAGGCCGCCTCCGTGTACCAGGGGGTCGCGGAACCGCTCACCGCCGACGACGTGGCCGACACGATCAGCTGGGCCGTTACCCGGCCGCCGCACGTCAACGTGGACCTGCTGGTGCTCCGGCCGCGGGCCCAGGCGGCGCAGCACAAGGTGTACCGGGCGCCCTGACCGCGGCCATCACGGCGACAGCGGCCAGCTGACCGCGGCGAGGTCGGCGACCACCCGGTCGGCCGCGGACAGGTCGGCAGGAAGGTACCGCCGCCATGACCGCGGCGCTCAGGCCGTCTGGGTCACCTTGCTCAGCCCGCGCGGGCTGTCCGGGTCGATGCCACGGCGCCTGGCCAGCGCCTCGGTGAGCAGCTGGCCGGGCACGATCAGGCCGAGCGGGGCCAGCCACTCGGGCAGCCGCGGCCCGGCCAGCACGCGGCTGCTCACCTGGGCCAGGGCCGGGCCGCCGCCAATCGCATACGACCGCGCCCCGGTGGCCCTGACCCGCTTGGCCAGGTCGGTGGTGGCCGCCAGCACCGGGCCGGAGTCCGCGGCCACGATGATCGCCGGGGTCTGCTCGTCCACCACCGCCATCGGCCCGTGCAGCAAGTCGGCGTACGACAACCCCATCGCGTGCAGGTAGCACGCCTCCTTGAGCTTGAGCGCGAGTTCCAGCGCGGCCGAATAGGCCAGCCCCCGCCCGGAGACCACGACACCGGCCGCCCCGGCCAGTTCGGCCACGATCGGCTCCAGATCCAGGTCCTCGGCCAGCATCCGGTCGATCTCATCAGGGACCCCGCGGAGCTGGCCAGCGTCCAGGTCCGCGCCCAGACCGATGGCCAGCACCGCGAGCGCGGCGAGTTGCGTGGTAAAGGTCTTGGTCGCGGGAACGGCCCGTTCGACGCCGGCCTCGGTGACAAAGGCCAGATCGGCCGCGTCGATCAGCGGCGACCCCGCGCCGTTGGTGATGGCCAGCGTCCTGGCCCCGCACTGGCCCGCCCAGGCCAGCGTGTCCACGATCTCCTCGGTCCGCCCGGACTGGGACAGGCCCACCGCCAGCACGCCGGAGAGGTCGAGCCGGCGCCGGTAGCAGGTGGCGATCGACGGCGACGCCAGGGTGGCCAGCATCCCCGCGTGCGCCTGCAGGAGGTAACTGCCGTAGACGGCGGCGTTGTCCGAGGTCCCGCGGGCAATCAGGAGCACCTGGCGCAGGCCGGCGGCGAGCCGCCCGATCTCGCCGCTGCGGGGCAGCAGCGCGTCCAGGGTGGCCCGCAGCGCCGCGGGCTGCTCGGAGATCTCGGCCCGCATCGCCGTGCTAGCCGGTGCAAGGTTCACGGATACACCCTCTCACCATCGATCCAGGTACCCCGCGCGCGCAGGTCACTGTCGAGCCACACCAGGTCGGCGGCGGCGCCGGGGGCGAGGCGCCCCAGGTCGGGCCGACCGATCAGGTCAGCGGGAACACGGGTGGCCGCGGCCACCGCCGTCGGCAGGTCCACGCCCGCCGACACCATGTTCGCCACCGCGAGGTCCATCCGCAGCGCCGAGCCGGCCAGCGTCCCGTCGGGCCGGTGTGGTGGCGCGCCCTCGGCCGGCGGCAGCTCGATGGGCTCACCGCCGAGCAGGTACCGGCCGGCCGGCATGCCGGCGCAGGCCGCCGCGTCCGTGACCAGGCCGACCCGGCCGGGCGCCGCGGCGAAGGCGATCACGCAGGCCTCGGGGGAGACATGGTAGAAGTCCGCGATGAGCCCACTGGTCAGCCGGTGGTCGGCGAGGGCCTGGCCGGTCACGCCGGGCTCGCGGTGATCGAGCGGGCGCTGGGCGTTGAACAGGTGAGTGACCGCGCGCGCGCCCGCGGCGGCCGCTGCGGCCACCTGCTGGCCGGTGGCATCGCTGTGCCCGACGCTGGCCATGACCCCCGCCGCGGTCAACCGCTCGATGGCCGCCAGCCCGCCCTCGGCCTCCGGGGCCAGGGTGACCATCCGGAGCACACCCGCGCCCGCCACAATCAGCGCACCGACCGCCTCCGGCGACGGCGGGATGATCCAGCGGGCGTTGTGTGCGCCCCGGTGGGCCGGCGAGATGAACGGGCCCTCCAGGTGCACGCCGAGCACCCGGGCCGCGCCGCGGGGCAGCATGGGCACAAACGACGCGGCGCAACGAAGCTCCGCCGCCAACTCTGCGACCGGAGCCGTGATGCAGGTCGGCAGGAATGCCGTGGTCCCCGTTTCCGGCAGGCGGCCCGCCACGAGGGCCCAGCCAGCGGCATCGGCCGCGGCCAGGTCGACCCCGAAGTAGCCGTTGACCTGAAGATCCACGAAGCCGGGCCCGAGCACGCCCTCGGCCAGCTCGACGTCGGCCCGGCCCGGCGGCGGCCCGGCGCCGACCGCGCTGATCCGGCCGGCGGTGACCGCGACGTACCCGGGTTCCAGGACGCCGCTGCCGCCCGTGGCCGGGATCACCCGCGGCGCGCTGATCAGCAGGTCAGCCACATTAAATGTTGATGGCGGCCATAAAGTCGGGCGGGTACCGGTCGCCCGCCGCCGCGCCGCGCGGCGCGGCGGCGTCGATCTGCGCCAGGTCGTCGGCGGTCAGCTCGATCCCGGCGGCGGCCACGTTCTGCTCCAGGTAGGAACGGCGCTTGGTGCCAGGGATGGCGACGATGTCGGTGCCCTGGGCGAGCACCCAGGCCAGCGCCAGCTGGGCCGCCGTGACCCCCTTGGCCGCGGCGAGTTCGGCGACCTTGGTGGCCAGGGCCAGGTTGGCCGCCAGGTTGTCGCCTTGGAACCGGGGGGCCCGCCGCCGGAAGTCGTCCTCGCCGAAGTCACCGGGACCAGTGAGCGAGCCGGTGAGCAGCCCACGGCCGAGCGGGCTGTAGCTCACCAGTCCGCTGCCGAGTTCCCGGAGCACACCGAGCAGCTCATCTTCCGGATCCCGGCTGAAGATCGAGTATTCGTACTGCCCAGCGGCCACCGGGTGCACGGCGTGCGCCCGCCGCACGGTGGCGGGCGCGGCTTCCGAGATGCCCAGGAAACCCACCTTGCCCGCGGCGACAAGCTCGCTCATCGCGCCCCAGGTCTCCTCGACGGGCACGTCGGGGTCCACCCGGTGCTGGTAGTAGAGGTCAATGTGGTCCACGCCCAGCCGGTCCAGGGACGCGTCGCAGGCCTGGCGCACGTACTCCGGCCGCCCGTTCACCCGGCGCCCGTCCGGCGTCCGCTGGTTGCCGAACTTCGTGGCCAGCACCACCTCGTCCCTGCGGCCCTTGATGGCGTCGCCGACCAGCCGCTCGTTGGTGAAGGGCCCGTACGCGTCGGCCGTGTCCAGGAGCGTCACGCCCAGGTCGAGGGCGCGGCGGATGGTGGCCACCGACTCCTCGTCGTCACCCGGGCCGTAGGACTGGCTCATGCCCATGCAGCCGAGACCAAGCTCGGAAACGGCCAGGCCCCTCCCCGGGCTGCTCTGTCCCAGCGTGCGCTCTTTCATCAGCTGCCCTTCTCGTGGTGACCCGTGGACAGAGTACTGGGTAGGATCCGTTGGGATAATTTCAGGCGCTGGCCTTGTCTTCGTGCGCCGCCGCCAAGCTCGCCCTCAGCACGTCAGCCAGGCTGCCGGAATTGGCCGCAGCGGTGCCCGGCTCCCCCGGCCTGATCACGTCACGGCCCTGGATCTTGGCGGCTACCAGTTCCTCCAGCGCCTCGCGGTAGCGGTCCCGGTACTGCGAGGGGTCGAAATCCACGGTCATCGAGCTGATCAGGGATGCGGCCATCTTCAGTTCCTGCGAGTGCACCTCGATGTCCTCGTCAAGGAACGGAAAGACGGGCTCGCGGATCTCATCGGGCCACAGCAAAGTCTCCAGCACCAGCACGCCGTCCCTGGCCCGCAGGGCCGCGAGGGACTCCCGCTGGCGGAGCGCGACCTTGGCCACCGCCACCTTCCCTGACCGCTCCAGCGCGTCCCTCAGCAGTACATACGCCCTGGCCCCGGTGGGCTCGGGTTCCAGGTAGTAGCTCCGCGCACAGAGGATCGGGTCCAGCTGATCAGCCGGGGCGAAGTTGAGCACCTCGATGCTGCGGACGGTCGGCAGCGGCAGGTCGGCCAGGTCCTCGTCGGTGACCAGCACCACCTCGCCGTCAGGTAATTCATACCCTTTGGCCACCTCGTCGTACTCGACCTCAGCGCCATCCACGGAGCAGATCCGGCGGAATCTGATCCGCCCCCCGTCCGCTGCGTGCACCTGGCGGAACACCAGGTCACGCTGGTGCGTCGCAGCGTAGAGCTTCACCGGGATCATCACCAGGCCGAACGAGATCGAGCCCTTCCACATGCTGCGCATGAAGTTTCGATACCCGTTCCGGGGGCATTCATGGCTTTCCCGCCGTCCCCGCCGCCCCCGCCTCTCCTGCCGCGCCTCAAGCTGTCTAGGTGATGCACTCGCTGCGAAGCGCGGCTGTCATGATGAACTCACCGCGTTCGCCCGGCGGGGCGGGGAGGATCAACACATGCCGGAATTTGACGTCGTTGTGCTGGGGGGCGGAACCTCCGGTGAGCTGGTTGCCACCGAGGTGGCCCGGGCTGGCCGGTCCGCCGTTCTCGTGGAGGCTGGACTCGTCGGCGGCGAGTCCCCGTACCTGGCCTCCATTCCGTCCAAATCACTGCTCCAGTCGGCCCGCCGGGGTGAGACCTGGGAGCATGCGGTGGCCCGCCGGGATGAGCTGGCTGGGCACCTCGACGACACGTTCGCCGCGGCGCGGCTCGCCGAGGCCGGGGTGACGCTGCTCCGCGGCACCGGCCGGATCACGAAGCCGGGCATGATCGAGGTCGAGCCGATCCGCGGTCCCGGTGCCGCCCGGGCCCGCGGTCCCGGTGCGGCCCGCGGTCCCGGTGCGGCCCGCGGCACCGGTGCGGCCCGCGGGGCCTGGCCGGGCAACGGCAGTGACGCTGTCACGGCCGCCGGAGGTCTGGCCAACGGTGATGAGCCGACCCGGATCAGCTATGAGGACCTGGTCATCGCCACCGGCAGCGAGCCGGTGGCCCCTCCGGTGGAGGGACTTACCGACGTGCCGACGTGGACCAGCGCGGAGGCGCTGACCTGCCCCGATCTGCCGCGCCGGCTGGTCGTCCTGGGCGCCGGGCCGGTCGGCTGCGAGCTCGCGCAGATTTACGCGGCGTTCGGGTCGCAGGTGACCCTGGTGGAGGCGGAGGAACGGGTCCTCCCTGACGAGGCGGCGTTCACCGGGGAGATCCTGGCCGAGGCGCTGCGCAGGACCGGAGCGGAGCTGTGCCTCGGCTCCGCGGTGGTGAAAGCGGAGACGACGGATTCGGGGCTCGCGCTGACTCTGGCCAGCGGAACCAGGATCGAGGCCGACCGCGTCCTGCTCGCCACTGGGCGCAGACCCCGGCTGACCGGGCTCGACCTGGACAAGCTCGGCATGGCCCGCTCCCCCGTGGATGCGCTCGCGGTGGACGAGACCTGCCGGGTGATTCCCGGCCCGGCCGCGGGGGGGCATGACGGCCGGAAACCGGGCGGCCGGGTCTGGGCGGCGGGGGATGTGACCGGCATCGCCCCCTACACGCACACGGCCCGCTACCAGGCACGGATCGTCGCCGCCAACATCCTGGGCGGGCATCGCCTGGCCGACTACCGGGCCATCCCGCGCGCGGTGTACACCTGGCCCTCGGTCTACTCGGTGGGCATCTCCCCAGGGCAGGCGGCCGCCGCCGGCGTCGAATTGCTCACCGCCGGCTTCGACCTCGCGCAGACGGCGCGCGCCGCCACGGCAGACGACGACGGGGGGCGCGTGGAGTTGTACGCGGACGCGGGACGCGGCGACATCCTGGTTGGTGCGGCCGCCATCGGTCCCTACGCGGAAGAATGGATGGGGGAACTGACGCTGGCCATCCGCGCCGGGATCCCGCTGGCCGTGCTGGCCGACGTGGTGCACGCATTCCCGACGTACGCAGAGGCGGTGGAATCACCGCTGCTCGAACTGATGCAGCGGGCTCCGGCCGAGCCGGCCGGAGCCGCCCAGACCCAGCTAGCCCAGACCCAGCTAGCCCAGACCCAGCTAGCCCAGACCCAGATAACCCATTCACCGGAACTGGCGGGCTTATCGCCTATAGAGGACTTATCACTGATGCAGGAGGGGAAGGACGGATGAGCGAGGGTGACATGGAGACGCCGACGGCCGATCTCGTGGAGCAGATGCAGAGCGTGGCCGACGATGGCGAGGAGCCCATCGATGACGAGCCCAGCGAATTGCCGCTCGACGTGAACGAGGCCGACGCCGCGGAACAGCAGCGCACGGTGGAACTCGACGAGGACGACTATCGCTGAGTGGCCCCGCCGGATGACCCCGGCCCGAGCGGGTCACCGTCTGTAACGCCGGATGGGCCCCGTCCGGTCGTAGGATGGGCCTGACATGGCGGAACCGCGCGACGGAACACATCGGAGAGTCTCGTGACCGCAACCCCGCATGCCCGGCCGGCCAGTCCGCGGCTGCCAAGGCAAGCCAGGCGCCGGCAACTGCTTGGGGCCGCACAGGAGGTCTTCGTCGCGCAGGGGTACCACGCGGCGGCCATGGACGAGATCGCCGAGCGAGCCGGCGTCAGCAAGCCGGTGCTGTACCAGCACTTCCCCGGCAAGCTCGACCTCTACCTCGCCCTGCTCGATGAGAGCGTGGCGGCCCTCACCGATACCGTCCGCAGCGCACTCGCGTCCACTACGGACAACAAGCAGCGGGTCAGCGCCACCTTCACCGCATTTTTTGATTTCGTGGGCAGCACTGGTGAGGCGTTCCGGTTGGTATTCGAGTCCGACCTGCGCAACGAACGTGCGGTACGGGACCGTCTCGACGCCACCATGCGGAACTGCGCGGAGATGGTCAGCGAGATCATCCGGGAGGACGCCGGGATCGGCGACGACGAGGCGCACCTGCTCGGCATGGGCCTGGTCGGGATGGCCCACGTCACGGCCACCTACTGGCTCAGCACGGGCCGCATGATCCCGAAGGATGCCGCGGAAGAACTGATGGCCCGGCTGGCCTGGCGCGGCATCAGCGGCTGGCCGCGGACCGGCTGACTGAGGTATAGGGCCGGCGCGGCGCCGGCCTCGTTTCGCTCGCGGCGTACCGTCGCGGGCCCTGGATCGCTCCGCGGCCCGCACACCGGCGGTTAGCCTGCAAGAGCGTCATCGGCCTGGCCAGATAGGGCGCCGCAGCCATGGTTGGGGCGGACCGCCGAGAGAGGAATACCGTGGAAGTAAAGATCGGGATTCAGTCGATACCGCGGGAACTTTTCGTGGAGACCAATTCCTCGGCGGAGGACATCGAGAACGCCCTCGTCACGGCGGTCGCCGACGGTGGGATGTTCGTCGTCACCGACGACAAGGGGGGCAAGGTGCTGGTGCCTGCCGAGAAGATCGGTTACGTCGAGTTCACGGGCTCCGAGCAGCGCCGGATCGGCTTCCGCAACGTCTGAGGGCTGCCGTCGGGCTACGTCCTCAGTCACCGCTCGGCGCGTTTCCCCAGCTGGCCAGGCCGAGCGCCGCCATCCGCTGCGCGTGCGTGTCGGTGAGCTGAGCGAACATCCGGGCGATCTCGCCCAGGTCGCCCGCGTCGCTCCCACCGGAGCCGCCTGGGCCGCCGCTGGCGAGCAACCGGGCCAGCGGCTCACGCTCCGCCGCGACCCGGTATGCCTGGGCCAGCGCCTCGCCGACCAGCCGCCGGGCCCAGAGCGCGAGCCTCCCCGCGAGCTGCGGATCCTGGTCGATGGCCGCCCGGACCCGGGCGATGACGAATTCCGCATGGCCGGTGTCGGCCAGCACTTCGAGAACCAGCGCCCGGCTCTGCGGATCGACCAGCTCGGCTACCGCCCGGTAGAAATCGGCGGCAATGCCGTCACCGACGTACGCCTTGACCAGCCCCTCCAGCCAGTCGGCCGGGGCGGTGCGGGCGTGGAAGTCGTCCAGCGCGGCCACAAACGGCTGCATCGCCTGGTCCGGATCGGCGTCCATCCGCGAGAGCCGCCCACACAACAGCTTGAAGTGGCCGAATTCCGCGACCGCCATCTGGCCCAGTGCTGCCTTGTCGGCCACCGAAGGCGCCAGCGCCGCATCTTCGGAGAGCCGGAAGAAAGCGACCAGTTCCGCATAGGCGAGCAAGCCGAGCAGGTCCAGAAGACCGTCGGAGGCAGCGATCGCATGATCGCCGGGCCGTGGGCCCGGCGCCGTGCCGCTTTCAGCCGAACTGTCAGTCACGAGCGCAGCCTAACAACATGCGCGCCGCAGGGCGGTCCCCCCGCTGGGCTGACGGCATTGGTACACTACGCGAAGAAACTGCGACGGGAATGCGGCACATCCCTGGCCGCGTTCACACTGGCAGTAAGGCGAGGCGTTTGCCCAGTCTGCAGCGCAGCGATGGGTTCCCCCCGCGAGCGTGCGACAGTGTCCTTTTGCGGCGTCTTATTGCGTCGGCGTGCATGGTCATGCCGGTGGAGTGCAAGAGCTAGGCCCGGGTGGTGATGGCATGTGCAGAGTGTGCAGCCAGGCTACGGGCCACTAATGAAAGCTGATTACCCTGACAACGCAACTTACCGGGCTGCCGGCAACGGAGCCCACATCGGAGCCCCCGGCGGGGGGTTCTCCGGATACCCCGAGAACATTCCGTGATCTGGGTGTAGACGAGCCGATCTCGGCCGCGCTCGAGGCCGTGGGAATCATCACGGCCTTTCCCATCCAGACGCTGGCACTGCCCATCGCACTCGCCGGTCACGACATTATCGGCCAGGCCAGGACCGGGACCGGGAAGACGCTCGCGTTCGGAATCCCGATCCTCCAGCAACTCGGCCAGTTTCCGGCCAGCCGCCCCACCGCCCCCAGCGCCCTGGTCGTGGTGCCCACCAGGGAACTGGCCAGCCAGGTCGCCGAGGATCTGCGTACCGCCGGGTCCGGGCAGGGGGCCCGGGTACTGACCGTCTACGGTGGCCGCGCCTACGAGCCTCAGATCGAAGCCCTGAGGGCCATTGTCGATGTGGTCGTGGGTACGCCGGGCCGCCTGCTCGACCTCGTCGGGCAGCGGCATCTGGCCCTGTCCGGGGTCCGCATGCTCGTCCTGGACGAGGCTGACAAGATGCTCGACCTCGGGTTCCTGCCCGACGTGGAGCGCATCCTCCAGCTCACCCCGGCCGAGCGGCAGACCATGCTGTTCTCGGCCACCATGCCGGGAGACGTCGTCACGCTCGCCCGGCGCCACCTGCGCCAGCCGATGCACGTCCGGGCCGAGCAGCACGACGAGGCACAGGTCGTGCCGCTGACGCAGCAGCATGTGTTCCGCGCGCACCAGATGGACAAGATCGAGATGCTCGCCCGGCTGCTGCAAGCCACCGGGCGGGGACTGACCATGGTGTTCTGCCGGACCAAGCGGACCGCGGATCAGGTGGCTGCTGCCCTTGCTACCAGGGGATTCGCTGCGGCCGCCGTCCACGGCGATCTAGGCCAGGGCCAGCGTGAGCGCGCCCTGCGGGCGTTCAGGAACGGAAAGATCGACGTGCTCGTCGCCACGGAGGTCGCGGCCCGCGGCCTCGACGTCGACGACGTCACCCACGTGGTGAACTACGAGTGCCCGGAGGACGAGAAGGCCTACCTGCACCGGATCGGCCGGACCGCCCGGGCGGGGCGCAGCG
>OCTA010004953.1_pt1 | contig 11598 bp, 10 predicted proteins | sample 1538991 | NCBI WGS metagenome assembly OCTA01 (sample SAMEA3539302, study PRJEB22396) | soil metagenome | biome: tundra; feature: field; material: soil | place: USA | collected 2010-05 | depth 0.15 m | reverse complement strand
CGTAGGCTCGCACTCGCAATGTCCCAGCCGTTGTGCAGTAAGCCTCGTGGGTCCATCGATCATGTTGTGCGCGATTCCGAAACTCTGGTTCAGGAGAGCGTAGAGCGGCGTGGTCGGGACCGCATCGATCAGGCCAGTTTGCAGCCCAGTGAGAATATCCGTCGCGGCCAGCGGCACGGCTCGGAATCCGTTTGCCTTCCAGAGTTGAAGTGTGTCGTTGTCCCCTGCCCAGGTGAACAGCTTCATATTGCGCATGTCTCCCAGGCGGGTGGCTGGTCGAGTTACAAAAAAATGGACCCATCCGGCGTCACCCCAGTTCAAGACAAGGAATCCACGAGCCTCGATCATCTTTTCCAGTCGCGGCGCCACCCGGTCTCGCACGTAGTCCAGCTCTTCGTACGATTCGAACATCATCGGAATCTGGAGAGCCATCACGCCGGGCTCGATCGTGGACATGCCCGCGCCAGAGAGCGCCACCGACTGGATTTGCCCGATGCGCATCTTGTTCACCATGTCAGGCTCATCGCCCAGCACGCCTCCGGGATAGATGACGAGCTTCACCTGACCACCGGAGATCCTGCGCCATCGTTCGCCCATCAATTGGAGCGCCTGGTGCCAGGGCGAACCATCGGGAGCGAGCGTCCCCATTTTGATGACGGTCTGGGGCAGAACCGGAGTCAGACTTCCAAGTAAGAGCAAACTCATCATCGATCGCCACATCTCAGTTGTCCTTTCCTGCTGGAGCGGACTCTGCGAGGAACAAGTCGTCGATCCGGCCCAACAGCCAGCGCGCCCTGCGTTGCGCGAGCGTATTGGCGAGCCGCATTTCGGGATGCTGCTCGGGATCGATGAGTAACGCGCGCTCAAGCATTTCCCGAAACCGGGTCCTGTTCTGTGCCGGCATGGAAGAGTTTTCGGCGTAGGAAACGAACAAGCTGGCGCGCTGCCCGCCCGAGAGCTGGAGCGCCCGTTTGTAGTAGCCCGCGATCCGGGCCTGGCGCTCGACGATCTTCACGCCGTTACGCGACGCTTCAATAGTGATCAGGAACTCCGGCAGCGCGCCTTCGTTCCAACCCTCATCGAGTTCCATCGCGCGCCGGACAAGAGTCTCCACGACGGGCAACTGCGCGATCATCTCCGGATCGTCTTTGGAAGCCGAGATAGCAAGCCCGTGAGCAGCGGCCGTCCAGTAGAGAAGCGGCACATCCCGCTTTCGAACATGAGCCAGAGCTCTCATTGGATCGTTTTCGAGCGTGGCACTGAAGCCCCGGTAACGCACTTCCAGCGCGCGCAAACCGTAAGCTCGGGCGCGGAGGTACAGGCGCCGTGAGCGTCCGCGCAATACATTGCTCTCTTCCACGTTTTCCGAGAAGGCGCGCTCGGCCCTCTGCCCGACGAATGCGTACGAATACTCGGTAAGCCCGCTCGCGGTTGCAAGCAGCAGGCCCGCGTGCCGGGGCGATTCGGCCAGAAGGCTTTCCATCAGCTTCAGTGAGAACGGTAACGCGTCACCCACCAGGTCCGGATCGTCGTCACTTTCGAACGTTGAGCCGCCGGAGGCTAGTGCGTTCTCGATTCTGTTCACCGCGATCCTCTTAAACGAGCCGCCACCCAAGACGCCGGCGATCAGAACAACAGCGGCGATCTGGCGGAATCGTTTCATGTGCTTGCTCCGCCGTGGTCGTCACGGACGAGTACCGTCGGGTTGAAGCCGACCGGCGCATTGACAACCGGCTTCTCGCCGGTATGCAGCAGCGTCGAATGCCGGTCTGCACTCCTGCTGTTATGAGGTTGAGACTCCGGGCGTGATCGCACGGCCTTGCGCCTGACTGCTTCCCTCATTTGATCCGCCTCAACTCGGTTTCCTCGCCGAATGATCTGTCGTCGGCGACATACGGCAGCAGGCAATTCCGCAGCTCGCTGGGCGACGCGGTTAAGACGATCCTGTCATGGTCCTCTGCCAGCACCTCATGGCGAGGGAGGCCGCGGGCCTTAATCTGTTTCACGAGCCAATCGCTGTCCATCTCAGCCAGCCAGGCGGTGTCATTATCCAACCGAAGTTTGAAGAACACATGGACGGGAGCTGGTGGGCCGTCGCTTGGATAATCGATGTCCAGTAGATACCGATCGCCAACTTTGAAGAGCTGCGTGGGAAGCTGCGTGGGGGCCTTTTGATCTGGGGAATCTGCAGTCACAAGGTAACCGGACTCAGTCCGTGTGACCACATATCTTTCTTTTGCGCCATCGCTGTCCGGATCGCCCCCCGTCCAAGTACCGAGAAGCGCGGGATCGAAAACAGCCACTTTTTCGTTCGACATTGCCAGCGGATGTAACGAGGCAACACCGCCGCATCCGGTCATCAAGACAAGGACCAATACCAGAAAAGGAATACTGAACTTCCGCATGGCTCCATCTCCTTCCACTCTGTTACCGTGGATCGCCTGAGGGTGCCTCGGCCAGTCGGCCAACTCCGCGGGCGGGCAGATCAGAACCGGCGGACTGCGGCGCAATTCGCAACCAAGTCGAATGCCGGTCTGAGCTCCTGCCTGCGTAATAACCTGCCACTGTGCAGGCGACGGCGGATGCCGTGAATATTGTTATGCCGGCAGCTTCTGAATTTGCTCCATGGGCGGCAATTTCCCCGCCAGCCACCATGCCAACAATCGCGCCGACGATCGTGCCCAAAATACGCCCGCCCGAGCCACGCTGCTCCATAATCCGAACCTCAGTTATGGACGCGCGGGGAATGGGAGCCTGACCCTTGGGATACCGGCTCGAGTCCGAGGTCTTCCAAATATCGAGCATGAGGCTCTCGTCTCTCACACTCAAAGTCTCGCCCTCGACAACGACTCCTCCCGCGAGCGGAATTGACACATGATGGCCGACGAGCAACGTGGCCAGTTCATTCCATCGGACCTCTGCCGGACCCGCTGAAGCATTCGCGCGGAAGAGCCCGAGGCCGAGCGTGACGAGGAGAAGCACACCGTTTCTTACAAAAACGCTTTTCATACTGCACCTCCGTAGTAAACCGAACGCGGCACAATTGGCCCGCCTCGGGTTGCGTCGCTTCACGAGCAAAAGAGATCGGCGAATCCGTCCCGCGTTCGACTGAAGCGTTTTTCCACCTCGTCGTTGCCAGTACCACCGCGGGGGCGGCTTAGCGCTACTGACGTAGACTTGGCGTCTCGGTTCGATGGCTCAGCTTTTGGCCCCGATAGGGGTACCATCACAGCTGGCAGCAGGCATCGCGAGATGCGGAAGGGGGACTCGTGCAACACGACATCCCCGCCCACGACGATGACGGATTCGCTACTTGACCCACACGCCTGCGACAACGCCTGCGTGGTCTGAAGCCCAGGGCGACCTCACACCGGTCCGCTCCGCGGAAAGTACGCGAAGATCCCGCCCGAAACAGAAAGTGGAGCCGCAACCAGTAAAGATCAGGTCGATTCTCTCGTTGGGGGTGGTCGGTCCGCTGGCTTGATCCTCGCCGAAGAGTGGCCAGGTGTAGCCCGGGCAGGCCGGTTTCACCAGGTCCCATGCGTCTGAATAGCCAGCAACGACGATTCTCTCAACGGCGCCGGTGTGCTCCGGTCCCGGCTCAGCGTTGGCATTGAAGTCGCCGGCGAGTACAACCGGCATCGCTCGCGAGGCAAGCACTGCAAGCAGCTCATCCACTTGAGCTTTTTGAATCTGCTCTCCCCCGGGAACACCAGTGCTCTCGAGGTGCGTATTGACGAAACGGAACTTTGATTTCAAGATTTCGACGTCTACCGACATCCACCCCGTGGGCTCGACGAATTCACCGAGCAGCGGGCTTCCGAATTGAAAGATTGTGCCGAAGACGTTCGTCTGCACATTGGATACTTTGAATTGAGATCGGGGCAAGTCGATGCGTGCCAGGATCACATTGCGATCCGTCATCCTCAAATCGATCCCCTCGGTGGGTACCGGAGCTTCAGCATCCAGGAGCCACTGGACGGCGATGATGCCGTAATGCAGCTTTCTCTTGGCCAATTCTGCCATCAGCAGATCAAGCTGATCGTAAAGCACCTCCGTTGCAGGCGGCGCTAAGAGCGGGCCTGTCCGCCACAACGTAACCTCCTGGAGCGCGATCAAGTCCGGTTTGTGGGCCGCGACCTCATCGGCTAGTCGAGCGGCCCGGGCTGGAATGCCGCTGGCCTTGACTTCAGCGAGAGTCTCGGCGGTCCCAGCGAAAAGTGACGCCTGGTCGATCGCCGCGAGGATGTAGTTCAAGTCCGTACCCGCATCCATGTTGCGGGTCATGACGGTAACCATGTGCGGGTTGTCGGCAAACGAATTCGCGGGCCATGTTATTGCCGATACCGCTACTAGAAACGTCACCTTGGCGAATCGCCTCCAGGTGGCCGCCTTCAGAAAGAACGGCATGTAATACTCCTTTTCACGCACCGCCAGTGACGGCGGGTTCCATTTGATCTCCGGCCAGGGTTCCGGGACAGTGGCCGCCAAATTCCCTTCCCTAGACGAGCCGAGTGTGCCCCTAATGTTGTGCGTGAGTCCTGCGTAAAGTCTGACGAATACCTGATGAAACTCTGATCGCAGGCTTTGCATGCCTGAAAAACTGTGATAGCGTCGTACGGAATAGCGGATCGTTAATCCTGAGAATTGAAAATCATGGCTCTCCCGGCGATTGAGGGATACGAGTTCGGCCCGTATCGCATTGACACCGGAGAGCGGTTGTTGCATCGGGGCGACGAGTTGATCTTGCTACCTCCGAAGGTGGTGAGCACGCTGCTCGTGCTGATCCGGAGTGCGGGCCGGATGGTCGACAAGAGCGACCTGATGCAGGCGGTTTGGCCTGACACCTTCGTCGAAGAGGGCGCACTCACTCGCAACATCTCCCAGCTCCGCAAGACACTCGGAGAGACGGGAGACGAAGCCACTTACATTGAGACGATTCCCAAGCGAGGTTACCGTTTTGTGGCGCCGGTTCGCACCGTGGCCGTGGAACCTGTCGGTACGGCCATTGCGGAGTTTCGTAACGCCCACCGACCTGGAGACGGGAGCGGGGATCGCGGGGAGACTGTGGAACCGCAGCCATCCTCGTCGAAATCCAGGGCCAAGTGGATCATCCCGATTTGCATCTTACTGCTGGCTATTAGTGCGGCTATGGTGAGATTCCTTGCCGGGGGTGTCTACAGCCACCCGTTCACACGCACAACGGCGCCTACGAATACCTTGGCGGTTCTGCCTTTTCGCAGCGTCGAAAAGGATACTTCTCAGGACTATTTTGCCGACGGGATGACCCAGGTTCTCATCACGCGCCTAGCAAATCTGCGAAACCTGCGCGTCATTTCCCTAGCCTCTGACGGCGGTGCGCAGAGAGACATGACTGCATGGAACGCAGTGCTCCGGAACCAATCGGTGAACGAGGTTTTGACTGGAACCATCATGCGTTCTAACGGGCGAATCCGGATTGAGGTGCAGTTGATTGACCCTGTGACCCGGGCAGTTCATTGGGCGACCAGCTATGAGCGCAACGTCGAAGACGTCCTGGCCCTGGAATCGGCGATTGCGGAAGCCATTGTCAGCGAGATCCAGGTTAGGATCACAGCGGAAGACAGAGAGCGCCTCCACGAGCGGCGCCGGGTGACTCCGGAGGCGTTGGACGCCTATCTGCGAGGGCGTTACTTCTGGAACAGGCGGACGGAGGACGGACTGAGGCGAGCCGCCCAGTACTTTCAACAGGCGATCGCCGCCGACCCCACATACGCTCTCGCCTATAGCGGTCTGGCCGACTCTTACTCTCTCCTCGGGTCCATTGGCACCGACGGGATGCCACCAAATCAGGCCATGCCCCGAGCGAAGTCCGCGGCTCAGAAGGCCATCGAGTTAGATCCGGATCTGGCCGATGGCCACGTCTCTCTCGCTTACGTAAAGCTGTCGTACGACTGGGACCTGTCCGGCGCCGCGCGGGAGTTTTCTCGCGCCTTGGAACTGAACCCCAGTTCCCCTACGGCGCGCCACTGGTATAGCCACTACTTCATGGCCGCCGGTGATCTCGGTAAAGCCACCGAACAGATGCGGGAGGCGTTCCAACTAGAACCTTTGTCGCCCAGCATCAACATAGGTGTCGGCTGGTGCCTCTACTATTCCCGGCAGTACGACCAGGCTATCGAGCAGTTTCGTTCTGTGGCGGAAATCGACCCGGGTCTTCCCCTGGCGCATCAAACACTGGGTATGGCATATCAGCAAAAGGGACTGTTTGAACAAGCCATCGAGGAATACAATCGTGCGGCAGCGTTCTCAAATAATAGTCCGGCTTCTGTGGCTGCATTGGCTGGCGCCTATGCCGCAGAGGGGAAGCTCGCCGATGCCCGGCAAGAGTTGGCACGGCTTGAGCAGATGTCGCGCACCCGCTATGTCCCGGCGTTATACTTTGCCTCCATCCAGTACGCAATGGGCGACCTGGCAAAGACCTTCGAGTGGGGCTGGAAAGCGGTAGGCGAGCGTTGCGATTACCTCATGTATCTGCGCGTCGAGCCACGCGTCGGCAAACTGGCGGGTAATCAGGAATTCATCCGAGCTATGGGGGCTGTCCACCGATGAACGCTGTTTCTAAATCGGTCGCGTTGACCTGCGTTACGGGCGTCCTCTGCTGGGCGGCGCGATGCACCACTCTAATGGAACCCGGCCTCTTGCGCGAATACGAGGACTACGTTGCTCGTGCGGAAAATGCAACGCTGCAACGGTTCGATTCGGGGGAATTGTCGTGGGTGCCCGGTTCTGCAGCGAGGGATTCGTCAGCCAAACTCGCTTCCGGCAAGCTGGTGCGATGGAACATCAGCGATGCGGCACTCAACCAGCGGATCGCCGGTCGGAACGGCACAGTGATCCACTGGATTGGGGCCATTCGAATTCACGGTGCGAGTCTCGGCGATCTCAGGTCAGTGCTGGAAGACTATGACCACTACGATCGTTTCTACCGGCCCATAATCTTCGAATGCAAGGCCAAGGTGAATAGTGATCGACCGAACGCCGTTTACGATGTGATTCTTGGGCTCCAGAGCGTGTACCGCGTCGCCTCTCTCTTTCCGCAACACTATGCGTTTCGGGTGAGAGCTCACATCGACCACTCCTACGGCATGAGCCACTCCGGAGCCTTCGCACTGCAGGCCCACATGAGGGCGAGCGAGATTCGCGAGTCCGATAGCGGCGTGCCCGGCAACGCTGACTTCCTGGAGGTGTATCATGATCACGGCATCATGTGGGCCCTCAACGCATACTGGCGCGCACGCCAGCGAGGGGGCGACCTCTACCTCGAATTCGAGACCATCACCTTGGCTCGATCCGCGCAGGAGTTCGCCTGCAAAATCGGCTTTGTTCCGATTCCGAAATCAATCGTATCCGCGGCGATGGATTCCATGCCGGCGGACTCGGTCACAGTGATTTTAGAAGGGACAAGAACGGAATGCGAGCGCAGAGCCTTGAGGGTGCCCCTGGTCGTGCCCGGCCAATGATCGCGGCACGCCTCTCCGATCTTGTGGTCGCCATTGCTTTTCGACTGGTTGCGCGACCATTGTTCCGGATTCGCATTCTTGGGCGGGAGAACATCCCATCACGTGGGCCTGCTCTGCTCGTTTCCAATCACCTCACTCATTTGGACGCTTTCCTGATCGGCGCCTGCCTGGGGCCGGTTGTTCGCTTCCTGGTGTGGAAGCCTTATTATGACCATAAGCTTTTGTCGTGGGGCTTCCGACTTGCGAAGGCAATTCCGATCTCGATGGGACATCACACGGCGGCGCAAGCTATCCAGCGGGCTCGCAGCGAATTGGAGCGCGGACGTATACTCTGCATTTTCGCTGAAGGCTCCATCAGCCGAACCGGGGAGTTGCTCCCGTTCAGGCGCGGTCTCGAAGCGATTGTTCGGGGCCTCGACGTTCCAGTTGTCCCCGTTCACCTCGGTGGGTTGTGGGAAAGTGTGTTTAGTTTTGGAGGCGGCCGATTCTTCTGGAAATGGCCGAGTCGTTTGAGGCACCCAGTTTTTGTATCATTCGGCAACCCCATGTCTGCCTCACCAACGGCCAATGAAGTCTGGCAGGCCGTCGAGCAACTTGGCGGACGCATGCTCTCGCGCCACGTTGTTCCCCTCGCTGCCAACAGATGAAGTGCGCGGCGCATTCGGTCTCAACGGATCGTCCGGATGCAAGCTTCTTGCGAAGACAGGAAAGGAAGCCTCCTCAGAAAACTTAGGGGGAAAGTCTTCCCCGTTTCCTTTCGCCCTGCCCACGCTGCGGCTCGGCTATGGCCGTAGCGGAGAGACTCACCGCCGCGGATCTCTCGCGGTGCAGTTACTTCGATTCCTCATAACACTGTAGCCAGCCATCGTCCCGCGACGTGCTTACGGCAGGCCATCAGCTTCGTGTGTTCCGCCACCATCCACCCTCTTATCTGCGGGTCTAGTCACACCCTTCCGATGGGATACTCGGTCAGCATTACTCCATTCCGGACCCTGCACCCGCGCATCCAGCTATGGGCGGCAGGGCCATCACCCGCGCCGCCCGTACCAAACCAGCTTCCAAGCCCCATAGCCAGCGTCCGCCGCGCCAGCGGCTTCCTTCAAGTCTCCTTATCGAAAGCGCCTCGGCTCGGAGCCTGCGCTTCGCCTCTGCTTTCTGCGTCGGGACGTTTCCGATCGAGGCTAGCGACTACGCGGCCCCTTTTTTGTTTCCGGATGACGGCGCGCTCGGAAACTGTGCCAGTGGTCGGTAAACGTTAGTGCTGTATCGGGAGCGGCCCGGCGCGATTATCTCTCGGGGATGGACGAGCGTGGATCGCCGGGGCGCTTTCGACACAGCCGTTTGAAGGAAGCCGTCTTGGAATGGTACGGCTATGGGGTTTGAATGGCGGGCGTGGGCTTGGAGCGGAGTGGGAGCGGCTGGCGACGGATGGGATTCGAGCTGTGAGCCCGTGGGCAGAGAGATCGATGCGGGAGGTTCGAGTTGCGGTGGAGCCATGGAGACGCGGCATAGGCACACGCCTGGCGGTGATGCGCTGGCTGGTGAGTTATCGAAGTTGAGAAAGATCGGGTCATGGCCGTCCTGGATGGAGGGTGGGAGGCGAGCGGAGTAGAGTTTGCGCCGGGGTGAGACGTTCGATCAGCGCCATCGGGCCGCCGCAATGCGGGCACGTCCACAGGGGACGGATGGCGTCCGGGGATGGCGCATCCGGTGTTGGAGCGGCGGCCAGCAGTTGGCAGCACAGGGGCAGCAGGCTGCGGCGCCGCCGATGAGCAAAGGTGCCAAAGTGCCGGATGCGCACGAAGCCGGGTGGCAGCAGGTGCAGCAGAAAGCGCCGCAGGAACTCCTCGGCGGGCAGAGTCATCCGGCGCTGCTTGTTGTGATGGGCCGAATCGCGCCAGCGGAAAGTCACGCTCTGGTCCGCCAGCGACACGAGCCGGTGATTGGAGATGGCCACGCGGTGGGTGTAGCAGCCGAGATAATGCAGCGCATGTTCGGCGCCGCCGAAGGGTCGTTTGGAATAGACGACCCAGTCGGTGCGGAACAGCGTACGAAGCAGGGCCGCAAACGCCTTGGGCGCGGCGAGTGGAGCGAGCGCGCCGTGGAAGCCGAGTTTTCCATGCGCGTGCAGCCTGCGCAGGCCCGCGACAAACTTGCCTCGGAAAACGCGGCTGAGCACTTTCACCGGCGGGAAGAAGCCCTGCCGGGCGACAATCCAGCGGCTGTGATCCGCACTCAGCCCGCCGGCCGGAACCACGCAGTGGATGTGGGGATGGTGCAGCAGTTGCTGATTCCAGGTGTGCAGGACGCTGAAGAATCCGATCTCCGCGCCCAGGTGCTGGGGATCGCGCGCGACTGCGAGCAGGGTCTCGGCGCTGGAGCGAAACAGGAGCCCGTAGATCGCGCGCTTGTTCTGCAGCGCCAGTGGCGCGAGTGGATGGGGCAGGGTGAAAACGACATGCGCGTAGCGGGTCGGAAGTAACTCGCGACGGCGCGCATCGAGCCAGCGGTTGCGCGCATTGGCCTGGCACTTGGGGCAGTGCCGGTTGCGGCAGGAATTGTAGGAGATGGCCTGGTATCCGCACCGTGAGCAGGCGTCCACGTGTGCGCCGAGCAGGGGCGTGCGGCAGCGCAGGATGGCAGTGAGCGCCTTGACGTGCAGCCAGCTCAGCCATCCGCGGCTGCGATCGAAGAACTGCGTCCCCGCGGCGCGGATCACATCGGCCACCTCGACCGGTGGCCGCGGCATCTACTTCGTCCGCGGCCCGTTGGCGGGCTGGTCGAACAGGGGGAGCGAGTCCAACGGACTGGCCGTGGCGTGCAAATGCCGGCTCGACAGATGGAGATAAATGGAGGTCTCTTTCAGGTCGCGATGGCCCAGCAGAAGCTGGATGGTCCGGAGATCGGCGCCGGCCTCGAGCAGATGCGTGGCAAAGCAATGCCGCAGCGTGTGCGGGTGGAGTTGCTTGCCGAGGCCGGCCCGTTGGGCGGCTTCGCGGCAGGCATACCACACGACCTTCGGATCGATGGGCCGGTCGGCGGTGTGATAGGTGCCGCCGGGGAACAGCCAGGTGGCCGGCTTCTGGCGCAGGCTGCGGTAATGCTGCCGCAGCACGCCGAGCAGCTTCGGGCTGAGCATCACGTCGCGGTCCTGGCGCCCCTTGCCGCCCTGGACGCGAATCACCATGCGCTGGCTGTCGATGTCGCTGAGTTTCAAATTGGCCAGTTCAGCGCGCCGCATGCCTGTGGCATATAGCGTCATCAGAATGGTCCGATGAAACGGCGTCAGCGCGCATGCCAGCAGGCGGGCGACTTCCTCGCGACTCAGGATAATCGGCAATTGCTGGGGCTTCTTGGGGTACGGTGTTTCCTCTACGCTCCAGTTCCGCCTCAACGCTTTGTTGAAGAAGAAGCGGAGCGCGCCGACCCGTTGGCTGACGGAGTTGGCGGTGAGATGGCGCTCCCGGAACAGATAGGCCTGGTATTCGCGGATGTGCTCCGGGCGGAGTTCTTCAGCGGGACGATTGAAATGCCGGCTCAGATCCTCAACCGCGCGCAGGTAGGAACGCGTGGTAGTCTGCGAGTAATTCCGCCGCTCGAGTTCCTCGAGCAGCAACGTTTGTGAATGGGTCACAAGCTTCTCCTTGTGACCCGAACATATCCCCTGCCACGACCAACCCGTCCACCCATCAGCACGCGCAGCGTCTGCCGTCAGGCTTAGTTCAAACGGCGTTTACGGAAAGTCGACGCCATCGGTACGGCATTGCGGCGCTCTTGTCCGGTAACGCCACTTTTCGATCACAACCCTCACACGCGCTCGTCAGGACCACATGTACGGTTAGCGCGTCAGATGGCCAAGTGGATGCCTTCCGGCCGCGCCCTTAACCGACCGGGCCGGGCAATGAGCGCGTGTGGTTGAACGTATATTCGCCGAGCAGACGCTCGCCGCCCGCTTCATCGAAGGCGACCAGCCGCGCAATCATCTTGTTTGTAGGCAGGGCCTTCGCGAATGTGATCGACTCCTGGTAGACAACGCTACTTGCCCCGGCATGAACGGGGATGTCTGGCAACCGGAGTTGTTCGACGCCGCGCTCAT
>OCTA010004950.1_pt1 | contig 11605 bp, 7 predicted proteins | sample 1538991 | NCBI WGS metagenome assembly OCTA01 (sample SAMEA3539302, study PRJEB22396) | soil metagenome | biome: tundra; feature: field; material: soil | place: USA | collected 2010-05 | depth 0.15 m | reverse complement strand
AACAAAGGCAACATTGTGGGTAATCATATGCCTGGAGGAGAGGGCCGGGGTGAGGGGGAAGGAGACGCTCGACTTGGAAGGGGGCTAAGGCAAATTCCACGCCGCTCCAGAATCATGCAGCGGGTCGGGAGTTCTAAGTCTGTGCTGACCCGCTTCACTTGGCCGCCGCTGAAGTTTTCCGGTCCCAGGCGACCTTGAGGTCGGAGGGCAGTTCGAAGACAGTGTCAGGAACTTTGTCCCATTCCACGGTGGAAACAGTCACTTCCTCGCTAAAGCCTGGCCCCGAGTAAACCTGGCGGGCGGGCACCAACTGGTTGCCGAAGCGGCGATAGTCGTCGCAGGTTTGTACCATGTCGAGACCGCCGCCGCTTGCTTCCAAAGTGCAGCGCTGTCGGCGCAGCAACCCGGTCTTCGCGTTGTAGAACTCATCGAACACCTCGCCATTCTTTCGAACCAACAGAACCTGGAAACACGCTTTGCCATCCACGTTGATGGTTCCGAGCGTCTCCATTGAGCGGAAGGTTTCCGGCGCGTGCAGCACGCCGGCAAAATCCTGCTCGGCCAGGCGCTGTTCGAGATCCTTGCCGGTGGCGAAGCTCACATTAGTGCCCGTCGCCCGCCAAAAACGCCGACCGTCGCATCCCTGCCGGTAGAGGCCCTCTGTAAGCTGGAGTTTAAGCGCGAAGCGGTTGGTCATCGCCGCGAATACTTCGATTGGACTGGAGAGTTTATCGCGGCCCGGGTGCCGCAGTTGGCCGGAGATGTGAACCGAGCTATGGGAGCGAATCGCTGCCTCGCCTCCCATGGCCTCGATGTAGCTGGCGATAATCGCCTGAGCTGGCTTTGAGTCCGGTTTCAGGGTTGGGGTTGGAGGAAGCGCCGACTTGGATTTTGAAACTGGGATGGAGAAACCAGCCTCGTCCGTCTGAATTTCCGCCGCTCGCAAGATGTAGCGTTGGCCGAAAACCTCGGCATCAATCTGATAAGGCGCGCGCAGGCCGCAGCCCAAGCGGCGGTAATCCGACCAGGTCAGGCGGATGTTGAGCGCACCGTCATCGTCCACGTAAGGGTATATAGCGCCGACCAGCAGCCCGCGCTCGACATCGTAGTACTCGAACGCATGATCGCCGGAGGGGAAAACGACCAACACCCGGTAGCAGTCGCGGTCGCCGAAGCGCTCGATGTCGAGTGTGCGCGTCAGGCGGAACTCGCGGCTGAAGTAGAGCGGCGAGGAATTGCCGACCAGCGCCCGAAAGAATACCGTCTCGCTGCCGGGCAGCGGCTCGACCTTGCGCTCGAAATCCACTGCCCATCCGTTCTTCCCGTCGTAGCCGCACTCCGGTTGGCGGACCCCCACGAACGGCACGCGAAGCACTCCGAAAAACGCATAGTGATACTTGAGCCGGAGAAAGAACCGGTTCGGCGCCTAAACCCGAATCTCGATCGGCGCCTTCGCCTTGAGCGGAATCAAATCGGCCTCGCCCCTGAAAACCAGGTTCTGCGGCTTGCGCAACGCCGCGATCCCGCCTACGGCCTCGACATGGCGCTGGAAGATCTCCTCCGCGCCGGGCAACTCCGCGGCGCCCGACCGGAAGGCGGCCCAGGCAGGCGCGAACACGGCAAGCGCCAGGCAGGCGACCCGGGCCAAGCCGGTAGATTTCAGGAGCGCACCGGGAGACTGGGCGACGTTGGGGCTGTAAGTTAGCTTCGGCATTGGCATTTAATCCTAGGTCAATTAGCCCAAAAACAGCAGTTGGCCAACAGCAAATCGCAAGCGCGCTCCTCCCGCCGCCGGGTTACTTCTGAAACACTCCAAAGACCTTTTGCAGCGTAGCCGTCGTGCGCGCCACCGGATTTTGCCGGATCTGCTGCTCTTCCTCCGCGACCATTTTGAACAGTCCATCCAAGGCCTTATTCGTGACATACGCATCAACATCCATCGTATCCTTGTCCAGCAGTGAGCCACCTAACGCGCTGCCTAAGCTCCCCAAGCCCTGACCGACATTCGCCTTTGCCATCAGGTTCTTGTAGGCCGCCGTGACGCCCGTCTGCACCGTGGCCTTTTGAACGATCGGGTAAAACTTGGCATACAGATTGGTCTGCGTGGCCTTCTGAAAATACAGCGTGGCGGCATCGTTGGGACCGTTGAGAATGGCCTTTGCGTCTTCGATGCTCATTTGCTTGAGCGCATCCGCAAAGACACTGCCGGCCTCCGGCACCGCCTGTTCGGCGGCATGGTTCATCGTGGTGACAAAGTCATCCACGTACTTGTCCTGCTTCATCGCCCGCAGCGCCTTCTCCACCGTCTGCAACTTCTCCGGCATGGGGATTTTGACGTTCAAGTTCGTGAGAAACCCACCGTCATGGCCCAAGCTGGCAATGGCTTCTTGCAGTCCTTTCGCCAAAGCATCCTTCAATCCTTGGACCATCTGGTCCTGCGAAAGAACTGCCGCGGAGGCCGTGGCCTGACTAACCAGGTTTTGCGGCTTATCCGCTGACGCGTTGGTGGCAGCCACCACTTTTGGAGCGGTCTCATTCACCGAAGTCATCGCCGTATCCGCCGCCTTGACCGCCGCATCCAGAGCCGGCTTGGCCGCGTCCGGCGCGACTGCGACCGCGTTGGTCGTCTGCGCCACTAACTTCTCTGCCATCAGCGTCGGTTCCGTTTTGGGCGCACTGGTCGTCTTCTCGGGTTCCTTGGTCGGAGGCGCGGGATTCTCTGTTTTGCCGCACCCGGCAGCCAGAACCAGCAAGCCGACCACGGCCAGACACACAACTACAATTTTGTTCTTCATATGTTTCTTCCTTTCGTCAAATGCGTGAGCGCATGCGCCCTCACGCCGGTTGTTGGAATTTATCCCCAATACCCAGATTAGCTAGCAGGATTGTCATCAACTGCTGCAACTGCTGCGAAGTCTGCTTGCAGTGAGCGCGCAGGTATGCTACCTACTATTGTCTCATGCAGAGGTAAGAGACTGACCAAACCAAATGAAATCAACGAAAAGCAGATTTGCCAAGAATGTCGAGCTGACGCTCCCGCCCGGCGACGTGGGGCCGCTTTGCACCTACTCGCCCAATTGCAGTCCGAGCGATCGGAACCTGGGCGTCTGGCGGAAGGCGCACATTCGCATGAGGGAGGACAACCTCGAGGACTTGACGCGCGACGAGGAAACGGAGTTGATCAACACCTGGATTCTGCAATTGCTGCGTCGTGAGTTGACTCTCAACCTGGCGGCGGCGGAAGCAAAGCTCAGGCGGCCGCTCGAAATAAGAATCGGCGCTCGCGCCGCCGAAGTCGTTCGCACCGCCCTCGCGCTAAGGGTTCCACCCCCCGACCCGCGGAAGAAGTTCAATTAATTGCCCGCGGCAGGCCGAGCGACCGCAAGCCACGCGCATCGCAATTGGCGGGCGACGCAGGCCAGCGCCCATGCGAGACTTCATCTACCGTTGTCCGCTGTCCCTGGGAGACATCGTCCTCCTTACCGCCGCCGTCCGTGACCTGCAATTGCATTTCCCCGACAGCTATCGCATTGACGTCCGCACGTGTTTCCCCGGCCTCTGGAAGCATAATCCTTACCTTACACCGCTAGGCGAATATGACCCCGGCGTGAAGGTGGTGGATTGCGTCTTGCCACTCATCAACGAAAGCCACACCGCCGCCTGCCATTCGATTCACGGTTTCCTGGATTTCTTCAATCAGTACCTGGGCGCCAGCATGAAGCCAACTGCCTTCCAAGGCGATATCCACCTCTCGCGCTGGGAAAAAACCCGCCCGTCCCAAGTCCAGGACCTTTCAGGCACCGACCTTCCCTTCTGGCTCATCTCCGCCGGCGGCAAATACGACTGCACCATTAAATGGTGGGAGGCCAGCCGCTACCAGGAGGTAGTGGACCACTTCCGCGGGCGCGTCCAGTTCGTCCAGGTGGGCGACGCCGCGCATTATCATCCCAAGTTGCGCGGCGCGATCGATCTACGGGGCCGCACCTCCTTGCGCGAGTTGATCCTGCTGGTCCATCACGCGGAGGGCGTCCTCTGCGGCGTTACCGGCCTGATGCACCTGGCCGCGGCCGTGCCCGTCCGGCGCGGCCGCCACCCGGTCCGCCCCTGCGTCGTGATCGCCGGCGGGCGCGAGTCCCCGCATTGGGAGGCCTATCCCGGACACCAATTCATCCATACGGTTGGCGCGCTGCCTTGCTGCGCCCGCGGCGGCTGCTGGAGGGCTCGAACTTTGCCACTGGGCGATGATGACGAGCGCGATGGCCGGGAACATCTTTGTATCGATGTGCGCGACGGTTTGCCACGCTGCATGGACCTCATCACGAGTGCCGAAGTCATTCGCCGTGTCGAGGGTTACTTTGACGGCGGAGCCGCTCGGTATTTGTCTCGCCAGCAGGCTGGCGCGGCAGGCAAAGCTGTGGCCGCCACCGGCCAGCACATCCTCTCCCCTCGCCCACTGAACTTTCATACCGCCCCGGAATTGGCGCAGCGCTTCATCGCCAACCTCCCACCTTACCCCGGCGGTTTCGAGGGCCGGGGCATCGTGATTTGCGGTGGTGGCGTCCGGATGTTCACGAATGCCTGGGTGTGCATCCACATGCTCCGGCGCCTGGGCTGCACGCTGCCAATTCAACTCTGGCATTTCGGCGAGCGCGAGCTGGACGGTCACATGCGCGCGCTGGTCGCACCGCTCGGCGTCGAATGCGTTGATGCTGAGCGGCAGCAGCGCCATCACCCGGCGCGCTTTCCCCATACCTGGGCTCTCAAACCTTACGCCCTGCTGCATAGCCCTTTCAAAGAGCTGCTTCTGCTAGACGCGGACAATGTCCCCGTCGCCAACCCGGAGTCCCTTTTCGAGACTCCCCAATTTCGACGGACGGGCGCAGTCTTGTGGCCCGATTTCGGGCGCCTGGAGCGCGGGCGGGCCGCCTGGAAACTCTTTGGCGTTCCTTACCGCGATGAATGCGAGGTCGAGAGCGGACAGGTCCTCATGAACAAAGAGCGCTGTTGGCGCGCGTTGAACCTGTGCCTTTGGTACAACCAGCACAGCGAACTCTTTTATAACTATGTACATGGCGACAAGGAGACTTTCCACCTGGCCTTTCGCAAGCTGAATGTCCCCTACGCCATGCCCGCTCGCCGCATCTATCGCCTGCCCGGCGTTATGTGCCAGCATGATTTCCAGGGTCGCCGCGTGTTCCAACATCGCAACGGCGCCAAGTGGAACCTCTTCGGTCCCAATCGGCGGATTCCCGGCTTCTGGTTCGAGTCCGAGTGCCGCGAGTTCCTCAAGCAACTGGCCGAGCGGTGGGACGGCCAAATTGACAAACTGCGCCCGCGACCTCGCCGGCTCGCCGCTCGCACTCGGGGCGCGTTTGCACCCGATGCCGAGGTTCGCCTCTTCGCCGCCCTGGTCTCCACCCGTCAGCGCGAATCAACCTGCCGCCAAACCCTCGCCAACCTGGCCGACACGGATTGGGCCCGGCGCCCCATGCATGTGCAATTCGACGAACGGCGGTTCTCGAACAGCGAGGACAACCTCACCCATGCCGCCTGGCTCGCGCTGCAGGCGGGCCTGCAAACCCGCGCCCATTATCTTCTCTTGCTCGCGGACCACCTCGAGTTCAATCGCTATTTCCTGCACAACCTGCACGCGTGGCCATTGCTATGGCGCCACCAAATTGGCTGCGCCAGCCTCTTCAACCCCGGCCTGCGCGAACTCGCCCGCATCCCGCTGAGCCGCGCCGTCGCCGTTGACAGCCGCGCGGGGCTGGGCTCGCCAGCCGTGTTGCTTTCGCGCCCCATCGCGCAACTCCTGCTCGGCCACTGGTTCGAGGAATCCCCGCGCCTGGAGCTTAAGCTGGGAACGCTGGCAGCGCGCCTCGTGGGCCCCGTCTTCTGCCACTGGCCCCCGCTCGCCACGCCCGCCCGCCGCGGCCGGGCGGCCAACGGCGCCGGCCGCGACTCGGATTTCAAACGCAATTGGCGCTCGCCCGGAGCGGACCTCGCTGGCTTGGCGCCCGTGGCGGCGCTCGGCGAAACCACCGGTCATGAGCGCTGAAGCTAAGACGCAACTGCTGCGGCTCCCGCAAGTTTCGGATTACGAACTCATCCGTTGTGTCGGCTCGGGCGCCTTCGGTGATGTTTGGCTGGCCCGCGCCAAAGCCACCAACCGCTTCCGGGCCATCAAGCTGGTCTCCCGCAGCCGCTTCCCGCAAGCCAGCCTCTATGAGACGGAGTTTACCGGCCTTAAGAAATTCGAAGAACTTTCCCGCGAGCACGCCGGCTTCATTGATATCCTCCACGTCAGCCGGGATGACCAGGCCGGCTGCTTCTCTTATGTGATGGAACTGGCTGACGACCTGGAGGCCGGCCAGTCCTTCGACCCCGGCAAATACGTCTCCAAGACAGTCGCCAGCGAATTGGGACGACGCCAAATCGCCGGCCCGGCTGGCCAAGGGCGCTTTACCCCGGCCGAGTGTGTCGAGGCGGCGCTCAACATCACGGCGGCACTTTCCACCTTGCACCAGAATGGCCTGGTGCATCGCGATATTAAACCCTCGAATATCGTCTTTGTCCGCGGTTTGGCCAAACTGGCCGATGTCGGCCTGGTCACCGATCTCAAATTGAAGGCCGACGACGGCACGTTGATCGGCTCGCCGACTTTCATGGACGAGCAAGCGCATGGCACCGCCCAAGGCGACCTTTTTGGCTTCGGCAAAGTCCTTTACATGATGGCCACCGGGCGTGACGCTCAGGACTGGCCAAACTTGCCCGACGACTTGGAAGGGACCGAAGATCCTGAAACTTTCCGCGAGTTGCACCACATCAGCCTTAAGGCCTGCCATGCCAACCGCGCGCAGCGCTACCGCAGCGCCCAGGAAATCCACGACGAACTGTTGCTCTTGCGCGCCGGACAGTCCGCCCAGCGCCTGCATCGCCTGGAGCGTTTGGTCGTCGCCCTCAAACGCTTTGGGTTCATGTTGGCGCTCATAGCCGCCTTGGCCGCCTTGCTCCTCTATCAGGCCGGCGAGCGCCGCAAGGAAGCTGCCGAGCTCCGCCAGCACAAGGTTGGCTCCTACGTGGCTTACGGCACCCGCGCCTTGGAGGAGAACGATCTCCTCGGCGCCCTGCCCTGGTTTGCCGAAGCCTTGCGCCAGGACGGTGATGACCCCCGCACCGCGCCCGCGCATCGTCGGCGCCTCGGCGCCCTGCTCCAACAGTGCCCCACCATCGTCCAGATGTGGTTCACCGATCATCCGTTCAACTTTGCCCAGTTCGCCGGCCAGGAAAACCAGGTCCTCCTGCCCACCGCCGACCACCACTGGGCCATTCACGACCTGGCTACCGGTGGCCAACTTTATCCACCCTTCGGCTCAGGTGGAAGTGATGAAACTATCTCGCTGAGCCCCGCCACTCACTTGGCGGCGGTTGGCAACAGCGAGGTCTCCAACCACATGGTCGGCATCTGGAATTTCGTCACCGGTCAGGAATACGCAAAACTCTCTTGTGACAGCCCTGTCTGGGGTGTCGCTCTCAGTCCCGACGCTCGCTGGGTGGCCGCGTCCTCCGGTTCCAACGTCATCGTTTGGAATCTGGAAACACGCCAGCGCGTGCGCGTGCTCGCCGGCCATTCGGAACCCATCTTCAGCCTTGCTTTCAGCCCGGACGCGCATCGCCTGGTCACCGCGAGCGCCGACGCGACCGCGATCGTGTGGGACCCGCAGGAGGGACGGGCCCTCACCACCTTTACGAACCACCAGCACTGGGTCTATTTCGCTGTTTTCAGCCCGGACGGCAAGCGCGTCGCCTCGTCAAGCTTCGATCGCTCCGTGCGCGTTTGGGAGGCCGAGACCGGCCGCGAGGTCTTGCCGCCGCTCCGGCATGGCGACGGTGTTCGCGGCGTCCAATTCAGCGCCGACGGCACACGGCTCGTAACCGCCGGCCTGGATTTCTCGGTTCGCGTGTGGGACGCCGCCACGGGCGCGCTTCTCCAACAGCTCCGTCATAACTCCAAGCCAATCAGTGCTGGGTTTAGCCCCAGTGGCCGCCACATCATCACCGCTTGCTACGACGGCACCGAGCGCGTCTGGGAACTGCGCTCCAGCGAGCCTGCCCCTGATTCCGTTCTTGATGTGTGCAGCGGAGACGGCTCATGCGTTGCCGTGCAGACCAACCAAGCCATCCTGATCCTTGCCCCCGTGAACCCGGCCGGGTCTGGGCGGCCATCTGGCGCGGACATTAAGAGAGAAGCGGCCCCTTCAGCCCAAGGTTCCCGCCAGCCGCTCGCGTCCATTTCTTCAGCCAATCTGAAACTGTTGCGCGTATGGCTGAACCAGCATGGCACCCGTCTCCTGGCGATCGCCGAGCCCGACTCCGGCTCACCCTCCACCAACGTGCAAGCCATTCTCTGGGACTCCAAGACCGGCTCCCGCATTGGGAGCGCGCCGCTTCTGGATCGCCGCAGCACCAATCTCGTTTTCAGCCCCGCCGGCGGCCAAATCCTCGCCTTCGCCCACGACCGCCCGATCGTTTGGGATTTCGAACGGGACCAGGAAATCCTCCGCTTGCCTGGGGAGGCCAAACGAGCGGCTTTCGATCCCGCCGGTCGGCGCTTGGCCGTCGCGGTTTCCACTAATGTCCAGGTTTGGGACCTCGCCACCGCCCAGCCGCTCCTGCGCGTGCCTTGGCCGCATGATACCACGGTGGACAGCCTCGAGTGGAGCCCTGACGGACGGCACCTCGTAACCGCCTGTTGGGACACTTCCTTCGACCCCGAGTACGCTCAGGTCTGGGACCCCTCCACCGGCGCGCGCGCCGGCCCCCGGTTGCCCCACCGTGACGGCGTTCGCTTCGCCACCTTTAGCCCGGACGGAAAAAAGGTGGTCACCTGCGGCGAAGATTTCACCGCGATGTTGTGGGACTGGCGAACTGGCCGCCAGCTTACCCCTCCCCTGCGGCACAAGCACCTGGTCGTTCACGCTGCTTTCAGCCCGGATGGCCGCTGGCTGGCCACTGCCTGCCGCGACCATACCGCCAGGGTCTGGGACGCCGAGACCGGCGAGCCCATTACCCAGCCACTCCAACATCCGGAAGGAGTCGTCCAGGTCCAGTGGGTCGATGCTGGCAGCGCTCTGCTTACCCGCACGAAAACCGGCCAGGCTCGCCTCTGGAACCTGCCATACGATGACCGGCCCTTGGAGAAGCTGGTGCTGATCTCCGAACTTCTTTCCGCCGAGCAGATTCATGCTACGGAAAGCGCCATGCCCGAGACCAAAGAGGCGCTCCAAAAACTTTGGCGCCAGTTGCGCTTCGAGTACCCGGCCGCTTTTTCGCTGCCGTGAACAAGCCGCCCCGCGCCGCCGCCAGCGCCCCGTCATCCTGGCCATGAACGAAAGGCTCCGTCTGATTGACCCCCAGTGGTGGGTATGGCATCTTTCGACCCGATGAGCAGCAGCCACCCTTCTTCAGTCTGGCTGGAACCGGCGGGCGGTGAGCGGGTCCACATCCAGGGCCGTTGTTTCCTGGGACGCTCTCCTTCCTGCCAGGTGGTCCTGCCTGACACCAAAGTCTCGCGCCAACACGCTCTCGTCGAGATCCAGGACCAGACCGAAGTCTGGCTCATCGACCTGGGTAGCGCCAATGGCACCTACTTGAACGGGCGCCGCGTCACCCAGCCCTGCCGCCTCTCCGACGGCGACCGAATTGAAGTGGCCGGCTTCAGCTTCACCTTCCACGGCCCGAAAGTGCCCGGTGCCGTGCGGTCCGACCCCTCCGCGGCCGAAGCAACCATCCATCAAATCCGCAGCCTCACCTGCTGGCTGTTGCTGGCCGACATTGAAGGTTCGACCCAGTTGCTCCTCAAGGTGCCGGCCGAGGACGCGCCCCGGGTAACTGGACGCTGGCTCGCTGCCTGTAGAGAGATCCTCGAAGCGCACAACGGCGCCATTAACAAGTACCTCGGCGACGGCTTCCTGGCTTATTGGCCGGCTGGCCCCGAATCCCCCGCGTGGGTTGCCCGCTCGCTCCTGGCGCTCAAGAAATTGCAGGAGGAGGAGGTCCCGCACTTTCGTATCGTAGTGCATTATGGAACAGTTTCCACTGGCGGCGCAGCCTCCATGGGGGAGGAAAGTCTCAGTGGAAACGAGGTCAATTTTATTTTTCGCGTCGAAAAACTCGCTGCCTCCAAGGGGGAGTTTCGCCTGCTCACCGAGCCTGCCCAGACCCAGCTCGAACTCCTGCTGCCGAGTAATCCGACCGGACCACACCCCGTGCCAGGCTTCGAAGGCGAGTTCTCGTTTTTCAGCTTTTGAAGGCGAACCTCGGTCAGTAGGGAACTCCGTAGCCGCGCAATGAGACCTGCTCGGCAAGCTGCCCGAGGGTTATCTCCGCTGGCCATGACTTCCGATTTGCCGATGACCCGCCGCGACCGACTCCAAGTCCTTTGGGTCCGATATTCGTCATAAGGGATTCAAAATATGGCACTTACACCGCTTAAGCCCGTAATTGGGAGGGCTTTTCCGGCATAACAGCTTCACAATGCGGGACTTACACCGGACCCTCACCAATGGTCCTTGTATGATCCTTGTATGGTCCTCCTATGCTCCTCATATCCAATTCCGTGGCTTGCCACGGGGGCATTCGAGGGGGTGACGGGGATCGAATGGAAGGCCGGCGACAACCCGAAAGACCGTGCCAGCGCATTCCAGGCCAAAACCCTGCCGGGTCCCTGCCTAATGGCCTCACTCGGTCACTCTGACCCAGCGCTGGGCTTTCATCTCGAACCGGGGCAGGGAACCGGCAGGGACCAGCACCACCGGGACACGCAGGTTCAGCGCGGTCTGGAACGATTGCTCCAGCCGGCGGGGCAGAGCGGCCACGCCGGGACCGTTCTCCGCGGTTTCCACTTCCAGCGACAGTTCGGGCATCGCCTGGCGGCAATCGAGCTGCACTCGGTATTCAATGACCTCGGGATGCGCCCGCACGAGTTCTTCCACGAGGCTGGGATAGACGTTCACGCCGCGCACCACCACCATGTCGTCGCTGCGGCCAAGGATGCCGCCATCCAGCGCGAGCTCGTGGCGGCCACAAGCGCAGACCGAACGCCGGCGCGGCTTCACCAGGTCTCCCGTGCGATAGCGCAGCAGCGGCGAGCCGACCCGGTCAAGGGTGGTCAGAACCAGTTCGCCCGTTTCACCCGCAGGCACCGGCGTCTCGGAATGAGGGCTGAGCACCTCCGGCAGGTAGGCCGATTCCAGCACGTGCAATGCGCCGGGCCGTGCCGGGCATTGGTAGGTGACGGGCCCCACCTCCGTCATGCCGTGGTGATCGAAGACGACCGCCCCCGGCCACAGCCGTTCGATGCGTGCGCGGGTGGCGGGAATGCTGCCGCCGCCCTCGCCCGCCACAATCAGCAGTCGCAGGCGGCTGCGAGTAAGGTCCACTCGCTTTTCCCGGGCAACCTCGCCCAGGTGCTGCGCATAAGTCGGCGTGCAGCAGACCGCCGTGATGCCGTTGTCCAGGATGGCTTGCAGCCGGCCCATGCTCGACATAGACCCGCCCGGGAAACAGAAGCAGCCCAGCCGCTGCACCGCGTCCAGCGCGGACC
>OCTA010004949.1_pt1 | contig 11606 bp, 7 predicted proteins | sample 1538991 | NCBI WGS metagenome assembly OCTA01 (sample SAMEA3539302, study PRJEB22396) | soil metagenome | biome: tundra; feature: field; material: soil | place: USA | collected 2010-05 | depth 0.15 m | reverse complement strand
AAAACAACTGGGGAATCGCGCGCGGCGGCGCGATTATCCACGAGGTGGGCGCCGCCCGAATGGGCGCCGATCCGAAGACCTCCGTGCTCAACTCAAACTGCCAGGCGTGGGACTGTAAGAACTTGTTTGTCACCGATGCGGCGCCCTTTGTGAGCAACGCGGACAAAAACCCGACTCTCACTATTACCGCGTTAGGCTGGCGCACTTCGGAGTACATCGCGGAGCAGGTAAAGAAAAGGAATCTGGCCGTCTGAGTCACTAAGGAGAGAGTTATGGGAGAGAACAAGAAGGATCAGATCGGAGTCAGCCGCCGCGATCTATTCCAGATAATCGGCTCAGTGCCTGCGCTGGCCGCGGCCACGGCAGGCGGGAGTCTCGCGCAAACACACGAAGCGCACCAGTCCGCTTACCAGCGCAAGGTGTTCGATGAACACGACTGGCACACCGCGCGGGTGCTTTGCGACCTGATCATACCCGCCGACGAGCGCAGCGGCAGCGCCACCCAAGCAGGCGTGCCCGAGTTCATCGACGACTGGCTGGACTTCCGTAAGCAGGAAGACGGCAACGACGACCTGTCGGCCCACATACTCGGCGGACTTGCCTGGCTGGACCGCGAATCGTCGCGGCTGTTCAAGAAGGCTTTTGCCGACGTGGACAGCGATCGGCAGAAGCAGATTCTCGATCGCATTGCGTGGCCGGAGCGCGCCGCGCCAGAGGATCGCCGCTGGGCCGCGTTCTTTAGTAAGTTCCGGGATCTGACGCTCAACGGCTTTTACTCAAGTAAGATAGGCATCGCCGATCTGCCGTATCTAGGCAACACAGCCGTCGCGGAATGGAAGGGCTGTGACCCGGCCGTATGGGCGAAGCTCGAAGAGAGGATGAGGAAGGGGTATAAGGGTCTGGGCGGCGAGGTCAAGCCCTGGACTTAGCTGGACTAATGCCGTAGCGAGATCGGGGGCAAGTAAGTGGCTTTCTCCTCGCGCCGCCACCACGCGCCGGTGCGCCGCCGTTCCGCGAAATCCGTGAACCGATAGTCGTACACCACCGCTCGGATGTAGCGGGGCGGGCTCCCCGGAAAAGGGTTGCGCTCCAACAGCCCCAGCACCGGCGCCGACCCTTGCATCAGCCGCGCCGCAAAGTTGTAAAACCAGCCATTCTCCCGCGCGTTCCCCAGCGCGGCGAACCACATCTGCCAGTCCAGCCGCGGCTGATACGGCGCCACCCAGGGCGGCGCGCGCTTCACATCGCCCGGCTTGTAACGGAACTCGTATGGCGTCCAGGTGGTCCCGTCGTTCGAGCCTTCCACCACGATCTCCGGGCGCGTCGTAGTCATCACCGCGAACAGCCCGTATGAGTTGATCAATCGCAGCGGTGAGATCCAAACCAGGTAGGTCCGCGCCGGAGCGGGCAATGGCACGCGAAACATCTCCAGAAACTGCAGGCCGCTGGTCGTGAGCACGAAGACCATCAGCGCCATCGTGACAGCCATCGTGACAGCCGGGTGGGTGCGCGTCTCCGGCTGCGCGTCGCGCGCGGGCCGGTCCGCGAACAGGAACACGCACAGCGCGATGGCCAGCAGATTGAAGAACGTATAATTGCCCGTCAGCAGAATCAACACTTGCAGCCCGATCAGCAGCCCTCCCGCGATGCGCCGCGGCTTGAGCGGCGCGAAGATCAGAAAGGGAACCAGCAGTTCCACAAAAAACACGAAGACCGTGGAGGCCTTGTGAAACCACGCGGGCAGTTGATACATGTACCAAGCGATGGGTGTAGGCAGCGGCTGCGTTTCATAGTGATAGCCGAGCGCCGTCAGGTCGCGCCAGGTAGGATCGCCGCTCAACAGTTTCACCAGGCCGGACATGAACACCAAGCGGAATAGCAGCCATCGAAACAACCACGTGCGCCCTGGCGACGCGTCCGCGAAAATCGCCAGGAAGCCCACCTCCGTCAGCAGGATGTCCCACTGGAAAGACCAGAAATCCTGGCCGGCGGTCGAGATCGAAAGATACAGGATCAACAGGGCGACCAGGCAAGCCCGCCGGAAAAAACCGAGGATGAGGACGATAGCCAGCGCCGCGCCCGCGATCCATGCGACGCGCAATGCCAGGTCGCTGGAACTGACCCAAAACACCGTGGGCGCGTACCAGAATGCGCGCGCGCCCAGCGCCTCGTGCATGCCCCGCAGGTAATTCGCCACCGGCAGGATGCCCCGCGAGCCAATCAGGCCGCCGGCTTGGACGCCGAACGACACGAACGCGACCAGGTAAATCGCGCCCAACGCCTTCAGAAACAGCCCCGTGGCGCGGTTCACGAGACGCACTCGAGAATGTAGTAGGTCTTGCCGTCTTCGCGGGCGATCTTGCCGGCGATGTTCCACTCATGACCGTCCGCCAAATAGATGCGCCGGTAGGAATCGTATTCCACTCCGATCTGCCGGTCGATGCGGGAGACTTCCACCTCGCGCGTATCCCCCAATGTCCATGATTGCTTGACCACGCGGAAGGGATCCATAACGCAATTATAAATCGGCTGTCGGATCGGGACCCCGGCCGCGCGGCGGTCTTAATCGAGTTGCATCCGGTTAACTGTTCCGGTTAACCAAAGTGCAATTGAAAATAGACAGTGGTTAACCCCTACAATCATGCCATGGGCGGCCATATGAAACACACCCTGCGCACGCTTGCTTCGCTCTCCTTGTTGCTTATCGCTTCAAATATAATCCCAGCCGGCATGGCCCAAAATCGAGGGCCCCGTGCGCAAACTAAGGCTTCGCACGGGGCTGGCCCCGCGGGGGCCGGGGCGGTGTTCGGCGGGGCTCAGACCTATCCCGCTGGCTTTGGAGCTTCCCAATCGGTGGCGGCCGACTTCAACGGCGATGGCATAGCCGATCTGGCGGTGGTCAACCCTTGTAATTCGTCTTACTGTGGCAGCGGATACCCTTCAGTGGCCATTTTGATAGCCAACGGAGACGGCACCTTTCAGGCGCCGGTTATGTATGCCACCGGCTCGTACCAACCCATGTCAGTGGCCGTTGGAGACTTCAACGGAGACGGTGCAGCGGACCTGGTAGTGGCTTCGCAGTGCGCCTCGAGCGTCAGTTGCGGAATCGGCCAGGTGAGCGTGCTCCTGGGCAATGGCGACGGCACCTTCCAAGCGCCTGTCAGTTATTCAACAGGGGCCACATCGGCCGCGTTCCTGGCGGTGGGCGATTTCAATAACGACGGCGCGGCCGATCTGGCAGTGGCCAACGCCGGCACCCAGGACTCGGTCGGCATCCTGTTGGGAAATGGGGACGGCACCTTTCAGACTGCGGTGCTCTACGCGTCAGGTGGAGTTTTTGCGTCTTCCGTCGCGGTGGCCGACTTCAATGGCGACGGCGCGCCCGACCTGGTGGTGGTCAACGGCTGCGCGACCTACACTAACCTAAGTAACCTGACTTGCTCGGCGAGCGGCTCCGTGGCAGTGCTGCTGGGAAATGGCGACGGCACGTTTCAACCGCCCGTCATCTACGGGTCCGGAGGAAGCGAAGCTGACTTCGTTGCCGTGGCGGATTTCAACGGCGACGGAAATCTCGACTTGGCCGTCGGCAACCGGGGCCCGACCGGCGGCGGTAGCGGCGGCGTGGTCAGTCTGTTGCTAGGTAATGGCGACGGCACCTTCCAACCGGCGGGTGCCTACAGCACCGGGGGAAGCTCCGCTGCATCGGTCTCGAGGGGCGATTTCAACGGCGGCGGCCACCCGGACTTAGCGGTGGTCAACCAGTGTCCCACGTCCGGAAGCTGCACCAACAGCATAGTGGGTGTGCTGTCGAATACCACCTCTAACTTCAGCTTATATGCAAACTCCACCTCGTTGAACTCTGCGGTAAATCCGGCCGCGCCCAGCCAGGCCGTGCTCCTGACCGCCACAGTCACTCCCAGGTTCAATGCCGGAGCACCCACCGGCAACGTCACCTTCTACGACGGAGCCACCGCGCTTTCGGCCGTGGCCGTCTCCAGCGGGCAGGCTTCCTACACCGCCTGGTTCGCCTCGCCGGGCCCGCACACCCTTCAGGCTGTCTATTCAGGCGATACGAACTATGCTGCCAGCTCCTCGGCCATCTTGCGCGAAACCGTGGGAACCCCGGTGACGTTGCAATCGTCGATAAACCCATCCGCGTCCGGTCAAGCCGTTACGTTCACGGCCACGGCCGCCGGAGCCGGTGGCACACCCACGGGGTCAGTCACTTTTATGGACGGCGCTACGCCACTGGTAACGTTGGGGCTGGTGCACGGCAGCGCGGCCATCGCGCCATCGCTGACGGTAGGCAACCATTCCATAACCGCGTCCTACAACGGCGATGCAAGCTACCCGCCGGGCTCCGCCACGCTGGCCCAGGCGGTGAGCCAGGCGAGCACGACGGCACTGTCATCCAGCGTCAATCCGGCCAGCGCCAATCAACCCATCGCATTCACCGCGACTGTAACCGCCCAGTATGGCGGCGTGCAGGCCGGCACGGTCGCCTTCATGCAGGGCAGTCCGCCCACAGCCTTTGGGACGGCGCCCCTGGTGAACGGCCAAGCCACCATCTCGAACAACTTCAACCAGGCCGGCACCTATCCGGTCACGGCAGTGTACCTGGGCGGCCCCGGCTACCAGACCAGCACCTCCGCGGCGGTCAATCAGGTGGTGACCGCAAGCGCGGGCGTCACCACCTCGATCGGCCTGGTGTCGTCCGGCAACCCCTCGACCGTCAACCAAGCGGTCACTTTCACAGCCACGGTCAGTGCGGCGCAGGGCGGGGTACCCAACGGCGAAATGGTCACTTTCTACAACGGAACCAATACGCTGGGCGCCGCCGCGACCGCCAACGGCGTAGCCGTCCTCAGCACTTCGTCCCTGCACGCGGGCAGCAATTCAATCACCGCCACTTATCCCGGCGACGGAACATATTTAGGCAGTACGTCGCGGGCGCTCACCCAGGTAGTGAATCTCAATCCAACCAACATCACGCTCATTTCCAGCTTGAACCCGTCCACCTACGGCCAACCCGTGACCTTCACCGTCGCGGTGGCGCCGCAGTCGGGGCCTGGCACCCCCACCGGCACGGTGCTCCTCAAGAACGGCGCAACGGCAATTGCCTCCATCACGCTCAGTAACGGCGGCGGCGTGTTTACCACGGCGGCGTTATCCGCCGGCTCGTTATCGATCACCGCCTCCTATTTCGGCGATACCAACTTCGCCAGCAGTTTCGCCACCTTGACGCAGGTGGTCAACTTGGCCACAACCGCAACGGCGTTGACTTCAAGGCCCAACCCATCCGCGCTGAATCAAACCGTCACCTTCACGGCTACAGTGACCGGACAATACGGCGGAAAAACCGGGGGCACGGTGACGTTCACGCAAGGCGCCACAACCCTTGGAAGCGCCGTGACGATAATAGGTAAGGCTAATGTGACGGCCACCTTCTCCGCCACCGGCACATACCCGGTCATTGCAACTTACTTGGGCGATGTAAACGGCGCCGGCAGCGCTTCTCCGGCACTGAACCAGGTGGTAAACAAAATCTCAACCACCGCGGCCCTGGCTTCGTCCGGTTCGCCTGCGTTTCTCGGACAGACGGTCACCTTCACCGCCACCGTAACTCCGTCGTCCGGTGCCATACCGGACGGCGAGACAGTTACGTTTTACGATGGGACGGCCGCCATTGGCACGGGCGCCACCAGGAGCGGCGCAGCCACTCTGGCCACCTCCGCTCTGGCGGTAGGATCGAACTCCATCACCGCCACCTATGCGGGCGACAGTACTTATCAAACCTGCACATCGAGAATACTGGTGGAGGTGGTAAGCCTCAACAGCAGCGCGACCACTCTGGCTTCGAGCGCCAATCCGTCCGTCTGGGGCCAGACTGTGACGCTCACAGCCACCGTCGCCGCGGGCTCCGGCTTGGCAGTACCCACCGGCAAAGTCCTCTTCAAGAACGGCGCAGCTTCGATTGCTTCCGTTTCACTGGTCAACGGCTCAGCGGCCTTCCCCACATCGACCCTGGCAGGCGGCTCTCTGCCGCTGACGGCATCCTACTCCGGCGACGCTAACTTTGCGGGTAGCAGCGCAACGTTGACCCAAGTCGTGAATCAGTCGGTTACCACGGCCACACTGACATCCACTCCGAACCCGTCGGCGTCGGGCCAGGCCGTGAACTTGATCGCGACCGTCACCGGGCAATATGCGGGAGCCACATCCGGGTCGGTCTCGTTCATGAACGGATCCAAGAGCCTGGGAAGCGCTCCCGTTACGCTCGGCAAGGCCGCTCTCAGCAATACATTTTCCACTGCCGGAACAGACTCGATTACCGCGGTCTATGCAGGCGATGCGAACAACCGAACCAGCACCTCCGCGGTGTTGAGTCAAGTGGTGACCGTCGACCCCACCACCACCACCATCGCGTCTTCCGGCTCGCCCGCTTACGCAGGACAGCCAGTAACATTTACCGCCACGGTAACGTCATCCTATGGCGCGATACCCGATGGTGAAGCGGTCACCTTCTACGATTTGGCCACGTCCATCGGGACCGGCAACACCACGGGGGGCGTAGCCACCATGACTACATCCTCGTTGACCTCAGGAGTCCACAGTATCACCGCGACGTATGCAGGCGACTCCTCGTTTCAGACCAGCACGTCGAAGGTATTCAAGCAGACGATCAACCAGAATTCCACGACTACCCTGCCGACTACCAGCGCCAATCCCAACACTTACGGCCAGCCACTCAGCTTCACCGCCACCGTAACCAGCGCGACTTCCGGCGGACCCACGCCTACCGGCACTGTCACGTTTAAGAACGGCGCGGCCGCTCTGGGCGTCGCGACTCTCAACGCGCAAGGATCGGCCAGCATGACTACACTGACTCTGGGCGCCGGAGTATATTCGATCACGGCCGCGTATAGCGGTGACGCGTTATCGGCGAAGAACACATCGGCGGCCCTGAACCAGACTGTGAGCCAGGCGGCGACCACCACCCAGCTCATCTCATCGGTGAACCCTGCTGCGCCCGGCGAGTCAGTCGCGTTCACGGCGATCGTCAGGTCGGCCACCGCATTCGCAACCGGATCGGTCACATTCAGCGCGGGCTCCACGGTTCTGGGAACGGCGACTATTTACAACGGCTCGGCTGCGTTGGCAGTGACCACGCTGCCGGCGGGAGCGACTAACGTCACAGCCACTTACACCGGAAGCGCAAACGTAGCCGGCAGCGCAGGAGCCATAATCCAGTACGTGCAGTGACAGAAGACGGAAGTCGGGAGTCGGGAGTCAGAAGACAGGAGGCGCCGGGGGCAGGTTGGTGTATAATGGCCCGCATGACACCCGAACTCATCGCGGAAGCCCAGGCGGTGTACCCGCCCTTCACCGCGGAACACGACCTGATTCGCCAAACCGTCAAACGCTTTTGCCGCGAGGAAATCGCGCCCTTCGCCCAGGAATGGGACGAGGCCGGCATTTTCCCGCGCGAGATCTTCCGCAAGGCCGCCGATCTGGGCCTGTTCGGAATACGCATTCCCACCGAACTGGGCGGCAGCGGCCTCGACTGGTGGGCCACCGCCGCCGCCATGGAATCCATCGCGTGGGCCGACAGCCCGGGCACCGGCATGGGCCTCATGGTGCAAGGCGAGCTTACCATCCCCATCATCAACGAACTGGGCACCGCCGAACACAAAGAAGTCTTCATGCGGCCCGCCATGGCCGGCGAGTGGATCGGCGCGCTGGGCATCAGCGAGCCCGGCGGCGGCTCCGACGTGGCGGCCCTGCGCACTTACGCGCGCGCCGACGGCGATGAGTTGGTCATCTCCGGGCAGAAGCTTTGGATCACCAACGGCTCGCGCGCCGACTTCATCGTGCTGGCCGTGCGCACCGGAGAACCTGGCCGGCGCGGTGTCTCTCTGGTCCTGTTTCCGACCCGCACGCCCGGCTTTTCCGTCGGCAAAAAGCTGAAGAAGGTGGGCAACCTTTGCTCCGACACGTCCGAGCTGTTCTTCGACGATTGCCGCATCCCCGCCCGCTACATTTTGGGCGAAAAGAACCGCGGCTTTTACTACATCATGCAAAACTTCCAGGGTGAGCGCCTGGCCTCCGCCATTATGATGGTCGCCTCTATGGCGCGCTGCCTCGACTTAGCCATTCAATATGGTAAGGAGCGGAGCGCTTTCGGCAACCCCGTCGGCAGCTATCAGGTCTGGCGACACAAGTTCGCCGAGCATCGCACCAACGTGGAAGCCGCGCGCTGGCTGGTCTATCGCGCGCTCGACCTGACCAATCGCGGCCAAAAGGCTGTCCGCGAGATCACCATGGCCAAGTTGTACACCTCCGAATTGGCGCAACGCCTGAGTTACGACTGCATGCAGATCTTCGGCGGTTTCGGCTACACGACCGAATACCCGATCAGCCGCTACTGGCGCGACCTGCGCCTCTATACCATCGGCGCCGGCACGTCGGAGATTATGAAGGAAATCATCGCTAAAGAAGACTCGCTGTAAGTAATTCCTGCCCCCCCGACAGCGCCGAGCGTTTAAAGCTGACGGCTGACAGCTTGCGGGGGAGCCGCACTGTGCTTGTTCGTACAGAAATGGCTCTGTGAGGTGGGTGCCTGCGGCGGAAGGCGGGTCCGCATTCCAAAAAAAACTTCGAAGCAGAGAATAATAGTCCTTTATTTTGGTGTATACTCGTTAAAAGCTGGGTTTCAAAATGGACAATTCCGGTTTGATTACGAAGGCAAACGAAATCCAAATCGGAAATAGAAAGGAATATCCCGGCGAGAAAGGATACCCAAGATGGCTTACCACATTACGCTCGTCACGAACAACTCGAACAGTTCCATTGCAATCACCAATCCTGCATACGAGGGTGATTCGATGCTGGTTGGCCCCGCGCCCGCCAACAATCCCGGCAGTAGCGCCGGCTGCAACCCCTACACACCCAGTCGTCCGATCCTCGTCAATAAGATATCGGGAAATCCCGCGTATACCGAGGCCCTCCCAAAGGCAAACAACATCTACACTTATGCTGATAACTATTGTTTCTGGGACAATACGAACAGCGCGGTCAACGGCGTTGGGGAAAAGGGAACCGATAAGATTGCGTTTAACGCTTCGGCTGGCGACCTTCAAATCACGGTCCTCACGAGCGGGACGCTCTCGTTCGTAAAAGCCAGTGCTTCGGCGGCGGCCAGCAGATAAGGCGCGCGCAGCTCCAAAATGAGGTGGTGCCGGGAGAAGCGACAAAGGACTGAGCTGGGGGATTTAACCGGCCCACTTCGTTTCAGCGCAAGCGCTCTATAACCAAACATTCTGAAGCGGCTGATTTCGGATTATCCGGGTCCAATCTGTGCGCGCGCCCTTAATTAAACTCAGGATTCTGCGCAAGTTGGGGCCGTGTGGTCATTGTGATTCCCTCCCCAATCCAAAGAGCCGGCATGCGATTCCAGGGCATTCGGTCACCGGCATGCCATGTATCCATTGCAAGCAATACGTGCAAGCAACGGAAATCATACATGATTACGTTCGATATTGAGCGTGCTACGTGCATATGCATGCGTACAAATTGAAGGCGCGCCTCGATATTAAGCTTGACGGAAGGCAGGGGGTTAAAGCTGGTTGAGCGCATCCCGTCGAGTCGACGGCCAGCCCAAGACGATGTATATTCCATCGAATCATCACGAAGAACCGGCACTCGGAAACTGACTGGACCGCCAATCGGCCAGGAATCCCCAGGCAGGACATGAGCAAGCGGGGCGGCGCCCGGCGCTGGTGCTCAGTCCCAAGGTCTACAACCAGAGGTCGGGCTTGGCGCTGGTTTGTCCCTTAACTAACCAGGCGAAGGGCTATCCGTTCGAAGTAACTATGTCCCAGCGGCCATGGCGTGACAGGCGTCATCTTGGCGGATCGCGTGAAGAGTGTGAGCTGGAGGGCCCGCAGAGGCTGGGACGCTGTTCCATGGAACTGTTAAACGATGTGCCTGCGAGGCTGGCGCCGCTGTTGGGGTATTGACCAGTTTCCGGTCCCCAACACCCATCATCCCAGCACCCATCCCCGTTGTGGTAAATCTGGGTAATGAACGCCTCGCAGGGCTCCTCGAAGCTTGCCGGAATCCAGTAACGCTGCCATGATCGAGGCCGCCGGCCTCAGCAAATTCTATGGAGACTTCGCTGCCATTCGCGACGTCACTTTCTCCATTCCGCAAGGCTAGGTGGCGGCCTTTCTCGGCCCCAACGGCCGGCAGGTCCACCACCATGAAGATCCTCACCAGGTATCTCGCGCCACCGACCGCATCGACGCCGCCGAGCGCCGCGGCTACCTGCCCGAAAACGGCCCGATTTACCCCAACATGACGCCGCTCGGCCTGCTCAAATTCTTCGGACGCGCACGCAGCCTCACCGGCGCCTACTTGCAGCAGCGCATCGACGCCGTGTCCGCCCGCTGCGCCGAGATCCTCGGCCCATAGGAACAGTCCCGGTCGAAGCGCCCAGCAATCTACTGAGCCGCAACCGGTGCGCCGGATCGCGGCGACGCGGCGACGTGGGGAAAGGCGGCGCCGAAGGCCGCAGCGCGGATACTATAGAGGCATGCGCACCGCGATCCCGATGCTGTTTTCCCCGTTTCTTTTGTCAATGCTGCTGACTGCGGCCGCTCAAGGACAGGAATACGACGTAGTCCTGGCGCACGGCCGCGTGCTGGATCCGGCTTCTGGCCTGGATGCCGTGCGATACGTCGGCATTCGCGGCGCGAAGATCGGCGAGATATCCGAAACTCCTCTCGAAGGCCGCACGGTGGTGGACGCCTCGGGATTGGTGGTCGCGCCGGGCTTTATCGACCTGCATTCGCACGGACAGACGCCGGAGAATTACCGCTTCAAAGCCCGGGACGGCGTGACCACCGCGCTCGAAATGGAAGTGGGCGTTTCGCCGGTCCCGGAATGGTACGGCGCGCGCGCAGGCCGGGCGCTGGTCAACTTCGGCGCTACATCGGGGCACATTCCCGCGCGCATGCTGGTGATGCACGATAGCGGCAAACTGCTGCCGCGGGACACCGCGAAAGGCGCCGCCACGCCCGCCCAACGCCGCCAGATCTACGACCTGGTGCGCCGCGGACTGGATGACGGCGCACTGGGCATCGGCATGGGGATCGCTTATGTGCCGCTGGCAACCCGTGCGGAGATTCTGGAGCTGTTTGGCCTCGCGGCCGAGCGCAAGACGGCGGTATACGTCCACATGCGGAACGGAGGGCCGGTGGAGCCGGGCGTGATCGATGCGCTGCAGGAAGCGATCGCCGATGCGGCCGCCACCGGCGCGGCTCTGCACGTGGTGCACATTACCAGCATGGGCTTGCGGGAAACGGCGCTGTGCCTGCAAATCATCGCAGGCGCCCGGCGCAGCGGATTGGACGCGACCACGGAGATGTATCCGTACACGGCGGGCATGACCGACATCGGCTCGGCTGTCTTCGATGAAGGTTGGCAGGCGAAACAGGGCGGCATCGGCTTCGGCGATTTGCAATGGGCGCTGACAGGCGAGCGGCTCACGGCCGAGTCTTTTGCGCGCTACCGCCAGCAGGGCGGCATGGTAGCCATCCATTCGA
>OCTA010004948.1_pt1 | contig 11607 bp, 9 predicted proteins | sample 1538991 | NCBI WGS metagenome assembly OCTA01 (sample SAMEA3539302, study PRJEB22396) | soil metagenome | biome: tundra; feature: field; material: soil | place: USA | collected 2010-05 | depth 0.15 m | reverse complement strand
CGTAGCCGGCCTGACAGGTTGCCAACATGCCCGGCATGGCGGCCGACGGGACGGGACGACGCAAGCGCGGCTACGGCAGCTCGCAGGCCCCGCCGGCACATGCGACGACCTGCTTGAGCTCGGTCAGGTCCTCCTCTTCGCGCAACAGCGTGTAGTCGACCGGCTCATACATCAGGGAATTCCACCTGGCAATGTCCTCGCGCGTGGTCACGGCTTCGCGGGGCGCCTGGGCATAAGCCTTGTCGCCCTGATCCTGCAACAGCGCCACGCCGGTGAAATGCTGGCGGTTCTCCCAGATGAAATCGCCCACCGCCGGCCATTCGTCGGCGCGCACCGAGATCGTGCACGAGACATTGTGATGCAGGCCCGGGGCGAATTTCTCGTGGCGGCGCCCCGCTTGCACCCAATGCAACTGCACGAGGCGGACATACTCCAGGTGCTTCACGGCGGACAGGTCCTCGCGATAAATGCCGAAAGCCGGCCCTTCCACGGGGAAGGTGATGACCTCGGTCCGGCCGTTCAAGTCGTAGACGCTCGGTTCGATCATGTGCGGGTTGGCCCGCTTGAAATGCTGGAAGATCGGATCGTAGACGTTGGTCTGGACGCGGCGGAAATAGCGCAGCGCATGATGGGGATGCAGGCCGCTGCTGGTCCCAAGGAGGAGGCTCGCCGTGCCCTCGGGTTTCACACAGGTGGTGCGGGCGGCGGGATTGATGCCCAGCGCCCGGGCCACGACGGCGTTGACCGCCTTCACCACGGCCGCGCCCGCCCGCAACACCGTCGGATCGAGCAGCACGTCGGGCCGGTCAAGCACCCCGCAAATGGACACGCCGAGCAGCGCCTCGCGCTCGGTGATCACCCGCGAGACCGGCGAAAGATAACTGAAGTTGGTGTAGCCCGCCTGCAGCGTGCCGATGATCGCGGCCTGCGCGCATAGCTCGTAGAACCGCGCCGGCGTTTCGGCCGCCGCCGCCGAAACCGTCGTGAGGTTGCAGAATTGCACGCCGGTCAGCGTCTCCCCTTCGCGCAATTCCCCGCTGTAGCCCAGTTCGCGGAGGCGGGCGATCGCGCCGGCGTCGAGCTTGAGCCGCGGATGCAGGCCGATCTCCACGCACGGGTTGGCGCCGTACTCCGGATCTTCGACGAAATAGAAACCGGGCTCGCCAAACGCTTTTTGCGCCTCGAACAGCTTGTTGAACTGCGCGCGCGTCGCCTCGGCCCGGACAATCACGGCGGAGTTGTTGCTCGCCGTCCGCTGGGGATTGTCCTGAAACCAGTTGCCCGTCTTGGCCGCGGCCATCTCCTCGTCGTCGGCGGAAAACAGGCAGATCGTCGCCGAGCGGCGCACCCCGCCCGACAGCACGGCTTTGGCCGCCCACATCAGGATGTCGTAGGCCTCGATGGACCGCAGGCGGCGGCCGGCGGCGCGCTGCACGATGTGCTCGATCCGCGTCAGCGAATGGAACAGCGGCTCGGGACCGGGGGCCTTGCCGCCGGACGTGCGCAGGGGCGCCCCGGCCGGCCGGATCGCCGAGTAATCGAAGATGACGCGGCGACCCTCGACCGCCGCCAGCATCAGTTGATGGAGCGCGTCCGCCCAGCCCTCGATCGTATCCGGGACGAGGAAGGTGGCCACGGGGTCGTTGAAACGCAGCGGCGCCAGCGGCGGCAGCTTCGCCACGTGCGCGCGCTGGACCGAGAAACCGACGCCGCATCCGCAGAGCAGCAGATACAAGGTTTCGCGAAACGCCTCGAGCCGGTCGATGTAGGTGAACGCGCAGTTATAGATGCGCGCATGTTTCTTGAGGATCGCCTCGCCGCCAAATTGCAGGCTGCGCATCGACGGCAGGACTTCGCGCCGCTCCGCCGCGGCAAACGCGGAACGGATGGTTTCGTGGAGCCGCCCCAGCCGGCCGATCCGCGAAAGATCTTCCGGAGTGACATCACCGGCCGCCATCGCGGCGAGCGCCGCATCGCCGAGGGACGTGTCGGCATAATGGGCCAGGTGCATGTCGCGCACCCGGTCGACGGCTTCCACCCAGGTTTCGCGGCGCCGGAGATCGGGAGAATAACGCGCGTAACGCGAGATCGCGATAAAGTCCTGGAGGCCGCTCCCGGGATGGGAAATGGGCAAGGCAAAGCTATCCATGGTGAGAAAATGGGTAATGAGGAAGGTGGTGGCAAATCCGACAAGCCGCTAAGCGGCTCGGGCTGCTTCAGCCTGGGAGGACATACTACCTGTAGTGGTTTGGGGCTGGGTCAACCACAACGTATAGGGTAACCTCCATTATTACACTTTCTGATAGGCCTCGGGAAACCGGTGATTACGGAAGGCTCCCGGGCCTCCTACGAGTGGGGCAACGGCGGTGGATAAGCGAGCCTTCTCGCGAGATTCCATTTGCGTCATCGCCCGTATCTCCATGCCGGCAACCTTTTCCTCGACGCATTTAAAACACCCGAGTCTGGCGTCCTCGATCTTCGCGCCTCAATTGGTCCAATCCGAATCCCGCGCGATTTTTCCCGTGCCGTAGGCGGACAATTTGCCCTAGATCCACGTTCGTCTCAACCTTCAAACTCGATGAAAAAGACTCCTGCCAAGACCGTTCTGCTCGTCGCCTCCGGCGACTTGCGCCAGTCTGCCAATGAAACCTGCTGGCCCGCCCAGGCGGCGATGGAACAACGGCTCACCGCGGCCGTCGCCCGGCTCGGTTTCACGCTCGTCCGCGCCCACCCCTACCAGCCGGCCTCGCGGCACGGTTTCATCAGCTCGCAGAAGGAAGGCATGAAGGTTTTCGGGTCAATCGATCCGCAAACCCCGCTCGTGGTCGCGGAGGCCGTCTGGCAATATTCGCACCATGTGCTCCACGGGCTCATTTCGCACCAGGCCCCCATCCTGACCGTCGCCAATTGGTCCGGAACCTGGCCCGGCCTCGTCGGCATGCTGAACCTCAATGGCTCGATGACGAAAGCCGGCGTGAAGTATTCCACGCTTTGGAGCGAGAATTTCGACGACGAGTATTTCCTGCGCGGCCTGCAGCGGTGGCTCGAAACGGGCGCGGCCACTCATCGGACGGCGCACGTGAAGCCGCTCGCCAAAGCCGCGGTGCCCCCCAAGGCGGAATCCGTGGCCGCCAGGATCGCCGCCGACCTCCGGCGCCGGAAGGCAATCCTGGGGGTGTTCGATGAGGGCTGCATGGGCATGTTCAACGCCATCATCCCGGATGAGCTGCTCTTTCCGCTCGGCGTCTACAAAGAGCGCCTGTCGCAATCCGCCCTCTATTATCGCGCTACTCAGGTCAGTGACGAAGAGGCCCGCGCGGTTTTCGCCTGGTATCGGAACAAGGGCTTCAAGTTTCACTTCGGCGTGGACGAAGCCACCGAATTGACCGAGGCGCAGGTGCTCGGGCAGTGCAAAACCTATGTCGCTGCCTGCCGGATCGCCGACGAATTTGGCTGCGATGCCATCGGCATTCAGTACCAGCAGGGGCTCAAGGATCTCCTGCCGGCGTCCGATCTGGCGGAGGGCACGCTCAACAGCTCGGATCGTCCGCCGGTGCGAAACGCCGGGGGCCAGGTCATCCGCGCGGGCGAGCCGATCCCCCATTTCAACGAAGCCGATGAGTGCGCCGGCCTGGATGCGTTGTTCACGAACCGGGTGCATCGGGCCCTGGGTCAGCCGGTCGAAAACACTCTGCACGATCTGCGCTGGGGTGACTGGGACCGCAGTGGCAGCACCGCGGAGTATGTCTGGGTTCTCCTGATTTCGGGAAGCGCGCCGGCCGAACACCATGCCGGAGGCTGGGCCGGCAGCGATTCGTGGCGGCAGCCTCCGATGTATTTCCGCCTCGGGGGCGGGACCCTCCGGGGCATCGCCAAGCCCGGCGAAATCGTCTGGTCCCGCGTCTTCATCGAAGGCGGCAGGCTCAAGATGGATCTCGGCCGGGCCAAGGTCGTCGCGCTGCCGAAGGAAGAGACCGAACGCCGGTGGAAGGAGACGACCGTCCAGTGGCCGATCATGCATGCCGTGACGTATGGAGTTTCCCGCGACCAGATGATGGCGCGCCACAAGGCCAATCACCTCCAGGTCGCCTATGCGCACACTGCGAAGCAGGCCGATCTGGCCCTCTACACCAAGGCCGCGCTCGCCGCCGAACTCGGCCTCGAGGTCTCGCTCTGCGGAACGAAAGCTGACGGCGGCGCGTTCTAGCCCGGATTCATGCATTGGGGCGCGTTTCGCATGCCGCCCCGCAGACTGTCCGGCGACCCCGCCCTACAGCCAACTGTATCTTTACGGCCAGACCGGGGAATCCACCGGTCGGAGCAGGATGAGCTTATTAGATTCTGTGCTTTTGTCGGAACCACTGCAACCGGCCGCCGAGCCTGACGTCTCCAGAAAAGTTCGCGTCACCAGGGAAATATCTGGTTCCACGATATTGACACGATTAGGGATGGCTGCTGGCTTGGGTTGCAGAAACTCGAATAGGTGCCAAAAGAAACCCTAGCGCTTATTTTGCAACTGGTAAATTCGCAGAAGCATGCTACCGTTCTTACAAGATGAATAAAAAACTATTCCCAGGATTGCTGGATGCAGTGATGCAGAAAAACGGCATTAACCAGGTTCAGTTGCACAAGCTGACCGGGATTGCGGTTTCGCGTATCAATAATTATCTTCAAGCCAAGTATCGCACGATCAAGCCTGCCCATATTCAGGCGATCTGTGAGAAGGTGACGAGCGACAATCCGGAGCGGGCGGAGCTGGTGAAAACCTATCTGCTCGATCTGCTGCCCGACGCCATGAAGAATGTGATCGAGATCAAGGCGCTCACCAGCGTGCGCGATTTCGAGGACTGGTATCTTCGCCGCAATCGCCTGCCGCGCGATTTTGCGGGTGAATTCGAGGATCTTTATAAGATGTGCGTCTCCTTCCCGCGGGTCCGCGTTCGCACGGGCGACTGGATCGAGCTGATGAAGGAATGCTCGGCGAAATAGCATCCCGTCCGGCCTGGCGGGACGGCTCGCATCGCCGTTTGCCGATTTAGTCTTTTCAGTCTTCCCAAGGACGCGCATCCTCGGCGGGTGCGCGTCCTTGTCGCGTTTGACAAATTCAAAGACTCCCTGACCGCCATGCAGGCCTGCGCGTTGGGCGCTCGGGCGCTGCGCGGCCGCCAGCCGGGCTGGCAGCTCGATCCCTGTCCGTTGACCGACGGCGGGGAGGGATTTGCTGAGATTCTCACGACCGCCGTGCACGGCCAGCGTCGGACGTTCCCGGTGACCGGGCCACGGGGCGGCTTGGTCGACGCCGGCGTCGGGCTGGTCCTGCCGTCGGAGATTCCAGCGCCGGCCCGGGCGTGGCTCCGGCTGCCGGAGGCGGGTGGCACGGCCGCCGGACCGATCGCGATCATTGAAATGGCGGCGGCCAGCGGACTCGGCCTTCTGCCCGTGGAGCACCGCGATCCGTGGCAGACCACCACCTACGGCACCGGTCAGCTCATTCGCGCGGCGGCGGAGCTGGGCTGCGCCGGCATCCTCCTCGGCGTCGGCGGCAGCGCGACCATCGATCTCGGGCTGGGGGCGCTATCCGCCCTCGGGTTCGAATTCCGCGGTTCTGACGGCTCGAAGTTCCGTCCACCCGTGCCGCTGCACTACGAGCGAATCGCGCGAATCGAGGGCGAGGCCTTCGCCTCACTGCCGCCCATCTGCATCGCCTGCGATGTCACCAACCCGCTGCTGGGACCCGATGGCGCCATTGCCGTCTATGGTCCGCAGAAAGGTCTGCGCCGGGAAGACCAGCCGCGCCTGGAAGCGGCGATCGCCCGCCTCGCCCGCCTGCTGGGCGAATACTGTGGTCGGCCATCGAACCTGGCGGAAATGCCGGGGACAGGAGCCGCCGGCGGTCTGCCGTTCGGCTTGATCGCCGGCGCGGCCGCGCGGTTGGTTCCCGGATTCGACCTGGTTTCGGCGTGGCTCGGTCTGGAGACGCGGATTGCGGCGGCGGACATCGTGATCACCGGGGAAGGTTCTTTCGACATCACCTCGCTTTCTGGCAAGGGACCCGGCGCCGTGGCCGCCCGCGCGCACTCCCTCGGCAAAGTGGTCCATGTGTTCGCGGGAAAACTCGGGGAAGGGCTCCCGCCCAACGCCTGGCAGCTCCATGCCATCACACCGCCGGGCTATCACGATGATGCGGCCCGGCGCGACGCGTCCGATTTCCTGGTCCGGAGCGTCCAGGCGGCCTTCTAGCCGAACTCGTTCCGGCTCGACGCCTCGTCGGTTCCCGCCAGAGTGACCCGGTCCATGGCCGTGAATCTTCGCCCCGGTGTGCCTGCTTCTCTTACCCTCTTCCTATCTTTTCTGATCGGCCTTGTCGGCTGCTCGTCCGCCCCGCCACGCCCCGCTCCGCCGGCCAAAATCACAAAAGAAAGCCGGCCGGTGACGACGGTTTTCGTTCCCTCGCCCGTCCCGCCTCCCGCGCTGCCGGAAATAATTTTCCCCGTCATGCTCGGCATTGACGTGCTGGAGCGCGACGGCTTCGCCGCCGTCAGGGGCAAACGCATCGGGTTGTTGACGCACGCCGCCGGGGTCAACCGCCGGGGAGAAAGCACGATCGACGTCCTGCAGCACGCGCCCGGGGTCAAGCTCGTGGCGCTCTTCGCCCCGGAACACGGGCTGTATGGAGACGAGGAGGCCGGCAAGAACCTTCCCGATACGATCGATCGGCGGAGCGGCCTTAAGGTTTATTCCCTGCACGGCCGGACCCGCTGGCCCACCCGGGAGATGCTCAAGGGGCTCGATGCCTTCGTGATCGATCTCCAGGACATCGGCGTGCGCAGCTACACGTTTGCCAGCGCCATGCGTTATGCCATGGAAGCCTGTTTCCAGAATAACGTCGAGGTGGTGGTCCTGGATCGCCCGAATCCGCTGGGCGGCCTCAAGGTGGACGGACCGCCGCTGGACCCGTCTTTGACCAGCTACGTCGGGGCCTTCCGCGTGCCCTACGTGCATGGGCTGACGATCGGCGAACTTGCCCGCATGGCCGCCGCGGCTCCCGGCGTGCTCGCCGTGCCCGAGGCGGTGCGCTTGAAGGGCCGGCTCGTCGTCGTGCCCATGCGGGGCTGGCGGCGATCCATGCGGTGGCCCGAGACCGGGCTGCCGTTTGTGCCGACGTCGCCGTTCGTCAAGGATTACGACTCGGTCGTCGGCTACGCGATGACCGGCCTGGGCTGTGAGATCGGCGGCTTTACCACGGGAGTCGGAAAAGCGTATCCGTTCCGCGGAATCGCGTTCAAGGGGAAGACGGCCGAACAACTGCAGCACGAGTTCGAGTCCTTCAAGCTGCCCGGGCTGGCGTTCGCCAAGGTCATCCGCCCCGGCGTCAATGGGAAACCCGTCACGGGGGTGCGGGTGGACGTGACCGATTGGGAGAAATGGAGACCGACGGAGTTGAGTTTCTTCCTGATGCGGCTGGCCTGCAAATGGAACCCCCGGAATCCCTTCGCCACCGCCCCGGCGGACAAGATCGCGATGTTCAACAAGCTGGTCGGCTCCGAGGCCTGGTGGGCCGCGCTCAGCCGCCAGGGGAGCAAGGTCAACGTCGAAGGCTTCCTGGCCGACTGGCGCCAGCGGGCGCAAATCTATCAACAGCAAGCCCGGCGCTACTGGCTCTACCCGGAGTAGGCGCAGCGCGGAGGACGAGATCCCCGCCTGCCGGTTGCCCGAGGTGGGCAGCTTGCCAACAATCCCAATCACGGGCGAGACGCCCGGGCCACTCTCAAACCGCCGCATAATCCACTGACAATTAGCAGGCCCTGCTCCCAGCCAGCGGCGGATTTTTGAAGGGCTTTTTCCCCTGCCGGTGTTACCTTGTCGACCGCATCCATTACCAGTCCGGACCTCGGCTGACTATTGCCTGCGCCCGCGCTCTTCGGCGGAGCGTGCCGCCCGAAGCAGAAACGAAGACCATGCATCCTCCATCCGATCCCCTTGATTCCCTGCTCGACCGCTGGCTTGAGACCCCGGAACCCCCGCCGCACCTGATGACGGAAGTCTGGCGCCGCATCGCGGTGGTCGACAACCGGGCCGAGCGGCCCGGACTCCTCGTCCGGATCGAAGCCGCCTTCATGCGTCCTTCATTTGCCGTCACCTTTGTCGCGGCGTGCATGCTCCTCGGTCTCTTCCTCGCCGAGGTCCGCCTGGCGCGGCTGCACGAGGAGCGCGGGGCGCAAATCGCCCAAAGTTATCTCCGCTTGATCGATCCACTGATGGATAAATCGGCGATCAAGGTCGCCGCCAACCAGCCATGAAACGCACCCTGCTGATCGTTCTTCTCGGTTTGACTGGCGGCCTGCTGGTGCACGTCGGTTGGTTCATCTCCCAGCAACCGTGCCGGGCTAACGGCCTCGACTGCCAGCTCGAATGGATGAAAACCGAGTTGAAACTCTCCGACGAGCAGTTTGCCCGGATCAAGTCGATCCACGAGCAATCGAGCCCGCGTCTGCTGGCGCTGGCGGCGCAAGTGGCCCGGATGCGCGATGAATATGATGCCTTCGAGCATGAGCGGACAACGTCCGGGCAGATCGATTTCCTCGAATTCGCGCATTTCGTCGAGCAGCGTCGGGCCGTCGACCGTGAATGTCTCACGTCGACCCAGCGGTTGGTGGCTGACGCCGCCCGCGTGATGACGGCGCAGCAACGGAAACAGTATCTCGGGTTGCTGAGCCCCGTCCTCCAGGCCGGAGCCCATCTTTCCATCAACTGAGGCCGCCGCCAGCCCGGATGCATCACTCTCCGCTCAAAGACTTCGCGACAATGTGTCCGCCGCTTGAGCTGGCCGACCCGGGCTCTTGGAGTCTCCGGGCTGGACCGCGCCTCCCCCCGATCTCCCGCCGTCCCCACCGTCGAGGCCGGGAGAATGCTCGTCGCACTCACCGAGATTGTTGATTATGCGGGCCAGGCATCCCCGTGAACTCCAACCCCGTCAGCGATCAAGCCGGGCTCCAGGCATTGCGGGAAGGGCGTGACAGCGCGCTGGACGAATTGATCGCCCGATGGCAACGCCCGCTGTTCGCGTTCGCGTGGCGTTACGTGCAGAATTCGACCGATGCGCACGACCTCGTCGCCGAGACGTTTGTCCGGCTCCATCAGCAGCGGGACCGCCTGCGGGCGGACACCAAGCTGTCCGCCTGGCTGTTTACCACGCTTTCCAATCTCTGCCATAATCACTATCGCTGGCGCCGCCGCCATCCCACCGTCAGCCTGGATGCTCCCATCGCCGACACGGATGCTTCCCCCCACGACACCATCCCGTCCGACTGCGCGGAACCCAATGCGGCGTTGGAGCGCGACGAAGCCTGCGCCGCAGTCCGCGCCGGGATTGACCGCCTGCCGCACGATCTCAAGACCACCCTGCTTCTCCACCATTACGAGCAACTGTCCTACCGCGAGATTGGCGCCGTCGTCGGCTGTTCGGAACGGGGGGTCGAAACGCGACTCTACCGCGCGCGGCAGCGTTTGCGCGAAGACCTGGCCGGCTTTCTGCGCGAGACCGCAACCGTTTGACCCAGCCCCTGGGACGGTGCGCCTTCCGGGCTGCTATTGAATAATGGCTGGAGTCATTTTTCCGACGGATTCTGGCTGCCTGGCTGGAACGATGCAGCCCAAGACGCAAAACGCGTTTTGCGTTGGACGGGAAGAAACAGGGGCAGGTGGAACCCGCCGTCCCTGGCGGGTTTTTCGAAGGCGAAGCTTCCGGTCCGCCCGCGGCGGCTAATTCCCCGCGCCAAAATTGAACATCTGGGTCGCCCTGACCAAGACGGGTCTCCCGTTGCGGGTGGGAGGCTCGAATTTCCATTGGCGCAATGCCTCGATCGACAACGCCGTCAAATCACTGTTGTCCTGCGGCGATACGGATGGCATGCGGACGACGCCCGTCTCATCGATGAAAAAGTCGACCGTGACCTTGCCCCGCACCCTCTTGTTGACCAGTTCAACCGGGTAGCGCGGCGCGATCGTGCTCAGGGGCGTGGGGATCCGGTCCAGTTCTCGCAGGGAGCAGGGTCGGTAGGCGTTACGGCCGGCGCCGAAGAGCATGTTAAACTCCATTTCGAGGGTATCAATTGTGGTCATGGACACCACGACGCCCCGGGCTTCGAAATAGAAGAAGACCTCGATCGTGGTGCCGACCGGGTCACCACGCAGCCGGGCGGGCACGAACTCCCACCGCTTGATGGCCGCGACGGCCTCCCGCGCAAACTCCGGATAAGAATACCCAACCACCAGCCATTCAATGAGTTTGCCTTTGGCGTCCGTATTGATGACCACCTGCGCCTCGCCTCTAGTCACCCCCGTCTGGGTGAGCTGGATTGGGAAGACGGGATCGTATGTCTGCACGATCCGCACAGACTGCCATTCGGGAACCATCTGCCCGATCTGGCCAAAAGCCGCGCCGGCAAACAACAGCCCGCTGCTCAGGATCAATGCCGAAAGTGTTTTCATGTTTAACATGTGCGGCGGTCATAACACCGCGCCGGCGGATTTCCCTTCACGCGGCGCCGCGCGCAGAACATTCAAAGTCGCAATGCCCACGTTAGCTGCTATCGGTATTCGCCGCCAATCTTCTATCCCCTGACCTTCCATGTCGCGTCCAATCACGCTCTTCACCGGCCAATGGGCCGATCTGCCGCTTGCCGAACTTGCCCCAGCCGCCAAGCGCCTGGGCTACGATGGCCTCGAACTCGCCTGCTGGGGCGATCATTTCGACGTCGATCAGGCTGCGTCGTCGAAGAAATACTGCCGGGAAAAATGGCAGTTGCTCACCGACCACGGGCTCACCTGCTACGCGATCTCCAATCACCTGACGGGGCAGGCGGTGTGCGACCGGATTGACGAACGCCACCGGTCGATCCTGCCGCCCGACGTCTGGGGCGACGGCCAGCCGGAGGGGGTGCGCCGCCGAGCGGCCCGCAAGATGATCCGCACCGCGCAGGCGGCCCGGCGTTTCTTTGATCTCCAGCCGGGCCGGAAGAACGCCGCGGGCGCGCCCGCGATCGTCAACGGTTTCACCGGATCAAGCATCTGGCACTCGATTTACTCCTTCCCGCCTACTTCGCCGGACTATTGGGAAAAGGGCTTTCAGGATTTTGCCCGGCGTTTCGGTCCGATCCTCGAGGCATTTGACCGCGTCAACGTCAACTTCGCCCTCGAGGTCCATCCGACGGAAATCGCCTTCGATCTCGCCTCGGCGGAACACGCGGTCGCGGCGGTCAAGGGGCACCGCCGCTTCGGGTTCAACTACGATCCGTCGCACCTCGGCTATCAGGGGGTGGACTACGTGAAGTTCATCCGCGTCCTCGGGCCGCGGATACACCACGTGCACATCAAAGACGTGTGGTGGGGGCACGGCGACGGCTCGGTGGGCGTGTTCGGCGGCCATGTGGGTTTTGGCGACCCGCGCCGGTATTGGGATTTCCGCTCGCCCGGCCGCGGGGACATCCGGTTTGAAGACATCATTGTGGCGCTCAACGACGTCGGCTACCGCGGCCCGCTCTCCGTCGAATGGGAGGACAGCCGCATGGACCGGATCCACGGGGCCACGGAGGCGGCCGCCTTTGT
>OCTA010004946.1_pt1 | contig 11608 bp, 7 predicted proteins | sample 1538991 | NCBI WGS metagenome assembly OCTA01 (sample SAMEA3539302, study PRJEB22396) | soil metagenome | biome: tundra; feature: field; material: soil | place: USA | collected 2010-05 | depth 0.15 m | reverse complement strand
TCGTCTTCGACCAACAAGACTTGGGACGCGGGCAGATTCATAGTCTGGCGTTCTCGCTACTGGCTATTTGGTTTGCTTCATCGGCACTAAGCCACTCTTGCTCAAGCACATTCAACACCAACTCGACCCCTGGGCCAACTTGATTCTTTTGGCCGCCGGCGTGCTCGGGTCCGGGTTAGTTGCCAATGAGGGCCCGGCTGGACGAGTTCCGCCGGGACCTTGTGATCAGAGCGAGGTCTGCCCTGACCTGAAACAAGACAAAGTGGCCCGATTTCAAGACAGGCCAGGGAACGCAGGCAAAGAAACGATTGCCAGTACGGCTGCCGGACCCTAGATTCCCGCCCATGGTTCAGACTCTGTTCAACCATAATGCGGTTGACGAGGTTTCCTCAACCCGAGATACGTACGTGAAGGCCTACCGGGTCATGTTGCTGGCGCGCATCCTCGATGAGAAGTTTGCGAGCCTCTATCGGATGGGCAAGATTCATGGAGGCGTCTTCCTTGGACGTGGCCAGGAAGCCTTGAGCGCTTCGGTCGGGCTGGCCCTGCGTAAGGGAGACATCTTCGGCCCGCTCATCCGCGACGGAGCGGGGCGGCTGGCGTTTGGGGAGCCAATTCTGGATGGGGTCAGGACCTATCTGGGATCACCGTTGGGGCCGATGCGCGGGCGTGACGGAAACATTCATCGCGGACGGCCCAAGGAAGGGTTGTTAGCGATGATCAGTCACTTGAGTGCAATGATCTCTGTTGTCAACGGCGCTCTGTTCGCCCATCGCCTTCAGGGCATCACCGGGACGGTAGGCGCGGCCTGTGTGGGCGACGGCGCGACCTCCACTGGCGCATTTCACGAGGCCGTGAATCAGGCAGCAGTGGAGAAACTGCCGCTGGTGGTCATCATCGCCAACAACCACTACGCCTACTCCACACCCACCGAGCGGCAATTTGCCTGCCGCTCGCTCCTGGACAAGGCGGTCGGCTACGGCCTCGATGGACATGCCGTCGATGGCACTGATTTGTCCGCGTGTCTCAAAGTGGTAGGGGACGCAGTCAGCCGGGCAAGGGCGGGGCATGGCCCGCAAATGGTCGTTGCCGAGTTGCTGCGCCTCTGCGGCCACGGCGAGCATGACGACGCCGGTTACATCGATCCAAGATTGAAGCAATCGCCGGCCGGGCGGGATTGCTTGAAGGTGGCTGAGGAACAGTTGCTGGAGCACAATTGGGCGAATGCGCAAGCTCTTGCGGAGTGGCGCAATGAGGAGGCGCAAAAGGTTGAAGAAAGCGTGGCCAAAGTGCAGCGGGAACCAGGACCTGATCCTTACAAGGAGGATTGGTCTGCCTTGGCTTCCAAACACCTGAGCGAGGGACACGATCAACTGTGAAACGGTCGCCTGCTTCACCGTCCCTGCCTGCCGCAGCGCGAGTCTTCCCGGTGCTCGCACCCTGGGCGCACGGCTGGGCAGATGTATCACGATTTCACTAACGCGATGAGTATCACCTATCTGGATGCGATTCGTGAGGCGCAGGCGCGCGCCCTGGCGGACGATCCGCGCGTGTTTATCTATGGGCAGGATGTAGGAAGCTTCGGCGGCGCCTTCAAGGCGACCAAGGGCCTGGCGCAAAGATTTCCCGGACGCGTGATCGATGCCCCCATCAGTGAAGATGCCATGATGGGGCTGGCAGTAGGCGCCGCCATTCAGGGGATGCGGCCGATCATCGAAGTGCAGTTCGCTGATTTCTCAACGCCGGCGTTCAATCAGATCGTCAACCAGGCCGCTACTCTCCATTGGCGCACCAAAGTGCCCTGTCCGATCACAATCCGACTGCCCTCGGGCGGCACTTCCGGCAGCGGTCCCTTCCACAGTCAGAGCATGGAAGCCATTTATGCCCATTATCCCGGCCTGATCGTCATGACCCCCGCGACGGTCGAGGATGCCTACAGCATGTTGCTGGAAGCCGTGGCCATTGATGACCCGGTAATCTTTTGCGAGCACAAGTATCTTTACTACCACTTGAAGGCCGAACAACTGCCCACCGAGGCCATGCCGACCGGCAAGGCTCGGATTGCGCGTGCTGGCCGCGACATGACGCTAGTGGCCTACAGCGCCATGGTGCATGAAGCGTTGGCGGTGGCCGTGGAGTTGGCCTCGGAAGGAATGGAAATCGAAGTGGTCGATCTGCGCTCGGTCAAACCGCTGGATACAGACACGGTCATGGCCTCCGTCGCGCGCACCGGGCGGTTGCTTTGTGTCGGCGAAGCCTGGCCCTGGGGCGGAGTGACCGCGGAGGTGATCGCTCGCGTCGCCAGCGAAGGCTTCGGTCTGCTCGATGCGCCGCCGCAGCGCCTTAACGCCAAGGATACGCCGGTGCCGTATCATCCAAACCTGTGGGCCGCCCATCGCCCGACTGCCCGCAGCATCGCCGCCGCCGCGCGCCGCCTGTTGCGACTATGAAGCCGAAGATGGAGAGCTGGAGTAATGCAGTGCCGGGACGCTGGAGTGCTGGTCACGGATCGTTTCCCATCACTCCATCCCTCCACTACTCCATCACTCCATTCTGATTCCATGCCATCCATTCCCATCATCATGCCGCAGCTCGGCGAATCGATTGCCGAAGCCACAATCGTTAATCTCCTGGTTCCGGTAGGTGACCCAGTCAAGACGGATCAGGACATCATCGAGGTAGAGACCAGCAAGGCTACCATGAACGTGGCTTCGCCCTGCCCAGGCCGCGTGGAACGATTCCTGATAAAGCTGGGCGAAAGTTATCCCGTCGGCGCCGTGCTCGGCTACCTGGAAGCCAGCTCGGAAGACGCCGCGCGGCTGGGTTTGGATGTGGTTCCTGCCAAGAACGGCGAGGAAGCCGAGTCCGGGCTCGACCCCTCGCGGAGAACTCAAACCGAGTTCTTGCACAAGAGCGTCCAGCCGACCGTCCGCGGCTTGCCCGTGCCGGCCAACGCGGTCGGCGCCAGCTACATGTCCCCGCGCATGAAGGCGCGCATGGTGGAGCTGGGTCTGCACGCCGCGGACTTGTCGGGCCTGCCCGGCAGCGGCGCCGCCGGACGCGTAACGATCCAGGATTTCGAGAAGTTCATCGACAACCTCGAAAAGCACAAGTTGAGCCAGGCATCCACGATGCGCGTGGCCGTCGCTGACGCGATGCGGCGCAGTTGGACGCGGCCAATCGCGACGGTGGCGTTGCCCGTTTGTTTCGATGCCCTGCTGAGCCATCGCAAGACGTGCAATCCCAAGCCTGGCCCCGCCCTGTATGCGCTGCGGGCGCTGGCACTGGCTTTGTCCGAGAACAGCGCTCCCGCCGGGCGGTTGATTGGAAATAAGATCGTCCACCCTACCAGCATCGACGTCGGCTTTGCTGTGGAAGCGGAAGATGGCGTGCTGGTTCCCGTGATTCGCAACGCTGAGCAGCAGCCACTTAGCGCCCTGGTAGCACGCTACGACGAACTGGTTGAACTGGCGCGCCAGCGGAAGCTTCCGGTTGATGCGACTGGGGGGTCGATTGCCACCGTCACGAACTTCGGCACCTTCGGGCTCACATGGGCGACGCCGATTCCGCTGCCGGAGCAGACGCTGGTGTTGGGAATGGGCGCGGCCCGGCGCGTGCCCAATTGGGACGAAGCCAAAGGCCAATTCGTGCCGGTCATGGAAGCCAATGTGACGCTCAGCTTCGATCATCGCGTGCTCGATGGCGGTGCGGCGGGCCGTCTGCTGGCGCGCGTCGCCCAGCTTCTCGCTCAGCCCGAGAAGCTCTAAGAAGGCTGGTCGGAGTTCATTTCATAAGCTTTCGCAATATGAAGTTTGGCGCACACATGTCCACGAGCGGCGGCGTTAGGAGGGCCCTCCAGCGCGGGCGGAGCATCCGCTGCGAAGTTATCCAGGTCTTCGTCAAGAACAACATGCAATGGCTCGGCAAGCCGCTTTCGCCGCAGGACCTTGCTTTGTATGCGCATGAGCGGGCCGGGAACTCCTTCTCGTGCGTCTTCGGCCACGTGGGCTACCTCATCAATCTTGGCGCCCAAGCTTGCGAGAACCGCGACCGGTCCATCAAGTCGCTGGTTCAGGAAATCCAGCTAGCCACCCAGCTTGAGCTTCCTTTCCTTGTGCTGCACCCCGGCGCTCATCTCGGTGCGGGCGAGGCTGCGGGCCTCAATCAGATCGCTGCCGGCTTGGACGAGGTTTGCCACCTTACCAAAGAGTCGCCGGTGCGCATCGCGCTCGAAAACACAGCAGGGCAGGGGACGTGCCTGGGAAATAGGATCGAGCATCTCGCCTCCATTTTCGAGAAGGTCAAGAAACCACAACGCCTTGGAGTCTGTCTTGATACCGCCCATTTCTTCGCGGCCGGATACGACATCCGCACCCCCAAGGGCTGGAATGCTGCCATCCGTGAAGTGGTTTCGCTGATTGGATTGAAGCAGATTCTGGCGTTCCACCTGAACGACTCCAAGGTTGATCTCGGCTCGCGTGTGGACCGGCACGAGCACATCGGGAAAGGCAAAATCGGGAAGGAAGCGTTCCGTCATATTGTCAACGACGTGCGGTTTAAGAACCATCCCGGCTGTCTGGAAACCCCGAAATCCGAGGACATGCATGAGGATGTGAAAAACCTAGCTATGCTCCGCTTGCTGGCGAAATCCCCCTGATGGCCGTCGTTCCGATCGGCTACGCGCCCTGTTGCCGCAGAAAAAACTCCTCTTGCCCGGGCGGCGCTTGAGTCGTAATATTGTGTGAGAGTGTGTATTCCTCGCCGGCGCGGGGTCGCGACCACAGGGGTCGATACCGGCTCGAGGAAACAGCAGATCGCACTGATGAACTTGGACACCAAGGCACGGAACGCATCGCGATGGCCCAGCGTAGCGGGCGCCGAGCCATCCCCAGGCAACTCCATTAACCCTTTTATCGTTTTGACCCCTCATCTTGATTCGCATGAAGCGTCCTAATATGCCAGCCAAAGCAGGCCCCACCCGGGCGGAGTTGGAGGCGGAGTTGGAACGGCTGCGCCGGCGACTGGACGACCGCCAGGCCCAAGGCGAGATGGAGCTCTCGCGCGAGCGCTTCGTTGAGTTCTACGATTTCGCCCCCGTCGGCTACCTCACTCTTGACCACAACGGCCGTATCCGCACCCTTAACCTCCCCGCCGCCGAACTGTTGGGCTACCCGCGCGACGAGCTCGTCGGGCGCCCACTTCTGCCGCGCATCGCACGACCTGACCGGCGCCGTTTTCTCGGCCACCTGGGCCGATTGCGCGGCGGCCAGGCTGGGTCGGCGACCGAAGTCGAGTTGCTACGGCGGGACCAGCCGTCCGTGACGGTGCGAGTGATCTCGGTGGCCCGCGTGACGGACAAGTCGTTGCCGGTCGAGTACCATACAGTGCTGGTGGACATCACCGAGCGGAAGCGCGCGGAAGGGGCATTGCGCGAGAGCGAGGAGCGGCTGCGGCAGGCGGCGGAGGCGGCAGGGTTCGGCACCTACGCTCATGATTTTGCCAGCGGCCAGGCTTTTTATTCGCCCCAGTTCCTGGCGCTATTCGGGCTGCCGCCCGGCGCTCCCCTTGAGCTGGATGTGGACCGGGTGCCCCGGGCGGTGCATCCGGAAGACAAAGGCCGCCTTGTGGCGAGCTTCCGCGCGGCCAACGATCCGCGCGGTTCCGGCTTCCTGGACGTGGAATTTCGCATCCTGCTGCCCGAGGGCCAGGTCCGCTGGCTGCGGATGTGCGGCCGGACAGTCTTCACCGGCTCCCGAGCCACCGACCATCCGTTGCGCACCAATGGCATCACCCAGGACGTCACCGAAAGCAAGCAGGCGGCGCAGGAACGCGAGGAGGCGCTGGGACAACTGCGCGCGGTGCTGGACAGCATTGACGACGGGGTGGTGGTTGCCGACCCCGGAGGCCACTTGCTGGCGATTAACCCGGCGGCGCTGGCCATCCACGGTTTCGAAAGCCTCGACCAGGTGGACCGGCGGCTGCCGGAGTTCGAGGACAACTTCGAAGTGTCCGACTTGGGCGGGCGACCGGTGCCGATCGCGGCGTGGCCGATGAGCCGGGCCTTGCGCGGCGAACGGTTCACCAACTACGAGGTGCGGGTCCGGCGCAAGGACGTGGACAAGGCGTGGATTGCCAGCTACGGCGGCACGCCGGTGCGGGGCAAGTCCGGCGAGTTCATCCTGGCGGTCATCACGATTCGCAACATTACCGAGCGCAAGCGGGCGGAGGAGCGGATGGCCGCCCTGGGACGGCTGGGGCTGCTGCTGAGCGCGGCCCACGAGCCGGCGGTGGCGGCCCGCGCCCTGGTGGACACCGCGATGGAGTCTTGCGGCTGGGATGCCTGCTTCCTCCTGGTGTATGACTCGGAGACTGACACCGTCACCGCCTTGGTCACCATGGACACCATCGAAGGCCGGCGCGCGGATGTGCCGCCGCTGTTTTCGGGCGACCGACCCACGCCGCTAATACTACGCGTGATGCAGGAGGGCCCGCAGTTGATCCTCCGCAAACGCCCCGAGGAAACCGGACCTCTCACCACGCGTTTCGGCGATACCTCGCGGGCGTCGCTGTCGCTGATGTTCGTCCCCGTCAGGTTGGAGAACCAGATCATCGGGCTGCTGTCAGTGCAGAGTTACCAGCGCGACGCCTACACGCCCCAGGACCTGGCGGCCCTGCAAGGGCTGGCCAACCATGGGGCGGGAGCATTGGCCCGGGTCCAGGCCGAAGCGGCCCTGCGCCAGCTCAACGAGGAGCTGGAGCGGCGCGTGGCCGAACGCACCGCGGAGGTGCGCGCCGCCTCCCGTTATGCCCGCAGCCTGATCGAAGCCAGCCTCGACCCGCTGGTCACCATCAGCCCGGCGGGCAAGATCACCGACGTAAACGAGGCGACCGAGTTGCTGACCGGCGTGCCGCGCGGGCGCCTCATCGGCAGCGACTTCTCCAGCTATTTCACCGAGCCGGACAAGGCCGAGGCGGGCTATCAGAAAGTCCTCGCCGAGGGGCTGGTTCGGGACTACCCGCTGACCGTCCGGCATGTCTCAGGCCGCGTCACGGAGGTGCTCTACCATGTCACGGTCTATCGCAATGAGGCCGGCGAAGTGCAGGGCGTGCTGGCTTCGGCGCGTGACATCACCGAACGGCGGCAGGCCGAACGGCGGCGGGACTTCACCAACAAACTGCTGGCCCTCTTTGCCCGGAAGACCTCCGCCCGGGAATACCTCGAAGCCGCGGTCGAAGCCATACGCGAGTGGAGCGGTTGCGAGGCGCTGGGTATTCGGCTGGCCGATGGACAGGGGGCGCTCCCCTACGCGTCCTGCGCCGGCTTCGAGCCGGCGTTCCTCGAAGCGGAGAGCGGGCTGTCGCTCCACCAAGACAACTGCTGCTGCATCCGCGCCTTCAAGCAGGACTTCGAGCCGCAGGACGGTCCCATTGTCACAAGCGGCGGCTCGTATCGTTGCGATGATGCCATCGGGTTTGCCGGCAAGCTGCCGCCGGAACAGCAGGCGCGCTATCGGGGCGCCTGCACGAAGTTCGGTTTTGCCTCCCTGGCGGTGGTGCCCGTCCGTTACCGCGAGGAGATCATCGGCGTGCTCCACCTGGCCGACCGCCGCCCCGGCCTGTTCCCGCCGGGCAACGTGGAGTTTCTGGAAACCATCACGCCGCTGATCGGCGATGCCGTGCGGTGGTTCGAGACCGAAGCGATGCTGGCCGAATACCGGGATCACCTGGAGGAGCAGGTTAAGCAGCGGACCGGCGAGCTGGAGGCGGCCAATGCAAAGCTGCGGCAGGAAATCGTCCAGCGCCAGGTGGCGGAGGACGCGCTGCTCCACACAGCGGAAGATCTGAAACGCTCGAACCTCGACTTGGAACAGTTTGCCTACGTGGCGTCGCACGACCTGCAAGAGCCGCTGCGGGCCGTGGGGGGCTATGTGCGGTTGCTGGAGCACCGCTTCCCGGAGAAGGTGGACAGCAAGACGCGGGAATACATCGAGGGCGCCGCCGAGGGGGCCGTCCGCATGGAGCAGTTGATCATGGACCTGTTGACCCTTTCGCGGGTCAGCACCGGGGGCGGAGCATTCGCGCCGGCGAACCTGGCAGCTCCGCTCAACGATGCCCTGCGCAATCTGGAATTCACCATCCGGGCGGCCAAAGCGACGGTGACCAACGACCCCTTGCCGACCTTGCCGGTGGACGAGAGCCAGATGTTGCAACTGTTCCAGAACCTCATTGCCAATGCCCTCAAGTTCCACAGCGAGCGGCCGCCGCAAATCCATGTCGGCGCCCGGCCCGAGGAGGGCCGCTGGGTTCTCTGGGTGCGGGACAATGGCATCGGCATGGAGGCGCAGTATTTCGAGCGCATTTTCCAGGTGTTCCAGCGCTTGCACACGCGCAAGAAGTATCCCGGCACCGGCATCGGGCTGTCCGTGTGCAAGAAGATCATCGAGCGTCACGGCGGCAAGATATGGGTCGAATCCCAACCGGGCCAGGGCTCGACGTTCTATTTCTCAATTCCCGAAGTCGCGAGCACTGGCCATCGCGTGGCATGATTTCGCCGCCGGCAGGTAAGCCGCGTTGTCCCTAACGCGCCGCGAACGCCAAGACGCTTACTGAGAAAAGGACCGGCTTGCGATTTGTGGCTTGCCTCACCCCGGCGCGCTCGGAGAGCGCGCCCTACCTTGCACCGCGCTTCTTCCCGCCGCCGCGTGTGGGGTGAACACCCCATTGCAAACATCGTTGGCCGCGTTGAAGTTCCGTTTAGGCGGTGGAATGCGAGTGGTATTACGACATGCTGTAATCGGGCTCTATTATGCGGGCCTCAAACACTGGGTAGGTGATCCCGGTTCCGCGATGGATTTGGAGACGATCGAACGGGCAACCGAGGTGAGCCGCGACGAGTCTTTCGAGGAGATGGACATCGTGTTGACTTACGACGACCCCGCTTGCGAACTCGTCATGCCGCTCAGGCGCAAAAGGGCAGCCATTGGCGAAACCTTCACCGCTGCCGCTTGAATGCTCAGTCCCGCGTGCCGACGTGCGGAGGCTGCAAAGCGCCGGGGGAGTTCTCCTATTCTTTTCGAGCGCGCCGATGGTTGGCAGGTGTTCAGCCTCGTGCTACCATCTATGCATGCCGGGCTACGTTAGCAGACTTTTCCTCTCGTGGATTTTGCGACCTGAACGGCGTCGCAAGATACGCGCCGCTCTTGTGGTCAGCGGCGGCGGCTGTCTTTATCGTCGGCACAATTAGCAGGAACAACACAGGATATGGACAGGTCTTTGCGTATCTTGCACCTGGAGGATGAGCCCGACTTTTGCAAGCTGGCCAAAGCCCTGTTGGAGAAAGATGGGTTGGCCGCCGATGTAGTTGTGGTGCAGGACCTGGAGGCTTTCATTGCGGCTTTGGACAAGGGCCGGTTCGACATCATTCTGGCGGATTACCGATTGCCGAGCTGCACGGGGATCGACGCTTTGCGCGAGGCGCGCCGGAGGTGTCCCGGCACGCCATTTGTGCTGGTTTCCGGGATGGTCGGCGAGCAGGCGGCGATCGAGGCCATGAAGTGCGGGGCGACTGATTACGTGCTCAAGGAGTGGCCTGAGCGCCTGGCGCCGGCGGTGCGGCGGGCGGTGCGGGAGGCGGAGAACCAGCACGCGCGGCAGCAGGCCGAACTGGAATTGCGCCGCCGCGATGGCTATCTCCGAGCCCTGACGGAAAACTCGCTGGACGTGCTTTCGATCCTCAACCGTGAGGGGGTGTACAAATACAATAGTCCGTCGTTGAAACAGGTTTTGGGATACGAGCCTGCTGAATTAGCCGGCCAGAACGCATTTTCGTTTGTGCATCCGGAGGACCTTGCCAGCGCCCGGCAAAGCTTCGAACAGGTGCTGCAAGACCCGGAGCTGCGAGTCACCCAGGAAGTGCGGTTTCGGCACCGCGACGGGAGTTGGCGCGATGTGGAGGTGGTCGGGCAAAACCGCCTGGCTGACCCGGAAATAGTCGGGGTGGTGTTGAGCACGAGGGACATCACCCAGCGCAAGGCGCTGGAGAGGGCTCAGCGCCGTTTGGCCACGGCGGTCGAGCAGGCGGCGGAGACGATCGTGATCACGGATGTCCAAGGCAGGATTCTCTATGCCAACCCGGCTTTTGAGAAAATCACCGGCTACAGCCTTCAGGAGGCGCTGGGCCTGAACCCGCGGGTGCTCAAAAGCGGCAAGCATGACGCGGCGTTCTACGCTGAGATGTGGAAGACCCTGGTCAAAGGGGAAGTCTGGCGGGGCCGGTTTATCAACCGGCGAAAGGACGGCTCACTTTACGAAGAGGACGCCAGCATCACCCCGATCCGCGATGCCGCCGCGCAAATCGTGAACTATGTGGCGGTCAAGCACGACGTTTCCCGCGAGGTGGAATTGGAAGCCCAGTTGCGCCAGGCGCAAAAGCTGGAAGCGATTGGGCAACTCGCCGCCGGCGTGGCGCATAGCTTCAACAACATGCTGGCGGTGATCCGCGGCAACGCGGAACTTCTGCTGCTGAATGAAGAGCCGCTTACCCTCGGAGCCAGGGAATGTCTCATGCATGTCATCGGCACCGCCGACCGCGCCGCCAACCTGACCCGGCAATTGCTCATCTTCAGCCGCAAACAGGAAATGCAGTCCCAGCCGGTGGCGCTCAATGATTTGATTGGGAAACTGACTGGAATGCTCAAGCACGTCGTCCGCGAGGATATCTCTCTCCAGTGTCGTTATGAGGAGCACTTGCCGTTCATCCAGGCCGACCCAGGCATGTTGGAACAGGTGTTGCTTAACCTGGTCGTCAATGCGCGGGACGCCATGCCGAACGGCGGCCAACTGCTCATTACGACCGAAGTGGCCAGCGTGGATAAAACCTGCGCGCAGACCAATAGCGACGCGCGGGCGGGCGAGTTTGCTAGTTTAACGGTGGGCGATACGGGCACGGGCATCGCGCCGGAACATTTGCAGCGGATCTTCGATCCCTTCTTCACCACCAAGGAAGTCGGCAAGGGCACCGGCCTGGGGCTGGCGACGGTCTATGGCATCGTCAAACAACACCAGGGTTGGATCGAGGTCTCCAGCCGCCTCGGCGAGGGTACGGCCTTCAAGATCTTCTTGCCGGCCATTCCCACGCCGCCGGAGAAGGCAGAAGTAGCGCAGCCCGAAGCCAAGCTGCTCGGAGGCACCGAAACGATTCTATTGGTGGAGGACGATGAGGGGGTGCGCATGGTCACTCGGCGGTTGTTGGAACGGTACGGATACAAGATTTGGGAAGCCGGCACCGCCCGCGAAGCGCGGGATCTCTGGCTCAGCCACCGGGAGGAAATCGCTTTGCTGCTCACCGACATCATCATGCCCGAAGGGGTCACGGGGCGGGACCTCGCTGAGGAGTTGCGCAAAGACCGGCCGGGGCTGAAGGTCGTCTTTATGAGCGGATACAGTGAGGAGATCATAGGCCAGGACACGGACTTCTTTCATCGGACGCGGAGTTACTTCTTACAGAAACCCTGCTCGCCGGCCACGCTCGTCCGAACGCTCCGACAATGCTTGGATGAAAAGTAGCTGGAGGGATGTACAAGGGATGTACAAGGGATGTACAAGGGAT
>OCTA010004945.1_pt1 | contig 11610 bp, 12 predicted proteins | sample 1538991 | NCBI WGS metagenome assembly OCTA01 (sample SAMEA3539302, study PRJEB22396) | soil metagenome | biome: tundra; feature: field; material: soil | place: USA | collected 2010-05 | depth 0.15 m | reverse complement strand
CCGGAATCATGTAGTCTTTGCCGGGACGGGACACCACGATAAAATCGGTCAGCCTAATCACGTCTCGCCAGCGCTTCCATGTGTTCAGTTCGTCGAAAGCGTCCGCCCCAATCAGAAAAAACAGTTCGTCTCCGGGCTTCAACCGCTCCCGGAATCGCTCGAGCGTGTTGATCGTATAGCTTATTTCGTCGCCCGCCTCCATGCCTGACGGAAAGAAGCACGGGTAAGGCGCGCAGGCAATCTCAACCATCCTGAAACGATCCTCGAAAGGCGTCAGCACAGTCCCGTCTTTGTGCGGCGGATTGCCTGCCGGCACGAACAGCACCCGGCTTAGCGCGAACGCTTTCAACGCCTCATTGGCGATACGCAGATGCGCCATGTGAATCGGATCGAAGGTGCCCCCGAAAAGGCAGATGCGCTCCGCACGCGGCTGCTCGGTCCTGGGCTGTGCAGACTTGGGTTGTTCCGGCCTGGTTTGTTCAAGCTTGGGCGGTTCAAACATGGAGCTCATACTTTACGCCACGCGGATTCGGGTCGCTCTCCAACTGCCTCTCGGCGGCGCGGCTGGCCAATTCGTCACAGCGGTTATTGTCTTCATGCGACGCGTGCCCCTTCGTCCACGTCCAGCTCACCTGGTGCGAACTCACCAGCTCGTCCAGCAGCACCCACAAGTCTTGATTCATAACCGGCTTCTTGGTTTTGGTCTTCCAGCCATTCTTCTTCCAGCCCGCCATCCAACTTGTCATCCCGTTCTTGACGTACTCGGAGTCCGTGATAATCTCCACCTCGCACCGTTCCTTCAGCCGCTTCAAACCCTCAATCGCGCCCGCCAGTTCCATCCGGTTGTTCGTCGTATGCGGGCTGCATCCAAACAACTCGCGCTTGTGTTCGCCAAATCGGAGAATGCACGCCCAGCCGCCTCTGCCCGGATTCCCTTTGCAGGCTCCGTCGGTAATTAACCGGACGTGCTTCAAGCGGCTCCGGCAGGTTCCAGCGCCAGTTGCCCACTCAACTGCTCGGAAAAGAATTCATCGACAATGTCCAGGATGCGCTTCACGTCATGTGAGCGGTAGATTTCAGTCCGCAGCTTCGAACCGTTCCGCACGCCATGCGTAAAGTAAGTCGCGAACTGCTTCATCTTTCCCACCGCGTCCGATTCCCCATGGTCCTCCAGCATCAGGTAGTAAGTCCGCATTATGTAGTAGCGCTCGCGGTCAGGCGGAGTGAAGTATTCGCCGCTGCGCAGGTACTCGCCGATCTGCCGAAAAATCCACGGATTCGACGAAGCCATCCGGCCCACCATGACCGCATCGCAGCCCGTCTCCCGGTGCATGCGCAGCGCGTCTTCGGGAGTCAAAATGTCGCCGTTGCCGATCACCGGAATCTTCACCGCGGCCTTCACTTCGGCGATCCGCGTCCAGTCGGCGTGCCCGCTGTATCCTTGCTCGCGCGTCCGCGGGTGCAGCGCGATCGCCGCCAGCCCGCAGTCCTCCGCCACTTGCGCCATCTTGACCGCCACCAGTTCCTGGTCGTTCCAACCGGCGCGGAACTTGCACGTAAGCGGAATCGAGATCGCCGCCCGCACTCTCTTTAAGATCGCTTCCACCAGCGGCAAGTCGCGCAGCAGCCCGGACCCGCCATTGCACTTCACCACCTTGTTCACCGGACACCCAAAGTTGATATCCACGATGTCGAACCCGCGCTCTTCGCAAATCTTCGCAGCCTCGGCCATCACGTCCGGATCGGAGCCAAACAACTGGCAGCTGATCGGATGTTCTTCGGGTTCGAAATATAGATAGCGAAAGGTCCGGCTCCCTTTCTTGCCTTTCCGCGTGCTAACCACCCCATGCGAACTGGTGAACTCCGTCATCAGCAGGCCGCAGCCGCCCTGGTTGCGAATCAAGCGGCGAAACACCGTGTCGGTCACCCCAGCCATGGGAGCCAGCGCCGTCGCGGGCTGCACCTTCACCGCGCCGGCTTGATAAGAGGCCGGAAAATCGAAAATATAGGAATCGGACATGAATCGGAATAGCCGTCTGATAGCCGCGCGAATGTCGCGGAGAACCGCGGTTCGCGCAGATAAGCTTATTTTAACCGGGCGCGCCGAAACCTCGGTGACTTCGTGCGCGTTTTGATTCAGTAGTGGGGTGGTTGTGATTTCGACAAGTCCGATCAGAATTATAGCTGCGTTTGTCACGGGCGTCCTGGTGGCGCTCCTTGGCGCCGTCGCCTACGTGAAGATTGCCGGCCGTGCGCCATCGGAACCGGTTATTCGGAGCGCCCCCGTGGCTGCCGTGGCGACTCCTCTCACTCATGTGGATACACCGCTGCCGCCGGAAGAGGAGCATCCTTCCCCCGCCGTCCCAGAACCCACACCCAGCCCCAAAACGGCGCGGCACGCCACTCTTTCGTCGATTGGCCACAAGTTCAGTCATAACGCGCCGGCCAAGAATCCGTACGGGGACGAAGCCGCTCAGACCCAGCCTCCGCCGAGCGATTCCGCCGCCGTCGTCCCTCAGCCGGAACCCGCCATGCAGCCAAGCACGACGCAGCCAAGCACGACCGCGCCGGAACCGCCCGCGCCTCAAGCGCCCCCTGTTCGACAACCCCAGAGCGTCACCCTCGACACCGGCATGAGTCTTGTCATCCGCCTGAACCAGGCTCTTTCAAGCAACCGCAACTATGTCGGCGATACCTTCCGCGGCACGTTGGAACTGCCAATCACCATCAATGGTTTCATCATCTCGGAAAAGGGATCGAGGGTCCTTGGTAGGGTCGTAAACGTGCGGAAGCCCGGACGCATAGAGGGCCTCGCCGACCTGTCGCTTGCCCTAACGGAGATCAACACAACGGACGGTCAGCGGGTCGCCGTGCAGACGAGTTCCTACGACAAGAAGGGAGCGAGTAATACGCGCAACGATGCCGCCAAGGTGGCTGGCGGCGCTGCTCTCGGAGCCATCATCGGAGCCATTGCGGGCGGCGGCAAAGGGGCGGGCATTGGAGCTGGCATCGGCGGCGCGGCAGGCGTCGGCGGCGTCCTGCTCACCCATGGCCAAGCTGCCGCCATCCCCGACGAGACAGTCTTGACCTTCAGGCTTTCTGGCCCGGTCACCATCACCGAACGCTTGAATTAGACTCGGCTAAAATCCAGTCACAACAATCTTCGCCTATGGTTTCATAGGCTTACGTCAAATCGCTTGGAAGCCCATGCTATTGTCGAAAACGCCGACAGCCGCCCTGCTGCTCGGCATTTTTCGTTTCCAAGGATCTCGTAAACTATGTCCACCGCAGCCCAAATGGCGGCCAATCTGGCCAACGCTCAGCTCAGCACTGGCCCCTCTTCCGCAACCGGCAAATCGAAGTCTTCCCTTAACGCCGTCAAAACGGGACTCACCGGCCGCACCGTTCTGCTCCCGGGCGACGATGCCGCCGCCTATCAGGCCCACCTGGCGCGCTTCACAAGACAATTCGAACCGCTGGGCGAGCCGGAGCAAAACCTCGTCCAGTCGCTGGCCGACACCGAGTGGCGGCTCCTCCGCATCCCCTCTCTCGAGATGGGCATCTACTCCCTCGCCCGCCTGGAATTCGCCGAACTCTTCCCGGAGGAAGACGAAGCGGTGCGCAACTCCCTCATACAGGCAAAAACTTTCCTCACGTATCAAAAGCAACTCAACAACTTGAGCGTCCAGGAAGGCCGCCTGCGCCGTCAGTGGGAGAAGGATTCCGCGGCTCTCCGCGATGCCAGGAATCTTCGCGTAAGCCAAACCGAAAAACGCCTGACCCAAATCGCCAACATCTACATCGAGCACGTCGAGGAGGACCGCGAGTTCAACGAACCGGAAATTGGCTTCGAATTTACTATGGAGCAAATCGAGGTCCGAGCCCTGGAAATCAAGCCCAATCTCTTCGCTCACTGCTACGACAACGGAGTCTACATAGGACCCGCCGCCGAAGCTGCGTAAGAGATGAGAGCCTATCGCGACCTAAAGGCATGGCAACACGCAATCGACTTGGCGCCGGAGGTCTACAAGCTGGTGAGGCGTCTGCCCAAAGAGGAGAACTTTGCTCTAAGCAACCAGATCCGCCGGGCGGTAGTCTCCATAGCGGCAAACATAGCCGAGGGCCAATCCAAGCAGAACAAAAAAGAATTCATACAATTCCTGTTCATAGCCAAGGGAAGCCTGGCAGAGCTGGAAACCCTCCTGATATTTGCCGAAAAACTATCCTATCTCCAGCCCGCCGACCTCGAACAAATCGAACCGAGAATCCGCGAACTAAGAATGACACTACTAAGGACTAATCAATCGTCTGCGACAAGACGAGAGCGGCGCTTAGCCAGTTGCCAGTTGCCAGTTGCCAGTTGCCAGTTTGGAAGGTTGCCGGTTCTCAGTTGTCTCAGTTGCCTGTTGTCAGACAAGAGCTGAAAACAGTTGCCAGTTCTCAGTTCCCAGTTGTCAGACAAGAGCCGTAAGCCCCTGCTATTCTAGAGAATTCGTTGCCCTTTTTTGCCGAACTGAAAACTACCCCTTCACTGGCAACCGGAAACTGATTGGGAACCGGAAACTGATTGGGAACTGACTTTGCAGCGAACTGACGACTGACAACTGGGAAACTGACAACTGTTTTTGCTGGGAACTGACAACTGACAACTGACAACTGTTATCAACTTGCGCGTCGCCTTATCGACATCGAATCGATCACGCCCAACGAACGCGCGGTCGGAGATTTTCTCGCCGACTACTTAGTCGATCTCGCTCGCCGTTTCAACGGTAGCTTTGAGCGCCTGCCCGTCGAAAAGGACCGCGACAACCTATTCGTTCGCTTCGGCGACCCCGTCGTCACGCTGTCCACGCACATCGATACCGTGCCGCCTTTCTTCCCCAGCAGCGAGGACGCGGAATTCATCCACGGTCGCGGCGCCTGCGACACCAAGGGCATTATCGCCGCCATGATCACCGCCGCCGAACAATTGCTGGCAGCCGGTAAACGCAACTTCGGTCTCCTCTTCGTAGTAGGCGAAGAACGCAACAGCGCCGGTGCGCTGGCCGCCGCCAAGACTCCCCGCGGCAGCAAGTTTCTCGTCAACGGCGAACCTACTGAAAATAAACTCGCCCGCGGCTCAAAGGGCGCTCTCCGCTACGAAATCAATGCCACGGGCCGCATGGCCCACTCTGCCTATCCCGAACTCGGTGAGTCCGCTATCAATAAGCTCCTCGACGCGCTTGAACGCATTCGCCGTCTCCCGCTGCCGGTCGATCCCGTTCTCGGACCCAGCACTCTTAATATCGGCACCATCGCCGGCGGCCGCGCCCCCAACGTCATCCCCGACGATGCCCGCGCCGAAGTCTTTGTTCGCATCGTCGGCGATGTCACGGAACTCCGCCAGCAGATTGAAGCCGCCGCCGCTCCCGACGCCGCTGCGCTCGAAGTGCTCTTCATTCCCGCCTTGCACCTCGGTACACTCGAAGGTTTCGAGACCACCGTCGTTGCCTACACAACCGACATCCCGGCGTTCGATAATTCCTGGGGAAAGCCCTTTCTCTTCGGACCCGGCAGCATCCATTATGCCCACACTGTCTACGAGCGCATCGCGAAGTCTCAAATCACCGAAGCCGTAGTCTTCTACCAGCAGTTCGTCGAACGGCTCACCAAGTAACGCCATGGCACTCATCAAACCGATTGAAGTGGGTATCCTCGGCGGAACCGGCATGGTCGGCCAGCACTTCATTCGCTTTCTCCAAGGACACCCCTGGTTCAAACTCACCTGGCTCGGAGCTAGCGACCGTTCCGCTGGCAGAAAACTGAAGGACGCAACCTCCTGGCGTCTCGATGGCGAAATGCCCGCATCCGCCGCCGGCATCACCGTTTCCGATTCACAGCCCGGCAACGCGCCCAAACTCGTCTTCTCCGCCATGGACGCCTCCGTTGCGACCGAAATTGAACGAGCCTTCGCCGCCGCCGGTCACGTGGTCGTTTCGAACTCCCGCAACCATCGCATGGAGATCGATGTCCCCCTGCTTGTCCCCGAAGTGAACCCGTCTCACCTGTCGCTCGTCCATTCGCAGCAAAGAAATCGTGGCTGGAAAGGCATGATCGTCACCAACCCAAACTGCTCCACCGTGGTCCTGACCATGGCCCTCGCCCCGCTTGCGCAGTTCGGCATCAAAGGCGTGCTTGCCGCCACCATGCAGGCCGTCTCCGGCGCAGGCTATCCGGGCGTTCCCTCCATCGACATCCTGGCTAACGTCATCCCCTTCATCGGTGGGGAAGAAGAGAAGATGCAGGAAGAGACGCAAAAGATCTTGGGAGGCGTGGCTAACGGCAAAGCCGCGCCGTTGAATGCCCGTGTCAGCGCTCACTGCAATCGCGTCGCGGTGGCCGATGGTCACACTGTCAACGCTTCGGTCGAGTTCTCCTCCAAACCCACCCTTGCCGATGTCCAAAACGCCATCGAAAACTTCAGCGGTCTCCCCCAAGAACGGCAACTACCCAGCGCCCCTGTAAAGCCTCTCGTCTATATGCGCCAGCAGGATCGCCCCCAGCCCCGCCGCGACGCCTCCCGCGAGAACGGCATGTCCGTTTTCATCGGACGTTTGCGCGAGTGCCCGGTCCTCGATATCAAATTCGTCGCTTGCGGACACAACACCATTCGAGGCGCAGCCGGAGCCGCCGTCCTCAACGCCGAACTAATGGCCTCCGAAGGCTTCCTAGATTAGTGGCATGAGGACTAGCGGCATGAGAGACTCTCAGATCACGACCTTTGTTGTTATAGCCATCCACCTCAGGCCCCGCCCTCAATGATCGTCATGAAGTTCGGCGGAACCTCCGTCGAATCCCAAGACGCCATCGTGCGCGTAACCGGCATCGTAAAGACCTATCGCCACCGCAGTCCAATCGTGGTCGTCTCCGCCATGGGCAAGACAACCAATAAGCTTCTGCAAGCTGCTACCGAAGCCGCCGCCGGTCGCCGCGATCAGGCGCTAACCATCATCGACGAACTCCGCGGCTACCACCTTACCCACGGTCTTCCACTCGCCGGCGCTGCCTCCGCCGATCTCGACCGCTACATCCGAGCCCACTTCGATTGGCTCGACGAACTCATCAAAGGTCTATCAATAGTTGGAGAACTGTCGCCCCGCTCCACCGATGCCATCGCCAGCGTGGGCGAGCGCCTGTCCAGTCTCGTCATCGCCTTCGCCTTTCAAGCCGCCAATCTCCCCACGCAGCACGTGGATTCCCGCCGCGTCATCATTACCAACGACCACTTCACCCAGGCCCAGCCCAACTTCAGCGAAACCTACCAACGTCTCCGCGACGAAGTTGCTCCTATCGCCGCGTCCTCAATCGTAGTGATGGGCGGCTACATCGGCGCAACGGAGGCAGGGCAGACCACCACTCTCGGACGCGGCGGTTCCGATTACTCCGCGGCCATCGTCGGCGCTGGCGTCGATGCCGACGAAATCCAAATCTGGACCGACGTGGACGGCATGCTTACCGCCGACCCACGCATCGTGTCCGGCAGCCATCGCGTCAGGAGCATCTCTTTCGCCGAAGCCGCGGAACTTGCCTACTTCGGCGCCAAGGTCCTCCATCCCGCCACTGTCGTTCCAGCCGTCGAGAAGGGAATTCCGGTCGTTATTCTGAACTCGCGCCGCCCCGAAATCGACGGCACCCGCATCACTTCGGAATCCACGCCTTCCCGCAACCCCGTCAAGTCAATATCATGTAAACGTGGCATCGTGATCGTCAATATCCACTCCACGCGCATGCTCATGGCCCACGGCTTTCTTCGCCGCATCTTCGATATCTTCGATCGCTTCAAAACCAGCGTAGATATGGTCTCCACCTCCGAGGTCAGCGTCTCGCTCACCATCGACCAGGCCGAGCATCTCGACGGAATTCTCGCCGAACTTCGCGCCTTCGCCGAAGTCAGCATCGAACCCGGCCAGTCCATCGTCTGTCTGGTCGGCGAAAACATCCGCCACACGCCCGGCATCGCGGGCCGCGCCTTCAGCGTCCTTGGCAACTGCAACATCCGGATGATCTCGCAAGGGGCGTCCCTGCTAAATCTCGGCTTTGTGGTTTCGGATACTGATGTAGAGGAAACTGTGTCGGCTCTCCATAACGAATTCTTCTCCGACCTCGACCCGGCGGTTTTCGCCTAAACGGCTTTCGCATGAAAAATTTGGCTCTCGTTGGTTACGGCAAAATGGGAAAGCTCATTGAGCAGCTCGCCCCGCAATTCGGCTTCGAAGTTGTTCTCCGCCTGGACGAGTTCAACAACCTCAACGGCGCGGGCATCACGCCCGAGCAGTTCGCAAACGTCCATGTAGCCATCGAGTTCTCCGCCCCCGCAGCCGCGCCGGACCACTTGAAGCGTCTTGCGGCCCTCAAAATCCCCACCGTCACCGGCACTACCGGCTGGCTTGATCGTCTGCCCGAAGTCACCCGAGCCGTGAACGACTTCCACGCGGGCCTGGTCTGGAGCCCCAACTTCTCCCTCGGAGTCGCCGTGTTCACGCGCCTCGCCGCCGTCGCCGCCCAGCTCCTCCGCAACAACGCCGACTACAGCGCCTGGACCTGGGAAATTCACCACGAAGCCAAGAAGGACGCCCCTTCCGGCACCCTCGTCCACTTGGTAGACACCATGAAGAAGAGCGGCTACACCAGAAACATCGACACCAGTTCCAGCCGCGCCGGCAAACATCCCGGCACTCACGAAGTCGGTTTCGATTCGAACGCCGACACCATCACTATTCGTCACGTTGCCCGCAGCCGTGAAGGCTTTGCGGAAGGGGCGCTGAGAGCCGCGCAATGGATTCCCGGACGCGAAGGCGTCTATACTTTCGAACACGTCCTATTTGGCCCTGAGCAAACTGGATAAGCTATCAATGTGTTCCCGGCCCGCGCGTTTACCGAACCGTGTGTTGCCGGATCCGTGTTACAGAGCCGTGACCGTAGGGAAGCGGTTCCCCTAATTCGATGACTGAAAATCAAGACTTGAAATCCAGGAACCAAGCTATGTTTACCGGCTGTGGCACAGCGCTAGTCACCCCGTTTCGATCTGACGGATCGCTTGATGAACAGACCCTGCGAGCGCTAGTGCGCCGCCAGATCGATGCCGGCATCGACTTCCTCTGTCCTTGCGGTACCACCGGCGAAAGCGCCACCCTCGCGCACAAGGAGCACCTGCGTGTTGTCGAGATCACGGTCGAAGAAGCCAACGGGCGCGTCCCCGTGCTCGCCGGCGCAGGCGGTTACGACACCCGGCACGTCATCCAGCTGGCGCGCGACCTCAAAACCGTCGGCGCGACTGGCCTCCTCTCTGTCACGCCGTACTACAACAAGCCGACGCAGGAAGGTCTCTACCAGCACTACCGCGCTATCGCCGAATCGACGCCCCTGCCCATCATCGTTTACAGCGTGCAATCGCGCACCTCTGTCAACGTCGAACCCGCCACCCTGGTCCGCCTGGCCGAAATCACCAACATCGTAGGGGTCAAAGAAGCCTCCGGAAGCATTACGCAGATGGGCGCAATCCTCGCCCGCGTCCCAGACACGTTTCTGGTTCTCTCGGGCGACGATTCCATTGCCTTGCCGCTCATCGCGCTCGGCGGCTGCGGAGTCATCGCAGTCATCTCAAACGAAATTCCCGCTGAGTTCACCGAACTCGCCCACGCCGCGCTTGACGGCGATTTCGTCCGCGCCCGCCAGTTGCAGCGTAAATTTCAGCCCCTGCTCGAAGTCAACTTCATCGAGACAAATCCCGGACCAGTCAAATTCGCCATGGCCCGCATGGGTTTGCTTGAACCCGTCTGGCGCTTGCCCATGGTCCCCCCGCTGCCTGCCTCGCAGCAGAAGATTGACGCAGTGCTCGAGTCCCTCGGCCTTCTCTCTGGAGTCCGCGTTTGATTCCCGACTTACAGCAAGCGGTTGAAGAACTCTTCGAAGAAAAACCACCAACTTACTCCGACTTACAAAAGGAACTCTTCCAAGAGTTCCGCGACTTACTGAATCGCGGACTGATTCGCTCCGCCGAACCCGACCCGACCCAGCCGGCCGGATGGCGCGTCAATACCTGGGTCAAAAAGGGCATCCTTATCGGCTTCCGGATGGGCGGCATTATCGACATGTCGGGTTCCGGTCCACTACAGTTCTTCGACAAGGACACCTATCCCACCAGGACTCTCGCGCTCGACAGCGGCGTCAGAATCGTCCCCGGCGGCTCCAGCATCCGCGACGGCTGTTACGTGGGCCGGGGTGTGACGTGCATGCCCCCGATGTACATCAACACCGGTTCCTACGTTGGCGACGGAACTATGGTTGATTCCCACGCTTTGGTCGGAAGCTGCGCCCAGATTGGCCGAAATTGTCACATCTCCGCCGCCTCGCAAATCGGAGGAGTGCTCGAACCGATTGGCGCGATGCCGGTCATCGTTGAAGACGACGTGCTTGTCGGCGGCAACTGCGGAGTCTACGAAGGGACCATCGTCAAGCGCCGCGCCGTGCTCGGGAGCGGCACTATTCTCAATCGGTCCACGCCCGTTTACGATCTGGTCCGAGCCACCGTCCATCGCGCGGCCGGCGATTCGCCGCTCGTTATTCCCGAGGAAGCCGTTGTCGTCGCCGGGTCCCGCCGCGTCACATCCGGGCCGGGCCATGACTGGGGCATCTCGCTTTACACGCCGGTTATCGTCAAGTACCGTGACGCCGACACTGAAACTAAGATTCAGTTAGAAGACTTACTTCGCTGACCCAGTCTCCGGCGCGAGGATCTTCGGTCCGGCAGGTTCCGCGCTCCCGCCCTCCGGCTCCTCCGTCACGGCCACGGTCGAGACATCGGATGCCAGCGTGGCGTCTTCTATCTGTAGGAACTCACGCCCGTCTTCCTTGGGCTCGAACATGGCAGCGCTCGTCGCCTCCGTGCGCTGTTTGCCGGTCACCCAGAGTTGGTAGCGCTTGCCGGCCGCCAGCGTAGGCAGATGAGAGGCTACGAAGATCAGCTTCGACTTCGGAACCACCACCGCATAACCGGTCGCGGCCTCGGCTCCTTTCAGCGCAATCGTCTTGACACCCGGCAATGCGAAGGCGTCAACCAGCGCCGTCTCCCGGTCGCGTGCGCTCTGCTCGCGGTCGAGCAGCGATTTGTATTGATTCGCCTCGGCCTGGGAGCGTGTCAACTGCGCCGCGAGCCTTCCCGCTTCCGCCGCCACACCCGCATTTTCAGACGAATGAAGCGCAGCCGTTGCGTGCTTCCGTTGGTTCTCCTCTTCTCGCAAATGCAGATGCAGCGTCGTAACCTCCTGGGCCAAACTCGTCACTTGATTCGAAAGGCGCCGTTCCTCCAGATCCGATGACGCGCGTCCTCCCAGCCATCCCGCGATCACTGACATGGCAACCACTACCCCCGCCAACAGAATGTACTGCCAGCGGTCCCGGCCACTGCCCGCTCCCGCTACGCTCTTCGGAATGGTAAGCACCTGTCTGCTCAGTTAGGATATCGTCGTTAATGCCCCGCCGCTGACCGCAGCCCCGCCGCGCCCCAGTCCTCCGGTCTCGAAACGCGTCCCTGTCCGAACGGCGCGCGCAGTTCTGTAATCGAAAACTCGA
>OCTA010004944.1_pt1 | contig 11613 bp, 7 predicted proteins | sample 1538991 | NCBI WGS metagenome assembly OCTA01 (sample SAMEA3539302, study PRJEB22396) | soil metagenome | biome: tundra; feature: field; material: soil | place: USA | collected 2010-05 | depth 0.15 m | reverse complement strand
CGGCCGGTACCCATAGCTGCACTCCAGGAACTCCTCTTCGAACGACCGCGAAAGCGCCCGCGCCACCGCCGTCTGCAGCACGCGGTCCCGCACCGCCGGCACCAGCAGCGTCCGCGTCTTGATAACCGGCTCCTGGGCCGTGGTGGGGCAGGCGCTTTCGCCTGCCATCTTGGAGGTTGACAGGCGGCTCAATTCTTGCGGCCCTTGCGAAACTTCGCGCCGGTCCGCCTCTTGACCCGCCCCCTCCAGTAGGGGTCGGGCATGCCCGACCCGCTTCCGCGTGCCCGGCCCCTTCTCCACCACGATCTTCAGCAGCGGATACGGCCTATACCGCCCCTCCCGAACCCGCGCCAACAACTCCGCCAGCGCCCGCTGCACCCGCTGCGCGAACGCATGCACCGTAACCCCGTCCGCCCCCGCGCACCCCTCATTCTCGCGGACGTGCTCCCAAGCCTGCCAGAGATCGTCCTGCGAGATAGGCAACATACCGTCACCCTGTACCGCCGCCGATCCTTGCCGGCGGTGAATTTGCGTCACCCGAACGGGTAAAGGTCGAAAACCCCGCTCCGCAAAACGGGGCTTGATCCCTTGAGATCGATCCGCTCTAATGTCTCGGCGTCTCCGGGTCCCATTCCAGTTCGGTGAGGCTTGGCAATGCCTTTTCAAACGGCAGCGGCTTCAGAAACTGACTGCTGGGCGACATGCCTCGGCGCCGCTCGCGGTGCCCATCGTTGAACATGAACCACTTGAAGTGCTCAGCCTCCTTATCTCGTTGATCCGTGTTCGTCGGATAGTGAACCTCTGCGGCGTAAGGTGCGGACGCATACGCGCCCAGCATCGACAGAGCCTTCTGAATCGAAGGCGAGATGATCCCTGTCCTCAGAATCGCCTCGCGCGCATTGCTCAACAGGCCGGCTTCCGTCATTGGGGCGGCGGCCTCCACCTGATAGCGCTGCGGCCACTTGTCGGAATCCAGCAGCGCCTTGCCGGGAGCCGCCAGCGCAGCCGCCGAATAACGTCCGGCTCGCAGGCCCGCCACAGAGTACCGCTGTTCCCGGTCCACTCTGAAATAGCCCAATACCTCGACCTTCACGGTGCCAAGCCCGAGCGGCTTGCCCATGCCCACTTTGTGGTGGAATCCGGCGTCGGGTTCCAGCGCGTACAAAAGCAGCCCGAGTTCTTCCTCGCTCAGGTTGTCGAAATCGATGTGGAAATAGAACTCCTGCCCGGCGGCGACCGGCGTCACGCGATTCTTTTGGGCCGTGCTTTCCGCCGCCTTCGCGGTTGCCCAGGGGCGCTCGCCAGGCTTCGGCTTGGCATGGAGATACCATTTGCGCCCCTGCGGGGCATGTTGGCCGGGGTCCATGCCGCGCTTCGCGATGTAAGTCCCTCTGCCGGCGGCGGACTTGAAATACAGCGCGGGGCACGGCAGCTTAGGCGAGTCGAGGATCCGCAGCGTCACTTGCGGATCGAAAACCCCCGCCACTCCGTTGCGCAGCAGCGCGTCGGCAAAGCGCACGCGGCTGGCTAGGGCCAGACCGGCCGGCTCATCTTCCTGGGAAGCCTTCGTGGCGCCCTCTTTCCGCGGCTTCTCCTCCACGAATCCCAAGATCTGTTCCGCCACGGAAATCGTCTTGCGCCCCGGGTGAAACGGAAGCAGCTCCGGATCGATCTGCGCGAAGAACGCATGACTCGTCGCGGCGCTGTGTGTCCGTGCATCCTCCACTCGGCCGCGCCAGATCGCGGAGTACGAGATCTCCGTCACTTTGGCGCCCGCCGCGTCTACCTCGAAATAGACCATGTCCCCGGCCCGCAAATCGAGGTATTTCCCCTCGCGCCGGCCATCGCGGTACTGGCGCGTGTCTTTCGGTTCGAATGGCAGAGACTCGTCCCGGTCCGTGCGCTCGTTCGCCAATTGCGCGAATCGTTCCCTAGCCTCCTCCGAGATCGGAATCGCCTTGGCGGCCGCATCCGGAAGCGGAATCCACAGCTCGTGGTGTTTGCCCGGAGGCATCTGCTTCTCGCGCTCTCCCCAACAGCCGAGAACGCGCACCATGCCCGGCCGGGGAGCGTCGCGCGAATCGGCATCCTGCGCCACCGCAAACCGGTTCGCCTTCACGTGCAGCGAAGGATCTGGCGCCACAGACGCCCCCGACCATGCCAGTTGCTTGACCGGCATAAGTACCGCCTGCTCCACGCTCGTGTGCGTCCGGTACTGAAAATCCCTGCCGCAAATTGTGTGGCGGTCGCCGAAGAACACCTTGAATTGCGGCTTCGGGAAGATCCTCCGGAATCGCGCCGGGACCTCGAAAGTCCGTCCGCCATCGTGGCTTTCAAGCGAGGGCAGACACATCGGCTTCAGCTTCAGTTCGCCGTTCTCCTCCACAATCAGCCCGATCGCCGAGAGCGATTCTTCCATTCCGCGGCGGTACGAATACCCGCGGTTGTCGAGCACCCGAAGCGGCCCGTTGCTCGCCGCTTCAACAACCGACCCGATCAGACCGCGGAGCGTCGAAGCGGGAATCGCAGGCTGGCCGTCGATCCGGTACGGCTCGACCGTGGCGCACTCGTCCTTCCTCTCGCGTTTCTGTTCGGCCCCGATCACCGTGGGCGTCACCGTGGTCAGTCTCACCACCAGACGGCCGGAGTGTGTGCCGGAAACATAGCGTTCGTGCGTGACTCGCGCGAAATCGCCCTTCGAATCGGGAAAGTCCTTGCGCGCAATAGAAAGGTGCGTCTGAGCGGCGGCCGGCTTCTCCACCGGGACGAAATGATATGGATTGTAGAAACGGGCCATCAGGCGGCCTCCTTCCCTCTTGCAACCGATTCCAGGGACCGGCCCCATTCCGCCAGTCCGGCCGATGCGAGAATTGCTTCGTTCCTCTGGAGAACGCCGCGCAACAGGTCCGCCTCCGGACCGGCAGTCAGCACCTCGCATCGCGCTCGAAACGCGCCGTAGCCCTTGGATTTGCCGAACCCGATCATGCCATCGCCATCCACCCAGTCTCGCAGCGTGAAAGCCAGCAGCAGCCACGCCCAAGGCTCCGCGCCCGCGCCCTCCCAACGGTCCGCGCGAATGGTCACCCTTCCGCTGAACTTGGGCCGCCAGAGCCCGTGCGCGTTGAACTTCTTTTCGTTGGCCGCGCCCCCGGTGAACCGGTCCACAGCGACAAACTCCTGCGGCCGCACCTCCGGTTTCGCCGTTTCCGCCAGCCGGAAATCTTGAAACTCAACCGGCGCCCGCCACCCCGTGGCGCCGAACGCTTTAGAGAACCCCGCCAGCCGTTTCTCGTCGCCCTTCCGAGGGGCATTCGTATTTCGAGTCTCGCTCGCGTTCTCATCGGGGTTCTCCCAAGCCAGCGTCTGCCAGATGCGGCGCGCCTGCGCCCGGAACGCCCCGCGCACCGAGCGCGCGGGCAGGTAAACCGCGCCATCTTCCTTGCGGATCATGGCATGCCCCACCGCGCCTTTCCCATTCTGGTCCGCCTTTTTGCGCCGCGTGGGGTCGTTCACCAGCATCGCCCCGTCGAATTCAAGCGTCAGCCGCAATTGGACCCGCCGCCCTTCCCATTCCCCGTGAAACTCCTCCATGCCCGCCAGACACTTCGCTTCCGTAGCCGCGTCAATCGGCTTCAGGGCCTTGTGCCACGGCTGCGGCGGCGACGCCAGCCACGACTTCACGTCCAGCGCCTCCAGACTCGTCCGCGACCAACTCACCTTGCCCCACCCATTCGCCGACTGACTGCCCAGGCGCGCCGGGCGTCCCTCGCTGCTGAAAGCCTTTTCCAGCACGTAGAGCAGGAAGCTGCGCTGTCTCTCGGTGGCGTTATGGCCCGTCACCGCGAGCGTGAATTCCGAGCCCTCGGGCACGTACTCCACGTAGTACAGAAGGCCCTCTTCCGCAGTCCGTGTTGCGGGGTTGATCACCACCTGCGGCGAAAGCGCCGTCGAGCGGCCCACGCACCAGAACCGCACGCTCATGTCGGCGGGCTGGAGCGCTGGGGCGAGCGTGGCATCGTGAAAGGTGACCGCTCCCCCGGCGCTCGGACTCCCGAAAACCTCGCTGACAAGCTGCTCGTCAAGGTGGTGGGCCTCCGCCCAGGCGCGCAAAGCGCCCTTCAATGAAGTCGCCGGAATCACCGGCCTGCCATCAGTCGTCGTAAAGACCGTGGCGCATTTCGGGTCGGCGCCGTCAAGCGATTTCCGCTCGCAGTCACGTTCAGAGATCAAGACGCGATTCCCGTCGCCGATATGCAAGGGGCTCCCGGTCTTGATCCGGCCCGTGATCCGCCAACGGCCCATGGATTGGGGTGGGGTTCTCTCTTGGTACATTCACTCCTCCGGATAGGAGCGGTCGTTGACCGCTATCTCACCGTAGCCATTTTCTGGCACATACGGGCAGTGTGCCCACTGGATCTTCGGCTCGTCTGGAATGCCATAAAACGTGCGGACGCTTCTGGAGAGAGGCAGTCCGGAGCGCAACCAGCCATCCAGACACGCACGCGCTTCGCTCTCTTTGCCTGGGGTCGGCTCCAGCAGGAACGTGCTTCCCTCGGAGCTGAGCAGATATGGCTTGTACTGGGCTTCTTTCCCCAAAAATCGGCGCTGGAAATACTGGCCGCCGGCCAGCGTGCATCGCTGGAAGTAGTTCGCCAGGCGAAGCGAACCATCGCTGAGTTCCCGCCAGACTTCCTGATACTCGTGTTCCAGATCTTCCTCTCGTGCGGAGCCGTTCTTCCCGCCGGGTGCGAGGCGCCGGCCTGGGTCGATCAGCAGCGCCGGAGTCTGCAATGTCACCACGTAAGGCCCTTCCCCTGCTGTAACGGGTTCCGCCGCTGTCGGCGTTGCTTCCCCAAGAGCCTTGGTCTTGCCTAGCGGCTCCAACCCGAACCGAAGCAGACCTTCCAGTTGCTGCCGCGCGGCGTTCGACACCCGTGAGACATCCACCCGGGCGATCCACTCGATCCCATACGGCAGCAGCATCTTCCACGCGAAAAGTCGCTCGTCTTCCGCCTTGCGCTTGGCGCTGTCGATCCCCGTGCGCACCCGCAGTTCCCATTCCAGCTTGGGCCAGCCGTAATCGTGTTCTACGTTCTTCCGGACCTCATCCTTCCAGTCGATGTCGAACTTGCCGGCGATGGCCTCGCGCTCGGCTCCGGGGGCAGTCCGCACGTACGGCGTTGCGCGCCTGACCACGTCCACAACGTCTGTCTCGCTAAAGTCCAGCAACGACAGCGGCCACTGGCGCGGACGCGCGCCTCCCCGCTCGGCTGGAAACGCGTGCGAGAAGCGGATCGCATGCAGCTCGTCCAGGAGCTCTGGAAACGCCGTCGGCTCGCGCCCGGCCATCTCCGCCACCGCCCCCCTGAGCGCCCCGCCAGGTATGATTTCCCCGGACTCGAATAGATTGTCTGCAATGCGGCGTTTGGAAAAAACCACGGGCTCCCGGAAACGCAGCCGCAAGTCCCACGCGGGCGTATTCGGTGATGCCTCGAACATCGCGGGTTGCGTTGTCGCCGCGCCCACTTTCGCTTCGATAAGTTGACCGAAGCCCGATGTACGCGTCCCGCCCACCGCCTCGATCCATAGCAAACCTCGCTCCAACGCGCTGCGAATACCTTCAGGCTCTTCTCCATCCGCCGCCACGAAGCGCGCCTCGCCCTCGAAGTCCACCAACTGCCCGGAGCCGTACGGAGATTCCATCATCTGCATCATCTGCCCGGCGGCGGTCTCCCGAACCTCATCGACCGCGATCCGGTAGCGCGGCGCGGACTCTGCTTCCGCATCGGTCCGCCGATCCGCAAAGTCCCCGAACGCCAGCCGCCCGCGCACGGGTCTGTCGTCCGACTCGCGGGGCGATGCATTGCCAAGCCACTCGGAAGCCAGACGGCTGTAGGCCGCGTCAATCGTGGACAGTTCCTGCCACGCCTCCAGCACCAAGCCTTTGACCAGTCGCCCCGGCAGGTAGTAATGGGTCGCCACGCCGCCCGTTTCTGTTTCGAACTTGCGCCGCGCCATCACCGCGTCCAGTCCCAGCGCGCCCGTGGAGGACGACTTCGTCAGGATCGGCCCTTGCACCCGCAGCGTGATGGGAATCGTGATTCGCTTCATAGCTGAACTCCGGCGTAGTCCCACAGTTCGAGAATGTGGAGCAGAGCGGCGTTTCCGAGCCGCGAATGAAGCGCCTTCACCGCCTGGAGCGCCTTATCCGAGCCCGGACTCTTCGATTCCACCAGATCGGCGATGCCCTTCCCGACATCCATTGGCTTGCCCTTCTCGAGTCCTTGCGCCAGCGTGTGCAGCTTGCGCCTGGAGAGCGTGGCCCGCCAATACTCCATGTTGTCCTCAATCAGCGCGACTTCCTCAAGTCCGAGAAAAACGCCGCGCCCCTCGGTAAAGCCATAGCGCCTTCCCAGGAAGCCTTCCACATCCTCGCCAATGGAGTCGAAGCTTTCTAGGGCTTGGTATATCGCAAAATTACCTTTGCCCCCCGCTTTTTTCTTGGCGCGGTTCTTCGCTTGCTCCCCTAGGTCGCTAGCCAGTTTCTTGATCGCGTGTATCGGCGCGTTGCGATGGCAGAAAACCACCCCGCCGCTGTACGTAAGCTGTTGGTCGCCCTCCGGCATCCGGAGGGGCGGCCACTGTGCGGCTTGCTCGTAGAATACGCGCAGCGCTTTCCACCCCAACCATGCCGGCGTGATGAAGGTCACCTCGTCGCCGCCATACACCACGATCTCCAGTTTCAGTTTCGGCGGATGGTGGTCCGTCCACCATGCGGCCGCGTTTGTGTGGACCAGCGTGTCGAAGAACTTCCCTTGTTGCTTCTGTGTCGTCGCGGAAAAGCTCCTCATCAAATCGGGCGTCACGCAGCGTCGCCCGATATTCCCAAAATCGTTGCCGTCGAAGCGCAGCACGGCGAGCTTGTCCGCTAGATTTCCAAATTGCTTGTCCTTGTCGATAGACAACTGCGCGAGATCCGAGACCACGTCGAATTCCGCTTGGCCTGGAAATTCCTGCTGGCCAGACAGGATTCTGCCCACTAGCGTGTTCTTCTGTTCGCGCCCATACTGGCGCCGCGCATGCGTGAAGTCGCTCTGGGTCTCCTTTTCTTTCAAGTCGGGCCATCGCTGCGCCGGCCGCACTTTGTCGATGTCGCACACCAGCGAACCGTGCAGCTTCGGATAGACCACCGACGGCGACCGCATCTGGCTCCACCGCATCGCGGCCTGCAACTCCGCCTTCTGTTGGGCGAACGCTCCTTCATCGTACTTACAGGCCTTCACCATGACAGTGGCGTGCTCCAGCAGGGGCAGTTCGGCCAGTATCTCCCGCACCTGCCGCTCGGCATCCGCCGCGCTCTCGCCTTCCACCACCAGCAGCCCCTGCGAGCTTCCCGAGGATATCGCCTCAACGCCAAGCCCTCGCGCCACCTCCTTCCCAATCTCCAGCACCGCCAACCCGCCCCCGCGGGTTGTACTCAAGTCCTGGCAATCGCCAAACAAGTTGTCTAGGTTCACCGCTTCAAGTGCGCTAAGAAACTTCATAAATCCTCACGGTTGATCGCCGCCGCGGCGGCTCCCAAAATACAGCAACAACCACCACGGGACAAGGATGGCTAAAAGCACGATTAGCCATGTGATCGCGTCCACCGAGAACGGAGACAGAACGGGGCAAAGTCCCACCCAATTCTTCAGGAGTTCGACGAACACATGACCGTTGAGAACTGCTGCCGCCAAGGCGAACGGGATGACGAACCTGTTGATTCTGTCTCGCCACTCCTCCCGGCGCTGCCCTTGACGCGCTTCGGCCCAGTTGCCCAACAGCGCTTTGTCGTGGATCACGCCATCGTAAAGTGCTTCTAGTTCAAGCTGGCGCGCGATCAGGGTGTACAGTTCCCGGCCCTGTATCTGGGGGCTGATCTCCGTGAACCACTGGCGGCTGGAAAACACGGCCATCTCGCCCTGGATTTCCTGGATCTCCCGCAGGAGATCCCGCTGCCGTTTCCCTTGCAGGCGCGCGGCGGCGCTCGAGACCCGGTGTTGGAGCACAAGCAGCGCGGCGCGCTGATAGTGCGCCAGCAGGAACATCTGGTAGTGCTGGCGGCGCCACGTAGTGCGAATCCTTTCGATGTGCTCGTGAGGGGTCTTGAGAACGCAGCAATAAGTCATCGGCCCAGCCAGGTACCGGTGTTTTAGCGCGTCCGGGTCGTGGGCGGAGGGGTCCCACCATCGGTCGTAGACGCTGGCGGCCAGTTCCTTGCTCCGGAAGGCTGGTGCGTACCGGGGGAAGTTCCCTCCATCGGCCTGTGCCAGCGCGAACCACTGATCCTCGGAAAGGGAGGACAAATCCTCCATTCCGAGAAACACCATCACCCCCATCCGGTGATCGCCCAGAGGGTCGATCTCTATTCCCCAGTCGGTTAGCGGCTTCAGCAACAGGTGCCAGTGGGCATAAATCGCCGGCTTCCCCGACCCGATCGCCTCGCGCATCTCCTCAAGCCGGTCGTTCGGCGGCTCTGGGGGCCCAGCCTGAAGCGGCCGGATGCGGACGAGTTCAATCCCCCCGCCGCCTTTCCAGACAATCCCCGGTCCGCTGTCCGCCTTGTTTACAACAGGCCGATAATCCTGGAAATATGCTGTTCTTAGGTAGCTGATGACGTTGAGAGCGGTCTCCAACTCCACCGGCCTCGTCGCCTGCAACTGCAAGGTGAGAATCCCGATATCGCCATCGAAGACGTAGAGGAGAATGCGCCGGATAGCGAATGTGGACTCGCTGCCCGGTTCGGTGATCTCCAGCGAACTGGCCGAGGTGGCCGGAAGTTCGTGGACATCGAACACATGTCGACCGCCCTCGCCAACGGCACCCTTGCCGTAGAGAAACTCCCGCACGAACGGATGGAAGTAGGCAAGCTCGGCGTAGGAAAAGCCGTCCTCGTCGCGGGATTCGCCGCGCCGCACAAGATCGTTGACCGCGATCCACGACCCTGACTTGGCAAAGGCGGCCCGCGCTTCCTCCCGCGCCGTCTTTCCCTTGCCGCCCCCGGAAACGCGGAGGCGTATCGGCCAGAGAAGTGTAAGATCGAACGGATCGGCAATCTGCGGCATTGCTGCGAACCTGAGCGCGCCCCGATTCCCGGCTTGCTATCCTAATTAAACTTGGAGTATACACCGGATTGAACGCGCTTGCCGCAAATTGAATTCACAAATAGAATTCACGCTGCCCAATTGAAAAACCGCCAGATTGCAGGCGCGGATTCTCAAAGAAGGAATTCGTTTGAATCCCCTTCGCATCGGGGAGGCGGCGCCGCCCATCCCTTATCTCCCGTCCAGAATCGTTAAGTTGTTAGGTCTCAATCCCCTTCGCATCGGGGAGGCGGTGCCGCCCTGAAGCCATCGGGGAACTCCGGCGGCGCCCCAGGGAGTCGCACGGCTACGTCTCAATCCCCTTCGCATCGGGGAGGCGGCGCCGCCATGGGAGGGTAGATGAAGTGGAAATAGTGTGGGATTGGTCTCAATCCCCTTCGCATCGGGGAGGCGGCGCCGCCAGACCTTGATCAAGCCAAACTGCGCCGCTGCGGACTGTCTCAATCCCCTTCGCATCGGGGAGGCGGCGCCGCCGTTCAATCGCGTCGCAAATCGAAGAGGTCGGAAGTCTCAAGTCTCAATCCCCTTCTCATCGGGGAGGCGGCGCCGCCCGCTCCAGAAACCTGGCGGTGCCGAGCAACTTTGCCGTCTCAATCCCCTTCTCATCGGGGAGGCGGCGCCGCCGAGGTGTTTGATGGTAGCATATCGCATTTTGGTGGGTGTCTCAATCCCCTTCTCATCGGGGAGGCGGCGCCGCCGGCGTATCCCATCGCCAGCAGGTGCTCGATATCCTGGTCTCAATCCCCTTCTCATCGGGGAGGCGGCGCCGCCCGAATCCTCGGGGCTGTGGAATATCAATCTCATCTTTGTCTCAATCCCCTTCTCATCGGGGAGGCGGCGCCGCCCCGCCGATTCAACTGCCCGCGCCTCCGGCTCAACTTCAACGTCTCAATCCCCTTCTCATCGGGGAGGCGGCGCCGCCGCAGTAGATTCAAAGCAGGCGTTGATGTTCTTTTTTGAACGGTCTCAATCCCCTTCTCATCGGGGAGGCGGCGCCGCCCCGATCAAGGTTCCGCACGTGGCCGATACCAAACGTGGTCTCAATCCCCTTCTCATCGGGGAGGCGGCGCCGCCGTAATGGTCTCCATTCCCGATGGGAGGAGCGCGGTTTCGTCTCAATCCCCTTCTCATCGGGGAGGCGGCGCCGCCAGGGTCGAACGGAAGTCTGGTGTCCGTTTTCGTATAAGTCTCAATCCCCTTCTCATCGGGGAGGCGGCGCCGCCGGCTCGAACTGCATCCGCCGACAGAGCAGCCGAAGTTCTGTCTCAATCCCCTTCTCATCGGGGAGGCGGCGCCGCCGCACTCCCTTCGGTAACGGTCACGTATCTGGCCACGGTGTCTCAATCCCCTTCTCATCGGGGAGGCGGCGCCGCCCCGAACAATCCTGCGCTTCGTCGCAAGTAAGTTCTGTCTCAATCCCCTTCTCATCGGGGAGGCGGCGCCGCCCGTGGTTTCAATTACCGCCGAACGGGCGGCAGAACGGGCTCGTCTCAATCCCCTTCTCATCGGGGAGGCGGCGCCGCCCCTGCCTCATGCAAGCCCTTATTATACAAGTCTTTTGACTGTTGCAACCTCCGACACTTCAAAAAATATAGACTTACGCGTTGCCTCAAAAACCGCCCCCCACCCATCGGTGTATACCTATCCCCTTGCCTTTCCAGCACTTAAGGCCATCCTTCCATGTACCCGTTTCCAAGCTCCACTCCGAAATTCCCACCACTTCGCTGGAATCAGGGCAGTTACCATCAAACTCCCGGCCTGCCACCGACTTTTCGGGCTCCGCTCAGTCCGCCCGGCTCGCCCTTCCTCGCACGCGAGCGATACCTGCCCCCTTTGCCGCGCGGCGCCCATTCGCGAATCGCCGCCAACGCCCCACAAACTCAGAGGATCGGAATCGACGCCGATTCCGAGTATAAGTCGGGTACCCAGAAATTTCAAGCCCGAATTCCTCCATCGGGGCCGTCAGTTTCGTCGATGCCGGACCGCAAGTCCGCTAACGCCCCTGAAGGCGGTCACGCGCCGCCCGTTCCATCACGGCTCCCCTCCCAACGCCACCGCCACGCGCACCTGCTCGCACACCCTCCGTGCCGTCTCCAAGGCTCCGGCCGCCTCCGCGTCGTCCAGCTCGCGGGGCGCGTCGAGATATAATACAGGAAGACAACGGCGTATTCGGTTAGATTGGCGGCTTCCTCCAGCAGTGAGGAGAGCGAGGAATCCACCGCGACGCACTGTGCTCCCAGTTCCTTCAGGTCGTGAGTCTTGCGGAAGGGGATGTTATGAAACGCGAGAAAAGCCTTGGCGGCCTTTTCGGCCGCTTGCTGGCTGTGGAATACGGAGTTGGCAGGCTCTTCCGCCATCAATAAACGTGCGGAGTTCAGATCTTTACCAGCCAGGACCAGCCAGCGGCGGGCCTCGTGAACTAAACCGCTTTGCGGTAATTGTCTTCGCCCGTGCATCTCATGAGCCAGGC
>OCTA010004943.1_pt1 | contig 11614 bp, 7 predicted proteins | sample 1538991 | NCBI WGS metagenome assembly OCTA01 (sample SAMEA3539302, study PRJEB22396) | soil metagenome | biome: tundra; feature: field; material: soil | place: USA | collected 2010-05 | depth 0.15 m | reverse complement strand
CGATGCGCTTGCAGTAGCTGCCATTGTCCGGCACGAGCACCTTGCCGCTCTTTGGCACGAGCGTGCCGAGCGCCGCTTCGACCGCGAACGTCCCGCTGCCCTGCAGCGGCACACAGACATGGTCGCGTTGCGCATTGACGATGGCAACCAGATCGCGGCATACCGATGCGGTCAGCGCGTTGAAAGCGCCGTCCCACGATCCCCAGTCCGAGAGCATCGCGGACTTGGTGTCCGCCGAGGTGGTAAGAGGGCCAGGCGTCAGCAGTATCGGGTCAGTCATGGGACGCGCGTCAGTCCGCGTACCGCTCGAGGGCGGCCACCAGGTTGGCGACGCTGTCGAGCACCAGGTCGGCGCCCGCGGCGTGCAGCGCCTTGCCGGCGGCCGCGATGCGGGCATCGCGTTCCGGCGCCGGCAGCGCGGCAAGCGCGGCAGCTGAAAGCCCGACGCCATTGCCGGACGCAGCCACACCGACCGTGACACAGCCCGCCGCCCGGCCCTCGGCGACACCCGCTTCTGCGTCGTCGACCTTGACAACACGCGACAGCGGCCACACACCGAGTTCCGCGCAGGCCTTGTAGATCATCAACGGCGATGGGCGCCCCTGCGGGGTCTCGCCCGAGCACACAAGGTGATCCGGCACGTAGCCTTGGGCGGCCGCACGCTCGAGCACGGGCTCCATCATTTCGCGTGTATATCCGGTCGATGAGGCGACCCTGAGTCCCGCGGCGCGCAGTGCATCCACCGTCGCACGCGCCCCGTCGATCAAGGTCGCCGCCTGCGCGGCCTGTTCACGCATCAGCGGACCGAGCTCGGCGATCAGTGCGTCGCTGTCCCGAGCCGTCGGCGCCGCGCCGTTGGCAGCGGCCCATGCAGCGGCGATCCGTGCATTGTCGAGCAATGCGCGCACGTGGTCGGCCTTGGCCTTCCCCATGTCGCGCCGGATCTCCTGCTCCGTGAGGCTCACGCCACGGCGGCCAAAGGCATCGCACAGCGCGTTGACCGGCGCGCGGCAGCCGAAGTCCACCATCGTGCCGGCCCAGTCGAAGATCACGAGGTCAAAACGCGTGGCTAAACTCATAGTATTTGGTCCTCGAATCTTCAGCCAAACATCTCGTTGATCACTTCTTCGCCAATTGCGAAGCCGGTAGAGGCGCCCACGCCACTCGTGACCACGACCAAGCGGATCCCGGGCGACGGCGCGTCGATGAGCACGGCACGGTCGTTGGCCACCGCATAAGTTCCCGTCCAGCGCTCCCGGACGGCTGGCGGCGGCTGGCCAATCACGGCCCGGTATTCGTCGAGCAGCAGTCCATAGACTGCCTCGTCGGCGAATGGCTCAGCGGCCCTATCGTAATGATGGCTGTCGCCGACAACCAGGCTGCCGTCGGACCCCTGCGCGATGATGAGGTGGATGCCGTGCCGAAGATACTCACGCTGCTCCGATTCCAAGCGCCGTCGCAGCGCGCCGGCCTCGGGCAGGTTTGCGAAACCGCCATAACGCACTAGGCTGAGGTCCGACATCACCGTCCCCGGCAACGCAAAGCCCGGGCTTTCCAGGCGCAGCATCTGGAGTGTGCAGCGGCCGACCCCAGCGGCCGCCAGTCGCTCCGGGAACAAGGTCACGAGGTCATCGCCGGGGCACACCACCGCCGCCCCGGCGGACACCGGGCCGCGCGAGGTTTCGAGCCTCGGTGGGTCAACCGCATGCACCGCCGTCTCCCAACGGAATGTGATCCCGTAGTCGCGGGCAAGCCAGTCGGCCAGCGTCGGGATCGCATCGCGGGATTCCACGCGTAGCTCATGCGGGCTCCAGAGCACGGCCTGCAGCCCGGACGTGTGCAGGTTTGGACACCGTTGCTGCGCTGCCGACGGCGTAAGCAGGCGGCAGCCTTCGGCCATGTCAGAGCGCAGGAACGCCTCGAGTACGGCTGCGGATTCGGGGCGCCGGGCGGCGACCCACAGGCCCTGATGTACGATCGGTATGCCGGCCTGCATCGCTACCTCCTGCCACACCTCCCGCGAGCGGCCGGCCCGGCGCCACACAGCGTCGCGATCCTGACCCGTGACTGTGACGAGGCCGAAGTTGCGCACCGAGGCCCCGCGGGCGCGCACGTTCCGCTCGATGACCACCACCTTGAGGTCACGCCGGGCAGCAGCCAGCGCGCAGGACAATCCGACGATGCCGGCGCCCACGACGGCAAGGTCAAACTCTTTCGGGAAGGCCGTCATCTGGCTGTAACCAAGTTCCGATACGAGATGCGGCCCGCGCCGCGTATTCCAGCGCTGTACGCGTTCCGCAAGCCGTTCTCCGCCGCGACCTTCGCGCTCGTGCCCGGATGGACGTCCGCGCTGGACTACAAGATCGCACTGATGATCGCGCAGGTGGCCGGATACGCGCTGTCGAAGCTGATCGGCATCAAGGTCATCTCTGAACTGGACCCCGTTAAGCGCGCATCCGCGATCATCGTGCTGATCCTACTGTCCTGGGCAGCGCTCGTGCTGTTTGCGCTGATCCCGGTGCCGTGGAACGTGGCGGCAATGTTCCTGAACGGTCTGCCGCTCGGCATGATCTGGGGGCTCGTGTTCGGTTTCATGGAAGGCAGACGCACGTCCGAGGTGTTAGGCGCCGTAGTCTGCGCCAGCTTCATCGTCTCGTCCGGCGCGGTCAAGTCCGTCGGTAAGCTGCTGATGGCGAATTGGCACGTCAGCCCGTTCTGGATGCCCGCCGCCGCTGGGGCGCTGTTCCTGCCACTGCTATTGCTCTCGGTCCTAGCCCTCTCGGCGCTGCCGCCTCCGAACGCGCTCGATGAGGCCGCCATCTTCACGGCGAGCGAGCTGCCGGTCGCCATCCTGGCGCTCTCGACGCTCGGATTCATCATTACGGTCCGTGACAACACGCGGGCCCTGATGGTGATTCACGCCGTGATCGTCGCCGGACTCGCGTTGCTCGGCGGCTCGACTTGGGCGTTTCAGGCCGGATGGCTCGGCAGCTGTGCTCTCTTAATTTGGCGCAACTTCGGACTGATGCAACTCAACTGGCTGCAAGTCTTCACGGCAAGCGCTTACGGCACCAGCATTCTAGGCATGGTACTCGTGGGCTTATCGGCCGTTTATTTTCTGCGCAAAGCAGCGACAGTTAATCCATAAAAGATTCGATTCAAAGACTGCAACGGTAACGCACCAGTGCATCGCCCAGTGCGTCCTTGAGCGGACCAAGCCACGGCTCGTAGTGCTTCCACTGGTCGAGCCCCTCGCGGAAGATTGGCTGGCGCACCTGCTCTGAGCTTGCTGTGCGTACGCTGCGCTCGGTCTTATAAAACTCAACGCAGGCCGGCTCGAATTCCAGGCCGCAGAAATCGAGAAGGCGCCGCACGTTGCCTTCGAGGTCCTCGACGACGTCCTCGTGCCAGACCCGGAGGATACGTCCCGGGAGCACCTCGTCCCAGTGCTGCATCAGCTCGAGATAGGTCCGGTAATAGCGCGCAATGTCCTCGATGCTGTAGGTGAATTCCTGCCCGCTGGCAAACAGTTGTTTTAGATTGCTGAAGCAGCAGGCCATCGGCTCGCGCCGGGCGTCGATGATCCGCGTGTTCGGCAGCATCAGGTGGATCAGGCCGAGGTGCCGAAAGTTGTTCGGCATCTTGTCGATGAAGTGCGGCTTGTCGGTCCGGTAGACGCGCGTATCGGCCAGATATTTTTCGCCGAGCCGCAGGAAATCCTCCGGCTTCATCCCGGCGAGCACACCCGGGTAGCGCGGGTTGTCGAGGTCGGGACCTCGACCCTGCAGGTCGAGGACAATCCGCTGAATGTCGGAGAGTTCCTGTGTGCCCTCGACGCGCGAATGCGAGGCGAGGATCTGCTCCAGCAGCGTCGATCCGGAGCGGGGCAGCCCGACGATGAAGATCGGATCGGGGCTTTTCGCTCCCACGCCCTCGCGAGTTGCGAAGAACTCGCGCGTGCAGGTTTCAATCTGCTTCCTCGTGTTGTTCTCGATAATCTCGGGCCGGTAGCGGCTTTCGGATCGCTTGAACGCGTTGCCGCGCTCGTAATACCGCCACGACTCTGCATACTCGCTTCGATCCTCGTAGGCCTTGCCGAGCGCGAAACACAGGTGATAGCGATCGACGAGCGGCGTCCCGGGCGCCGTTTCGTCGGCGCGCATGCGCGCGATTTCCTCATCCAGGAAGCGGTAGGTCTTGAGGTTCGCGAGACTCCAGTAGGCGTCGCCGTAATTCGACCGGGCGGCGGCGGCGGTGCGGTAGGCCTCGATGGCCTCCTCGCGCCGGCCGATGGCCTTGAGCGAGTGCGCGACCGAGAGATGCAGGTCCTCCGCCCGTGGCGCCCCAACGAGGAGCTCGCGATAGAGCGGGATCGCCTTTTCGTGTTCGCCGAGGCCGACGCAGGCGGTCGCGTAGAGCGTGCGGTACTGGCGATTCTCCGGTTCGACCTGCAGGAGCTTCTCGAGCTCCTCGCGCGCCTGCTGGTACTTGTGACGCTCGACCAGCACCAACGCATAGTCGTGGCGCGCGGCGCGGTAGTCGGGCGCGAGCGTGAGGACGGCTTCGAGCAGCAGCTCCGCGTCGTCCAGCACGTCGCGCGCGATGCCGATCTTCGCAAGCAGGCGCATGGCTTCGACGTGGTTGCCATACTGCAGGAGATAGGCGCGGACGATGCTCTCCGCCGGCGCCAGTTCCCCGTCCGAGAACAGGCTCGTGGCCAGTACGACCTCGGGCGGCAGGCGCTTGAGCGTTGCCACATGCTGCGCGGCCGTGGCGGCGTTGTTCGCATCCCCCGTCATGCGATACAGATTCTCGAGCATGCTCCAGCTAGCGGGCAGGGCCGGATTGATGTTGACCCCGCGCAGGAAGGCGTCGATCGCCCGCGGTGCGTCCTTGAGCACCACGTAGCAATAGCCGCGCTCCTGGTAGGTTCGGCTGAATCCCGGATGCAGCGTCTCGAGACGCTCGAGCGTCGCCAGCGCCTGCGGAATCCTGTTTAGGAAGCGCTGGCTGACCGCGATTGAAAGCAGCACATCGCGGTTCTCAGGCACCTGTTGGGCGAGCGCCTCGGCCGCGCCGAGCGCCTCGAAGTACCGCCGGCTTTTCGCAAGCTCGCGTATGCGCCGCACTTCGAGCTCGATCGGGGACGGCTGCGGCGGGGCGGTCTGCGGGGCAGCGGCGGTCCAATTCATGTGGGTCCGAGAATAAAGAAAGCGGGCATTGCTGCCCGCCTTCAATATTACGGCATCCTACCGGGACCGGCTGCGCGGAACGGCCGGCTGTTAGAACTTGTAGCCGACAGTTAAGCCCACCACGCGCGGACGCAGCGGCACCTCCGACTTGATGAACTGCGCCGAGGACGTGAACGTGCTGGCGTCCGAATTGCCGAGATTTTGGCCGTACAACCGCGCGGTCCAGTTGTCCTTCGCCACGCCGACGGAGGCATCGTAGGTCGTGTAGCCGGGCTGATCGTACCGCAGGTGGGTGGTGGTGGGGATGGCTTCCGACGGAATGTCGCCGAACAGGTAGCTCGCCGGCTGGTTCTGCATATCGCCGATGTGACTGGCGCCGACCATCACAAACGGCTTGTAGTTGTTGACCGACCAGTCGTAGCGTACCCGCAGGTTGAACTCCACCGCCGGCGAAAACGCGGGTCGGGTGCCCAAGACACCGAACGGATTCGGGAACGACTTCCCTTTGACCTCGGTGATGCAGTTGCCGAGATTGGGAGAGGTCGGGTAGTTGTCGATCAGGCAGGGGGCCGAAGTCTGACTCGGGCTGTTCCAGGAGCTCGAACCCTGCACCGTAAGTCCGTCCGTGACTTTTGCCACGAGCTGCAGTTCGAAGCCGTCGATCCGGTAGTTCGGTCCGTTGACGACGAAGGTCGTGTTACCCAGGATGGTCGGGTCGAACAGGGCGAACTGCACGTCGTTCCAGTTCATGCGGTACGCGGATGCGTTCAGCTGCAGGCGGTGATCGAGGAATTCGCTCTTGAAGCCGATCTCGTTGTTGGTGAGCGTGTCCGGCGCATAGCTTAAAGGTGACGCGTACTGCGCCACACCGTTGGTGTCATTGGCCTTGTTGGCGACCGTGCGGTTAAAACCGCCCGGCCGAAAGCCTTGCGAGTACGTGTAGTACAGCATCATGTCGGGGGTGATATGCCAGGTCAGGTTCCCGCGGCTCTTGAAGCCATGGTAGCCCTTATCCTCATGCTCGGCATCGATGCTGTGCGCGTCCGTGTAGCATCCATTGGGCACGTTGGTGCAACTCGTATTGGTCTGGTACTTTGATCCCACCTCGAACTCGGTGTAGTGGTAGAAGCGCGTGCCGCCCGTCACCGTGAGCACCTTCGGGATCAGGTCATAGTCGAACGAGGCGAAGAACGCCGTCTGCTTGTAGCCGCGATGCACATCCTCACCGAAGGCGGTGTTGTCGTTGCGCACGCTCGGGTCCGTAGCGGTGGTGCCGGGCGGCGGCCCAACGTTGGCGACGCAGGGGTAGCCGCCCGCGACCGCGACCGCGAGGTTCTCGGGGGTGCAAGATGGGATAGTCTTGTAGAGGAAGTCCTGTCTGTCCGCGATCTCGAAATCTTCCCAATAGGCTCCGAAGATTCCGCGGGTCCGCCAGTCGTCCGGCGTGCTCAGGCGCAACTCGTGGCTCTGGTGGGTGTTGGTCACCTGATCTCGCCAGGATGTGATCGGCGAGTAACAGATCGGCGGCGTTCCACCCGCAGGCACGCCTGCACCGCGACTGCCGCCAGCTCCAAAGCCACCTCCGCCGGGGCCGCCGCTGCAGGTGTAGTAGAAACCATAGGCGCTGCGCGTATAGTTCGAATAGTCGTTGGTCTGGTCGATGTGACGATCGAGGTACCCCCCGGTATAGACGGCCTTCAGATCGCCGAGCTTGCCGTTGAGCGTCCACGCCGTGTTCTCGAACCGATCCTTGTCATAGGCCGCGACGAAGGCCGTGTCTTGCCACGGTCCGAGCTTCTGGCCGTCGGAACCGACCGGGTATTGCGTGGACTCGCCGTCCGCTTCCATGTTCTGGAAGCTCTGCGTGATCAAGGCATTCCAATCGTCGTTGATCTGCCAGAGAACCGAGGCGCGAATGCCGCCATAGACGACCGGATTGGATGCGCTGTGCGCGATCGCGTAGTTGTTGCCGACCGTGTTGTTCGCCGGGACACAAAATCCCGAGGTCGTCCCCAGACCGTTGGGGCAGAGGCCGTTGGCGCCCGGCTTGATGCCCGCGTAATAGTTTCCGGCATCGTTGTTGCTGCGCGTGAAGGTGCTCGGCACGTTGTCGATGTAGCCGCCGCGCCGGTCGTCATAGATCGTCGCGCGCGCGGCCAATGTGTCCTGGATCAACGGAATGTTGATGGTCGCATTGACGCTCTGGTTCGGGTCGCCGCCGGCCGTCCAGCCGTAGGTGCCTTCAGCGTTACCTTCCGTCACATTGAGTTTCGGCTTGTTGGTGATGTAGCGGATCGCGCCCGCCTGGGCGCCGCCGCCGAACAGTGTGCCCTGCGGACCTTCGAGCACCTCGATGCGCTCCATATCGACCATGTAGACGTCGACGTTGCGCGCCGGGAACTGCATGGACTGGTCATCGAGATACACGGCGACGTTCGGGAACGAGGCGAAGGTCGCGGTCGACTGGCCGCCGACCGATCCGGCACTCAAGCCGCGCATGTAAATATCGCCCTGGCCGGGGCCGTTCGTTCCGAATGTCACGTTCGGCACGTACTTGATCACGTCATCGAATGTCTCGACGCTCAACTCCTTCAGCGTGTCGCCCGTGATCGCCTGAATCGTTATGGGCACGTTCTGGATCGATTCGTCGCGGCGCTCCGCGGTCACCACGATTTCCTGAATCGTATAGGACTCGGAAGTGTCGGCATCGGCTGCCGCCCAAGACGCTCCGGTGTATCCGCTCAGCACCGTCGACACTGCGTAGGCAACTTTATGATTGATTTTCAAGCGTCTCTCCCCAAAGGGTCAATGGTGACAAAAATGCCAAAATGCCAAAATGCTTCGAACTAAAACAATAAGGCAGAGACCAAAAACAGACGGCAGCGGGAGACACACAAATGGCCCCCTTGCGCTAAGGACTCTTAGGGTCCCGTTGCGTTGCATTTTCTACGCAGATCAGACTACAAATCAATGACAAGATGATGACTAAGTGATGAATCCCGATTCGCACCATATTGGCGCGCGTGAATTTCCCGATATCATTACGGTAACGTTCTTCTCCCAATCCAGCGCTGCATATGAGCGGATTCAATGTCGCATTCATGTCATGTTTGCCGGCGCGAGTGATTGCTGATGGGCCAGAGTTGCGACCCGTCATTCTTTGGTTTTCGCTATCTAAGGCGTGACCCGCGATGAAGAAAATCAACGAACCTGCCCGCTCAGTTGATGTGATTCTCGAAACTGATGTGCTCGTGGTCGGCAGCGGCCCGGGGGGTCTTGCGGCGGCGCTCGCCGCCGCCCGTGCCGGGGCCCGGACCGCGCTGATCGACCGCAACGGCTGCTTCGGCGGCAACATCACGCAGGTGGGCGTCGAGGGCTTTGCCTGGTACCGGCACGAGCACACGGTGGACTGCGAAGGCATCGGCATTGAGTTCGAGGAGCGCGCAAAAGCCATGGGTGCGGCGATGCCCGAGCCACAGTCCTTGAGCCACGCGCTCGACGCCGAGATGTTCAAGTGGGTGGCCGACGTGCTCGTGCAGGAAGCCGGCGTTGCGCCCCTGCTGCACCGCCTGTGTGTGGCACCGATCATGGAAAACGGCGCTATTCGTGGTGTCATCACCGAGAGCAAGGCGGGCCGCGAGGCTATCCTTGCCGGGCGTGTGATCGACGCGACCGGGGATGCTGACATCGCGACCCGCGCCGGGGCGCCGGTGCACAAGTCGCCCAGGAAGGAGATGATGGCCGCCTCCGTCATGTTCTCCATGAGCGGTGTCAACAAGCGTCGCTTCATAGACGCGGTGAAGGCCGATCCGCAGACCTATGCCGACTGGTCAGGCAACGGCGAATGGGACTACGAGACCACGGGCAAGGAAGACCAGCTGTTCTCGCCGTTCCTGCGCAAGCCGTTCAAACAGGCGCTCGCCGCCGGCATCATCCCGCCGAGTCTGCATACGATCGCCGGCACCTGGGGCACAGTCACTGATCAGGGTGATCTGACGTATCTGAATCTCGTGCATGTGCCGGAAATCGACGGCACCGACCCGAATGATCTGACCATCGGCGAGATGCGCGGAAGGCGCGAGGCGATCTACGCGCTGGAAGCGCTGCGCGGCTTCATGCCGGGCTGCGAGCACGCTAAGCTGCGCAACTTCGGCATGACACTCGGTATCCGCGATACCCGTAAGATCGACGCGCTCTACAATCTCACCGGCACCGATGTTCGCGAACAGGGGCGTTTCGACGACGCGATCGGCATCTTTCCCGAGTTCATTGACGGCTACGGCATCCTGATCCTGCCGACCACGGGGCGCTACTGGCATGTGCCGTATCGGGCCCTGGTGCCCAAAGGCGTCGGCAACCTGCTCGTCGCCGGACGGTGCATTGGTGGCGATAAGGTATCCCATGCCTCTGCACGCAACATGATGTGCTGCGCCGTGAGCGGCCAAGGCGCGGGTGTGGCGGCGGCCGTATCGCTGCAGCGTGACGAAGCGCTCGATCAACTGAACATCGGTGCGGTGCAGAAGGAACTTGCGCGGCAGGGCGCCCGCTTCCAGTGAGTCAGGTCGCGACCGGGCCCGACACGACCCGAAGCAGCGGCAACTCGCAGATGCGCTGGTGGGTGCTGGTGCTGGCAGCGATCGCCGTGTCCAGCAGCTACTACGAGTCCGATGTGGTCGGTCCGATAGCCGATCTGCTGCAACGGCAACGCGGATTCAGTCAGTCGCAGCTCGGGATGCTGAACGGTGTCCTCAGCATCCCCAATGTAGCTCTTGCGCTCATCAACGGCCTGCTGATCGACCGTTACGGACCCGCGCGTATCGCGCTCTGGTCGGCGGCGATCGGTGTGCTCGGCGCGGCGCTCACTGCGGTCGGCAGTCCGTACGAGATCATGGTGGTCGGTCGCTTCATCTTCGGTGTCAGTGAAGGTGCGATTTTCATTGCGCTCGTCGCAGGACTGGCGCAGTGGTTCTCGCGCAGCGGCATTGCGCTCGCCACCGCGCTTTACCTCAGCCTCGCCCGCGTCGGCTCCTATGCCGTGGATACCTCGACGGCGTGGGCGCGCCCGCTCTACGAGCGCGGCTGGCAGCCACCGCTGTGGCTCGGCACGGGCATTACGCTGGCGGGTCTGGTGGCGGCGATGATCTTCTACTGGCTAGACCGCCATCACCGGCCGGGGGTGCGATCGGCTGATGCTGCCACTGCGGAGCGCGTGAACTGGGGTCACCTTTTGAAATTCGATATGTCCTATTGGTACATCCTCGCGCTGCACGTGCTCTACGCCGCGGTGTTCTTCCCGTTCCGAACGACTTATGCCATTGAGTATTTCCAGCACGCCAAGGGGCTCACGCTGCAGCGTGCGGGTGTGGCCAATAGCTGGGTGTTCTTCACGGCCATCTTCGCCACGCCGTTCTTCGGTTTGCTCGCCGACCGGCTCGGTCACCGCGCGCTGATGCTGACTTTTGGCACGTTGCTGCTGCCGGTGACCTTCGTGGTGCTCGGACTGACGGATCTCAGTCTTTGGGTGTCGACCGTCATGATGGGGATCAGCTTCTCGCTGGTGCCGGCGGTCATCTGGCCGGCCACGACGCTGATTGTCGAGCCACGTCGTCTGGGCACGGCGCTGGGACTCATCACGTTGATTCAGGCGCTCGGCATGGCAGCGTCCAATCTCGCCGCGGGCTGGCTCGCCGACAAGGCGGGTGCCGGAGCCCAGAACGCGGCCGGTTATACGGTCATGCTGTGGTTCTTCTTCCTGCTCAGTCTCATCGCGCTGTCCTCGGCCGTGCTCCTCTGGCGTCGCGAAGCGGGGCCCAAAGGCCATGGCCTCGAAGACGCCCGCAGGGGGGGTCAGGATTTGTGTGTGATTCGGGCCGGATGATTTATTGATGCATCTCGAACCGAGCAGCGAACAGCAAGGCGAACTGCGCTCGTGACGCCTTGTCCACGCCCATGCGTTTTCTCGCCAAGTACAAGGATTATGCGTGAGCAACAGTCAGATGACCGTCGGGATTCCTTCAGGACCCTAGAGTGAAAAGCGCTCCTCCGCCTTCAAGCGGGCTACGCCATAGCTTGAAGCAGCGGCACATGACGATGATTGCTCTCGGCGGTGTCATCGGCGCTGGTCTTTTCGTCGGTAGCGGTGCGGTCGCCGGTGCCGGACTGGTGCGCTTCTGGTTACCCAACCAACCGACGCGGTTTCGATCGCTACTTGAGTGTAGTTCCAGCCTTCACGCACACCCTGAGCGGGACTGCAGGAACCGCGCACATTTCTTTGCGCAGATGCACCAACGGTAACTCGACGGTCGGCCATGTCGGTCGCGGGGACAGCTACTTGCCCAGACAGTGTTCAAAGCGCTGGTTGACTCGATGAGCGTACCAGTCGGTAGTAAGACTTCGGCTGATTTTCGGGCCTTGCAGCTTGA
>OCTA010004941.1_pt1 | contig 11619 bp, 9 predicted proteins | sample 1538991 | NCBI WGS metagenome assembly OCTA01 (sample SAMEA3539302, study PRJEB22396) | soil metagenome | biome: tundra; feature: field; material: soil | place: USA | collected 2010-05 | depth 0.15 m | reverse complement strand
TTATAATTAAGCATTGTATGTAAAGAATCGGAACTTCTCTCAAGCATATCTTTGCGGATTACAATAAAAGTAATACCGGAAGGACCCATATTCTTTTGTGCGCCTGCATATATCAATGCATATTTATTAACATCAATTTTGCGCGAAAGAATGTCAGATGAAGCGTCGCATACTAAAGGAACTTTGCCTACTTCCGGCTCTGACTGCCATTCCGTTCCGAAAATTGTATTGTTGGATGTAAAATGAACATAGGAAGCATCCGGATCTAATTTAAACTCACTCTGTTTTGGAATCCTTTTGAAGTTCTCTGATTCAGTTGAAGCTACTATGTTAACAGCACCTACTCTCTTTGCTTCTTTTACTGCTTTCTTTGACCATGCGCCTGTTACAATGTAATCGGCTTTGTTCTTAGGCGGCATTATGTTCAATGGAACCATCGAGAATTGAAGACTTGCGCCTCCACCCAGGTATAATATTTCGTAATCATTACTAATGCCAAGAAGCGTTCTCATATCCTGGTTTGCTTCTGCATGTATTTTATCAAATGTCTTTGAACGGTGGCTTATTTCAAGTATCGACATCCCCACGCCGGGAAGTGAAAATAAGTTTTCCTGGGCTTCCTTTAATACATCTTCCGGAAGAATTGCAGGACCTGCGCTGAAATTATATATCCTCTCTTTCATATTATTCCTTTTTTATAGTTAAAAATATTCTTTAGTAATTAAATTAAATGGACTAATAAACCGTCTCTCAGTTTTGGTTCAAACCAGGTAGATTTAGGAGGCATAATTTCCCCGGCGTCTGAAATGTTCATTAGATCATTTACTGATACAGGATATAGTGAAAAAGCGACTGCAGCCTTTCCGCTATTTACAAGTTTCACTAATTCCTTTGTTCCCCTTATTCCTCCAACAAAATCAATTCTTTTGTTTGTTCTTGGGTCATCAATTCCTAATATTGGATTTAACAGGAAATCCTGCAGTATGCTTACATCAAGAGTGTCCGCCACTGACTTTGCTAAACTGCAGCTTGCAAGAATTGAATCCCTTACTCCAAGCAAATACCACTCGCCGCCAAGATACATCCCAATTGTTCTTCTTTCTTCGGGTTCCTTTATATCATTCTTTTCAATTGTAAAATTCTCACTGATCTTTTTGAGGAAATCTTCTTTTGATAAACCGTTTAGATCCAGAACTACTCTGTTATATGGAAGTATCCTCAGCTGCTCGGCGGGGAAAAGTACTGCTATAAAATAATTGTATTCCTCATCTCCTCTGTGATGATGATTCAAATCCTTCTTCACTTTCCTTGCCCTGCTCGCACTTGCAGCACGGTGGTGACCATCCGCTATATATAAATTTTTAACCTTCTCCATTTCATCTATAATTTCATCGTTATGTTCATCCGGCAATACCCACACAGTATGCCTGATTCCGTCAATCGATGTAAAATCATAATCGGGGGCAACATTATGCATCGTGCTTTCAACAATAACATTTATATTCGGTACACCTCTATATGTAAGGAAAACTACTCCCGTTTGTGCTTCCGTTGAAACGATATGGTTCGTCCTGTCATCTTCTTTTTCCTTACGTGTTTTTTCATGTTTTAATATCACATTGTTATCGTAATCATCTACAGCAAATGTTGCACAGATTCCTATCTGGGATCTGTTGTTCATAATCAGTCTGTAAAGATAAAAATGAGATTTTTCATCCATTCGAAGAGGTGCCGCTTTCTTTAATTTTTCTAAATTCTCTTTTGCCTTTTTATAAATCTCCGGTGAATAGGGGCTAACGCTGTTATCAAATTCAATCTCTGAACGGGTTACTCTTAAAAAAGATAAGGGATTTCCTTCTGCCAATTCTTTTGATTCTTCCCTGTTTACAACATCGTAGGGAACACTTGATACAATAGGAGCTGTCTGGGTTAAAGGTCTTAATGCTTTGAAGGGTTTTATTATCGCCATTCCTAAAAACTCCTGAAAAATATTGAAAATCTATATCTACTAAAATCAATAAAATATGGACAATATGCCATGCATTTCTGAATTTTTATTTTTATAATTTGCCTGCACTAATTAATCCCCATTATTTTTATTTATTTAAGTAAGCCAATGAAATATCATAAAAAAACAAAGATTATATCTTTTCTGCTTATATCATTTACCTTAATATCATGTGGGTCAGTGCCAGTTAATTTACAGTTAGCGAAAAAAGATGTCATGAGCTATTACGAATCCGATAGATATTCAAATGATTTGAAGAAAATAATTTCAAATGCTGAAGAAAAAATCATTAAACTTGAACTGAAAACAAATTCCGCAGTTGTTTTTGATGTAGATGAAACCTCATTATCAAATTATGAGAGTATAAAAAAGATATACTTCGGATATGATCCGGTAATGTGGAATAACTGGATAAATGAAGGAAAAGCTCCTGCAATATCTGAAGTAAAACAGTTTTATGATTTTATTATTATGAAAAAGATAAAAGCCATATTTCTTTCAAGCCGGAAGGGGTCACAATATGACGTGACTTACAGGAACTTGAAGCAGGCAGGCTATCTGGAATTTGATATACTCATTCTGAAAGACAATTCCGATTCTAATCTCACATCACTTGCATTTAAATCAAAACAAAGAGAGCTGCTTTCAAAGAAGGGATATGACATTATTGCTGTTATCGGGGATCAGGAGAGCGATCTTCAAGGGAATGATCACGGTTTACAAATTAAGCTTCCCAATTATCTCTATATCATAGAATGACCCAATTAATTGATTTGCCCTTACAACAGGTAAATTTTTTTTATATTTGTACTTTATATTGAAATAAGAGAATAAATAATGCCCGATCCCGGAATTAATGAAATACCTAAAGCATATATACCAAATTCAGTTGAAGAAAAATGGTATCAGTATTGGCTCGATAATAAACTGTTCCATTCAGAAGTTGATAAAACTAAAACTCCCTATACAATTGTAATTCCTCCTCCTAATGTAACAGGTCACCTCCATATGGGACATATTCTGAATAATACGATTCAGGATATTTTGATTCGTACCAAAAGAATGCAGGGATTCAATTCATGCTGGGTTCCCGGTACAGATCATGCTTCTATCGCTACAGAAACTAAAGTGACTGCCTTTCTGAAAGACAAAGGGATAAACAAATTTGAAATCGGCAGGGAGGAGTTCCTTAAACACTGCTGGGAATGGACCGAAAAATATGGCGGCATCATCTACAAGCAGCTCAGAAAAATCGGTGTTAGCTGCGATTGGGATAGGGAACGCTTTACAATGGATGATGATTACTATAAACAGGTAATCGCTTCTTTCGTTCAACTGTACAAAGAAGAAAAAATTTATCGCGGCTACCGCATGGTTAACTGGGACCCTGCTTCCAAATCCGCTATCTCTGATGAAGAAGTCAATTTCAGAGTAGTAAATGGTAAGCTCTGGTACCTGAAATATCCTGTTATCGGAACAGATGAATTTATTACCGTCGCAACAACACGACCCGAAACTATGCTTGGTGATACCGGCGTCGCTGTTAATCCAGATGATGAAAGATTTAAAAGATTCATAGGTCTTAAAGTTCTCTTGCCTATAGTTGAAAGGGAAATACCAATCTTCGGAGATGAATATGTATCAATGGACTTTGGCACCGGGGCTGTGAAAGTTACTCCTGCCCATGATGTTAATGATTATGAAATGGGTAAACAGCATGATCTTGAAGTGATAAATATTTTTAATGAGGATGCCTCTACAAATAATAATGTACCTGAAGAGTTCCGCGGTCACGATCGATTTGAGGTTAGGAAGAAGGTTATCGCCCGCTTTGAAGAATTCGGTCTTCTTGAAAAAACTGAAGATTATCAGAATAAAGTTGGATACTCAGAACGCGGCGGCGTTCCTATAGAACCTTATCTCTCAGTCCAGTGGTTCATGAAAATGGATGATCTCGCTAAACCTGCTCTCGATGTTGTTAATAACGGCGATATAAAATTCTATCCAGAACATTGGGTCAAAACCTACGATCACTGGATGAATAATATAAAGGACTGGTGTATCTCCCGGCAGCTATGGTGGGGACATAGAATTCCTGTTTGGTATCATAAAACTACTAATGAAATTTATTGCGATGTAAACCCCCCTTCCGATATCCAAAATTGGAATCAGGATGAGGATGTCCTCGATACCTGGTCCTCAAGCTGGCTTTGGGCTTATGATGTCTTCAGAACTGAGAATGAACAAAATTATTACTATCCAACCAATACTCTTGTTACAGCTCCCGATATAATTTTCTTCTGGGTAGCTCGTATGATAATGGCCGGATTGCATTTCAAAAAGAATATTCCTTTCAAGCACGTCTATTATACAAGCGTTCTGCGTGATCTTCAGGGAAGAAAAATGAGTAAATCTCTAGGCAATTCCCCTGACCCTCTTGATGTCATTTCAGAATACGGCGCGGATGCGCTCAGGTTTACAATAATTTATCTTGCACCGCTTGGTCAGGACGTTATGTTCAGCACTGATAAATGCGATATTGGAAGGAACTTTGCAAATAAGATTTGGAATGCCGGTAGATTTCTTCTTATGAATAGCCAGAACATTAAACTGAATAATGATTTGCTGGATAAACATATAGACTTTTCTGACCTCTGGATTCAATCCCGCTTTAACCAAACCGTTAAGGATTTGAATAAGGCGATGAATAACTTTGAGATAAATAATGCTTCTAAAATTATTTATTCTTATGTATGGAATGATTTCTGCGATTGGTTCATTGAGTTTTCTAAAAATCGGTTTTATGCTCAGGATGAAGAAATAAAATCATCTGCTCTGATCAGGGCACTTTCCTATTTTGAAGACCTTCTTAAAATTGTACATCCATTCATGCCGTTTGTTACTGAAGAGCTTTGGCATCTTATTAAGGAAAGAAAAGCTGGTGAAAGTATTTTGATTTCTGAATACCCTGTGGTTGATGAAAATAAAATAAATCCTTCCGCTGAAAAGGAAATGGAGTTCGTTCAGAATATTATTACGGCTATTAGGAATATAAGGGGTGAAATGAATATTCCCCCTTCAAAAGCGATTGATGTTTTTATCAAAACTTCTGAAGTAAGGGCGCATCAGGTTGAATACATAAAGAAACTGGCTCGGGTAGTGAATTTGACTGCAGATCCGGGAATTGAAAAACCGAAAGCAAGCGTTTCTGCTGTTATAAAGGGCTGTGAAATATTTATTCCCCTTGAAGGATTGATAGACCTTGATATCGAAAGAGGTCGTTTGAAAAAAGAAATTGAAAGAATGGAAACATCATTAACTGGAATAAATAAAAAACTTTCAAATGAAAAATTTGTCCGGAATGCTGCGCCCGAAGTAGTCGAAAAAGAAAGAAGCAAAAAGCTGGATTGGGAACTTAGTCTTAATAAATTAAAGGAAATATTAATTAACTTAGGATAATAGCAGGAGGTTGTATGTATTATAAAATATCCGATTTCGTTTCTGATTTTGATTTGGAAACAGCAGCAACTTTAAAGGTTTTTAATAACCTGACTGATAAATCACTTGGTCAGAAGGTTACAGAAAAGGGAAGATCACTTGGAAAAATTGCCTGGCATATTGCCGGTGCTTTTGGTGAAATAGGCTCAACCGCCCTCCTTCAGGTATACCGTGCTGATGAAAAACCAATGCCAGACACTGCTAAAACTATTGCCGATGAATATTCAAAATCTGCAGCATCTTTGAAAGAAGCTGTTCTAAAGGAATGGAATGATAAGTCACTTAACGAACAGATCAACATGTACGGAGAAACCTGGGCAAAAGGTCAAACCCTTTCAGCTTTATTGGTTCACCAGATGCATCATAGGGGACAAATGACTGTGCTTATGCGTCAGGCAGGATTAAAAGTTCCTGGCGTCTATGGTCCGGCATACGAAGAATGGGAAAGTATGGGAATGCCCCCTCAGGAATAATGTGTTTAAGTATTAGCATAAAAGTACCCTATTAATAGCGGCTGCTCTAAACATTCCCCATTGTGCAAGTTCGGCTTTATTTAATTGTATACTGTTTCTTAAACCCAAGATCAACAACTGATTTTATTGCACTAATATCGCCACTGGATAAATCATGGAAATTCATATCCGGAGAGGACTCGGGATTAATATATGGATACATAATATCCGTTTCATTATCACTGTGTCCCAGACCAATTGCATGACCGAGTTCATGTATTATCGTAGCTTTTATTTCACCATCTGATAATTTCACTTTCCCCATTTTAACCATGCCTATTTGTACTGTGGATTCTTTTATTTTGTTATTTCGTGAAAGTTCATAATCAGTGAGACCAAGATAATTGTCCTGGTACTTCTCCATAAGATTATCTTCAAAAGTAATGGTGATATCAGCATCGTAAATAGAGGAAACATATTCAAACTTTATCCTGCTGTCTGCTTTTCCCCAAACCTGGAATGCATAATCAATATATTTTTTATAGATCGGTTTAAACATTTTGGAATTAGTTACGGTTACATAAACCTTCAGTGGAAAATCGGCAGGATTCCAGTGCTTGCCATTCCATAATGATCTATTTGATTGGTCAACTCTGAAGTAATTACATGAAATATGATCAGCGCTGATATTTTTTCTGGAATCATCATCCCGTTGGCTGATAATTTTCCCATAAAAGGAGGGATCAGCCTTTTCTCGTCTGAGACTTCTCTGGGAATACCTATTATAAGCATTAATATACTTATTTGCATTTTCGGCAATATTTCTGTCATTATAAATGTTGGTTATTCTGTCTTTTGTACTTGCAGAAGATTCAGGAAGAATGCTCTCTGCTTTGCCTTGAGGAAAGCTGGACTCAATGGAAATGAGGAAAAGTAAAATAAAAATCAATTGTGCGGCATATCTCATATAACTGTCTCTGTTATTTCAATCACAAACTCTACAAGGAGTCAAAATTTTTCCTTGCAACTTAAAAAAATACTCTAACTAATTTCTTATTAATTCTTAGATAAAAGAAGGGAAAAATCAGCGTATCAGTAGTTTTTTATATAGGAACTAAGATTTTCCCTTATATGATTTAGCATGTTTTGGTCCCCCCAGCTATGTTTCGGTCTCATTTGTTTTAATTAAAAATGGCCAGTCTTTTTTGATATAGGAACGTGCAAGAAAAACAATCGTACCGACAAGAATAAATCCGGCTCCGCCTAATGCAAAATAAAAACCTGTTGAAAAGAATAATGCAGTCCATGCAACTATTGCGGCTAAGGCAGGCAGGGGATATAACCACATCTTAAATGGGAAGAACTCCTTCGGTCTTCTTTTCCTTAAATATATTATTCCTGCCGCTTGGCCGATAAACTGAACTAGAATTCGCATTGCCAGGATTGCACTTATAACTTCACGAAGTCTGAATAATAGACTGAAGACAAATGCTATTAGTCCAAGACTTAATAATGAAACATATGGGAAATGTTTTGTCGGGTGTATCTTTCCAAATGCCTTAAAGAAAGTTCCGTCTATTGCAGCCGCATAGGGAATCCTTGAGTAACCGAGTAGCACCGCAAACAGAGATGAAAATGCAATCCAAAGAATTAATACAGTAGCAAATGAAGCCGCTGCATGTCCATATATCGTTTCTACAAATGTGCTTACAATAAATTGAGAGCTTCGGGCTGTTCTCCAGTCAACTACTCCCAATATGCTTAACTGCATAAGTAAATAAAGTATTGCTATACCTCCTATTGAAATAAAGATGCTCCGTGGAATATTTACTTCCGGCTCTTTTATTTCCGCGCCTAAGTGGCAGACATTATAATAACCCAGGTATGTATAAATTGTTTTAACTGTCGCGTTTCCTAGCCCTGCAAAGAAGAGCCATGAAAAACTAAAAGCGTCTTTTGGAAAATCAAATGCAAGTTTTGGATTGAAATGCGTTACCCCTCCCACTATTAGCCATATTATTGTTCCGAAAACACCAATCCACAAAAAAAGTGAAATCTTTCCTACGGCAGTTATTTTTCTGTAAAGTAGAAAAATTAAAATAAGGACTAAAAGTCCGGAAACAGCTTTCTGCATTAATGGACTTAATGGAATTAAGTAAGTTAAGTATTGTGAAAAACCGATTGATCCTGAAGCCACAACCAAAGGTGCCTGGATAATTGTCTGCCAGATAAAAAGGAAAGACATCAGCCTCCCCCACGTTTCCCTTCCGTAAATTTCTTTAAGAAAAAAGTAGCTGCCTCCTGCTTTGGGCATTGCAGCGCCGAGCTCTGCCCAAATAAAACCGTCAATCGTTGCAAGAATAGCTCCGGCTATCCATGCAAGCATGCATTGCGGTCCGTTCATTTCTTGTATTACAATTGGAATAACAATGAAAGGACCGATCCCGACCATATCGATCATATTGAGCGCTGAGGCTTCCTTTAATCCAAGCCCCCTCTCAAGTTTATTATTTTCTATATATTTCACCCTCTGGACAAGATCAATTATTATTTTGATTTATCTGTTTTAATTGCCGATATATAATTTTCATAATCATAATGAATAATTCTTTCAGGTATGCCTAACTTAACTAATTCCACACCTGACTTAGTATAGAATTCCACTGCAAGTGTATCGTGGTAATCTGCAAAAACTACAACCCTCACTATGCCGGAAGCTATAAGTGCTTTTGCACATGTTGTACATGACATATTAGTAATATATGCGGTACAGCCGGTAATATTAATCCCATGTCTGGCTGCCTGAACAAGTGCATTAATCTCTGCATGATTGGTCCTTGAACAATGGTTGTCTACTATTAAACATCCTACATCCTCACAGTGTGGTTGTCCTGGAATCGATCCGTTATATCCTGTCGCAAGTACAAACCTGTCCTTTACTAACAGGCATCCGCAGTGCATTCTTGGACAGGTAGCTCTTTCTGATGCAAGCATGGCTAACTTCAGAAAATATTCATCCCATGAAGGTCGTTTGTTATCACTCATAATTTTGTTAATCGTATTAAATTAAATGTTAATGAATAAACTAAATATTAAGAAGAATTAAATCAAAATTATTATTACAGCCCTTTTAATTCCTTTATCTCTGTGTCGCTGAGAATTCGTACTCCCCCAGGTTTCATATCGCCAAGCAATATGTTTTTTATTCTGACTCTTATCAATCTTAATGTGGGATGCCAAATAGCTGCAGTCATTTTCCTTACCTGTCGGTTTCTTCCTTCTGTAATGGTTAGACTTATCCAACATTCTGGAACAGTTTTCCTGAAACGGATTGGTGATTCACGTGCATCTATTTTAATATTAGATAGTATTCTAGCTTTTGCAGGTAGTGTCATCTTTCCCTCAATAATTACCCCGGATTCAAGACTTTTTAATTCTTCTTCAGTCGGAATTCCCTCAACTTCTGCATAATATTCTCGTTCATGTTTGTTTTCCGGGTTAAGAAGATACTCGGTTATTGTCTTATCATCTGTTAAAAGAAGGAGTCCTTCGCTGTCCATATCTAATCTGCCGACTGGATAAACATTATCAGGGAAATCATAAAGTCCGGCAAGTGTTTTTCGTCCGCCCTCCCCTGTAAATTGTGATAGTACTCCGTAGGGTTTATTTAAGGCAAAATATTTCATTTATGAAACAAAATTAAAAGTATAACGTCTATTATTTAACATATTATTAAAAGTTTAGCTAATTTTCAATTGAGATTTATTAATATACATAAAACTCGGAGGATGTATGTCTTTCAGAGATCAGCAAAAGCTTTTGGATATATTAAAGAAATATGAGAGGAACTTCAGTCAGGAAGATAAATATGCTTTCGATATTTTCGTTAAAAGAAATAAAGACGATGAAGATTTTGATACTGTCTCAATGAAAAAACTGAAGCAGCTTCTCGATAAATATTATGTCCCGGTTGACAAATCTAAGTTTGATGCTTTTTTTAAGAAAAAAGAAGAATAGGAACAAATATTTTATTTGGGAAGGGGAGTGTAGATTTTTTAATTCCTTTTGGTTTTAGGAGAACGATGAATTATAAAAAATATCAGAACATTATTGCTGCTTCAATTGCTGTAATTACAGGAATTGTTTTTACAATGACAGTACAGTCCTCGGTTTCATTCTGGGACTGTGGCGAATGTTCAGCCGCGGCTGTTTGGATGCAGGTTGCCCATCCTCCCGGAGCCCCATTCTTTAATCTTATCGGCAGATTCTTTGCCATGCTTCCCATAGCGGATAATGTTGGTCTTAGGACCAATCTTTTATCTGTTTTTACCAGCATGATCTCTTCTCTTTTGCTTTTCCTCATTATGGTTAAGCTTATTGAGAATTACCGTGGCAATTCATATAAAAACCTGGGTGATGCTCTTACTACTTATTTGTCAGCAGCTATAGGAGCACTTGCATTTTCATTCAGCCATTCATTTTGGTTTAACGGAACTGAGACAGAAATCTATGCCACAAATACGGTAGTGTTTGCAGCAATCATATATTTTGGAATGCTCTGGAATGAGAAGGCAGACAGCCCCGATAACACAAAATATATCTTCATGATCGCCTATCTGATGGGAATATCAATAACACTCCGTATGTATGGAATTCTTGCCATAATTCCCATAATAATGATCATTATGGTAAGAAAATTTGTTGATGATGAAGAAGCATATAGAAAATCAACTTACATATTCTTAGGTCATGCAGCTTTGCTTATTCTTATAGCCTTCATGCTCTGGGCTAATGAGACGGGCACCAGTGCCCCGAGTCCCGAAGAGTATAAGGCATTTGATGCAAAGTTCCTTATGACCTTGCTTGGGGTAAGTGTAGTTATAATGGGAATATTCTGGAGGAAGGTATTTACCAGGAACTCTATCTATGTAGCCATAATAATAGGTGTTGCAGTAAAGTATATAATCTACCCCGGCGTAGTAAAGCTGATTCCCCAGTTAATGGATAATCTTGCATCAAACAGTATCTCCATGGCAGTGCTTCTAGTAGCAATAATAGTGGGAATATTGAGTTTTGCAATCTACTGGTCGGTAAAGAACAAGCATACATATGTATATATAGCAGCAATGTCAATTCTGCTTATTTTTATAGGCTATACATCCTATACAACAATAATAATCAGGGCAAATCAGGATCCTCCGATGAATGAGAATGCGCCGAAGAACTTTACGACACTTATATCATATCTTAATAGGGATCAGTATGGTGACTGGCCGTCATTCAAGAGGAGGTTCTCACCTGAACCAAATCAGCAGGGGATATATACAAACTATACAAGTGACCTGGACTTTTTCTGGCGCTACCAGATGAACCATATGATGACAAGATATTTACTTTGGCAGTATGGAGGACGTGAATCCTGGAATCAGGACTCAGGAATAAACTTTGGTAAATTCCTGAATTCAGTAGGAAATGCAGTAGGCAAACCATTTAATCTCCAGTTCGGAGATAATAATGGAGAATCCCATAACACATTTTGGTGCATCCCATTCTTTATAGGAATGATAGGAATATTCTTCCACTTCCGCAGAGACTGGAAGATGGCAATGGCCTATATGTTTTTGTTCATATTCTGCTCCTACTTGTTTGCATTTTACCAGA
>OCTA010004938.1_pt1 | contig 11621 bp, 9 predicted proteins | sample 1538991 | NCBI WGS metagenome assembly OCTA01 (sample SAMEA3539302, study PRJEB22396) | soil metagenome | biome: tundra; feature: field; material: soil | place: USA | collected 2010-05 | depth 0.15 m | reverse complement strand
ATTTCGGATTTGCTGTTCACCACGGAAGAGAGCGCCTGCGACAACTTGATGCGGGAGGGCGTATCGGCCGACAGGGTGCACTTCGTCGGGAACACCATGATCGATTCCTTACTGGCGTACCGTGACAAGGCCAATTCCTCGACGATTCTCCACGATCTCGGGTTGCATACCGCCGCGAATAATGGCAATGGCGGTCAGTCCGTAACACCATTTGCGTTGCTTACGCTGCACAGACCCGCAAACGTCGACAACCGTGACGCGCTCCTCGGCATCGTACGAGGCCTTGAAGAACTATCCAGCCAATGCCCAGTCATTTTCGCCGCTCATCCTAGGACCCAAAAACAAATCGTCGATTTCGGCCTGCAGGAGTATTTCACCAGGGGCCAGATGGGGCTAGGCAAGATCGCGATTATCGAACCGCTGGGATACATCGATCTTCTGTGCCTCATGAGCCACGCGAACATAGTCGTAACCGATTCCGGGGGAATGCAGGAGGAAACCACCTACCTTGGCGTGCCGTGCGTCACCGTCCGAGAAAACACCGAGCGGCCGATTACCGTCGAGGGCGGCACAAACACGTTGGCAGGCGTACGGGAAAAAGGAGTCCGCGAAGCGGTGCGGCGCCAATTGCAGAAGACGTTTTCGAATGAGGCACCCAAGAAGTGGGACGGCAGAACCGCAGGCCGAATCGTCGAGATCCTGCTAGCGGCTTTAAGAAAGCAAGGCACATGTGGGTCTTGCTGATCGGGACAGCAGCCAACTCGCCAGCCAGCGCCTTGCATTCACCGAGTCCATAGCAGTCTACCGCGCTGGCCATATCCTCATGACGGAAGAAATGACTCCGTTACCGGAAGACTCGCACGGAATCGCAAGGCTGGTCGCTGCCCGAATGGGTGAAAAAATCACGACGCGCGTGAGAGCCATGTGTTTGAACATTGAGGTCTCTAAGAATCTGCCACCAAAGTTGGGCAGATCTGGCCTCGCCGGCCAGCCAGACTCCCCATGCCCTCTATCGTAGGTGAGAACGGCGTCTACGTTGCGAGGTTTGCCAACGGCGCGGCGGCGACCATAACTCCGCTTGGGCTCGCCTTTCTGGCTCTCGCGGGGGCTCTGGTCTTGTTGCTGCCGCGAAAGTACGTAGTTGTGCCCTTGCTCTTGGTGGCGTTCTTTGTCGGCATGGCGCAGACTATCGTGGTTGCCGGGCTGCACTTTCAGATGATCCGAATCATGGTTATCTTCTGCTGGATTCGGGTGATCGTCAGTCATCGTTCCTGGCAGAAAGGGGGAAAGGGATTCAAGCTGAACAACATTGATAAGGCGTTCGCCTTTTGGGCTGTCTCAAGCTTTGTGGCATTTTCCCTGCTTTGGGGCTCCTCGGATGCTGCCGTTAATCGCCTCGGCTTTCTATATAATGCCTTTGGGATCTATTTCTTCTTCCGACTGATCTGCCGCGATGGCGAAGATGTAAACCGAATTAGCCAGATATTGATTTGGATCTGCGTCGTCTTGTCCGTGTGCATGTTGAGCGAGCAACTTACGGGGCGAAACCTCTTTTCGATACTGGGAGGAGTTCCGGGTCTGACTGCCATCCGCGGCGGCAAGCTCCGGTCCCAAGCAAGCTTTGGTAACGCGATCACGGCTGGCATTTTTGGCGCTGTCCTCATGCCACTGTTCTTAAGCCTGTTGCAGGCGAGGAAGCGACGGGCGACGGCAGGGTTGGGAGTGATAGCCGCCACCGTCATCACCTTCACCTCCGCTTCGAGCACGCCTATCAGCGTCTACGCGGCCGGGATCCTCGGAATGTGTATATGGCCGCTCCGCAAGAGCATGCGGATGCTCCGTTGGGCCGTAGTCGTCCTTCTCGTCGTTCTCCACATGGTAATGAAGGCACCTGTTTGGGCATTGATAAGTCGCTTCGACTTCCAGGGAGGGTCCGGCTACCACCGCTATGTCCTGGTAGACACCTTCATCAACCACTTCTGGGACTGGTGCGTGATTGGATACCGCTATCCCGAGCAGTGGGGATGGTATACGGGGGACCAGGCGAATGAATATATTTTTCAGGGTGAAACCGGTGGGCTCTTGACTCTGGCCCTCTTTCTCCTGATCATCACCCGATCTTTCGGAAGACTCGGCAAGGCTCGGCGCGCGGCAGGAAGTGACTCAGCGGCCGCAAGGCGTCTGTGGGCCTTAGGTTGCGTGCTCTTCGCGCACTGTCTGGCTCTTATTGGAATTGACTATTTCGATCAGTCCTCAGTCAATCTGTACCTGCTGCTAGCGATGATCTCGGCGACAACTGCCGTTTGCGCGGTACCAGTTGCTCCTCAGGCTGAACCAGTACACGATTGCCTGACGGAACGCCGAGTCGAGGCAGCGACCATTTCGGATTGAGCCAGGCAAACTCCTGACATTGGCTGGCGTCAGTTCTCAGATCGAGGAACTCTCGCGCTCGCAGCCTTTGGGTGATCCCTGCACAAATCCCCCGAAACCACTCTAAAATCGAGGCTTAAGGGAGCCCCCGGATACCGAGCTACCGAGATTCCCCACTGCTTCGAGCCTATCGTGCTAACCTTGAGGTGACATCTAAAGCACCTTGACACTCTAGTCCACTAGGCGACACTATTATGCTGGCCTTTGATCTACGTATGCCACAGGAAGCCACGTTGAGACGGTTACCTTATTCTGCGATCGTGCGGCTTGCCTGTTTTCTCGCGATCGGCGCGCTATGCCCAACCGCGAGCGCGCTGGCCAATACCTACTATATTAGCTACTCCATGGGTTCGAATTCGAATCCTGGCACGCAGGCGACTCCATGGAAGACCCATCCCTACATGCCGTCCGGCTCGGAATGCACCGAAACCGGATCCGCTCCCACGTTCACGCATACGGCGGGTGATCGGTTCATTTTCAGGGGCGGTGATGTTTGGCCGAACGCTTGCCTACCATTGGCTCCGCCCAGCGGCGGTATCTCCAGCTCCTACGACTACTATGGTGTAGATACCACGTGGTTCAGCACGTCCAGCGGCTCCAATGCGGTGGCCTGCGCAAGTGGTATAGTCAACACGAGCGGTACGTCCGTAACGTGGGCGTCTGGCAGCTACTTCGACCGTGATTCATATGGGACGTGGATCGGAAAGACCATCACGATTAACGGTATGAATTACGTTATCTCCCAAGTACCTAGTCCAAGCAGACTCACGTTGACATCGAGCGCAGGCACTCAGACGGGCGTCCCATACAGCGGGAATCTCTTCTGCAAGCCGATCATCGACTCTCAGAGCACGTTGGTCCGGACGAACAATATCGAATTCGACATGGCAAAAAGCGTGGGCCCGTCCTATATCACTGTGGATAACTTTGAGTTCCGTAACCACTATTGGTCAGGCGAGTTTTCCTACCAGAAAAATGTAACGATCATGTGCCCGGGTACTGGGGCTTTGGTCGAGAACAACTACATCCACGGATGGAGCCATGCCCCATACAACTCCGGTGCAACGACGGATTCATATACTGCCATCTTTTGCAACGGTCAGAGCGACACGACTATTACCTACAATACAGTACAAAATGCCGACGGGGCTGGAGATAGCGGCACCGCAATAACGGACGCTTATACAATCAGTTACAATCTGATACACGATGTTTCGAATGGCATCCTATCCATTACCGTTAACGTTTTGGGGAACGTTGTCTACAACATCAATAATGATTTTGACCCTACTCAGCATGAGAACTGTATCGAAACTTGGCTGGCAGCACCGGGTACAGGGTACCTAATAGGAAATACCTGTCATGACATGGTTGCGTCAGCGCAAGGCGTGACCTTTGGGCCGAACCAATCAAATGACACGTTCTATTGGATTAACAATGTCTTCTGGAGCGTGAACTGGGGGCCTCCCGCCTTGATTGACCTGGGAGTTGTGGGTGGCTGTGGTTCAGGTTGTCCGCCGACGATCACTTACCATCTGTGGAATAATACTTTCGTCTCAAACGCTGCTCCCGCAAGTGCCTGTGTAAGGGTGTTGAATCGTGGCACGGGAAAGGTTGGCACACTGGACATGCAGAATAACCACTGTATTACATCGGCGGGAGCTGGCGCTAAAGGTTTAGTCGCTTTCGATTCAGGTATCGGCGCTAATACCTTGATCACAAACCCGGTTGTCGTGCAAACACCCAGTGCAGCTACCAATCAAGGATATGTCATTGCCAACTCATTCCGGCCAACCGTTGTTGGTAATGCGACAGTGGGTGGCGGTAATGACCTCTCCACTAGTTGCTCTGGACTTCTTGGCCCGCTATGCTCGGATGCCTCGGGCTACTGGAATGTGAACGCATTAGGTGCTGGGAAGGGCATTAACAACGGCCGGACTACGACGTGGGACGTTGGCGCCTATCAATTCCCGCTCGGACCTGCGCCCCCAACTGGATTAGTCGCCGCTCCACGCTGAGCACCGCGGAACTCGCCGCTGTTTCACTTGCCAGCTTCGCTGTTGCCGCTGAGCGTTTCCTGTCGTTTCTGCGACGCAGTCGACGGAGCTCCCTTGTTCCTGGATCTTGGATCCTGCCTCCCAGACTCGTTAGAGGCGTTACGGGGCTTGGCCCTTCTACGGAACTCGTATCACAGAAGTCACCGTACGGATGACTTCTGTAAGCAGTATAGGTACCGCCGAGCAAGAGTCGATTGCGTGGTTAGGTAGGTACGGAGTACAACGGTTGTTTGGCGCCTGCAGGGTGTGGTTTTCGAGACGGACAATGGCAATTCCAGTAACTGAGGTTTCTTCAAGGCACGGTGCCACTGCGCCCGTCACTGGGACGGAAGTTCATCGTCTTGTGCGCTGGGCGTGTCCTGCTCTCTCCCAACGTGCGGCACTGGCCCTACGCGGCAGCTTCTGGACTCTCGCGGGATATGGATCCAGTCAGGTTCTGCGGCTGCTGTCAGTTCTGATTTTGGCGAAACATTTCCTCGGGCCGGAGGCGTTCGGCTTGGCTGCACTCGTCACCTCGTTCCTTGCTGGCCTCGACATGCTATCGGATCTCGGAGTCGGCATGGACGTAGTCCAGCATCCGCGGGGCGACGACCCAGCGTTTGTAAGTACTGCCTTCTGGATGCAGGCGGCACGAATGGGTATGTTATCGATGCTCGCGGCCGCCCTGTCATATCCTTTCGCGGCGTTCTATCACCAACCCGCATTGCGCTGGCTGGCGGTGGTCGGTGCTCTGTCGGTAGGCGTCCGAGGCCTTTCAAGCGGCGCCGTGTGGAGCATGACCCGGCACGTGGACCTTAAAAAGGTAACTCTGCTAAATATAGCCGGAGACTCGGTCGGCTTTGTGGCTGCAGTCACTTGGGCTGCCGTCTCGCCCACCGCGTGGGCACTGGTCATCGGCAAGGCGGCCAGCGCCGTGACCTACAGCGTGACAAGCCACGTTATCGGGAAGCCGAAAATGTCGTTTGCCTGGGATTCGAATGCGGCCAAGGATATCATGCGATTTGGCTTAGGCATTCTTGTCTCGACATCCACATATTTCGTGGCCACTGAGGCCGAGCGGCTGGTGGTTGGTAAGGTCGTGAGCCTAGTCGAATTCGGCTGCTTTACCTTGGCGATATCCCTTGCGCTACCGGTACCACGTGCACTGCAGCAGGTGCTCAGTCAGGTCTTCTACCCGATGATTTCACGTAGCTATCGAAATTCCCCTTGTCGCGCTAACGAGGACTATGTCCGCGCTCTGTGGCTGGTGGTCGTCACGAGTTCGCTGCTTGCCGTCGCGTTCATATTGCTGAGCAAGCCTCTAGTTGTAGTTCTGCTGGGCCCGAAGTACTCCATGACCGGGTGGATGCTTCAGCTACTTGGGTTCCGTGCCTCACTCGAGCTCCTTCTGGGGTTGGCCGCGATGATGTTGTTTGCGGTCGGTACGTCGAAATACGCCGCAGTCGGGAATGTCTTCCGGCTGATGTTTCTGGCTGCCGGCTTGAGTGTCGCATTTGCCAGGTTTGGCTTAAGAGAGGCCATATGGGTTCTTGCTGCCTCCCCTATTTTCGGGTACATACCTCTGTTGTGGGGACTGCGGGCCCGATCCAGCTCAGCGCTGCGTGCGGAACTCATCGGCGTCGCGACTTTTGCTGCCGTGTCCGGTCTCGCCGTTTTGGCAAGTCACATTCTCCAACATTGAGACAACCGACTTCCTGCTGGCCCGGCTCAATCCGCCTGTGTTTAGGACGTTTCGCGTTTGATCGAAGCGAAACGGCCGCCCCGGAGGCCCTCGGCGTACCCCTCGTCAACGGATATTCAATCGCCGATCACTCGAAATGAAAGGACCGTCTGTGATGCGCATCGCAAGAACACTAGGACGTAAGGCGCTGCATCGGCTCGGCTATGCCCTTGTTCCCATTGACTATGCTCGTCCCATCAACACACTGGGCTCGCCTACGATCGTCGGGTCGTTCCCGCCTCGAAACCTTCATTCCTCGATTGGCGGTCGCGACAGTTACTTCATACACGCCGGATACCGCTGCCGGACGGAGGCGCCGTATTTCGATGACAGGGCAGGTGGAGACGAATGGCAGCGAGAAGTTTACAAGTTTGCCCGAGAGGTCGCTGAACGGGAACACCTCAACACTATCTGCGACATAGGATGCGGTTCAGGGTTCAAGCTCCTAAATAACTTCAAAGACTCCGTGACCGTGGGAATCGACGTCGCAGTGACATGCGAGCACTTAAGGGCCAAGTGGCCTGACCGAAAGTGGTTGGTATGGGACCCGAGCGACATTCCTCAGGTTCCTATGGACCTCGTAATCGCCTCCGATGTAGTAGAGCATCTGGTCGACCCCGATGAACTCTTGCTGTACATCCAGCAGTTGCGCCCTAAGTACATCGTAATCTCTACTCCGGACCGAAACCTCATGAGATATGGCTGTCATGATGGTCCCCCGACCAACTCAGCTCACATTCGAGAGTGGAGCTTTGCCGAATTCGATGCTTATATAGATCATTTCTTTCAGGTCGAGGAGCACTTCATTTCTTTTCCGCCGCAAGCTACTCAATGCATTCTGTGTAAGCCCAAAGGAGAACGGGCATGACCCAAAGGACTCCCGATGTAAGTGTATTGATGCCATCGTATAACTACGCCCGTTACTTGCCCTCCGCAATCGAAGGAGTGATCTCTCAGTCATACCAGGACTTGGAGCTCATCATCATCGACGACTGTTCTTCGGATGGCTCAAGGGAGATCGCAGCGGAATGGAGCCGCTTAGACGACCGTGTAGTTACAGTGTTCCACGACAAGAATCGAGGGCTGTCGGCATCTAGGAATAGCGGCCTGGCAGCTAGCTTAGGGAAATATATAGCCCTCTGCGACGCAGACGACATTTGGAGCGCCGAAAAGCTGGGAAGTCAAGTTGAGTGCCTTCGAAACCATCCCGAGGTGGGCGCCATACACTCCGACAGCCTCATCATAGACGCTGAGGGCACCTTGACGGGCCGGCGATTCAGCTCTTTGTACCACGAGCGCGACCAAAAGTGCTTCGGAGTCCTATTCAAGGAACTCTGTCTCCGCAATTTCATCTGCAATTCAACGGTGGTGCTAAGGCGCGAGTGCCTCAAATACACGGAGGGCTTCGACGAGCGGCTTCGCTCACTAGAGGACTGGATCTGCTGGGCGCGAGTCGCGAGGAAATACCCTTTTTACTATATAGGCGACCCCCTTACCAGATATAGAGTTCACGATACAAGTCTCTCGATGAACGAGAGCGCAATGGCTCGGAATCGGGTAACAGCGATACGCCTCATGCTCGATGAGTTCAACGATATCCCGAGGCGCGTGAGGTCTAGGATGCTCTACAGTATGGCGATGAGCTATTGGAGCCTAGGGGACTCGCGCAATGCACTCAAGGAGTTGATAGAGTCAGTAGAGGTGGACCCGCTGCAGTGCCGCAGCTGGGTACGGTGCCTGCAGATTCTACTCGCGCGGCCCTCAGACGATATTCCTATCGGCGACAGCAAGGCTCGAAAACAGTAAGGTCGTGGCGGCAGGAGTGTCTTTGTTAGGTATCAAACAGTACTTACTGCGGTCCCAGCAGTTGCCACAGTCTCAAGTCTTTGGTTCTCCGGTGGATGCAACAAATGCAAGGTGCGGCGTTTAACGACGGCCAGCGGCGGGGAAGCGAAGAGCAGCCAATCATCATTGCTCGCCAACCTGGATAGCTTGTCCGGCGAGGTGACGTAACCTCCGTAACTGGCGACCGAGTGTTGCAGCTGACGTGCCCACCGAAAACTCTGCCAATCTAAACTAGAATTCTCCAGTTTCAAAAAGGAGAATTCGACATGAAGAAGAGCCGGCATAGCGAGGAGAAGGTCATCGCGGCGGTAAAGCAGATGGAAGGCGGACGCAAGACTGCCGATGTGGCACAGGAGTTGGGCGTGAGCGCCGCCACGCTGTATGCGTGGGAAGGGCAAGTACAAGGGCAGGCAGGTCAGCGAGACCAAGCGGCTACGGCAACTGGAGGACGAAAACCGGCGCCTGAGCATCTGGTGGCGGACTTGAGCCTGTATCGGGAAGTCCTCAGGGCCGTGATCCCAAGAAACGGGTGGGCCTCGTAGGCGGCCGGCAGGACATGGCGTTCGCGATGGAGAAGTCGCCTGAGCGAGTGCCACTCCTGCGAGCTCAATGGCCTGGATCGCAGCGCCTACCGTTACGGGCCGGAGCTGGATCCATGTGGTTTTGATTGTGCTGTAAGCCACTGAGGAGTGGTCAAAGAACCATGAAGCTTTCGGTAGTCATTCTTTGTTGGAATGATTGGAATGTCATTGAGAATTGTCTGCGCTCAATTCTGACTGGCGCCTGCCAGATTGAATTTGAGGTCATTGTCTCCGACAACGGCTCAACCGACGGGTCAGTTGCGAAGATCCGCGAGCACTTTCCGACCGTTCGCATCGTGGAGAACAGGGACAATCTCGGCTTTGCCAAAGGAAATAACGTCGGTATCAGGCACGCCACGGGTGACTATGTCCTAATCCTGAACCCGGACACGGTTGTCCACGATGGCGCACTGGACCGGTGGATCGCCTTCGCGGATCGCCATCCAAGAGTAGGTGCTTTCGGATGTAGAATTGTGAACCAGGATGGCTCGTATCAGGAGTCCGCTCGTCCGTTTCCTTCAGTTCGAGGGTCCTGGATCGCCGCCCTCTACGTGCGACCTCTTGGGCTACTGAGTTCGGCTTTTCGATCGGATCGGTACGTCGGTTGGAAGGGCGACACGGAGCGCGAGGTCGATTGGCAGTCTGGTTGCTGCGTACTATTCAGGGGCGACCTTCTGAAGCAGTTGGGTGGCTTTGACGAGCGCTTCTTCTACCATTATGAAGAGGTCGATCTCTGCCGGCGAGTCTGGGAGGCTGGATATCCCATTCTTTTCACGCCGGAGGCTACCGTCACTCACTTGGGGGGGCAGTCCGTCGGGCGATTCCCCCTGCGCTTCGCGCTGGAAACCAACCGCAACCGCTATCGGTATTTCTACAAGCACTTTGGCGCGAAGGGCGTGAGGCAATGCCGCCGTGTGATGCTGGCGCACATGCGGGTGAGACAATTGGGTTACGGTTTGCTGTACAGATTTCGACCCAGCGAAAGCCTCAAAGCGCGGCTGGCGACCTACCGTATCGCCGCTGCATGGAATCGGAAGCTCGATCCAATAGCATTTGTCGAACGCGGTGTCGAACCCGACGTGGAAGTCGCCGGGAATTTGTAGCCTTTTGGTTGTGACTGGGCGAGTCCTTGTATTGTTTGAAAAAAGGGATACTTCTTTATGCCGAAATCATTGGTGACGGGTGGCGCGGGTTTTATCGGTTCTCACGTCGCAGAACATCTTCTGCAGATGGGCCACGAGGTTGTGGTGCTCGACGATTTAAGCGGAGGGTTTCGCGACAACCTCCCGCTCAATGCTCACTTTGTTCATGGATCCGTAACCGAAACCTCCTTGGTAAACGACCTCTTTGAGCGCCATGCTTTCGATTTCGTATACCACTTGGCCGCGTATGCAGCGGAAGGGCTGAGCCACTTCATCAAGCGCTTCAACTATGTGAACAACTTGATTGGGTCGGTAAACCTGATAAATGCGTCCGTAAACCACAACATAAAAAGCTTTGTGTTTACATCCTCCATCGCCGTATACGGAGCCGGGCAGACGCCCATGACCGAAGACATGACACCGGTTCCGGAGGATTCGTACGGCATCGCGAAACTGGCCGTTGAGCAGGAACTGCGAGTGAGCCATGAGATGTTCGGGCTCGATTACACCATCTTCAGGCCTCACAACGTTTACGGCGAGAGACAGAACATCGGGGATCGATATCGAAATGTTGTTGGAATCTTCATGAATCAATTACTCCGTGGTGAGCCAATGACTATTTTTGGCGATGGCACTCAACAACGGGCGTTCACGCATATCGACGACGTGGCGCCGGTCATCGCACGGTCTGCGGAAGTGGTCGCTGCCCGCAACCAGGTCTTCAATATCGGGGCCGATGTTCCTCATACGGTCAACGCACTCGCCGCGATTGTGGCCGGGGCGATGAAGCGGCCCTGCTCCGTCCGGCACCTGGAGCGACGCAACGAAGTGATGGCAGCATTTGCCAACCATTCTAAAGTGGACGATGTATTCGGACACGGGACGAAGCGAACTCTGCAGGATGGCGTTACAGCCATGGCCGCCTGGGTTGCGCAGCATGGTGCCAGAGAGAGTAGCGTTTTCAAGAATATAGAGATTCTGAAATGTCTTCCGCCAAGCTGGGCGAGCGTCTCAACCGTTCATGCCGAAGAAATTCCGGACGCAGTCGAGAGCTCGCGGGAATAATCTGCCGCGCGCGACCACCGCTGGGGCAGCCCCCGCGACAGAGCAACGTCATATGATCCCCCAAGTTCGACTGGGTACTAAAGGTAGTTTGTTGAGACCGGCCCAACAAGACAAGATTCAGAATGGGGTATTGAATCCGATGACGGAAGGAGTGCGCCCAGACTGCTCTTATGTTCTCATTACCGCCGCCCACAACGAAGAGGAGTATATAGAGAAGCTGGTATCTGCGGTAGTTAGCCAGGCGGTGTTGCCAATTCGGTGGATTATCGTGAGCGATGGATCCGTAGATGGAACGGATGACATCGTTCGACGATACACCGCGGATTACCCTTTTATTGAACTGCTACGCATGAACGATCGCCACAAAAGAGACTTCGCCTCAAAGGCCTATGCCTTAAACGCGGCAGCCGAAACACTCAAGCATGATCGTTATGCGTTCATTGGTCATTTTGATGCCGACGTGTCCTTCGACCCTGGTTACATAGCGCAGGTACTGCAGCAGTTCGTCCTGGATCCTGAATTGGGTATCGCTGGCGGGTTTATCTATGAGAGGAAGGGTGATCGCTTCCTCACCAGATTGGGCAACAGCCGGAGGTCGGTTGCCGGAGCGGTACAGATGTTTCGGAGAGAGTGCTATGAATCGATAGGCGGTATCTTGCCACTCTCGGGTGGGGGTGAGGATTGGTGCGCAGAAGTCCGTGCACGGATGAACGGGTGGCGGGTAGTGGCATTCCCAGAGTTGGAGGTCTTGCACCATCGGCCAACCGGAGCCGGTGGAAGG
>OCTA010004937.1_pt1 | contig 11621 bp, 7 predicted proteins | sample 1538991 | NCBI WGS metagenome assembly OCTA01 (sample SAMEA3539302, study PRJEB22396) | soil metagenome | biome: tundra; feature: field; material: soil | place: USA | collected 2010-05 | depth 0.15 m | reverse complement strand
CATACTGCTGCGATTTGGACAGCCCCCTCTTCTGCGACTCCGCAACAATCTGCCGCGCATCCTGGCCCCATAGCGCACCGACAACCAGAAACCAGAAACCAGAAACGAGAAACGTTTTATTCATATTCCAAAGCTTCGACGAGAGACCCCCGCACTGCCGACTCCGCCGGCCCAATCGCGGAGACAAACGCGACGGCCAATATCACGGGCACCAGAACAAGACAAATCTGATAAGGATATTCGTAGTCCAGCCGCATCCCGGCCAGGTCTTCTCCCGTGATTCGCAGACTGTAGTAAAGCTGCAGCGCGCCGAAAGCCAGCCCCAGAATCAAACCCACCGCGCCAATGGTCAACGCCTCCAACCAAATTGTTCCGCGAATCTGGTTCCGAAGGCCGCCCACTGCCTGTAGCACGCCCAACTCACGCCGCCGGTCCGTTATGGAAACGATCAGCGTGTTCACGATCCCGAGCAGCGCCACTAAAACCGCCACTGCAATCTGTACGTAAGTGATACCGAACCACTGATCGGTGAGCCGCACGACGTATTGACGCACGTCCCGATTGGTCAGCACAAACAAGCGGCGCTCGGTCCCGAATCTATCGAGTATTCGCCGCTTCACTTCAACCTCCGTGGCGCCGCGCGCAAGATAGACGCGGAAAATATTCACCGTGTCATCGTTCCAATAGCGCATGTAAACGCTGCGATCCATCAGGATGCTGCCTTGCTGGTCGGAATAGTCCACCACGATTCCAACGATGGGCATGCGGAGAACACCATGAGGACTCGGGATATCCAACACATCGCCCAGTTTGTAGCCGTGCAGCAGCGCGAAGTTGTCGGAAGCGAGAACGCCTTTGCCTTCGCCGGTGAGCCGGTACATTTGCTTTGGATCGCCCGCAGTGGGAGGAAGCGTGGCGCGATTCACTAGCGCCTGGACATCCGCCGCCACAAAAATCACCGGCGCGCCGTTGATCTGTATGCGCGCGTCGCGAACGCTTTGCACTTCACCGATGCCGGGAATGGCGCGAAGCTGGTCCGCCATCGATCCTGGAAAACGGAAGCTGCGCGCGGTGAGGCTTTGGGACGGCGAAATGAACAAATCGGGATTGAGCGCCACTCCGAGCCATTTGAAAATCGAGTCGTAACTGGCGCGCGTGAGCCCACCGAGCGCAACCACCAATGCAAGCGATAGCATCAACGCTGCAACGGCGCCCGATGTTCTGCGCGGCGCTTGCAACAAGCTGTCAGCCGCCAGCGTTCCTTCCACTGGCCGCAACCAGCGGAGCAGCGGCCGCAGCGCCCGCGCCACCCATTGCGCCAGCGTCGGCGTCAGCAGCAACACCGCGAGCACCGCCAGCGCGTCGCCCGCGTAAGCCAGAAGGCGATAGCGGCTCAGCAGCAGGCATGCGGCCGCGAGTATCGTTACCGCAAGTGCGGTGATCCTCCGCACGCGATTCTCGCCCGCGCTCATCTGCTGGTACCTGCCTTTCTGCAGCGCCTGCACGGGATCCACGCGAGCCGCGTTTCGCGCCGGTATGTATGCCGCTACCACGCTGGTGATCACCCCCAGCACTACCGCGAAAAGCATCAGCGCCGGATTAGTAGAAATCTCCTCGGCCTTCTGCGCGATTCCAAAAACTTCGCCCAGTAGCGCTCCGATGTAGCCGGTCATTCCGCGCGCGATCGCAATTCCCAATAACAATCCCAAACTGGATCCCAGGAGGCCCGCCACCACGCTCTCGCCCAGAAAAATGGTCCGAACCTGGCGGCGCGTGGCTCCCAGCGCGCGTAGAATCCCGATCTCCGTGCGGCGCTGCGTAACCGCGATCTGGAACGTGTTATAGATGATGAACATCCCGATGAAGAGCGCGAAAGCGCTGGTAATGTTGGCTGTCAGCGCATAGATTCGTGAAATGGATTCGAATTGCTGGCCACGCGCCGAAGGCGATTCTACTTGAAATCCGGGTCCGAGCAGCGCTTCCAGTTTCGTCTTCACATCTTCGACGCGCGCTCCCTCCTGCACAGCCAGATCGATGCGGTCGAACCTGCGGCCCCGGCCGAACACTTTCTGCGCGGCGTAAATATCCATGATGGCCAGGTTCCCTCCGAACGCGCTCGCGAGCCCACTGGATTTCATGATGCCCCGCACCGTGAACAGCTTCTCGCCCTCCATGGTGCTCATCGGGACCTTGCCGCCAATTCCCAGCTTGTTCTCCTTCGCGAAGGTATCGGTGATGATGAGCGAATCCGGTTGCGCGAGAAAAACCAGCGGGTCGTCGATCACCGCTTCGTCGCCGCTTTCCAGATCGTATTGACGCAAGCCCCGGTCGCCCGTCATGTCCACGCCCAGGATCAGAAGGTTGCCCTGTCCGGGAAGTCCCGTGTTGACCACCGCCTCGATTACCGGAACCGCAATGCGAACTTCCCGAACCCCTTGCACGCGGTCCAGCACGTTCTCGTCGAAGCCCGTTTCTCCTGAGGAAATCTGGAGCTGCGTAGATCCGGCGATGCGATCCACGGTCTGCCGAAAAGCGTACAACACGGATTGGTTGGCAGTGTGCATCCCTACGAACACGGCTACGCCCAGCACAATCCCCGCGATGGTCAGCAGCCAGCGTAGCGCATGTTTGCGGATGTACGGCCAACTAATGAGCCTGAGTAGAATCATGCGTACGGCAAGTCTCCGACTTGCCTTCCCTGGGCAAGCCGGAGGCTTGCCTTACCCACCCGATCCTCCACAATCCGACCGTCACACAGCGCAATCACGCGCTCACAGCTTTCCGCCACGTGCGGATCGTGCGTCACAATCAGCACCGTCGATCCCAGCCGCTGGTGCAAATCCCGAATCAGCTTCAATATGTCCGCGCCGGTGTGTGTATCCAGATTCCCAGTAGGTTCGTCCGCCAGCAAGACGGGCGGATACACCGAAAGCGCCCGCGCAATGGCGCAACGCTGCCGCTCGCCGCCCGAAAGTTCCTCAGGAAGATGCTCCACGCGCGACGCCAGACCCACCAGGCTCAGCAATTCCTTCGCGCGCTCATCGATCTTCTTCTTCGTCCATCCGCGCAGGTGCAGCGGAATCGCGACGTTTTCGAAGCACGTTAGAGTCGGCAGCAGGTTGAAAAACTGAAAAATGAACCCGATCTTGTCGCGCCGCATGCGTGTCAGGTCGTCATCCGGCAGCCCGCTCAACCGGCTGCCATCAATCTCGATCTGTCCGGAGCTGGGCGTGTCCAACCCACCAATCAAATTCAGAAGCGTGGATTTTCCGGAACCCGACGGCCCGATGATCGCCACCATCTCGCCTCGCGCGATGGCGAGATCCACGTCTTCAAGCGCCGTCACCTGCCGCTTCCCACTGAATGTTTTGCTGACCTTCGCGAGATCGATCACTTTCTAACTATCATGTCACGCAACCCGCGCATGCCGTTCGTGGTAGCGCTTCCTGCCGGTCGCGATTCAGTTGGCGAATCTCAGTTTCCGCATCAGCGCAACGAAGCGCGGCTCTGAGCGTAGCGGATCAAAGATCCGGTCGCCTTTTAGCCAACCCATCCATTGGGAGCTGGAGTCGTACGCCTGTTCCAGGTAATTCAATGCGCGCTCGCGATCACCCAGGCCGAGATAAATAAGCGCGAGGTTGAACGGCAAAACATGACCATGCAACGACGTTCTTTTCAGTTCCTCCAGCTCCGCCGTCGCATGGATTCGGTCGCCCGAAGCCCCATAGGAGTAGCCGAGCCATGCTGTAATGAACGCAGGTGATTCCATCGCTTTGGCCTTCCGAAACGCTGGAATGGCGTCGGCGGGTTTCCCCGCTTGAATATCCACCCACCCATATCCCCACTGAGGAAAGAAGAACGACGGATCCAGATCCGCGGCTCGCTTAGCCTCCTCGATCGCCGCTTGGAATTTGCCTTTCCAGGCAAGCCCCATGAGGTTGTCAATCGGGATCTGCGGGGACAGGGGATCCAGTTCAGACGCGCGCTGGCCCTCGGCTATCGATTCGTCGAGGCGTCCCTGGAAGGAAAGCCCTAGACCGAACTGATCGTGCGCGAACGCGTAATTTGGATTCAGCGCGAACGATCTTCGAAATTCGCGCTCCGAGCCTTCCCAATCGAATTCGTAGAAGAGTTTGAATACGGCCAGGGAGGTGTGAGCTTCGGCGGAATCGGGGTCCAGTTGGATTGCCTTCTCCGCCGCCGCCTTTGCCTTGGGCTTCGCTTCTGCGGAGGTGAGGACTCCTTCGTTGTAACCGGCCCAAAGATAGGCGTCTGACAATCCCGAGAACGCCGGCGCAAAATTCGGATTCAACTTGACGGCCTCTTCGAATTGTTCGATGGCCTTCTGCAGGTTCTCGTCGCTCGGGCGGTTGAAGAAATACCGGCCCTTCAGATAGGCGTCGTGCGCCTGGGGATCTACGCTAGGCGCGCTTCGCAGCCGGGACTGCTCGGCCGGAGTTAATTGAACATCGATCTCACGTGCGATGGCCGACGCCAATTCATCTTGAAGCGCCAGCACGTCGCGGGAGTTGCGCTCGAACTTCTTGGCCCACAGATGCTTGTCCGCCCGCGCGTCGATTAATTGGGCCGTGATCCGAACGTTGTCACCGGCTCGAAGCACGGACCCTTCCACCACTGCATCCACGTTGAGTATCTTGGCGATTTCAGGAGTGGGTGGCCGGTGCTCGCCTTTGAACTGCATCACGGAACCGCGCGAGATCACTCGAAGCTGGCTGATGGTGGCCAGGTCGGCGGTCAATTCATCGGTCATTCCTTCAGCGAAATACTCCTGGTTGGGATCGCCTGAGTAGTTGTCGAGTGGAAGCACGGCAATGGATCGGATAACATGCGGGTGCGAGATCCCGAAATGCGCGACCAGATACACCGCCACCCCCACCAGGATCGTGAGCGAGGCCAATGCCGGCCATTTCCACATTGAAAGCGTCGGACGACGAACTTTCTCGCTGGCGACTGGCAGCCGCGCCAGATCCGCGCGCACGTCCGTGATGGAAGCGTAGCGATCCTCGGCGCTTTTAGCCAGCAAACGCCGCAGCAGAAGTAGCAAACCCGGAGGGATGTCGCCGCTCAGCTCGGGCGGTTCGCGGAGCACCGCGGACAGGGTTTCCGCCATGGACGTTTTGTGGAACGGATGCCGCCCGCCGGCCATCTCGGCTAAAATCACGCCGAAGGAAAACAAGTCGGAGCGGACATCCAGCGCCAGGCCCTTCACTTGTTCCGGCGACATGTAGTCGGGCGTGCCGAGGATTGTTCCTGGCATGGTCAATTGCGCCTGAATCTCGACTGTCGCATCGTCGGCCGCCGGCAAATCCACTATTCGCTTGGCGAGACCGAAGTCCATCACCTTCACGTGACCCTGTTGGGTCAACATGATATTTGCGGGTTTCAGGTCGCGATGCAGAATCCCTCCGGCGTGGGCTTCCTGGAGCGCCTCGCAGATTTCCCCGGCCACGCGAAGAGCCTCAGGGAGCGGCATCCGGCCGTTACACATCCGGCGATGCAGGGTTTCCCTGGCGATGTATTCCATTACCAGAAACAGCGCACCGTCGTGCTCGCCGATCTCGAAGATCTTGCAGATATAGGGGTGATCAAGCGCGGCAGCCGCCATCGCCTCCTGGCGGAGGCGTTCCCGCGCGTGTTGGTCGGCGGCCATCTCGGGCGGCAGCAGCTTGATGGCCACCTGACGGTCGAGCCGCGGATCGCGGGCACGGTACACCACACCCATGCCGCCCTCACCAATGGGACCGAGGATTTCGTACGGACCAAGGCGAGTTCCAGCAACAAGGGTCATTATTTGCGTCGAACGATTCTACCGTAGTTGAGCATGTTCGCGAACCGGCCGAGCGGTAAGATAAGGACGGTCTAGCATTGACCTAGGAGGTTCCAGTGGGTGGCGGCGAAGCATTGACACTGGTCATATATCTGATAATGTGCGGCGACGGTGCGTTCGTACTCTGGAAGTTCTACCGCGCCCTGGCTCGGATCGGAGAGGAACTGGGGGGAGATTAGAATGATTCTCCGCAACGGGCCCGTCCCGCCCAGCGAGTAATTCCGAGATGGAATGAGAAGGCCGGTCCCCAGCGGGATGCGATAAGCTCCCAATGGATACGCACTCGAGGTGCAAAAAGGAGAACCGGCCATGAAGAAGAATAGCACTTGTCTGAAGAGTCCGAAGCGGAACAAAAGCCGCGAGCGATCGATTACGATCGGCATGGACCTGGGAGACAAGACCAGTCACTATTATGTGCTGGACAGCGAGGGAGAGATGGTGCGCGAAAGCAGCGTGGCGACAACTAAGAAAGGGATGAAACAGAGGTTTGGTCACCTGCCAAAGTGTCGGATCGCGATCGAAGTGGGGACACATTCGCCGTGGGTAAGCCGGCTGCTGAGCAGCTTTGGGCACGAGGTGATCGTGGCGAATGCCAGACAGGTGAAGTTGATCAGTGCCAGCAGCCGGAAGGATGATCGGTTGGATGCGCAAACCCTGGCGCGGCTGGCGCGCATGGACCCGGAGCTGCTGCGGCCGATCCGGCATCGCGGCGAGAAGACGCAAGGGGACTTGATGCAAGTACGGGTGCGGGCGGCACTGGTGGATACGCGCACCGGATTGGTGAATACAGCGCGTGGCCTGGCCAAGGCGATGGGAGAACGATTGCCCTCCTGCGATGCGGATCAGATGGGAGTGGAGAAGATGCAGGGTCTTCCGGCTGTACTGGTGGAGGCGCTCAGGCCGCTGTTGGAAACGGTGGAATCGTTGACCCAGCAGATTAAAGCCAGCGATCAGAAGCTGGAGCAGCTGGCCGGACGCGATTATCCGGAAACCGAATTGCTGCGCCAGGTGAGTGGAGTAGGAAGTTTGATCTCGCTGACTTTCGTGTTGACGGTGGAAGATCCGAGCCGATTCCGGAAGAGCCGGGATGTGGGGAGCTACGTGGGACTGCGGCCGCGGCGGAGTGAATCGGGCGAGAGCCGGCCGCAGTTGGGAATCAGCAAGGAAGGCGACGTATATTTGCGCAAGCTGTTGGTGCAAGGAGCGCACTGCATTCTGAGTCAGAAGAGTCCGGACACGGATCTGAAGCGGTGGGGACTGAAACTGGCGGGGAAGGGCAACAAGAATGCGAAGAAGCGAGCGCTGGTAGCGGTGGCGAGAAAGCTAGCGATCTTGCTGCACCATTTATGGGTGAACGGAGAAGTATACGAACCGTTGCGAAATAGTAGGCCGCTGGAACCGAAAGCAGCGGCCTAGCGAGTTAGTGGCTTTGGTAAGCCAACGCCGAGTTCGGGTGACTGCGAGGTCGCGGCGGAACGAGCGTAGCCGGAAACGGAGACGCTTCAGTTCGGCACCGAGATGGCAGCACCCGTTTTAAGATTGAGAACCCCAACTGGCACCGGGAGCGAACCGCTCCCACTGAAGAGTGCGAATGGAAGCGGGGCGAATCGGCGGAGGGGAAACCAGGGCAGCAGGGAGAGGGAAAGTTGGAAGGAGCGGCGCTCCCGTTGGTCGCGATCACCAGTATGGTGGCACGACCAAAAAGCAAAGCAAAAACAAAACCGTTCCTCAGAAGGTAAAAGTTGGCCAAGGCGGGCCTCCCCGTTGGTCGGGGGTCACCGTTCGTGGTGATACGCCCAAGTGTGGCGCCTCCCGTTGGTCGGCGATGGGCGTTCGTGGTTTAACGACCCAAAATCATTTTGGGCTTGACAGGGACCGGCCTTCTCATGGAAGCCGCGACCGTCAGGGAGTCGGTTGTTGTGGTTTGTGAAGAGCCTTTCTTGGTTCCGGTTTCGCCGGGATAGCCAACAGCGACCGCCCATGGTCATAAAAGTAAGATTTACAGCCACAGCATCCTGACGCTTTCTGGCTTATTGACTGATTACAGGCGCGATAGTGCGGTTCCCACTGTTGGCATCTTAATTGCCTCTTACAAGGCGAGGTCTTACGATGCTTACAATGCCCGCCGCAGCCGTTCTGTCGCTATTCGTAGTGGGAATGGTTTTGTGGCTCATTAACGGTTACATTCCAATCCCAGCAGGCAGAATCAAGACACTTCTCAACGTCGTTCTTGGCCTGATAGTCATCGGAATCGGTCTGTGGCTCATTAACGCTTATGTTCCGATGGCAGGCGTCATCAAAGGAATTCTCAATATCGTTGTTGTGATCGCAACTTGCGTCGGAGTGCTCCAGGCATTCGGACTTTGGGAGCCGGTGCTCAACATGGCGCGTAAGATCAGAAACCATCGCTGGACACACCCGGAGGAGGGCGAAAAAACTGCAACCCACCCCGAACCCTCAGCCGCTGTTATATTGAAATAGCTCTCGAAGACAGCGAACCGTCCAGGCCCAGCGCCCGAGCCGCGGTCTTCAATGGGCTGGGAAACAGTTTGGAACCTGAATGATTCGGGCGCTCGTAGACTACGCCCTCAATACTCGCTTTCTCGTTCTCGCGGCTGCCCTCCTGCTGCTCATCTGGGGCGCCATTTCATTTCACAATCTACCTGTCGAAGCCTATCCCGACGTAGCCAACAATTACGTTCAGATCATCACCCAGTGGCCCGGCCGCGCCGCCGAGGAAGTAGAGCAGCAGGTCACCATTCCCATCGAGATCGTGATGAACGGCATTCCCCACCTGGAGCATCTGCGGTCCACTTCACTTTTCGGCCTATCCAGCCTGATGCTGATCTTCGACGATCAGTCGACTAACGATTGGAACCGGCAAAAAGTCCTGGAACGGCTCACGCAGTCCACGCTCCCCAATGGCCTGCAGCCTCAGATTGGAAGCGACTATAGTCCCGTTGGCCAGATCTACTGGTACACGCTGCACACCACCAATCCGAAATACGACCTGATGGAGCTGAAGACTTTAGAGGACTGGACCCTGGAAAAGCAATTCAAGTCGGTTCCGAACGTGGTGGACGTTGTCAGTTTCGGGGGCACAACCAGGGAATATCAGGTGCGCATCGATCCCGACAAACTGGTTTCCTACGGCCTGAATCTCAGCCAGATAGAACAAGCGTTGGCAGCCAACAATGTCAATGCCGGCGGCAGTTTTGTCGAGTCCGGCTTGCAGGAAATCAATGTGCGCGCTTTGGGCCTTTTCCGCAACGTGGAAGATATCCGTGAGACCGTCGTAAAAACCCAGAACGGAACACCCCTGCGCGTCTCCGACGTCGCTACCGTGGTGCAGGGTTCCAGAATCCGGCTCGGACAGATCGGCAAAGCCATCCACAGATCCGACGGCCGAATTCTCGACAACGACGATGTAGTGGAAGGCATTGTGCTGTTGCGCAAAGGCGCTGAAGCGGAGACGACGCTCAAGGCCATTGAGGCCAAAGCCGAGGAGCTGAACAAACACATCTTGCCGCACGGCGTGGAAATTGTGCCTTTCCTCGACCGAAGCGACCTGGTGCACTTAACCACCAAGACCGTACTTAAAAACTTGACTGATGGCATCATCCTGGTAGCCGTGATTCTTTTCCTCTTTCTGGGAAATCTGCGCGGCGCATTCATCGTCGCGCTCACTATCCCCTTCTCCCTGCTGTTCGCGGCCATCTGTCTCAGTCTGGCCGGCATTCCCGCCAATCTGCTGTCGCTGGGCGCGCTGGATTTCGGCATGGTGGTGGAAGGTGCGGTGGTAATGATAGAGAACATCATTCGCTATCAGAGCCGCCGCCAGCATCAGGACTCCGCGGGCGCGTTGATCTCCATCCGCGGGGCGGCGCATGAGGTGCAACGGCCCGTGTTCTATTCCATCGGCATCATTATTACAGCCTATGTGCCCATCTTCACCCTGCAGCGCGTGGAAGGCCGCTTGTTCAAACCGATGGCCTGGACCGTTTCCTTCGCGCTTCTTGGTTCCCTGATATTCTCCATGCTGATCGCGCCCGTACTTGCCAGTTACGTTCTCGGCAAGAACGTTCGCGAATGGCACAACCCGGTGATGACCTGGATCACCAAGATGTACCGCAAGACGCTGGAAATGGCGATTCGTTTCCGCTGGGTTACGGTAGGCGTCGCCGCAGCCGCTCTGGGAGCCTCGGCTTACCTGAGCTTCAGCGGGGCCATCGGTTCCGAATTCTTGCCCCATTTGGACGAAGGCGCCATCTGGGCCCGCGCCACACTCGCCCCCAGTACTGGTCCCTCCGAGGGCGCGCGCGTCATGAACCAGGCCCGCATTATTCTCGCGTCATTTCCGGAAGTCACCACAGTGGTTTCACAAGTTGGACGCCCAGATGATGGAACCGATACTACGGGCTTTTTCAATACCGAATATTTCGTCGACCTCAAGCCCAAAGACCAATGGCGGCCCGTGTTTCGCCAGAACAAAGAAGAACTGGTCGGCGCCATGGATCGCGAGCTCGAAAAGATTCCCGGCGCCTTGTGGAATTTTTCCCAACCCATCGCCGATAACATGGAAGAAGCGGTGAGCGGCGTCAAGGGCCAGCTCGCCATCAAGATCTACGGTGACGATCTCCAGACCCTGGAAGCCAAGGGCGACGAGATTGTCAACGTCCTACGCCACATCCGCGGTATTGCGGACCTCGGCCTGTTTCGCGTCATCGGGCAGCCGAACATGGAATTCGAAGTCGATCGCAAGCAGGCAGCGCGCTATCAAATCAATGTCGCCGACGTGCAGGACGCCATCGAAACGGCCGTGGGCGGAAAAGCCGTGAGCCAGGTGCTGCAGGGCGAACAGCGTTACGACCTGGTGGCCCGCTATCAGGCGCCCTATCGAAGCACTAAGGAAGCCATTGAGAACATACGCTTGCTCGCGCCATCCGGCGAACGGGTATCCCTGGCGCAACTGTGTACCATCCGGGTTCATGACGGCGCATCCGAGATCTATCGCGAAGGAAACTCCCGCTACGTGGCGATCAAATACAGCGTGCCGGTCCGCGATCTTGGCAGCACGGTTGAAGAAGCCATCAGCAAAGTGAATGCGCAAGTGCAGCTTCCCACCGGCTACCACATCGATTGGGCCGGCGAGTATGAGAGCCAGAAAAGGTCCCAAAAACGGCTATTGATCGTTCTGCCGCTCACCATACTAGTCATTTGCATCATCCTCTACACCATGTTCGACTCGGCCAAATGGGTGCTGCTGATTCTTGCCAACGTCGCTATGGCTCCCATCGGCGGACTACTGGCGCTGCTGATTACCAATACGCACTTCAGCGTCTCTTCGGGCGTCGGATTCCTGGCGCTGTTCGGCGTCGCGGTCCAGACCGGCGTCATCATGCTTGAATACATCAACCAGCTTCGCGCGCGAGGCTATACCATTCTGGAGGGCGCCGTGGAGGGATCCGTGCTCCGGCTCCGTCCCATTATGATGACCATGCTGGTGGCCAGCTTCGGACTATTGCCGGCAGCCCTTTCGCGAGGCATTGGCTCGGATTCGCAACGGCCCTTCGCCATTGTGATTGTCGGCGGCCTGATCGCGGCCCTGATCCTGGGCGTATATCTACTGCCCACTCTCTACGTGTGGGTGGCCGGTACACGCGACGCACTCCCGTTCCCCGAGACCGAATCCGCGGAATAAAAGTGGGGCGGACCCCTGGGCGGACCCCCTGGTCCGCGGCCGACGCCCACGTCGGCTTGCTGCTGGTATTTG